>Ga0256405_10003227_pt1 | contig 34419 bp, 29 predicted proteins | sample RumenRJG_02DNA_FD_189096 | JGI IMG/M metagenome (GOLD analysis project Ga0256405, IMG submission 189096) | Bovine rumen microbial communities from Lethbridge, Alberta, Canada - RJG_02 | ecosystem: Host-associated > Mammals > Digestive system > Stomach > Rumen | place: Canada: Alberta...
GTTCGCGCCTTGGTGAGATTGAAAAGCACCTTCCGACGCTCCTTGAAGCCGTCGCGCCGCTGAAGGGGATACGTGTCGCGATACCCGCCGCGAACGAACGCGCACGTGCCGCGATTGAAAGAATCGTGGCGAACTTCAAATCCAGACTTTCAACTTTGAACTTTAAACTTTCAACTCTAACTGTCCAGTCTGGAGGGGCCCGCGAGCTTCTCCGCCGCGCAGACGTCGCCGCAGTCGCGAGCGGGACGGCGACGCTTGAGGCCGCTCTTGCCCGCTGCCCGACGGTGCTCGTCTACAAGGTAGGTCCCATTCTCGCCGCGTTTCTGAGGCGCGCGATAAACGGCGTGAAGCACGTAGGGCTCGCGAACATCATCGCCGAAAAGTCTGGCGCGGAATGCCCGATGCCGGAGCTTCTTCAGGAGAACTTCACCGTAGAGGCCGTGCGAGGTTACCTTGAACGCTGGCTTGGCGACCCTGCGTCGCGGGCGGAGGCGGCCAAGAAGCTCGACAAGACGCTCAATATGCTTGAGAGCCACGGCGACGCATACGCACGCATAGCCGAGATTTTGATATAATAGGAAACACCATGAAGCTTTCAGGAACGATTACAGCACTCGTAACACCTTTCTCCGGCGACGGTTCCGTTGACTACGGCGCGCTCCGCTCGCTTGTGGAGAGCCAGACATCGGCGGGCATCGAAGGAATCTGCTCGGTAGGAACGAGCGGGGAGTCTCCCACCCTCTCGCACGAGGAGCACCACAAGGTCATCGAAAAGACGATCGAATTCGCCGCGGGAAAATGCAGGATAATCGCCGGCACTGGTGCGAACTCCACATCCGAGGCCATTTCGCTCACGAAGGCGGCGATAGCCGCAGGCGGCGCGGACGCATGCCTCCAGGTGACCCCCTACTACAACAAGCCGAATTCCGAAGGGCTCTACCGGCATTTCATGACGGTCGCGGACCTCGGCCTTCCCGTGGTGCTCTACAATGTCCCGGGACGCACCGGGCGCGAGATTCCGCTTGATGTGGTGGAGCGCCTCGCGAAGCATCCGAACATCGTTGCGATAAAGGAAGCCGCGGGCTCTGTTGAGCGTGTTAGCGCGATCAAGCACCGTCTCCCCGGTTTCACGGTCCTTTCGGGCGACGACTCGCTCGCGCTTCCGATGGCCTCGGTCGGCGCAGAGGGCGTCATTTCCGTCGCATCAAACGTGATACCCCGCGAAATGGGCGACATGATGCGCCTTGCGCTCTCGGGCGACTTCGTCGGCGCGAGGGCGGTACACGAGAAATACTATCCGCTTTTCCACGACCTCTTCATCGACGTCAATCCCGTCATGGTCAAGGAGGCGCTTTGGCTCATGGGCAGGATCGAACGGTCGTTCCGCCTGCCGCTTTGCGAGACCGACGACGCGAAGCTCGCGCAGATGAAGAAGACCCTGTCCACCCTCGGGTTGATTAGCCGCTAGTCGCCTGTCGGCGGCGTTTCAACCTTCCAACATTTTGTTTTTCCAATGCGCATAGGATTTGGATACGATTCACACGTCTTCGAGAGCGGGAAACCCCTTGTTCTCGGCGGGGTGATCATCCCCGAATGCGACGGACTCAAGGCGCATTCCGACGGCGATGTGCTGATCCACGCCGTGATAGACTCGCTTCTCGGAGCGGCGGCGCTTGGCGACATCGGCTCGCATTTCCCCGACACCGACGAACGCTGGAAGGGCGCAGATTCCGGCGAGCTCTTGAGGAGCGTCGTCTACGAGCTTCGCGGCGCAGGCTACTCGATAGAGAACATCGACGTCACCGTCATCTGCGAGCGTCCGAAGCTAAGGCCTTTCGTCGAGCTCATCCGCTCCTCGCTCGCCGAGCTTATGAGCGTCGGCATCGGTAGGATATCGGTGAAGGGAAAGACAAACGAGGGCATGGACGCAGTCGGCGCCGGCAAGGGCATCGCCGTCCACGCGGTAGCGCTGCTCAAGTAGCCGGCCTATTCGACAGACTTCGGCTTTACGTCGAGATAACCCGCGACGCCAGTCGTATTTGACGGGAAGTGGACTTCAACGCCCTTGCTCTCGATGAGCATCCTGATGTTCGTCTGCGCGATCTTCATCGAGTCGTATTTCATCGTGAGCGTCTTCTTGTCGAAGTCGAACTTGAACGAGTCGGTGAAGATGCCCTCGTAGACACGAGGCGGACGACCAGGGCTGCGGATGGTGAACGCGTCGACGACCTTCTGCCTGTCGGCCTCGGTCAGCGACGGCATCTCCACGGTGAACTCGCGGATGTCCTCGCGGCGGCATCCGCAAAGAGCCGCCAGGGATACGATTGCAATCAAGGACAAAGTGTTTTTCATGGTGTTTGCTGGTTGTTTCAGACAGGATTTACAAGATTTACAGGATTTCCTGATATTTCAGAGCGCTGAATGATAGAGCGCTGAATGATTTAAGAATCTTGTCAATCATGTAAATCCTGTCTAAAAGTTTTTTTATTACTGAAATGTGCTTACGTCCTTGTCGGGGCCGAAAGGCGAGAGGTCGCGAAGCCCCTTGATGATTGGCGGCAGCTTCTCGAGCACATAGTCGACTTCGGCATCGGTCGAATAGCGGCTCAGCGAGAATCGCACCGAGCCGTGGATCGCGGTGAAGGGCACGCCCATCGCGCGTATGACGTGGCTAGGGTCGAGAGAGCCCGAAGCGCAGGCTGAGCCGGTCGAGATGCAGATCCCGATGTCGCTTAGGCGGTAGGCGATCGCTTCGCCCTCGATATACTCGAACGAGACGTTCAGCGTGTTCGGGAGACGGTGCGCCTTGTCGCCGTTTACGCGGACGTTGGGGCAGGTCGCGAGGATCCCCGCCTCGAGCCTGTCCCTTAGCGCCGTAAGCTTTTTGGCCTCGTCGGCCATCCCGAGCCGCGCAAGTTCGCACGCTTTCGCAAGCCCGATGATGTAGGGGACGTTCTCCGTCCCCGCGCGGCGTCCGCCTTCCTGGTGGCCGCCGAGCATGAAGGGCTTGACCTTCGTTCCCTTGCGTACGTAAAAGATGCCTATTCCCTTCGGCGCGTGGAACTTGTGGCCCGACATCGCAAGCATGTCGACAGGGACCCTGCCGACGTCCACCGGGATCTTGCCTGCGACCTGCACCGCGTCGGTGTGGAAGATCGCGCCGCGCGCCTTGCAGATTTCGGCGATCTTCTCGACCGGGAAAACGGTTCCCGTTTCGTTGTTCGCCCACATCGTAGAGACGAGGACAGGGCGGTTCGCGGCCTTCGCCGAGTCGATTTCCGCGGCAAGCTGGTCAAGGTCGATCTGCCCGACGCCGTTTACCGGAAGTTCCACAGTCTCGAAGCCGAGCGCCTTGAGCCGGCGGACTGGCTGGAGGACCGCGGGGTGCTCAACGGCCGTCGTAATTACCTTCAGGTCCTTGCCGAACCAGTCGGCGGTGCCGCGAATCGCGGAGTTGTCTGACTCCGTCGCGCAGGAAGTGAAGATGACTTCCTCTGGCGAGCAGTTGAGGAATGCCGCGACCTCTTCCCTCGACCGGTCGACGAATTTTGCGACTTGTCCGCCGAAGGCGTGCATCGAGCTCGGGTTGCCGTACAGTTCGCCGAGAAAAGGAAGCATCACGTCCCGAACTTCAGGGGCGATCTGCGACGTTGCGTTGTTGTCGAAATATACTGTCTTTCCCATTGCGTGGATATTATACCACAAAATCGGGAGAGTCAGCGGTGCTTGACGGCGTGCGAGACGGCCCTCTGCGCCGAGTGCGCGCTGTGCATCGCGGCCTTCTGCGCCGAGTGCGCGCTGTGGATGGCCGCTTTTTGCGGAGCCGGGGCGCTGATGTGCGCGCGCGGCGGATTGTGCGGATAGGCGTGGGGGCCGCGGGGTGGAGGATGGTGCGGGCCGCTGCCGTATCTTCCGTGAAGCGGGAGTCGCCCGACCTCGTGGTGCCTGTATCCGCCGGTGCTGATGTAGCGGGGCTCGGAGTAGTATGTGGTCGTGGAGTACGTCACTGGCGCCACATATGCGGGTTCGGTGACATATGTCGCCGCCGCCGGAGCTACATAGGTCGGCGAGCGGTAGTATGCCGGCTGTTCATACGCCACGCATCCCGAGAGGGATATGCCGAGCGCCGCGAGCGGAAGGATGAGTTTGCTGTCCATGTGACACCTGCCTTTCTGTTTGCACGAAGTTAGGGAGCTTTGCGCTTCATTTCTGACAAAATGACATTGCGGGAAGATTATACCAAAAACACGCGACACACGCCAATGTCGCGCTTGCGCTACGAAAGAGTAAAGAGTATAATATTTCGAAATCGCCTACCTGATGAACTCTTATGGCGGTTCGGATAAACTCTAAACAGAAAGGAAAGACAAAAATGTCTCGTGCATACAACTTCTCGGCGGGCCCCGCTGTCCTGCCGCTCGAAGTCCTCCAGGACGCGCAGAAGGACCTTGTCGACTACAAGGGCTGCGGAATGTCCGTAATGGAAATGTCCCATCGCGGCAAGGACTATGACGCCATCCACCAGGAGGCGATCGCCACGTTCAAGGAGCTCTGCGGCCTCGGCGACGACTGGGCCGTCTGCTTCATCCAGGGCGGCGCGTCGATGCAGTTCGCGATGATCCCGATGAACTTCCTCCCGAAGGGCGGCGCTGCCGACTACGCGAAGCAGGGCACCTGGTCCAACAAGGCCCTCAAGGAAGGCCAGAAGGTCGCGGCTCTCCGCGGCGCTACGGTCAACGTCTCCTGCGACTGCGCGAAGGACATCCCGACCCGCATGCCCAAGGCCGACGAGTGGCAGTGGGCCGACGGTTCCGCATACTACCACCTCTGCTCGAACGAGACGATCGCCGGCGCTGAGCTCAAGGAGTTCCCGAAGGTCGCAGGACCCCTCATCTGCGACATGTCGTCCGACATCCTCAGCTGCGAGCGCGACTACAACAAGTTCGACATGTTCTACGCGGGCGCCCAGAAGAACCTCGGTCCTTCCGGCATGGCCGTCGTCGCGATCAAGAAGGAGCTCGCCGCGAAGGGCGACGACAAGATCCCGACGATGCTGCAGTACCGCACGTACGTCGACGAGAACTCCCTCTTCAACACGCCGCCGACCTGGGGCATCTACATCTTCGGCGAGACGATGAAGTGGGTCAAGAAGATGGGCAAGGAGAACCTCTTCAAGCTGAACGCCGAGAAGGCGAAGAAGATCTACGACGTCATCGACGGCTCCGAGTTCTGGACCGGCACGGCTCTTCCCGAGTTCCGCTCCAACATGAACGTCACCTGGCGCATCAAGGGAGGCGACGAGGAGCTCGAGAAGAAGTTCCTCGACGAGTCCAAGAAGCTCGGCATGAGCTCGCTCAAGGGCCATCGCTCCGTCGGGGGCTTGCGCGCGTCGATCTACAACGCGTTCCCGATGGAGGGCGTCGACGCCCTCGTGTCCTTCATGAAGGACTTCGAGAAGAAGAACGGCTAACGGTTCGCGTCCAGCTGCGACTGGATATAGGCGCGGTCCTCTGCGGAAAACTTGCGGAGGACCGCGTTTATCTTTTTGCCGGACGGCGTTTCAAGCGTGATATGCTCGCCGTCGTCGGCCGTGGCAAGCCAGCGGGCCTTGATCTTCTTTCCGTTGTGGTCGGTCCACATGCGGAATTCGGGCTCGGCAGGTCGCGTGGCTTGCGGTGCGGCGACTTGGGCTGGTGGTATGTTGGTTGGGGCAACTTGCGGCGCATCGACTTGCGTGATAACGACTTGCGACGGCTGTTCGTTGGTCGGCGCAACCTGTGGCGCTTCGACTTGGGCGGGCAGCTCGTTGGTTTGCGCGGCCTGCTTTGCTTCGACTTCCGCCGGAGGCTCATTGGTTGGCATGGCTTGCGGCACTTCAGCTTGCCACGGGGCTGTCATTTCAGCGGCTTGCTTCTTGAAGACTTCAAGTGTCGTTCCTATATGCTGCGAGAGAAGGGCGACTGATGCAGCGAGGAGAAGCGCGAGAAGAAACGCTCGCCTTGTCCGCCGTCTTGCGACTCTCTTGCGGCTCTTTTTCTTCTTGCCAGGCTTCGGCCTCTCGGCCTTTGCCAGTGCGTTCAGCTCCTCGAGCTTTGCCTGCGCCTCCTTTATGAAATCGCGTTCGTCTTCGCCGGACAGCGCCGCATGGCGCGAGAGCGCGGTTAGCTTCGCGCCGTATTTCCTCGCCTTCGATGCCGTCGACATTGGCGATTCGAGGATGCTGGCAAGCCCTGCCTTTATCTCTGCCTTGTCGCCGTAGCTCTGCCGCGCGAGTTCGCGCATCACCGGCAGAACACCCTCGGTGCTGTAGCCCTCGGCCGGGTTGCCGTTCTCGTCCGTCGCGCTGACGGAGGCGACTTCCACCACTGGTATCGAGTGCGCGACAGACGCGATCGTCGGCCAGCGCGAGGCGAACAGCCTGCCTGCGCCTCCGGCCGCGGCAAGTTCGCCGCGGTAGCGGTCTGCCTGCGTAAGCCCGATGACGACCCCTGCGCCCGGCAGCTTTTCGCGCGCGAAGTCGAGAAGCCCGCGCGTGACCCACATAGCCTCGGTGTCGCGTTCGAATTCCTCTATAGAGACACTGCCTGGGTCGCGCAGAAGTTCCTTTATCGAGACGAGCACGACAACGGAGTCTGCGGCGGCGAGATAGTCGAGAAGCGCCTTTTCCGACTGCTTGCGCATCCTCTCCCCGCCTTCGCCGCGGAAGACGGCCCTGAGCGTCTCGCCGCCGAACTCGAGCATGTCTATGTCGGCAATGACGTCGTCGCCCGAGCGTAGCGACCATTCAAGCTCGACCGTCTTGTCGGGGTTTGTCGCGGCCGGCCATTGGCGGAGGCTCCGCATCTGGCGCACGAGCATCCTGGAGAAGCGGTTCGTGGAGGAATTCTCCGGCACGAGGCAGAGGCCGTTCGTCGTCTCGGGGCGATAGTGGTCGGAAAGCGCCGCCATGAACACGGTCTTCCCGCTCGCTTCGCACCCTACGACAGCAAGTCTCATTTTGCGCCCTCCGACGGTTTTCTCCATTCGCCGCATTCTACGGTGGCGTTTCCGTCGTCGCAAAGCCGGACAGTCCACCTCGCGGAGTTCTTGCCGTATGCGGCGAGAAGCGCTCCCGCCGCATGTGGGTCGAAGCGGTCGAGGATGTGCCTGCAGAGGAGCCGCCCCGCGGCGTCGGTCGGCGGAATCGCGGACTGCGGGCCCGAATACTCTATTGTCGCCGGCGGTTCGCGGAACGGCAACGCGAAGAAGGGGTTCGCGAGCAGGGCGACGAGGTCTATGCGAACGGCGTCCTCAACCGGCATCAGCGCAAGCGCCAGGTACTCGGACGCACGGCCTTCGCTGTCCCATCCTGCGACTGTGCGAACCGAGTAGGCTGCGGCAAACCGCCCGTCTGAGACGAGTCCGCGCTCCATGGCGTCCGGTTCCGGGAAATCGCCGCGTCCTTCGCATGCGAGGTGCCGCAGCGCGTCAAGCACGGCCTCGTCGGTGCCGGGCGGGATGCGCGACCATGCGTATCCGCGAAATGCGGAGTACGTCGTCGTCGCGATTCTGGCAAAACCTTCCACTGCCGTAGATTATACCAAATACAGCGCCGTTCCGCCGCTGTATTTGGTATAATATGCGTCATGATGAACGTCTATAACTCGCTGACGAGAAGGGTCGAGGAACTGAAGCCGCTCGAGGGGAACGAAATCCGCCTCTATACGTGCGGCCCGACCGTCTACAATTTCGCGCATATCGGGAACTTCCGCGCGTACGCTTTCGAGGACATACTCCGCCGCGTTGTCCAGTTCAACGGGATGAAGATCCGCCAGGTGATGAACTTGACGGACGTCGACGACAAGACGATCCGCGGCGCAAATGCCGCGGGGGTCGCGCTCACCGACTATACGAAGACGTACAAGGACGCGTTCTTCGCGGATTTGAAGAAGCTCAACATTCAGCCGGCAGAGGTCTATCCCGCGGCGACGGACCACATCCCCGAGATGATCGCGCTTGTCCAGAAGCTTATGGACAAGGGCGTCGCCTACCAGAGCGAAGACGGCTCGGTCTACTTCAAGGTCCGCGAGTTTCCTGGCTACGGCAAGCTCGCCCACATCGACTTCGACAACCAGCGCACCGGGCTTCGCTGCGCGGCGGACGAATACGACAAGGAGAACGTCGGCGACTTCGCGCTGTGGAAGGCGTGGGAGGAGTCCGACGGGCCCGTCGGCTGGGATTCCCCGTGGGGACGCGGCCGCCCCGGCTGGCACATCGAGTGCTCCGCGATGTCGATGAAGTACCTGGGCGAGACATTCGACCTGCATACCGGCGGCATAGACAACCTATTCCCGCACCACGAGAACGAAATCGCCCAGGCCGAGGCGGCGACAGGCAAGGAGTTCGTCAGGACTTGGATGCACTGCGCGCACCTGCGCGTCAACGGCGAGAAGATGTCGAAGTCGGCGGGCAACTTCTTTACGCTCCGCGACCTCATTGAAAAGGGATATACCGGGCGCGAGATCCGCTACGTCCTCATCAACGCCCACTACCGCACGGGCCTTAACTTCGCGTTTGACGCGCTCGAGGACGCGAGGAAGTCGCTCAGCCGCATTGACGCATGCGTCGACCGCTTGGCTCGAGTCGCGAAAACATCCTCCTCGGGTGACTCCGCTTCGCGCCTCCCTCGCGCGGAGTTTTCCGCGCCTCTCGCCAAGTTCGCCGAAGCAGTCAATGACGATCTCAACATCCCAAAGGCCTTTGCCTCCCTCTTTGAGCTTGTAAGGGTGTGCAACGGAATGGAAGTGGACGCCGAAGCCGCGAGCGAGGCCCTGGGCGTGTTTAAGCGCATGGACGAAGTGCTTGGAGTCATCTTCTTCGAAAACGAGAAGAAGGAAGTCGAGATTCCTGCCGAAGTTAAGCAACTTCTTGATGCCCGCGCCGAGGCGAGGAAATCTAAGAACTGGGCGGAGTCCGACCGGCTCCGCGACAAAATCGCCGCGCTTGGCTGGGCGGTAAAGGACTCCCGTGATGGTCAGAGCGTCGCGAAGAAGGGCTGAAAGTCCGGAGTTTAAAGTTTAATGTCTGAAGTGCGGGCGCATGGCTAAGCGGATAATCATCTTGGGCGCGACGGGGTCGATCGGCATGAATGCCGTAGACGTCGTGCGTTCGCATCCTGACGAATTCTCCGTCGTCGCAGTTGCCGCGCACCGTTCGAGGGAGAAGTGCGAGGAACTTGCCCGCGTGCTTGGCGCGAAGGCGTATTGCGGCGAAGATGCCGCGGTTCGCGCTGTCGAGGAGAACGATGCAGACGTCTGCATCGTCGCGACCGTAGGAATGTCTGGCCTTAAGCCGACTATGGTCGCAATTGAGAAGGGAATGGACGTCGCGCTCGCCACGAAGGAAGTCATGGTGATGGCGGGCGAGTTCGTCACGCGCCGCGCGAGAGAAAAGGGCGTATGTCTTCTTCCCGTTGACAGCGAGCATTCTGCGATCTTCCAGTGTCTCCAGGGGTCGCCGCGCGAATCAGTCGAGCGGCTTGTCCTGACGGCGAGCGGCGGTCCATTCCTCGACGAGCCGGCCGACCTTTCGACTGTCGCTGTTGAACAGGCGCTCAACCATCCGCGCTGGAAGATGGGCCCCAAGGTCACGATCGACAGCTCCACGATGATGAACAAGGGCTTCGAGATACTTGAGGCGAGGTGGCTTTTCGACATTCCCGTTGGCAAGATCGACGTCGTGGTGCATCCCGAGTCGATAGTGCATTCCCTCGTCACTTTCTCGGACGGCGCGACGCTTGCGCAGCTCTCGCCGCCCGACATGCGCGTCGCGATACAGTACGCGCTCACGTGGCCGAACCGCCTTCCGAGCGAACGCGCCGCGCTCGACCTTGCGAAGCTCGGCTCCCTTACCTTCCGCGCGCCGGACCCGGTGCGCTTCCCGTGCCTGCGGCTCGTAAAGGAGGCGTGCGATCGCGGCGGATGCGCCGCGGCTGTGCTTGCTGCCGCTGACGAATGGGCGGTAGACGCTTTCTTGAACGGCAAAATCAAATACACGGACATAGCGAAGACGGTAGAGGAATGCCTTGGGAATGCGCCCGACATCCCCTGTGACTCGCTTGACGCCGTGTGGGAGGCAAACGACTGGACATGGAAATACTTGTCACGATAGGGTATATTGCGATCTGCATCGTGTTCTTCTCGCTCGCGATCGCGATTCACGAGTTCGGGCACTTCATCGTCGCGCTTAAGCTGGGGCTCAAGGTCGATCGCTTCTCGATTGGCTTTGGCCCCGCGATATGGAAGAAGACGTGGCGCGGCGTGGAGTACAGGATCAGCTGGATTCCGCTCGGCGGCTACGTGATGATCCCCGATGTCGACCCGGAAGGGACTAAGAAGCTTGAGGGGGGAGCCAAAAATGGGGAGACGGAAACGGGGAAGAGGGAGATTTCGCCGTGGAAGGAGATCGCCGTCGCCGTGGCGGGCCCGGGAATGAACATTTTACTCGCAGTCGTTCTGGCGTTCATCCTTTCCGCGCTGTCGGCCGACAAGTTCGGCGAACTAACTTGCGAGGTAAAGGATACACTAAAGGGGATGCCTGCGGAAAAGGCCGGCGTAAAGAAGGGCGATACCATTGTCTCTGTCGCCGGGAAGAAAGTGAACACCTGGTCGCAGATGCAGGTGGAGGTCCAGATCGCAGGGGGGAAGGAGACGGAGTTCGTCATCCGCGACAAGAGCGGCGCGGAGCGCACAGTTGTGATGACGCCAGACCAGGACAAGGTCACCGGCGTGTTTGCGATTGGCGCCCTCAGCCTTCCGATGGAGAACGGCCTGAGGCACTGGCTCCCGGCGAGGAGCCCGCTGAAACAGCTTCTCTGGGACGCCGGGTCGATATTCCGAGTGCTGAAGGGGCTTGTGACTCCGAAGGAGACGAAGAACACCGCAAAGGCCCTGGGCGGTCCGCTGATGATCGTTGAGGGGATTTACAAGTCCGTGCGGCACGATTTCTGGGACGGAATCGGCTTTCTGCGGTTCCTTAACGTCAACCTCGCCGTTCTCAACCTGCTGCCGATACCGGTGCTCGACGGAGGGCTCATCATGTTCGCGCTTATTGCGCTGATATTCCGTCGGCGTGTGCCGGAGAAGGTCGTGTCCGCCGTATCGACGGTTTTCATGTTCCTTCTTCTTGCCGCGATGGCGATACTGATTTTCCGCGATGCGCAAAGGAGCTGGCGCATCCACACCTACAAGCCGGAAGCCGCGGAGACGGCAGAGACGAATACCGTTACGACAGTCACGAATGAGACGAGCAACACGAGCAATTAAGGTCGGCGCGCTTGCAATCGGCGGTGGAGCGCCGGTTAGCGTACAGACCATGGCGAACGTAAGCCCGCACGATGCGGCGGCGCTCGTCGAGCAGGTCCGCTCGTGCGCGGCGCTCGGCTGCGACGTCTTTCGACTGACCGTCCCCGACGTCGAAGCGGCGAAAGTCCTCGGCGAAGTAAAAAAGTCATCTCCGATCCCGCTCGTCGCCGACATCCACTTCGACTACCGCTGCGCGCTCGCTGCGATAGAGGCGGGGACCGACGCGCTTCGCCTCAATCCAGGCAACATCGGCTCGCGCGACAGGGTCCAGGCAGTCGCCCGCGCGGCGAAGGAGAAGAAGGTCCCTGTCCGAATCGGCGTGAACCTCGGCTCCCTCGAGAAGCCGCTTCGCGAAGAGCTCGACGCCGGGAAGATCGACGTTCCCGAGGCGCTTGTCCGCTCTGCGCTCGGGCACCTGAAACTGCTTGAGGACGAGGGCTTCCGCGATGTCGTCATTTCAGCGAAGGCGTCGAATGTCCTTGAGACGCTTGCGACATACCGTCTTCTCGCCGAGAGGACCGACTGCCCGCTTCATGTAGGCGTCACCGAGGCGGGGACGCTCATCCCGGGGGCGGTCAGGAACTCGGTCGCGCTTGGCATCCTTCTTTCCGAAGGGATCGGCGACACGATAAGGGTGTCGCTCACCGCAAAGCCTGAGAAGGAAGTCAGGGTCGGCATGGAGATCCTTCGCGCCCTTGGCTTGAGGGAGCCGGGCCCCGCGATAACGTCGTGCCCTACCTGCGGACGCACTAAAGTGGATTTGATGCATGTCGCCTCGCAGGTAGAGATTGCGCTCGAAACGCTTGCGAAGGACGGCGTGAAGCTGCCTCGCGTCGCCGTAATGGGCTGCGTCGTCAATGGACCAGGCGAGGCAAAGGGCGCGGACGTCGCGCTCTGCGGCGGCGACGGCGAGTTTCTTCTGTACGTAAAGGGCAAACAAATTTGCAAGGTGTCCGAGGAGGACGCCGCAGGAAAGGTAGTTGAATATGCGCTATCTCTACGATAACGTAGTCGTCCTCGCCGTGTTTCTCGTGCTGGCCGCTTTCGCGTGGCTCTTCGGCGGCACACGGGCGGAATACCTCGTCGGCGTGATGCCGTGGCTGACGGCGATCCTGATCGAGGCGATGATATGCTTCCCGCAGCAGCATGAAGGCGAGACGTCGTACGAGGCGAGGGCGCGCGTGTGGTCGGACATGAAGAAGGATCCGCTCGTATGGGTTTCGCTCGGCTTCATCGCGCTTCTGCTCATACCGTTTCTCAACCATGGCCTCTGCCCGGTGTGCGACTATCCCGAGATACAGGCCGGCGCCGACCCAAGCCCGACGATCCCGTTCTTCCCGTTCTGCGTCAACAGACTCCAGCACCTCAACGTCGTGATGTGGTTCGTCCCCTCGCTTGTCGCGCTCATCGCCGTCAAGCATGCGCTGCTGAAACGCGGCAAGCGCAGCCTGCTCGCGCTCGTAGTGTGGAACGGCCTTGCGCTCGGCATACTTGGCGCCGTGCAGCAGGTCACGCACGCGAAAGGGCCGCTGTGGGTCGAGGAATGCTTCCAGAACGCATATTTCTTCTCGACCTTCGGATATCCGAACATGGCGGGCGACTACTTTACGACTCTCTTCGCCCTGTCCATAGGTCTCTGGCGCTGGCATCTCGACGATGTGCGCCGCAAGGAGTCGGAGATGAATCTCTCTGTGTCGGGTTCGTCCCGGGAAGGCGGTTCGTCGAAGAGCATCGGCGCGGAGAACGCGACTGCGGCCGTCGAAGCAGGGAAGGACGCAGGGAAGGAAGACGGCAATGCGCCTTCGCAGCAGAAGCACCACCATCACCACCACCATTCTAAGGGTGCGCAGAAGACTGTGTCGTTCTGGGAGAAGCACTACTATCTGATTCCTGCATTCATATTTTTCTTCTGTGCGCTCGACACGCTTTCAAGGGCGGCCGTCATGCTCGTGACGGGCCTTGCCGTCATTTTCTTCCTGCATACGTTCATGTGCCTCTTCGCGAAGATGAAGAAGGCGCAGCGCGTGAAGGCCACCGTCTTCAGCGCCGTGGCGCTCACCCTGATTTCCATGTGCGCAGTGACGTTCATGCCGTCCAGCCTGCAAAAGGAGGTGGATACGCTTGACACGACCGGCGTCCTCGACCGCGTCACCGGCAAGGGCCAGTACCACGTGCGCGTCGCCACGGAGATATGGAAGGACCATCCGATATTCGGCGTAGGCGGATGGGGATACAAGCACTTCGGCCTCCAGTACATGACGGACAAGGAGCTCAGGCAGATTCAGAAGGTCGGCGGAGCCAATGTCCACAACGACTATCTGCAGTTCCTCGCCGAGCACGGCGTGGTGGGGCTCGGACTTCTCGTCCTGATCGTCGTAATGACGGTGTGGCCGATCGGCCGGATATGGAAGGAGCTCATAAACGCCTACAGGTTCACGCCGCCGAAGGAGCAACCGCCGCAGCCAATCCAGATATTTGTCATTCCAGCTCCCGTTTTCTGCATATTGATGGCCGCAATCGCCACGCTGATCCACGCCTTCGGCGACTGCCCCATGAGATCACCTGCGATCCTTTCGCTCTTTCTCGTGTCGCTTGCGGCCATCGACGGGTATCTGCCGAAGATCAAGAAGCACGGACGACATTGACAACCATTCAACTCACAACCCACAACTCACACACTCTTAACTCACAACTTCTAACTTTGTCCATATGCTCCACGTAAACGAAAACTACTCGAAGATACAGGCAAGCTACCTCTTCACCGAGATAGCCCACCGCGTCGCCGCACACCAGTCGGCAAATCCCGACGCGAAGATCATCCGTCTCGGCATAGGCGACGTGACGGAGCCGCTCTGCGACGCCGTCGTGAAGGCGATGCACAAGGCGGTTGACGACGAGGCGACACGCAGGGACTTCCATGGCTACGGCCCGGAGCAGGGGTATGCGTTCCTGCGCGAGAAGGCGGCCAAGGTCGACTTCCAGGACCGCGGCATCGACATCGCGGCCGACGAGATATTCGTTTCCGACGGCGCGAAGTGCGACTGCGGCAACATACAGGAGCTCTTCGGGCACGACGTCAAGATCGCTGTCGGCGATCCCGTCTACCCCGTCTACGTAGACACGAACGTGATGGCCGGCCGCACAGGCGCGAACGACGGCGGGCGCTACGCGGGGCTCGTATACTTGACGTGCGACGCGTCGAACGACTTTGTGCCCGGTCCAGAAGCAGCCGAGGGCGCGGACATCGTATACCTCTGCTACCCGAACAACCCGACCGGTGCCGTCGCAACGAAGGAACAGCTCCAGAAGTGGGTCGACTGGGCGAATGCGAACAAGTCGCTTATCCTCTTCGACGCCGCTTACGAGGCGTTCATAAGGACCCCCGGCATTCCCCATTCCATCTACGAGTGCGATGGCGCGAGGAAATGCGCGATCGAATTCCGCAGCTACTCCAAGACTGCGGGCTTCACCGGCGTCCGCTGCGGCTACACGGTAGTTCCGAAGGGGCTCGTCGCGTATGCGAAGGACGGCTCTCCCGTCGAACTGAGGCCTATGTGGACGCGGCGCCAGACAACCAAGTTCAACGGCGCGAGCTACATTACCCAGCGCGGCGCGGAGGCGATCTATTCGCCCGAGGGCCAGGCGCAGACCAAGGCGACGATCGACTTCTACCTCGAGAACGGCCGCATCATGAAGGAGGCGCTTTCCGCCCTCGGCTACGGCGTCTCCGGCGGAGGAAATTCGCCGTACCTCTGGGTCGGCGTGAAGGGCGATAGCTGGGAGTTCTTCGACCGTCTTCTCAAGGAGGCGAACGTCGTTACGACTCCTGGCGCGGGCTTCGGCAGGGCCGGAGAGGGATACATCCGCATCTCGTCGTTCAACTCACGCGAGAACGTTGTCGAAGCGGTCGAGCGGATGAAGAAGGTCCTTTAGCAGATTACCAAACAGCAAGATTCAACACCACACGGAGAAAACCAAATGAAAAAACTGATGATGGCCGCAGCGATGGCGGCATTGTTCGCAGGATGCTTTAAGAACGAGGCTGAACGCTTCGGCTACAAGGGCACAGACCTCGCCGACGACGACAAGATGTTCTTCTCGACGGGACCCGGCGTCACGAACTGGGTCCCCGCGCGCGTCCTGAGCGTCTGCGAGGAATATCCGATGAGCCCAGACGAGACGGCCCTGATTGCGGCGGCTGGCGTCATCGCGCCGGGAGAGCCGCTGGAGAAGGCGCCCGAAGGATACGAGAAGTCCACCGAGGAACCCTGGTTCGTCATGTGGACGAAGAAGTCCTCGAACTTCGGGCGAGAGGGCGTGAACGGCTTCATCTCGCACTGGAACGAAGACAAGAACGTCTGGGAGACGAGCGAAACATATTTCTCGTCGTACTACTCCGACGAAGCCGGCGCACTCAAGGCGCTCGACGAGACGCGCAAGGCGATCGCCGACAAGTTCTCGCCGAAGAAGTTTCACGATTTCGACAAGTGCTGGGTCGCCGAGTACGTGCGTCTGCGCGTGATGTGCATCGTCGGCCAGAAGCCCGACGGAACGTGGTCCTGCATGCTCGACATAAACGACAAGTGCCGCACCGGCTGCGGCCAGTGGGAGCCTGTCGAGGCCCAGGCCGAGCGCCTGGCGGACTACAAGTACCGCAAGGCTATGGTCGCGTGGAGGGCGGAGAAGGCGGAAGTCGTCAAGAAGAACCACGAGGCCGTCGAGAAGATACGCACCGAGAAGGGCCTTGCTCTTCTTGGCGAGGGTTCGAGGGAGTTCGACGCGGATGACGGACGCAAGGCCTACGTCCTGTCTGGCGCGTGCGACGCGTCGTCCGTGACGAACAAGCTCGAGTTCTGGAAGGCGAAGGCCGATCCGCTCGCCGCCGCGACGGGAGTCGCGTTCGAGGGGGAGCCGACGACAGAGGACGACCCCTCTGGATACACGATCATGGGAGCGTCCGCGTCGAACGACATATACGACGTGCGCCTCGACATTGCCTTCCCGCCGCCTGCCCAGGTCGGCGAAGAGGACGGCAAGCCCGCGGAGAAGGCAGAGGGCGAGAACGCCGAGGAGGAACAGGCGCCGAAGCCCATGGTCGAATGGCGCGAGCTCTGCTTTGAGAAGATGCAGCCCGGCCTCGCCATCCCTCCGCGCCCCCAGCCGCCGCAGCGTTAAGGTAAAGTTTGCGGCAGACGAAGGATCCTCCTCGGGGAGCCCTCGGCGAATACGCCGTATCCCCTCGCTCGGACCTTCGCTCTGCCGCAAACTTTAGCCGAGGAATTCCTCCATCGTGTCTGAGCCGGGATGGTTTATGCCGTCCCGGCTCGCCGTCTTGAAGACGGTGAGGAAGAGGATCTTGAGGTCGAGGAGAAGAGTGCGGTTGTCGACATACCAGACGTCCAGGCGGAACTTGTCCTCCCACGAAAGGGCGTTGCGGCCGTTCACCTGAGCCCAGCCGGTGATGCCTGGACGGACTTCATGGCGGCGCGCCTGCTCGGGCGAATAGCGCGGAAGGTACTTTGAGGGGAGCGGCCGCGGCCCGACGAGGGCCATCTTGCCGGACAGGACATGCAGAAGCTGCGGCAGCTCGTCCAGGGAAGTCGCGCGCAGGAACCGCCCGAGCCGCGTCAGACGCTCGGCGTCCGAGCCTTCGCCGCCGCGCATTGTCCGGAACTTGAGCATGGAGAAGACGCGGCCGCCTTTCCCAGCGCGCTCCTGACGAAACAGGACTGGACGCCCGTCAATGGCCAGTATCGCGAGCGCGACAAGCGCGGAGAGCGGAACCCACAGCGGGGCCGCCAGGATGACTGCCATAGATTCGAGCACTCTTTTCACGGCACTATTATAGCAAATTATGGTATAATCTACCCACACGTTTAAGGAGATAAATCGAAATGAGAGACCTTTTCATCGTAGGTGCGGGCGGCTTTGGCCGCGAGGCGATCTGGACCGTTGAGCGCATCAACGCGCTTTCCCAGCAGCCGCAGTGGAACATCATCGGCTATGCCGACGACGATCCCAAGTGGAAGAAGGGCGACAATTTCGAGGGCTTCCCGATTCTCGGCACGATCGAGGAGGCGTCGCGCGACTATCCCGGCGCGTCTGTCTTCATCGCGGTCGGCAAGAACTCGAAGCGCGCCGACATCGCCAAGAGGCTTCGCGGCCACGACTTCCCGGCGATCATCGACCCCAAGGCCCAGATTTCCCCGACTACCGACTTCCTCGAGGGCGCGTTCATCGCCGCGGGCGCGGTAGTGCAGGTCGGCGCGGAGCTCGGGCGTTTCGTCATCGTCGGCGCGAATGCAGTCGTCTGCCATGACGCCCGCCTCGGCGACTTCGTCAACATGGGACCCGGGACCGTGGTTGCTTCGGGCGTGAAGGTCGAGAACGACGTATCCTTCTTCGCCAACGCCTCGACCATGCCGTGGATCACCATCGGCGCCGGCTCCGTCGTGAACTGCGGCGCAGGCGTCAGGGAGAGCATCCCCGCGAACACCGAGGTCTGAGACGGCGAGAGGCGCGATGCTGAAGAAGGTTGTCTATAACCTGCTGTTCGCCGCCGTCTATCCGTTTCTTCTCCCCGGCTTCCTCGTCCGCATGCTCAGGCGCGGCGGATACGCCGCGCGGATGGGCGACAGGTTCGCGCTGTATCCCGAGAAGGTGCGCCGTGCGCTTCTTGAAGGCGGGTCCGTCTGGGTGCACGCTGTTTCCGTCGGCGAAGTGCAGGTCGCGGGGCAGCTCATGCGCGAATGGCGCAGGGTGGAGCCATCCGTCAGGTTCGTCTTCTCCACGACGAGCTCGACCGGCTGGAAGATGGCGGAAAAGGAGGTCTCCGAGCGCGACATCCTCGTTTACAATCCGCTCGACTTCCCCAACTTCGTGAAGAGCGCCCTCAAGACCGCGCGCCCCCGCGCGATAATCCTCACCGAAAGCGAGATATGGCCGAACTTCATCTGGACCGCGCGACGCTACCGCATACCGGTCTTTCTCGTAAATGCGCGCGTGAGCGACCGCAGCGCTCCGCGCTACAGGGCCGGGCGCTGGTTCTTCGGCGACGTCCTCTCGTCCTTCACGCGCATCTTCGCGCAATCCGATCTCGACGCCTCGCGCCTTGAAGCCGCAGGCGCCCCGGAGAAGAAGGTCGAAGTCACCGGGAGCTTCAAGTTCGACGTGGCGCACCGCAACGAGGCCAAGGAGAAGGAACTCCGCGAATGGGTAGGCCCGGGGCGCATTCTTCTCGGCGGCTCTACGTGGCCTGGCGAAGACAAGGTTCTGCTCGACATTCTGAAGACGCTTGACGGCGTCAAGCTCGTCATCGCGCCGCGCCACTTCGAAAAGGCTGACACCGTCGAGGCGAACATCAAATCCGCCGGCTTCCCATGCGTCCGCCGTAGCAGAAAAGACTCCTCCACTCCTCCACTCCTCCACTCCCCCACTTCCGTCTACCTCGCGGACACGACGGGCGAGCTAATGGGGCTCTACGGGATTTCAGACGTTGTGTTTGTCGGCAAGTCCCTCTGCGCACACGGCAGCCAGAACATGATCGAGCCGTGCCTCTGCGGCAAGCCGACGGCCGTCGGTCCATACACCGAGAACTTCCGCCCGGTGATGAGCGATCTCCTCGCCGCCGACGCCATCAGGCAGGTCAAGGACGCTCACGAGCTCGGGGAGTTTGTGAGAGGCGCCTTTGCCGACGACGGTGGTCTCGGCGCGCGCGCGGCCTCGGCTGTCGCCCGGCGCAAAGGCGTCGTGCCTAAGTGCGTCGCGGCGATACGCGCGGCGCTCGCATGCCTCGCCATCGCGCTTTTCGCCGCGTCCGCCGGCTGCGGGAAGAGCGGCGACGACGGCGCAAAGCCTCCCGCCGAGCCGGAGGAAAACTCCTTCCGCCCCGTCAAGATAACCGCGGCATGCATCGCGGCCATAGAGAAGCCCACAGCGACGCGGGTTCTGTGCGCCGACGCAAAGGCCGAGGACTTCAGGCCGTTTCTCTCCTCGTTCGGCGTCATCTGCGTCTCGAACGAGGAGGCAGCCGCTGAATCGAAGTTCGACATCGTCTTTCTCGCTGGCAGGGCAGACGCCGCAAAGCTCGGCGCGGCGCTTGAACGGACCGGAGACAGCGGCGTCCTTGCATGGAGACTTGCCGTGAAAGGCATGAGCGCGGCGGACTTCAAGACGGCCATCGAGTCATTCCCCTGCAGATCCGCGCACCTGTGGATGCCGAGCACTGACGAGTGGATGATAGTCGGCCGCCGGGAGCCGCGCAAGATCAAGCTTGACGCGATGATGGACGTCTTCGCCCGGGAAGTGGCGTTCGAGGCGCTTGCCGAGGCGAGGGCGACGGCTCTTTCGGACGTGTTCGCGAGCTACGTCGGGAATCTCTCCGATGTTTCCGGCGCGTTCGCGACAACTAACGACCTTTCTGTCGTCGTGCGCCCGGAGTTCTTTGTGACGGCTGACATTCCCCCGCTCGACTGGGTTTCGCAGGGAGACACAGACGACGACATCTACCGCCGCACGCTCGCAGAGATACGTTCCATGCAGGTTGTGCGCCGGCTCATCATCGAAGGCGATCTCGTCGCCGCCGAGGGGAAGGCCGACGACGCCACCGAAATATGGGCGAGGGCGATGCTGAGGAATCCGCGCGACCCTATGCTGCTCGACAGGCTCGACAGGCTGTCGCGCAACGCGGGGGCGCTTCTTTCCGTCGGCAACGTCGCAGCTGCGGCGAAATGCTACGAGACGATGGTCGTCATACATCCGACTGACGCGTCGGCGGTCCTCAACTACGGAATGTGCCTTAGACGCCTCGGCAAGAAGGAAATGGCAAATCAAGTGCTCAAACGGGCAGGGGAGTTGAAAAACAGATGAAAAAGACAGTTGCGGTGGTCGCGCTGCTCGCGTTCGCGGGCTGCATCACGGTTTTCGAAAGCGAATATCCGGCAGTGGAGATGTCGTCGGCTGGAGAGGCCGACGTCAAGGTCCAGCTCGCAGGGTTCGAGGCGGTAGTGACGACCTACGAGGTCGTGTACGGATACGAGACGGCCTACCGCTACCATTCGCCGTACCGCCGCTACCACTACGGCTACTGGGCTCCGTCCACTGTCATGACAGAGGCCTACATACCGCAGTCGCGGCCCACATCGGCCTTCATCGACCGCGCCACCGAGATACTCGAGCTCAACGGCTTCAATCCGAAAACCGACAAGCCGGAATACCGCATAGAGGTAAAGTTCGACGGTCCCTTCGTGACCGACGGCGAACGCGCCGCCGAAGCCGCGTGGACAATCTTCTCGCTGCTCACGGCCGACTACGGCGTCCACACGTGGACGGCGAAGCTGAAGATCTACAGCATCTCCACGGGGAAGCTTCTCATGCACTGCGACTATTCCGAGAGATACTCTGCGCTCGTATGGGGGCCTATCCCGCTGTTCAGCCCCGCCGGTTCCGACAAGACGGCGGAGAATTCCATGCAGCGCTGGTGCCTTATGGCCCTCACCGACCGCGCCATGGCCGACGCCACCGCGTTCCTCTCGACTTCAGTCCGTTCCGTGCAAAAGTAACGGTTGTCGCGGAGGCGCAAGAAGTGGTATAATATTCGTTGTTCAACGTAACTAAAGGAGTTATCATGCGAAAAGAAGAGACAGTTGCTGTTTCCGCCATGCGCGCAGGCTTCACGCTTATCGAAATTCTCGTGGCCGTGGCCATCATCGGCATTCTCGGCACAACGGCCGCGATCGGCATTCCGAGAATCCTCGAGAACTCCAAGATCAATGCCGCGAAGGTCGGCGTCGACAATCTCAAGGCCGCGGTTGTCGCCTACAATATCGAGAAGGGCAAGTACCCCAGCGACCTCAAGTCGCTCGTCGAGGCGTCCGGAGACGACGAGCCGATCGTCGAAGGCGGCGAGGGTGCGCTCTACGATCCGTGGGGCACCGAGTACAAGTACGAGAAGAAGGGCAAGCGCTTCGTGGTCATCAGCGCCGGTCCCGACGGCGAGTTCGGCGGCGATGACGACATCCGCAGCGATGTCACAAAGAGGTCGACGGGGAACGACTGACGTTCCGCGGCCGCGCCGTCGATGCGCAGGGCCTTCACACTCATAGAGATAATCGTCGTTGTCGCCATTCTGGCGATAATGGCGACGGCCGCCGTGGTCGGCGTGCGCTCCGGCCAGGACGCTGCGCGCGTAAAAGGCGCCACTCGCGACATCATGGCGGCTATACGCCACGCGCGCTCGATGGCGCTTGTCATGATGCAGCCCGCGATCATCACGTATTCGACGGAGCGAGACGGCGACGATGTGTGCGCGAAGATAACGGTCGACGGCGCGAAGCTCATGTCGTCGGGTTCGTCCGACACGGTTCAGACGCTTTCCGGCGAAATCGTGCATCGCGACGGCTCCAAGGTCGAGGACGCGAAAAAACCGGCGGTCGGCGAAGACGAACCGAAGGAGCTTCTCGGCGACAGCGGCGGAGACTCGGTCGAGGATGTTCTCTTCGCGCCTATATCAAGCGAGGTCGTTCGCGGCGTGAGGATCAAGGTGCTCACGGGGGACGAGCTCGCCGAGACCACCCAGACGGAGCAGAAGAGCGCCAACAGGATTTCGGTCTTCTCGAACGTCGACTATCTTCTCGGCAAATACAAGGAGAAGAAGACCGAAGAGGCAAAGGCCGCTTCCGAGCAGCCGGCGGATCAGCAGGCATCCCCGGCAAATGGATCCGGCGAGGACCAGGAGCCCGTGAGCCTCGTGTGGGAGGCGAACGGGAGATGCGACCCTCACCGCGTCTTGGTCTATCTCGACGGGAAGAATCCCGAGTCTGGGCTCTGCATCAACATAGACCGGTTCGGCGCCGCGAAGGTCGTTTCGGACGAAAGGGACTGACGGCATGCGAAGCGGATTCACATTGCTTGAAGTTCTTCTCGCCTCGATAATCCTCGGCCTGGGGCTCACGGCCATACTTGTCTCGATGTCCCAGAGCCAGAAGATGATGCTCTCGTCCTCTTCGCTCGAGACCGCGCAGGAGGTCATGGACCTCGGCGACATGGCCTATCCCCTCGAAAACGTGCAGGATCCCGACCAGGATCTCGATGTCGGCGAGATGAAGGCGACAGAGCTGTGGGACATCGTCGCCGGCGCTCACGGGCCGAAGATGACGCGCGAGCAGGAGGACAAGTTCTACGGGTACACCTGGGAGCGCGTGGCGCTCAACCGCAAGGACAGCGAGGAGGACATAAAACGCCTCGGAAACCTGTACACCGTGCGCGTGATCGTGCGCTGGGGCAACCAAAGGCGCGGCGAGAACGAGGAGGAAAGCTACGTGACGTTCTGGAGGAAGAAGGAATGAGGCGGGCGTTCACACTTGTCGAGATACTCCTCGCCGTCGTCCTTCTCGGCGTCCTGACCGCAATCACGATGGCGACGTTCAACTCTGTCACGCGCAGCTGGCAGATATCGACCGACTACCTCGACAAGATGCAGCGCACCGACTTTGCGCTCAACCAGGTCGTCTCTGGATTGAGAAGCCTCTACTATCCGCACGGCGGCGAGCAGAGCTACGACTACGGCTTCTATCTTACCGACAACGGCGATGGCGAGGATCCTGACCGCTCCGACGTGATAGAATGGTCGAAGCGCGGGTCGGCGATAGTCGGCTCGAAAAGCGCCGCGGCCGACACCGTCCACCGCGTCCAGCTGATGGTTCTCGAGGAGGGCAACCACGACTACATGGATCCCATAGAGGTGACTGGGCTCTACGCACGCCACTGCCCCGACGTGACCCTGCGCCCCAAGGACAACCGCGACGACATCGACTTCTCCTTCGCCAACGACGAAATGTACCAGCCGGTTCTCATCGCTGACGGAATCGTCGGCTTCAACTGCAGGGTGCTGCCGTCCGACGAGAAGGTGGAGGCGGAGCACGACGAATCGCTTTTCGAGGACAAGTGGGAGACGTCGAACGCAGTCCCCTACAAGGTGGAGCTTACCTTTTATCTTGCCGATCCAGAAGGCCGCGCGTACCGCTCGAACACGGCGCCGATAATGCGCATCGTTCGCATGCCTCTCTACGAACAGTCCAAGGACGGCGCAGCGCCGCCGTCAGAGAAGGCGGCAAGGGAAAGCTCCGGCGCGAGACGCAGAGCTTCCGGCGGGTCGGGCCGCGCCGGTGGCGGCGCCGCGGGAGGCGGCGGCCGGGCGCCGGGAGGCGCGGGGCCGGGCGGTGGACAGGGCGGAGGCGGAATGAGGCCCGGAGGCGTAGCTCCGCCTCCGGGGGGAGGTGCTCCATGAGGCGTGGAAGCGCACTTCTTATGGCGCTTTGGGTAATCGCCGTGCTTTCCATCATGGTGCTCTCCTTTGCGTCCGAAGCACATCTGCAGACGGGCATCAACGTCTATATGCGCGAGCGCAACCGCGTAAGCCGCCTCGTGGATGCGGGGCGCATACTCGCGGAGGTCGTCCTTTCCGACTACGCGAACGTGTCGGAATGGTCGGAAGACGAGGATGCCGACAAGCTCTTCGAGGACGACCGCTGGTACAAGGAGAAGCGCGACCTGAAAAGCGGCCGCCCCTGCGTCATCGGCCCGATTCTCGTCGACGAGGAGAACCCAGAGTCGGGAACCGTCAAGGTCGAGATGCGCATAACGCGCGGGCTCAACATCAACGAGCTGACGCCCGACAGCGACCAGAACTGGCGCCTCAGGTGGGAGATGCTGCTGAAGAGCCACGGCATTCCCGAGGACTACGAGGTCGAGGCATACGATTCCCAGCACCATTCGCGCAGCAGGTTCAACCTCATCAACCTCCTCATAGCGAGCTTTGCGGACTGGGTGGACGCCGATGACAACTCGACTTCCATAGACGGCGAGGACTGCGGCGCGGAGTCGAAGTGGTACGAGGAGGAGTACGACGACAACAACGTCGACGACGAGTACAAGCGCTATCCCAGGAACGGCCCGATTCCCGACATAAAGGAGCTTTCCTACATACGCGGCTTCCGCGAATTCCCCGTAGTCCTCACGGGCGGCGTCCTGAACCCGGAGGAAGACCCGAAGGACCAGATCACGGTAAAGGGCATCGCCGAGATGTTCAACACTGTAGGCAGCGCCAAGGTCTACGTGAACGACTGCACGCGCGACGAGCTGATGACCGTGCCCGGCATCTTCGACGAAGAGGACGAGGAGGATTTCGAGAAGAGCACGGAGAACATCGACGCCATCCTCGGCGCAAAAAGCGAGGAACCGGACTATGACGTCGACGAGACCCAGAGCTGGTGGCAGTACAAGGACTTCCAGGATCTCCAGCAGCGCGTCGCCGACTACGGCGGCAACAACGCCCAGGTAGGCACCGAGGCGAGCAACTATCTCCTGTTCAAGCCGGACGACACGACGATTTTCGAGATAACGATAGAGTGCGAGTCGATGGGGATGACACGCTCTGTCAAGGCTAAGGCGTACCTGAAGGACAAAGACGTCCGCTATGTTGAATGGGAGGAAGATCCCGTCGGGGACAGAAAGGAATCGGCAAAATGAAGCTGATAGACGGCAAGGAGCTTGCGCGCAGCCTGCGCGGGGAGATCGCGGCTGGAGTTGCCGCGCTGAAGTCGGAGAAGGGCGTCACGCCAGGTCTCGCCGTGATTCTCGTTGGCGACAATCCCGCAAGCGTGAGCTATGTCACCGCCAAGGAAAAGGCATGCACCGAGGCGGGGATGCTCTCGCGCGAAATACGCCTTCCCGCCGAGACGACGGAGGAGGAGCTCGTCTCGCTCGTGAAGAAGCTCAACTGCGATCCCGAGATACACGGCATCCTCGTGCAGCTTCCCGTGCCGAAGCACATACGCGACAAGGCTGTCATAGACGCGATTGCGCCCGAGAAGGACGTCGACGGCTTCACGCCCATCAACGTCGGCAAGATGATGATCGGCGACGAATGCTTTCTTCCCTGCACGCCGCACGGCATAATCAAGCTGATTGAATTCTCGGGGATGGACATCCGCGGCAAGCATGCAGTCGTGATCGGGCGCAGCAACATCGTCGGCAAGCCCGTCGCTGCGCTTCTCGCCCGCAAGGAGACGAACGCGACGGTGACGCTCTGCCACACGGGAACGCCTGACGTCGGGCACTTCACGCGTGACGCCGACATAGTAGTCGTCGCGGCAGGGCGGCCGAACACGCTTACCGGCGACATGCTCAAACCGGGCGCGGTAGTAATAGACGTCGGCGTAAACAGGATTCCCGACGCGACGAAGCCGAAGGGTTTCCGTCTCGTGGGCGACGCCGACTTCGAGAGCTGCTCCAAGGTTGCAGGCGCAATTACTCCCGTTCCGGGAGGCGTCGGGCCGATGACGATAACGATGCTCCTTTGGAACACTCTCGAAAGCGCCCGCCGAGTCGCCAGTTAACGACGTGAACTTTGCTGGAGCGTGCTTTTTCTGTATTCTCGCATCGTTATCCCTGTGCGGGCAAGGAACATCTTCTTCGCGAACGCGTCGGAACGGTAGCCGCAGTGGGCGACAACGGTTGCAATCGGGAGGCTGGTCCTTGAAAGAAGGTCGCATGCCTTCTCGAAGCGGTGTTCATGTATCTCCTCGAGTATGGTACGCCCCGTCTCTTTTCTGAACCGAAGCGTCCCCATCCTTCGCGAGCAGCCCATCTCCTCGATGATGCGGTCAAGGCAGATTGACTGGCTGCAGGCGTTTCGGCGGATATATTCCAGCGCACGTCTTACGCGAGGGCTCGTTCCCGACGACACAGCGGTCGATCCTCTTCGCACGAGCCGCAGCGGCCCGTAGAACTCGACTTTTCGCTTCCCCCTTTTGCCTTTTCCACCTTTCCCTATCTCCTCCGATAGCATCTGAGCGAGGCGGTAGCCTGCCCGCTCGAAGTCCGGCTCCGCGCTGGTCAACCCCGGCGAGACGGCTTCGCAGAACATCTCGTCGTTGTCGATCCCGACAATCGCGACATCGTCGGGAATCGCGAGCCCGGCCGCTGTCGCGGCATGGTAGGCCTTGATGGCGCAGTCGTCGTTCGTCCCGAGGATTCCGCATGGTTTTGGCAGTTTGACGATCGCCTCCTGGAGCCCCGTCTGCGGCAGAACCGCAACTGAGGCACCCGCCGCCCGCACGTCCTTCAGGAACTGTGCAAGGCGGTCTCTGTCCCAGTGTAGGTTCTTTCCTGTTCCGATATAGGCGTAGGACTTGCACTTGAGCTTCAGAAGCTCTGCACCGGCAAGCTTGGCTTCGGCCGCTGAATCGTGCAGAAGGCAGGGATGCTCCAGTGAACTGCATGCAGGATCCTGGTCAAGATAGACTGTGGGGATGTCCCGGAAAATCTTGTCGGGCGGCGCGCTGTGGCTCATCGCGCAGTCGACCAGGCAGCCGATGGGATGCCATTCCTTCAGTGCGTTGCGGATTTCTTCAGGACTGTTGAAGCGGCTGATTACCTGCACGAACCATCCGCGCTCCTGCGCGAACATGTGCACGCCAGCCAGTTTCTGCTGCCAGCTCTTGCGAAGTGTCGACTGAAAGAAGAGTATGATGTCCATGGTTGGAGATTATAACATATCTATTGCCCGAATGAATACAAAATTTTGTCATTAACGGGTATGTTGTGCTCTTGGAGATTTGATAAAATGCGGGGCATGAAACAGACCGCACTAGTATTTTCCGCTCTTCTCTCCTTGCTTGCAAATGCAGGAGATGTTCTGTTCAAAGAGAATTCGATTGTCCTTCCGACATATGCGCCGGGAGGCTACGACAAGACGCCACTCTTCTACACCGGGCGCGTCTACCAGGGCGCGCAGGGGCGCGTCTACCCGTATCCGATGCAGGACGTTCTGCACGACGAGAAGTTTGACGAGACGTACAAGTACCTGACGCTCGAGAACGACTGGCTCCAGATGGGGCTTCTCCCCGAGCACGGCGGGCACCTCCTCAACTTCACCGACAAGGCGACCGGATTCGAGACGTTCTACCGCCAGCATGTCATAAAGCCCGCGCTCATCGGAATGCTCGGCGCGTGGATATCCGGCGGCGTCGAATGGAACTTCCCACACCACCACCGCGCGACGACGGCGATGCCCATCGACTGGCGGGCGGTCGAGAATGCGGACGGATCGAAGACGATCTGGATCGGCGAGACGGAGCTCAGGCGCCGCCTCAAGTGGACGATAGGTCTTTCGCTCCTCCCCGACCGCGCCGTGTTGAGGGCGGAGAACGTCTTCATGAACCGCCAGCCGTGGATCGAGTCGATGATCTACTGGGCAAACGTGTCCGTCCACTGCGGAGACGACTACCAGATTCTCTTCCCGCCGTCGATGCACCTCGGCTTCGACCACCACAAGAACTACTGGACGAGTTTCCCGATTGGTCCCAGGAAGGAGGAAGTCGAGCTTCTTCCATCGCAGCGCTCGAAGTACGCAGACGACATCTCCGGGACGATGGACCTTTCCTGGTGGAAGAACTTTACCATCGAGTCGCGCTCCATCTTCGGCTTTGATCCCGACAATTCCTTCATGGCGGGATACGATCACAAAAAGCAGTGCGGCACTGCGCACATCTCGAACCGCCACATAACGGTCGGGAAGAAGTTCTTCCTCTGGGGCAACTTCCCCGAGGCGCACGTGTGGGACAAGGTGCTCACGGACAACGACGGACCGTATCTCGAGCTGATGGTCGGCTGCTGGTCGGACAACCAGCCGGACTACTCATGGATAGCGCCATACGAGACGCGCAAAGTCGAGCAGTTCTGGTTCCCGGTGAAGGGCATCGGCGGCATCAAGAACGTGACGATCGACGGAGCTGTGAACGTTGACCGTCTCGCGGATGACAAGATGCTCGTCGGCTTCCACTCCACGCGCGTGCTGAAGGGCTGCACGGTGAGGGTTACGGTAGGAGCGCGCGTCCCGCGCGACCGCGGGCACGCGGGGACGCGTGCCCCTACCTGCATCTTCACCGAGCGCAACATCGCCATCGATCCGAATACGCCGTGGTGTAAGACCGTCAAGGTCGATCCGGGCATGGCCGACCAGGCATTCACCGCCGAAATCGCCGATGCATCCGGCACGGTGTTCCTCTCCTACACGCCCGTTCCGCCGCAGGGAGACGTGGAGCTGCCGCCGAAGGTGGAGAATCCGAAAGAGCCGAAGAAATACACGAGCGCCGAGCTCGCCTACGAGGTCGGACTTCGCCTCGATCAGTTCCAGAACGGATTGATCGACCCTGAGCCATATTACAAGCGCGCGCTTGAAATCGACCCCGACTATTCCAAGGCCAACCTTGCGATGGGCGTGAGACTTGCGAAGAACGGAAGCTACGCCGAGGCGAAGCCGTATCTTGAAAAGGCCGTTGCCCGTGCGACGCAGAACCACACGCGCGCACTCGACGCCGCGCCAGAATACTATCTTGCGCTCGTGGAGCGATATCTTGGCAACCTTAAGCGCGCGGAAGACCTCTTCTGGCGCTGCACCTGGCGGCTCACGCACAAGAAGGAGTCGTATGTCGAGCTCGCGCGCATCGCCGCGCTCAGGGGCGACTGGGCCGAGGCGCTTGCACGCATCGACGACGCGCTCGCCCTCGGACAGGACGAGGCGAAGCTCTGGACGATGAAGGGGATCTTCCTGCGGAAGATGAAAGTTGGGAGTGGAGGAGTTGGGAGTGGAGGAGTCAAGAGTGGAGGAGTGGAGGAGTTGGTGGGTGGAGGAGTTGACTCACCCACTCCTAACTCACCCACTCATAACTTCAACATTGCGCAGCAGTGCGACCCGCTCGAATACTGGGCTGTTGTGGAGCGCGACGGATTTGCCGCGGCCGAGAAGAACCGCGGGCTCAAGGCGCAGCAGCTCCTGGAGTGCATAAGCGACTACTGGGGAATCGGCTGCTATGACGAGGTGATCGCGCTCTGCGACGCCGCGCTTGCAAGAGCCGCAGCCGAAAAGCCCTACGCCACCGAGGGCGCGCTTCCGCTCAAGGACACCATCGCCGCGTGCGACAGCTACAGGAACGCGCTCTTCGGCTACTTCAAAGGAGCTGCGCAATTAAAGTTGGAGAGTGGAGGAGTTAACTCACCCACTCCTAACTCACCCACTCATAAACTGGCGGCGTTTGCCGCCGCGAACGCGATGCCGACCGACTACTGCTTCCCGAATCGTCTTGAAGAGGAAGAGGTTCTTAAGATCGCAGCGGCCGCCGCGCCCGAACTCGCGAACACATGGTACTACCTCGGTTGCTGCGAGTGGAACCACGACCGCAAGGATGCAGGCCTCGCCGACTGGGAGAAGTGTGTCTCCCTCTGCGAAACCAACTCCTCCACTCCCAACTCCTCCACTCCCAACTCCTCCACTCCCAACTCCTCCACTCCCAACTCCTCCTACGCGCTCGCTCTCCGCTGCATCGGCTTCGCTCTTTCGCATCCTGGGACGTACTTCACGAACACAGGCGTGCCGTCGGGGATCCCGAGCAAGGAAGCATACGAATACTACCTCAAGTCGCTCGCCGCCGATCCCGGCAACTTCCGCACGCTCGACGAGGCGGGCAAGCTTGCGGAGAAGCTTAATCTTCCAGCTTCCGAGCGGCTGGCGCTCATGGAGAAGTACCGCGCGACGGTCGACAAGTACGATCCGTGCATCCTGCGCTACGCCTACACGCTGAACGCTGTCGGACGCTATGCCGAGGCGCACGAGATACTCACAACGCGCCGCTTCCACGTCTGGGAGGGAGCGGACGGACTTCTCGCGCCGTTCGTGGAGTCGTGCCTTGGACTTGGCAAGGCGGCGATGGAGAAGGGCGACTACAAGACGGCGCTGAAATTCTTCGAGGAGTCGACGACTTATCCCGAAAACCTCCAGGCGGGGCGTCCGGGCGACGCAGGCACCGAGCCGAAGAGCCGCTACTACATGGCGCAGTGCAAGAAGGCGCTCGGCGACGCTGCGGGCTACAAGGCGGAACTCGAAAACTCCCTCAAGGGATGGATCCATGCGGGCGAGATGGACTACTGGCGCGTCAAGGCCCTGCGCGAACTCGGACGAGACGCCGAGACTGCTCCTCTCATCGCGGAACTGAAGCAGGCGATCAAAGAGCTTGAGACGCCGCAGCCCGTCGTCATCAACGCCTACGCGAAGTTCGCCGGCGACAACTCGGCGATGGAGCGTGCGGCCAAGGCACGCGAGAAGGCCGGCTTCCTCCGTTCGCTCCTCTCCGAGATCGACCGGTAGCAGAAGCGTGGATTGTGATATAATCTGCGCTGATGGAGGTATGTAGAGACGGCGGGAGTCCATGGCGGGTCGGCTGGGAGTCAATTAAGGCGAACCGGCTGCCCATGGCCGTCTTGTGGCTGCTTGCGGCGGCGTTGGTCGCGGGCTACACATACGTGCCGTGCGTAAGGGCGGCGCTGCAACCGGTCTTCGATTTCCAGACTGGCGGAGGGTGGAAGGCGGCGGTCATGAACAGAATCGTCTTCTGCGGACTTCTCCCCGGCGCGTTTCTACTGACGATAAGATCGATACGACCGCCGCGTCCTCTGCTTACGGTGCTCGCCAACTGCGTATGGATGGGTGCATGGGGCGTTGCGAGCAATGCGTTCTTCACTCTGCAGTCACAGATGTTCGGCTCGGGGCACGACATCGCGACGCTCGCAGTAAAGGTGCTCGTCGACAAGTGCGTGTGGTCTGCGCTCCTGTGCGTCCCGCTCAATTCCGTGTTCTTTTTCTGGGAGGGGCGAGACTTCTCCCTTGCGAGGTGCCGCGCGGAATGGCCGCGCAGCTATCTGCGTCAAATATACCTTCCGATTCTTCTCGCCGATTTCTCCGTCTGGATTCCGGTGCAGTTCGCAGTATACGTCTTTCCCCTCCCGCTTCAGATCCAGCTCGTCGGCTTCGCCGGCGCGTTCTGGTCACTCGTCGGCCTTGCCTCCGGGAAACGCCTCGCATAGCAATTTTCCGCATTGCCCGATTGAGTCATTTTATTTCGCACAATCGGGTATGTTGTGCGGTTGGGAATATGGTATAATGTAATCAACATGAAAGGAGAAACATGAGAATTAACAGTGTGCATTCTTTCTTCGCCGCCTCGCTTTGCGGTGCGGCTTTTCTGACAGGGGGGGGGGTATTCGCCGAGCCCTCGACGTTCACGGCGAAGACCGATGAACAAAACAACGGCTACAACGGCACGGTCTCTGACGGCGGCGACGGCTACGTCTTCACGCCGGAGGACTCGGCGCGGTACTACAAGTTCCTGTATCTCTACGACGACCTCCTGCTCGACGGCGCTGTGTGCGCGGGCAGCACGAACTGGCATACGGCCAACATCGGCACCCGCGCATCGCACCCCGTCACCGTCACCGTCACGAACGGCGCGCGGATGGTGACGGGAAGCGAGAGGAACATCCTATTCATGGGAAAGGGCGGCACGATTGTCGTCTCGGAGCCGACTGACGCATCGTTCGAATGGGGACGCGGTGGCAATATCACGACCGTCCTCGGCAACACCTACCCCAACCAGATTGGCACAGTCGGCTATAACTCGAAGTTCACGCTTTGCCCTGATGTCACATCCGACACCGGCACAAACGACATCCTGCGCCTACTCGCGCACGGAACGGCGTCATATCTGTTTGTCAGCAACCAGAACGCCAATGTCGCCGCACGTATCTTGTTTGAAGGTGGCGATATCCGCTCGATCTATAACGACTCCACTAAGTTTCAAGTTGCCGATGGCGCGAAAATAATCCTTCAGAGCGTGGACGGCAATCCGATCATACTGCGCTCCTACGCCTACTCCCGTTATTCGCTTTTCGAGGGAGCGGGAACACTCGAAACAGCCGGCGATGGCGATGTCGTCCTTTTGCAGCACTCGTATGCTCCCGCCAAGACGGTGATGCTTGGCGCAGACGAAGGCGGTCGCATCGTCTGGGGCAATGCGGGCAACTTCAAACTTGGAGGAAGAATGTGCCTGAAACTGACATCCGACGACGTCCTTCCGCATGGAGAAGGGAAAGGCAAGGTGATGATTGCCGTCGGCGAGTATTCCGGAACGGGCACGAGCGAGGCCGCGCCGGTTGTCATCGACCTCAACGGCACGTCGAACACGGTGAACGCCATTACAATCGGCGGAAACACTTACTACAGCAAGTGGCACGTTGTTACGAACTCGTCCGAAACCGTCGCCACGTTGGGTCTGGACGTCTGCGCAGACGCTGACTTGCAGAACATTATGACCACAAACCTTGCGGCGAATGCGAGTTCGAATATCCGTCTTCTCAAAACCGGTGCCGCGAGATTGACGATCGGGAACGACCAGGCGACCAACATTCTGGAGCGTGTTGCGGAAACGGAAGTAACAGACGGCGTTCTCTACTTCTGGGCTGGCTACCCGCTCACACGGCCACTTTCGGTATCTGGAAGCGGCTCGATCCAGGTCAGATCCGATACACAGTACTCTCCTCTAACGCTCAATCTCTCGGCCATCGCCGATGCCGATCTCTCCATCGGCGGGCTTACGGTCGATACCGCCTACTACTACGGCAATACTCCCACTATCACGAAGTTCCGCCCGGCGGCGGACGGCAAGCTGTATCTGACGAACGTCTCGGGCGAACTCGCTTCGAACTACACGGTGCCGATCAATCTGACGACTGTCGTCGATGCGGAGAATTTCGCGTCGTGGAAGGTCTACGTGAACGGCGCGGAGGTGCGCGGATTAGTCCCGGAGTATGTGAATGGCGTGCTCAAGACCAAGCTCAAGAATGGTCTAACCATCTTCGTCCGGTAGAATAGAGAATGTGAAAATATCCAGTATCCAATAGCCAGAGTCAGTTGCAAAGACCGCTTGTTAATCTCACGCAAAGCACGCTAAGTCCGCAAAGTGACTCTAAGAACGAAACCTCGCGCACTTCGCGAACTTGGCGTGAGGCATATTCGGGAGGGGGGTACCTACTTCCCCAGTGTTGCTGGTTGGAAAACAAGGAAGGGAGATACATGATGAAGAGATTGCTGTCCATGGCGGCAATTGCCGTTGCCGTTGCGGCTTCCGGCACCGAGCTAAAGGATCTTAAACTCAAGGCGAAAACGGACAAGGAGAATCCGATCGACTACAAGGTCGGCGAGACGATCCGGTTTGATTTTTTCCTTGACGGCGTCGCGGAACTGCCCTCCGAGGCGAAGGAACCTCTTTACGTCATTTGGAAGCGTGAAGGCGATGACGGCATCACGGTCGTCGGCACGAACGGGATTTCGCTCGCGAAAGGCTGCTCGATGGAGACGAGTTTGTCCGTCCCCGGCATAATCCGCGTCGATGCGCAGCTTGTCGGCAATGACTACAAGATGTTCGATTCAGTCCAGCGCACCCGAAATGACAAGGGCATAGGGGTTCGCGGCGGCGCCGGCGCGGAAACGGAGAAAATGAAACTCTCCACGAAGGAGCCGGAAGACTTCGATGCCTTTTGGGCGGAGGCGAAAGCGAAGCTCGCGGCGATTCCGGTCAAGGCCAAGCGCATAGAGGCGACGCCCGACAGGCTCAAGGGAAAAATGAAGGTCTACGCGGTCGAGATCGACTGTTTCGGACCGCGTCCTGCCACCGGCTGGCTGTTTATCCCCGAGAACGCGAAGGAGAAGTCCCTTTCCGCCTGCGCACAGTTCGACGGCTACAACGGCAACGAATTCAAGGTGCCGCAGGTCCCCGAATGGATACCGACAAACCGCATCACGCTTTGCATCAACGCCCACGGGTACGAGATGGTCGGACACGACGAGCAGTACTACAAGGACTACGGCAACAAGGTCAACGGAGTGGTCCCAGGCGCGCCGAAACGCCGTCCATACGCGCTTGAGCCGTCCGAATACGACAATCCGAGGGAGGCGTACTTCTACTTCATGGCGATGCGTGTCATGCGCGCGTTCGACTACTTGAAGACGCTTCCGGAGTGGGACGGGAGGAACCTTGAGGCCTCCGGAGGCAGCCAGGGCGGACTGCAGACCATGTGGGCGGCCGGCCTTGTCGACGGCCTGACAGCTGCGCGTCCGGAGGTCACCTGGGGCTGCGACCTCGGAAACTCGCTCCGCGAGGGCGGTCCGCTCATCTCCAATACGTGG
>Ga0256405_10003228_pt1 | contig 34405 bp, 44 predicted proteins | sample RumenRJG_02DNA_FD_189096 | JGI IMG/M metagenome (GOLD analysis project Ga0256405, IMG submission 189096) | Bovine rumen microbial communities from Lethbridge, Alberta, Canada - RJG_02 | ecosystem: Host-associated > Mammals > Digestive system > Stomach > Rumen | place: Canada: Alberta...
GACGATAAGGTAGATAGGGCAGAGGTGTAAGCATGGTGACATGTTCAGCTGACTGCTACTAATCGGTCGAGGGTTTAACCAAAAGGTCGAGTAGGTAAAAGATGTAAGAAATCTGGATTTAGAGAAAAAGAAGTTCTGTGTGTGGTTTTCAGGGTATGAAAAATGTGTTATAATGCTCTTTGCCGTTATACTGGAGCCCGTTCCGAGAACGGGCGAAAACTGTATCATCAAGAGCAGTATTCCTTCATAGCTCAGTCGGTAGAGCACGCGGCTGTTAACCGCGGTGTCGTTGGTTCGAGTCCAACTGAGGGAGCTGATGCAGTGACCGAATGGCCGCTGCATTCTTTTAATCGGGCGACATAGCCAAGCGGTAAGGCGTGGGTCTGCAACACCCTGATCGCCGGTTCGATTCCGGCTGTCGCCTCGACGAGAAAAGTCTCGAAACCCCAATAAACATGCGGGTTCCGGGGCTTTTTTCATTTCCCGGAGTCTCCTCCTGCATCTGTCAAAACCGTGTAAAAATATTGCGGGTAGTCACAGAGCAAACCACAGAGCGGAAATGCACACTGACAGGAGGACAGCTGCATGAGGGTAAAGAAGCAGGAACGGACCTGGCACGGGCAGCGGCGGACAGTTTGGGTGATAGACCAGGTAGAGGAATGGCAGCGCATCGCGGTCACAAGCAGCGTTTCCAGGGCGGACGCGGTCTCTAAGTACAAGCGGAAGCTGAAAGAGATCAAGGCGGCACGTGCAGAGGAGCAGGCACGGCGGGAAGGACGGCGGACGCTGGAGAAAGAGCTGCGGGAGTGGTATGAGCGCGAAAAGACCGGCGGCACCGGGGCGACCGTCACCAGCGACAGGGCGCAGCTTGAGCAGGTCTGCAAGGCACTGGGGAAAAAGCAGGTCCGGGAGATCACGCGAGAGATCATCATGGCATGGATCAAAGGAATGGAAAAGGATGGACTGGCGGTCTCAACGCGGCGGCGGCGGTTCTTCCTAATGCGCCAATTTTTCCGGTCATGGTATCTTGATGACCCTGGCAAAGATCCAACCAGGGGAATCAAGACACCGGCAGAACGGGCACGGGAGAAAGCCCCGCCGGAGGTCCTGGACGATACTGAGATGATGATGCTAACGGAATATCTGCTAAGGCCCGGCACACTTCACGGTGAGGCACTGGCTGTTCTCCTGTGGCAGGCTTTACGGGCAGGGGAGCTGATGGGACTGAAACCGGAGGATCTGGAAGGCGGGCGGCTGCGGATCCGGCGGCAAATCACATGGAGCAAAGCACCAGGGCAGCCCGGGCAGTGGAAGGTCTCACCCCCGAAATATGGGTCCTCACGCATCATGCCTGTAATGGAGCCGGTTCGGGAGCGCCTGGAAGCAGCGGCAAAGCGGGCACAGACCGAGAAGCTACCTTATATATATACCGGGAAAGATCTTCCTCATCTTACGCCTCACAGCCTTCGGATAGCACTCACACACGCGCTGACGGCCTGCGGAATCAGATACATTCGTGTCCATGACCTGCGGCATTCCGGAATCAGCTATCTCATCCGCCACGGCGTTCCGGTTGAGGCGGTCTCAAAATGGGCGGGGCATGCATCCATCACCGTGACGCTGGGCGTTTACTACCAAATGATCCCGGCACAGATCACGGCAGCAGAAGAGCAGGCACAAAAAATTTTTGAAAGTTTAAAACCCTGATTTTCAGGCACAGATTTTTGTGATAAAATGAAAGATTAATACAGCGCTATTTTCTGTATATAATAGGAAGAAACGCATCCGAGGCGGTCCTCATGAAACGGGACTGCCTCTTTTTTTGACCTTTTTCCGGGCAGATATGACCATTACTCAACACATGAGGCATGAAGTGACGTATAAAAACCCGGTTTTATCTGTTTTCTTTTTTTACATATATATTTCTGAAAACAAATAAACGTCAGCTTGAAAACAGGAAGTGCAAATAGCGCAGACAGCGCTGAAAAAAAACGCGTTTTTATAATTTTTCCGTTTTTCCATATTTATAACGGAAAGAAAAAAAAGTAGCGCGGAAGCAAAGGAAGGAGGCAAAAGATATGAAGCTGGAAGAGAGGATCAAGGAAGCCGGGCTGAAGAAGTCATGGATAGCGAAGCAGCTGGATCTTTCCGAACCTGGGCTGAGGCTGAAAAGGATCGGCAGAAGCAAATGGCGCAAGCGCGAAATAAGAGAGCTTGCCCGGATCTTACGGATCGAAGCAGAAACGCTTTCGGCGGAGATCGGACCAGAAAACATCAAACAGTAACCCATCAACAAATCACCCAATCAAAAATCCATAGGAGGAAAAAGCAATGAAGAAAACCATTATTAGAGTCAACGACGCAAATCTTGAGGCAATCGAAAAAGCAGTCGCAGAAGCAGAGGGCAAGGCAACAGCACGGACCATTAGCGCCGGAGAAATCATCGGTGCGGCTGAAGAGATCGAACAGTATCTCGGAATCCCCAAAAAGGCGCTGGAAGGCACGAAGGTGTCCGTAGATATCAACGCCCAGACTTTTCCTAACGCTTACACCAACCGGCATACACCGATCAGCACACACTTTGATCTTGTCTACATCCACAGAGAGTGGCGGCTGGAAAGGGTGTACAGGGCCCGCACAAACGCCCCGCTGAACCGGTACCAGATCACACTGACACCCGAAGGCAAGCAGGCCGTACTGGATCGGGTCTCTCATATGCGATAAGGAGGACAAAGCTCATGAAATCAGCAAATCAGATCATCATCGAAAAAACAGAGCGAGAGGCCATTGAGATCGAGGCAGAACTAGCTTTGAGGACCGAACAGCATGAAACACTCATCCGGGAGGCCCTCGAAGCCCGGAAGCAGATTCAGGCCCTGCAGCAAAAAGAGATCCAGCGGCTTGAAGAAGATGCCCGGTACTGGGAAGCGAGAGCCCGAAAGGCGGAAGCAGAGGCCAAAGAGGACGCCCGGTATTGGCTGAAAAAGATCACGGCAATCTCCAGGGCAGCAGCGGCGAAGAAGACGCTCACCGAGGCGGAGATCCTGGAGATCATCGGAGACTGACACCAGCAACAAGGCCAACCCCCCGGGGCCAAAATACCGGGGGGAAACAAAAAACCAAAACACCCACATAATAAGGAGGAAATCATTATGGAAAACACCACAAACATCAATGCATCACAGGCAACACAGGCAACGCAGAAGCGCCCGACTTACAGCCTTTACGGCGCAGACATCAGCCCCTGGACAGAAACGAAGCCCGGGAGCGGCGGAAAGCAGCTCAGCTATCTTTCCTGGGCAGCGGCCTGGCATATCGTCAAGCGCTACTTCCCGGACGCGCGCTACGAGGTGATCAGAGACCCTAACGGCAGGCTTGTTTGGGCGGACCCGGTCGGATTCACCGTCGGCGTAAGGCTCACACTCAACGGCGGCGAGCAGTATGAGGAATGGCTCCCTGTCATGGACGCAGCCAACAATTCCATGCGGGGCGAGGGATATACATACTCGACAAAGTACGGCGATAAGCCTGTGGCAGCGGCGACCATGCGGGACGTGAACGACACGATAAAGCGCTGCCTGGTCAAAGTCATCGCAATGGCAACCGGGCTCGGCCTTACTCTCTGGGTGCCCCAGGGACTGCCACAGGTCTGAGAAAGGAGAAAGCTATGAGGGTAAGGCAAAAACTCCCAGATGAAGCACCAAGCCGTAAGACGGATGAAAACTGGAGCTACATTATGCGATACCAAGCAAAGGATACTACCCGCGAGGATACAATTGCCAAGCTTCGGACCGCGGCGGCAGAGAGAGCAGCGGAAGATGAGTGGGATCTTATGCTGGAGGGAGCAGGACCGATCGAGTATGACGATCCGAACCGCCCGGAGCCGGATGTTTATGAGCTGGCATACGGGACCACGGCAGCAGGCACGGAAATCGTAGCATACAGCACCGGCGTCCACACCTGGATAGAGGATCCGGAAGAAGGAGAAGGCGGCATTGACCCACCGATGCTTCAAAATTGCACGGAGCCGGCAGTTATCAGGGAATGGACGCTCTGGCAGATGGGCTTCCGCGGGATTGCGGCAGATAGGATCGAATGGATCAACAGTCCGGGAGAAATCAAACTCCCGGCAGAGTAAGAGGAGGGTGCCCAGGGGGAACGGCGGCTGGCACGCGGATCAAGCCCGCGACACCCTTTTCCCAATGTGAACATCATCTGAACATAATGTGCACATAAGGAGCACATTATGTGATACCAGGATAGGTTAGGTAAGGATAGATAAGTATAGATATATATACCGCAGCATTTACAGAGAGGAGGTGAGAGCTTTGCAGGTGCAGATTACGATTCCGGGGCATGTACAGCCTAAGGAGAGGCCGAGAAACACCAGGACAGGGCACACATACACGCCACGGCGCACGAGGGCGTATGAGGCGGCAGTCAAGGCGGCGTATATGGAGCAGCACGGGCAGACGATGCTGACGGGCCCGCTGGCAGCGGAAATCACGGTTTACATGGCTGTCCCGGCATCAGCCACGAAGAAGGCACGGGAGGCGATGATGGCGGGGAAGATACTGCCGACGAAGCGCCCGGATATAGACAATTGCGCGAAAGGGATCCTGGACGCACTGAACGGCTTGGCTTTTGAGGACGACAAGCAGATCGCCGGGCTGCTGATCCGGAAGCGGTATGACGACGGCGGAGGCGAACGGGCAGAAGTAAAGATCCGCGAACTTTTATCTGAAAACCGAAACTTATTTCTGACGCAATCCGCCATGTTTAGATATGACAGCAACACATTTATCAAGGAGGAAAAAGGTTATGGCATCAAGAAGAATGGTTAGCAAAGCGGTGATAGACACGGACGCCTTTCTGGACCTGCCGCTAACGGCGCAGGCACTGTATCTCCACCTGCTGCTCCGGGCAGACGATGACGGCTTCGTTTCAAGCCCCCAGAGCATCATGAGGATGGTAGGCGGCAGCAAAGATGATCTTAGACTGCTGATCGGGAAGGGATACCTGATCGCATGGGACAGCGGTGTGATGGTGATCCGGCATTGGCTACTACACAACGCCGTCCCGCGGCAGGCATACACGCCAACGTTTTGCAAGATGGAGGCGGCCGGGCTGTATGTGACCGAGGATCGGGTCTACACAATTGACGCTGCGGAGGGAGAGCCTTTCCAGGGCGCGGTTGAGCACAAAGAGGCCAAGTACACGAGGAAGGATTACCTGGCACGGCAGGAAGCGGCGGCGTTACCAGCACCGGAAGAAGAGCCCGCTCCCATCAAGATCAAGGGTCCCGAAAAGATCCCGCCGGAGATGCAGCGGCTTATGGACGTCTACAATACCAGCCGCCCGGCACATCTCCCGCAGGTCACACGAATCACACCACGCACAAAGCGCTACATGCACGCTCAGGCCATGATCGAGGCATATGGACCGGATCATGCGGCGGAGATCGTGATGAAAGCATTACAGAGCGAGTACCTGACCGGACAGGCGTGGATGTGCTTCGACTGGATCATAAACCCGGAGCATTCCGCGAAGATCGATGAGGGCAAATATGACGGCCGCCGGCAGAGCATCTTCCCGCAGACGGTCCAGCCGGTTCAGCAGAAGCAGGAAACAGCGGAAGATTACGGTTTCTAAATATAGAAGAACTGAGCCCGCGGCAGAGCGCGACAGGGCCTTCCGGAGTCGAGGACCGGGAGCGGGCTTCAGGCGCAAGCCACACAAACACCCATCAAGGAGGATAAAGCTATGAAAATATTCAAAGGAGACGAGCTCCTGCGTCTAATCACGGAGAGCGCAAAGGGCATCAGCTACACACCACCGGGAGGAGCCAGGCAGACCCTGCACAAGCCGCACGAGGTAATTGAGGCAGTGCACGCAGCACCATTCGGCCGGATCAGCCTGCAGGATCTCGACGGGGCAGGGAAGATCAGCCGGATATTATGGATCCCCATCAAAGTCACGGCACCATACAACAAAGCGGAAGAGATCGACCAAGTCAAGAAGCAGATCATCGAGGACAGAAAGGCGGCAGGCTGGGGCGAGCCATACCAGGCGCAGGAGATCGGCAGCGGGCAGGAAGTGCACTGGATGCTGTACCGGGCAGACATGATCACGCCGGACAGCATCATAATGACGGCGCTGGACTGGGTCGGTGGGCTCTTGCAGGCTTACTGCGGCGAAGGAGTGGAACTCGGGCTGGATCTCATGGCAGAGTATCCGATCACGGCAGAGCTCCAGGAAGGCCAGGAGACGCGGTACATCACCGCGGAGCAGATCAAGACCGCCAAAAGGGCCCTGCAGATGGAGCCAGAAGACGGAAACATCACTGCCTGGCTGGAAGAAAGAGGCTATGAGTACACTCTCCACGCGGGGCAGACGCTGGACGTCATCACGATCCAGGGGAAAAAGCCGGTCACCATCTATTACGACCGGACGCGGCGCGAGGCGGGGCTCAAAGATCCGACCGATCCGGCCATGAGCTGGGGAGAGTGGAAGCAGCGCCACGCCAAAGATCAGCAGGCAGCAGCACAGGAGCGGGCGGAAAAAGCCGCGTATGAGCACTGGGCCAAGGACCGCCCGGCACCAGGCGAGCTGAGGGTACTTTCAGAGCCATATCCACGCGGGCAGCTTTACCCGGTACTGACAGGCGCGGAGCTGCGGCACAGAGAGCGGGTTCCCAAGGAATTCGTCCCGACCGGCATCGTAGACTTTGACAGGCGCTCACAGGGTTTTCCCAAGGGAGACGTCACGATCATCACGGCAAAGACATCGGACGGTAAGACACAGCTGATCAACCAGGTCAAGGCCAATCTTCTCGTCACAACCCCGTGCCGCATTTGGGAGTATAATGGCGAGCTCCCGGCAGACGATGTGGCGGATCACTTAGAGAGAACGATCGCCGGAAAATACCGCGTACAGCATCCAGCCAGCCGCATATGGGAGATCACCGCAGAGCAGGCAGACCTCATCTGGGACGCCATCGGGGATCGGTACATGCTTTACCCTAACCGCCTCGGGACCAGCTACGCCGTCATTGAAGATCATCTCATCCAGTGCATCATGGGCGGCGGCGTGGATCTCGCGATATTTGACGATCAGATAATGCTGGACATGAACATCGCTCCTTTCCAGCAGTACAGGGATGAGGATGCCAGAGCGGTCGCACTGATCCGGAGGCTGAAACTCATCGCGGAGCATTACGGGCTTGCAGTGATCCTTGTGTGCCATCCGCGGAAAGACAGCACACTTGGAAAACGGGCCCCGTTACTGGCACAAAAAGAAGATATCCTTGGGTCGGTCAAGCAAATAAGCCTTGCCGCGACCGTTCTGGTCTACCACAGAGTATGGGAGCGGGAAATGGAGCCATGGTTTAAAATGGCAGAGGCTTCCGGCTTAATGATCAAGGAAACGGACCCAATCCGGCGGATAGCATGTGACGGTATCCTGCAGGTCGCCAAAGATAGGTACGGGGAAGGTTCTAAAAGCTACCTGATCCCGCTCATGTACGAGGCAGGCAGCGGCCGACTGTACAGCTTCGGACAGACACAGCTCCCCCTGGATGATCTCTGGGCGGAGTATGATGCCGCGGAAAAGGCACGCCTGGAAAATCTGATCAGCAGCGGGAAGCCGCTTCCGCCGGAGGTCAAGCAGACGCAGAGAGAGCAGTGCAAGGCGACAATAGATCAAATCACGCTGGGACCGAATCCCTTCCTGCAGGGAAAGGAGGCGGGCTGATGGCACAAAGATCTAAAAGCTACACCCAGAAAGCACCCGCCGGCAGTCCGCTCATATGGATCTCGGATGATGGGCAACGGTGCAGCATTTGCGGGGCACCAGGGGCAAGATACACGGCGCGGGCAATCCATACGCCTGATGACAGGTTGCTCATGATACCAGGCTCCCGCGTCTACTGCCGGACATGCGCGGACCGTGTCGAGGAGATGGAGCGGCAGTACGGAGCGAAGGACGCGGCGCTGTCGGCTTACAGGACCGTCGAAAATGCCCTCCGATGCCTCGATGAGCAGCCAGGGTATACGTATGGCGCGAGTACACAGAGAGCAGCAGCGGCCCTGTACAAGCGGATCATGGCAGGGGCAAAGCTCAGAAGCACAGACGAGGCCGTCGCATACATACTCATTCTGGAAGGAGCAGAGACAGCGCCGGAGCTTTGGGGCTCGATCGTTTCCGGCTACGGCGTGGAGATAGACGGACAGCAATATGATCTTGACTTTTATCTCCCGTGCATCAGGGTCGGGCTTGAGATAGATGGAGAGATGCACCGCAAGAGCAACGCGCAGAAGGAAGACCAGCGAGACGAGGCGATCCGGGAGCACCTGATTCAAGAAACCGGGCAGGAAGAGTGGGAGATCATACGGATCCCGACCACGACAACTCGAAAGGCAGCGGCCTATCTGCTCAGAGACATTATCCAAATCGCCGCTGAAAAGAGGCAGATCAGGGCAGAGCATGGCGGCACACTCCCGGAAGGTTTCCGGAGCATGATCCGCGGATATTCGAATTGGAAGCAGGAGACGAAGTCAGAACTTTTGCAATTACTGGATCAAGCAGAAGCGAAGAGCCAGGGAGCGGAAGCAGAGTTTGGGGAAATTCGGCACTTGATCTGGCTGGCAGGCGTCAGCTAAGGCACACATTACAAGGAGAAAAGAAGACTCTTAATAGTAAGCGCCACACGCACCAGGAGAAAGAAAGATGAGAAGAGAAGAGGCCCCGCGACCGGACGCACAAGCGGGAAGGACGGCCGTCAGCAGGCACGCGGGGATTTGCCTTTATGGCGCACTTTGAAAACCCAATAGGAGGATAAAAAAATGAGAACAGGCAAAAAGATTTTAGTGTTGGCAATCATGGGACTGATGATCGCTATGGCGTCAGAGCATGAAGCTCACGCGGGCTGTATCGGGCACGGAGCAAGCGCAGGTTATGACCGCGACGCTTACACTGGCCCGGGCGTGCGTACCGTCTACATGGATGATCTTCCGGGCGCTTGGACCCCGGAGAGCTTCATCACACTGGACGACGGCAGCTGCGTCATCATCGAGACCGCGGAAAAGGACGGGCATGTGTACACCAGGACACGGACGGCAGATCGGACGACCTGGACCGTTGACGGCATGACCGCAAACGTTACGCCCAGAACGCCCATGATTCCCGGAATGGCAGAGTAATGAGTGAGAAAAAAGAAAAGGAGCTCTTCGGAGCTTCTTTTCTTTTGCAGAAAGGCTGTTTTTATTGGAAACGTGATTTTCCATATTATAAGTAGCATTTTCCTCCTATTTGTAAATGCTGTTTGCTGGGTGACCCCTGCTGCTGAGACGTGAGTCCGGTGGCGGGGGATTTTTTTTGCCCGGAAAGAAAAAAAAGAAGAGGACACGGCGTTCCTCTTCTTTCTTTTTTTATTCAATAGCAATGAGTGTGACGGTATTTGCAGCCTGACTCACTATACCATAGGCCGTATTTTTGACCGTGGCATTATAGGCATTTTTCCCGGAAAATTGCATGACGATGAACAAGTCGCCAACTTCGACCCGGTTGGACTTTCCAGCATCTTTCAGGATTTTGTTCACGTCGTCCGCGGTTGACTGGTCCTTGATATCTCGGTAGGTCGTCGAAATGTGCTTAAAGCTCTTCTCGTCGTTCATTTGCGATATGACAAGTTTTTTCAACTCGGTGTGCGACCCGTCCCAGGCGCTGAACTGGCTCTTGATCCACTGATTTCTGGCGGTGTTGTAGTCGATGCTTTCGGAGGACGTTGAAACAGTGCCGTCTTTATCGACCAGGCCCATAAGCAGGAGCGGGGCGTCCTTACCTTTCTGTTTATCCCCGAAAGTGACAAGCATGTCTTCCACGGACGCGTCAGCCTTTACGAGCTCGGCAAGTTTATCCATGTATGCATTGACAACATTCTCATCATTCTCGATCAGCACACCAGCAATAACCGAGGAGGTCTCTTTCCCGTCATTCTTGACCGTCTCAATGCTGGAGAGTTCCCCGCCTGCGTCCTTTGTTGCCGTCCAGACAGCTTTCTCGAAATCTGTTTTAAGCTCGATATCCGGCTGTGCTGCCGTCGTCTTTGCTTCTTCGATCTTTACCTCTGGCTTCTTTTCTGCTGCCTGGGTTCCTTCTGCCTGCGCAGCTGTAGTGGAGCCTGAATTGTTAGAACCGCCCCCAATAGATCCGATAATTCCGAGACCCACAAAGATCAAAATTGCGATCAGACAGCCGGGTCCCTTTTTCTTCTTCTTCTTCTGCTGCACGGGCTCTGAATCCTGTGATGGGTCAGCAGGTGTCCCGCAGTTAGGGCAAAATTTACCGTTAAAAGCAACGCCGCATTTTTTACAAACCATGATGCACCTCCTATAAATTGGTGATTTTAGCATATAACTTCTTAGCACTAAAAGCAAGGAACCGAGTTCTTGTTTCCTCCGTAATTTCTCATTTTTAAAGGTAAAGGAAAAAACGGAGAAAGGAGGAGGTTTATGTCAAAGAATCCGTTAGGCCGTCCGAGGCACTGGAAGACGCCGGAAGAATTATGGGAAGACTGGGAACGGTATAAAAAGTGGGCAGATACTCAGACCACGACCAGAAAGAAGACTGTGACGGTTAAGCGCGGCGGCACATCCGTGACGGAAACAGTAACGGAGAAAGTGAGCACGCCTGTTACCTATACTCTGACGCGCTTTTGTGTTTTTGCCGGTATCGGAAGGGAAGCCTTTACCAAGACTTATAAGGCTGATCCCAGTTTTCGCCACGTTGTGGACGCCATCGACCGGGAAATCGAAAGTGATGCACGTGAGAAATTTGAGAAAGGCATCATCAACAGCAGGTTGGCTCCTTTGTGGATGAGTAAGCACGGATACAGCACGCAGGCAAAGACGGCTTCTGATCATACTATCATCAACAATTTGGGCGAACTGCTCCGGTCTGCAGCGGCTACCATTACGCCTGTCGATGATGACGAGGAGGACGAAGAGCCATGATATACGCGCCTCTGTCAAACCGCCAGAAGATAGCCATGCTGTGGTGGAACTCACCGGCGTACCAGGGCAAAGAGGCGATCATCTGTGACGGCTCTATAAGATCCGGAAAAACAGTTGCCATGACCGTGGGTTTTGTCATGTGGTCGATGGAGACATTTAAAGACCAGAGCTTTGCAATGTGCGGAAAGACAGTAGAAAGCTTCCGGAGAAATGTTGTGATCCATTTGCGGGAATGGCTGCCGGCTGATTATGACATCACCGAAAAGCGGGCGGAGAATTTGGTCATCATTGAGCACATGGGGAAGACGAATTCATTTTATATTTTCGGCGGTCGTGATGAGAGCAGTTACACCCTGGTCCAAGGTATGACGCTCGCTGGCTGTCTCCTGGATGAAGTCGCCTTGATGCCTCAATCCTTTGTGGAGCAGGTTCTGGCAAGGTGTTCGGTTCCGGGCTCCAAATTTTGGTTCAATTGCAACCCTGGGCCGCCTTCGCATTGGTTCTATAAAGAGTGGATCAGGAAGGCACGAAAGAAGAAAGCTCTGCGCGTCCATTTCACAATGGCAGATAACCACGGGTTGGCGCCGGCTATACGAGAGAGATATGAACGGCTCTACAGCGGAGTCTTCTACAACCGGTACATCCTCGGCCTTTGGTGCCTCGCTGATGGTCTCGTCTATTCTTTCTTTGATAAGAAAAAGCACGTCGTCAAAACCATAGACGAAAAAGAGGCAGCTGAGTGGTATATATCGGTAGACTATGGCACATACAATGCAACGAGCATGGGCTTATGGATGATAGACGAAGAAGGACGCGGCGTCAGAGTCAAGGAATACTACCACTCAGGAAGAGAGACAAAACAGGAAATGACGGCGGAGGAATATTACACCGAACTGGAAAAGCTGGCCGGATCCAGAAAAATCGAAGCAGTCATCGTAGACCCGGCGGCATCGGAATTTATCGTAACAATTCGACGTCATGGCCGCTTTTCTGTCCGTAAAGCTAAAAACCGGGTCATCCCAGGGATCACACTCACGGCGACGGCTATCAAGGCGGGCTATCTCCTAATAGGAAGCGGCTGCCGGGATTGCATCAGGGAGTTCGGCTTATACAGCTGGGATGAGAAGAAAAACGAAGACACCGTCATCAAGAAAGACGATCACGCGATGGACGATGTCAGATATTTTGTCATGACGGTGCTGCGGCGAAAATCACTGCAGTTCAGGCAGTATCTCAAAGAGAACGGATACAAGGAGGATAAGGACGATGATTAAAAGCCTAAAAACAAAACTCTCTTCTTATATAAAAGAAAAGATCACGGCGTATCTTCCGGAGGCGTCGCGGGAGCTGATTCTTGCGGAAAACCGGAGGCTGGAAAGAAAAGCGACAGCACTGGAAGAGGAAAACCGGGAGCTCCGGGCGTATCTTCATGGAATGGAAACCGGACTGCGGTCAATCAGAAAAATCGTGATCAATAACGGCTATGGAAAGGGGGACAAAAGATGAACATTGAAAATACAACGAGCAGGGCCCAGATCCTGGAAGCATTCGGCGTTCCGGACATTACGACCCCGGAAATGAGACGCGCTATACATGACTGGTTCAATTTGTATTACGACGGCGAGCGTATTCCGGAAGAAGATCCGGCGCAGCGTCTTGGTTATACGATCGTGACAAAACTCACCAGGACGGCCTTTTCTGAATACGGCGCCTCTACAACGAAGACCGGGGACGCCTTCTGCGCGGCGGTTCTTTCTGCCCTTGACGGCGTGAAAAAGACAGCGCTGCAGCAGGCCCTTATCGGCGGCGAGGCATGGCTGAAGCCTTACCCGACGCAAAAGGGCTGGAGGATCTCCGTTTTAAGAAGGGACAGGGTCTTTGTTTTCGGCAGAGACGGAGACGGGGTGCCGGTAGACGTCGGAAGCATTGAGACGACAAGAAGCAGCACGCACTGGTATAACCTGCTGGAAAGAAGGACAGTAGACTCGGCCGGCTTTCTTCGGATCCAGAACGCTCTGTACATGAGCGACAACCGGGACATGCTGGGCAACCGAGTCCCTCTTTCTGCGCTTCCCCGTTATGCAGAACTTATCCCTGACTACACATACCCGGTGCCGCTTTATGGGCTCGGTATGGCATACATCAAGACACCGCTGGAAAACACGGTTGACGGCTCACCGGATGGCGTTTCCATTTATGCCCCGGCGGCAGGAATGATCCACGCAATTGATCATAACGAATGGTTGTATGGGCTGGAGTATGACAACGCCAGAAGCCGCGTCTTTGCCTCTGCTGACCTTATCAAGAAAGACGAATACGGGCGGCGCAGCTTTTCCGGTTCTCTTTTCGTCGGTCTTGACGGAGACCCAGAGGACGTCGGCGTTACGACATACTCCCCGGCCATAAGAAACCAGAGTTTTGAAGAGCGGAAGCAAAGCGCACTGCGTTCCATTGAGAGCATCATCGGTCTTAAGCGCGGACTGCTTTCAGAGGTCGAGGCGGTAGAAAGGACCGCAACCGAGATCACCAGCAGCGAGGGAGACTATAACCTTTCCATCATGGACATTCAGGGTATGTGGACAGGCGCCGTCAAGGAAGTCGTGCGGATCTGCGGGATTCTGGGAGTTATGTATCACGTACCGGGAGCACATGAGACCGACCCGGGCGAAGTCGTCCTCGATTATGGCAATGGTGTTTTGTATGACGAGGAGAAAACCTGGGCTGATTATATCGACATGGTTGCCCGCGGCCTGCTGAAACCGGAGATCGCGCTGGGCTGGCGGTTCGGGATGCCAACTGAGACCCCGGAAGACCTGCAGAAAGTCCGGGAGAAGTACATGCCCGAAGAGGAGAGTGATGTCTGATGCTTAAACCGGCACAGATAGAGGGAATCAGAGAGGCAGCCGGGAAAATCGGAGAAGACCTCTCTGACGCCCTGTTTTCCGAGGTGATGAAGCGCCTGGCACAGTTGGATCCTAAAGAGATACGGACAAAACGGCAGTTACAACAGGCAGTTTCCCGGCTCCTGATCGATGTCCGGAAAGGCAAGGCGGCGGCAGTCAAAGAGGCGCAGACGGACGCAAAGAAGCTGATCAAGAGCGCTGGCAAAGTCTCGATCATCCAGGACGGCGGCGGGGAGTATCAGAAAGAGTGCGAGGAGATCATAAAGACCGCGCAGAAAGAGGCAGTCACGGCGCTGGAGCAGATCGCGGCGCATGCGGAGTACGAAACGGACCGGCTTCCCTGGCAGTTGGAAGAGGCGTTTTATCGGACGGCAGAGAAGATGGTTCAGGAGACCTGGGACGAAGAAAAATCCTGGTACGAGGCTTATAAGGACGGCACCAAGGAGCTCATCTCCCGCGGAATCGTATGCATCAAGAGATCCCCGACCAAATCAAAGGATGAGAATGGCAAAGAGTTTGAGGAGCCGCAGTCACCCGTATCCATTGAGGCGGCAACGCGGCAGATGCTTCTTTCCACCCTGGGGACCATGCAGGAGAAGATCGAGCACGAAATGGCGGATCTACTGGGAACCGATGGTTGGGAAATTACAGCCCATGCTTGCAGCGCTCCTGATCATGAACCGATACAGGGGAAGCAGTACAGCAATGAAGAGTATGAACAGCTGAATGATTCCCTCGTCCGTCGTATAGGAACGCTGAACTGCGGGCACGCGGCCTTCCCGATCATGCTTGGGCAGCCGCCGCAATACACAGAAGAAGAGCTTCAGAAGTTCCGTGACGACAACCAAAAGGGCGTGGAGATCAACGGCACTCACTACACAGGATATGAGGCGACGCAAAAACAGCGGGAGTACGAGAGGAAGATCCGGCGGCAAAAGCGGAAAGTCCTGGCGGCAGAAAGAAGCGGAGACGCGGCGCAGGAGCAGCAGGCACGGACAAAACTGCGGCAGATGCAGAAGGAGTACCGGACATTTTCCAAGGCAGCAGGTCTCAGGCAGCAGGATGAAAGGACATGGATTCCGGAGCGGGAGGTTTTAGAGGCAGAAAGAGCCGCAGCATTCAGGAAAGAGGTTATGGGCGTGTGATTTTATATGCGTTCAGTTTTTCCATATTTACATATGAAATGAACAAAATCGCCGGCGGGCGTACAAACGCAGACCACACGGGACGCGACCCCGGAAAAAGCGTAGTGGAAGGAGGACCCATGAAAAGGGAGTTTTTACAGAATCTGAAGATCGGAGACACTGCCCTTACAAAAGAGATTATTGACGCGATCATGGAAGAGAACGGGCGCGACATCCAGGCAACCAAGGCAAAGTATCAGGATTATGAAAGCATCAAGGATCAGCTGGAGACGGCAAAGACATCACTGGCAGCCTTTGAGGGCAAAGACTTCGACGGCCTGAACGCGGAGATCGCAAAGCTCAAAGGCGACCTGCAAAAGAAGGATTCAGAATGGCAGGCAAAGCTGGACGGCATCAACTTCGACAACGCTGTTAAGGAAGCCATCCAGAAAGCCGGCGGAAGATCAGCAAAAGCAATCACAGCACTCCTGGACGTGGATACCCTCCGCGCATCAAAGAATCAGGCTGCAGATCTGGAGAAAGCAATCGGAGCACTGAAAGAAAGTGACGGCTATCTCTTTGTATCCGACAAGCCAGCAACCCCGCCCCCGTTCTCAGCAGGCACCGGCACAGGAGCAGGCACCGGAGCGGGCGGCATCACCGATGATCTGGCCAAGATGTACAGAGCGGCCGGCATCGATCCAACTAAGTAAACAAATTAAGAAAGAGAGGTATTTACTATGGCTTTTAATAACTCGATTGAACTGGCAAAAGCATATGTTCCGATCCTGGACGCAGTTTATAAGGCAGCATCCCTGACCGCCAAGCTGGACGGTAACCCGGAGCTGGTGAGAGCAGGCGCAAATGCCAACGAGCTCTGCATTCCCATGATCTCCATGGACGGCCTGGCGGACTACTCCCGCAATTCCGGCTATGTGGACGGCGACGTGACACTGGAGTATGAGACCCACAAGTGCAATTTTGATCGCGGCAGACTTTTTCAAACTGACGTCATGGACAATCTTGAAAGCGCTGGCGTTGCATTCGGTCAGCTCGCCGGTGAATTTATTCGGACGAAGGTCGTTCCGGAAGAGGATGCTTTCCGCTTCGCTTCTTACGCCGGATGGAGCTATGGCGAGGGCGCAAGCGCGATCACCCCGACTATCAAGGAAGAGACCCTGACAACCGGCGTTGCTGTCGTCGCTGCCCTTTCTGCTGCTGTCGATAAGATGACCGATGACGAAGTACCGGAAGAGGACAGACACCTGTTCATTACCCCGACCCTGCTCGGCCTGGTTCGTGATCTTGATACGACCAAGAGCAAGGCTGTCCTGAACTCCTTCGCATCTATTTCCAAGGTCCCGCAGAGCCGTTTTTACTCTGCAATCGAGCAGCTTGACGGTACCAGCACCGGCGAGACTAAGGGCGGATACAAAAAGGCAGACGGCGCCGTTGATCTGAACTTTATGATCATCCACAAGGCCGCGGTCATTCAGTATCCGAAGCACATCGCTCCTAAGGTCATCGCTCCGGAAGTCAACCCCAAGGCCGATGCTTACGCTTTTGGCTACAGAAAGGTTTCCATCGCTGATATTTACGTCAACAAGGCGGCCGGCGTTTATGTCTCCAAGAAGGGCGCATGATCATGAGCAAGATCATCGGGCGTGTTTATCCTACTGCGGCAGCACCCAAACCTGCCGCGGTAGAGAAGCCCGCCGCAGATAAAAAGAAACCGGCACGGAAGACGGCTAAAGACTAAGAGAGGAGGAGCTGGCATGGTAACATACACCTTTTACGGGAGGACCTTTGGCGGCTCCTCTATTTTACAGCAAGATTGGGTGTACTATGAGGGCCGGGCAGAAAGCAAGCTGAAGCAGTACGAAAGAGATTATACAGTCACAGTCCCGGAAGGAGAAGACCCGGTAGAGGCAAGGGCGCGGGCGATCTGTGCTCTTGCTGATGTCATGGCATCATTTGACGCGATCGGATCAGGTGCAGCAGGACCCGTATCAAGTATCAAGACGGGCGAGGTATCCGTAAGCTACGCACTCGGGTCCGGCGCAATTGACTTATCAGAAAAAGGACAGGCGCGGGCACTATATGAGGCGGCGCGGCAGTATCTGGAGATATACAGGGGGGTGCGGTAAATGGTCATCATAAGGAACAGCAGGCTGGTATTCCCGGGCGCTTATGCCTTATGCACGCAGACCGTCACCGTATACCACAAGGCCAAAGAGACCGGAGAGATTACACAGCATACATACAAGGGCGTCTATTTTGGGCGCGGGAAGACGCAAAGCACTGTTAAAGAAGGCACCAGGGAAGAAAGTTCCACTCTCCTGATCATTCCGGGAGACGCGGCGCAGATCTTTCCAGGGGATAAGGTCATTGAGGGAGAAGGCACACGGATCTCAACGGCGGAAGCCTGGGCGCGGGCTATCCCATCCACAACGCCCGGTCTCGTCGTGCTCCGGTCCGTCCACCCGGTCAAGTATCAGGACAAGGTCGTTCATATAGAAGCGGAGGGATAAGCATGCAGGTCAAGGTAAAAGTCAAACCGATCACTGATGTCGTGCAGGCCCTCGGATTACAGCCGACCGGAAAGACGCAGCTATACGCAACCCATGAAATACGACGCCGGATGACCAGGTATATGCCATACAGGACGGGCACCCTGGCGACTAAACTGACAGCCGTAACATCCAGCACAACAATAACGGTCAGAGCGCCTTATGCTGAATGGCTCTACAATGGGGTCACACGCGGCGGAGCTCCGATAAAATACACCCGGACACACAACACGCTGGCCGGCCCTGAATGGGATGTCACAATGATGCACCATGAGAAGGAAAGCCTGGCGGAAGCTGTCAAACTATATGCGGGGAGGGCTAAAAGATGACGAAGTTGGAGAAGATCAGACAGATCATTCAGGAGTTCCCTGGATACGACATCCTGAAAGAATTTCGTGTGGATTATACAGACCAGATCCCCGCGAATGCCGGCATTTTCCCGGCTGGTCTCGTGGAAGTGGAAAGAAGAACGGATATCCTGGGAAACACGGAAGTTACAAACAGATTGAATTTTGCGCTCTACGTCGTACTCAATAAGGCAGACGGAGACGACACGCTGGCGACTATCAATGCGGACTGGATAATGGAATTTTCAGAGTACATCCAGGAGCGGAGCGTCAGAAAGGATTACGAACCATTCGGAGACATCCCGGCCCGCGAGACCATCACGGCAGCGGACGGGCACTTATACGAAGCAACGGACGAGGGGCTCGGCATTTACGCAGTCGAGATTGCCGTCCAGTATGTGAGAATGTTTGAAGTATAAGACACCTTACAAAGAAAGGAGAAACAGTCATGGCTGATATCACTTTTAACACCAACGCAGGGCAGACCATCGCGAGAGAGCTGATGATCCTGTATCTCAACACCGGCAGCGCAGCAACTCCGGAATGGCACGCGATCGGTAAGAGAACCGACGACTCATCCATGGAGCTTGACTGGTCCGATGAGAGCAACAAGGACATCCTGGGGAACACGTTCACGACCATGAAAAAGCCGATCGTGACCCAGTCTTTTGATCCTTGGCCGCTTGATTCCGGCGATGAGGCGGCGGTTAAGATCTGGAATCTTGCCGTCAAGGATCAGGACGCACAGGCACTGGCGGCGCAGGACCTCCTGCTTGTCCATTTTTACGCGGGCACTTCCTCGACGCCTTTTGCCGAAAGATATCCGGCATCCATGGTCAAGCCGACCGGTCTCGGAGGCGAAGGCGGCGGAAATCTCGGAATGCCCATCGACGTGACCTTCGGCGGAGAGCGCCAGGTCGGCACAGCCTCCAAGGACAGCCAGACCGGCGCGATCACTTTCACCCCGGCCACCTGATAATATCCCCGGACTGCATACGCGGCTCCGGGGTTATTTTTTTGCCGTTTCAGGCTATGTGCACATGATGATAACATGAGGTGCACATTATCTGCAGATGAGCTGCACCTTATGTGCACATTATGTTGAAGGTATGTTGAAGGAATGTGATATCAGGTTAGTATAGTATAGGATAGTATAGTATAGATATATATACAGACTCTGCATCAAAAAACGATGAGACCACTGCAACCCGCGGCGGTCTTTTTTGTTGTTGTTCAAATCCGCCATATTTAAGACAATATTGAACACCACAGAAGGAGGAGATTATGGCAGATATTAAAATCAGCACCGGGCTTCAGGAAGTCGCGGTGAATGGCAAACACACAATTATGATCAACCCGACAGACGAGGGCTTTTTGGAAGATCTGTATGGGCTGCTGGAAACGCTGGAACAGATCCACACCGAGACGGCAACGCAGGAAGATGCAAGCATCCGGGAGAAGTTCGCGGCTTCCAGAAAACGAGAGAAGGAACAACGGGCGGCAGTGGATGCGCTGTTCGGAGAGAATTTCTGTTTTGATGTCTTCGGGAATGTCCGGCTGTACTCAATATCCGACGGTCTAACGCTGATCGAGCGGTTCTTGTATGCCGTCCTGGATTACATGGATGATGACCTGAAGAAGCAGCAGGCAGCAAGATCAGAGAAGATCAAGTATTACACGGCCAAGTACCGGAAGGGAAGAAAATGACGGTTTTCGGGCTGCCGACAGAAGCAGAGATCAACGGAATCACATATGCTATCAGGTCAGACTTCAGGGACATCTTGGGGATCCTGGTAATGATGCAGGACCCGGAAATGACCGACCAGGACAAGGCGCTTGCGGCGCTGATGATCTTCTTCCCGGACTTCGACACGATCCCGGCGGAAGACTACGAGGAGGCGGTCCGGTGGTGTTACTGGTTCATCGATGGCGGGGAAGAGCCGGACAGAAAGCACGGCCCGCGCCTGATGGATTGGGAGCAGGATTACAGCCTCATCATTGCCCCGGTTAACCGTGTCCTGGGATATGAGGCACGTGGGAAAGAATATGTGCACTGGTGGACGTTTCTGGCGGCTTATAAGGAGATCGGAGACTGCACGTTTGCCCGCGTGGTCGGCATCCGGGACAAGCGGCGCAGAGGAAAGAAACTGGACAAGTTAGATCAGGAGTTTCTGCGGGAAAACCCTGATCTTATAAATCTCAAACCGCGTTACACGGCGGCAGACAATGACCTGCTTGCTGAATGGGGCGGCGGTTCTAAATAAAACGAAAGGAGGCAGCTTATGGCAGAAAAAGGCACTATCACTTTTTCAACGGCATTGGATAATCGGCAGCTGGAAAAGGATTATCAGGCCGCGGTGAAGGAAGTGGAACGGCTGGAGAAGGAACTGGGTAAGACATCAGAGCAGAAGACCAGCCTCGAAGACTCCATGGATAAGGCAACCGAAGCGGCAGAGCGGGCACGGCAGAAGCTGCAGGAACTGGCGGCAGAACAAAAGCGGCTCCAGGAGATCGTATCCGGCGAAGTGCGTGTCGGGGCAACACCGGCGGAACAAAGTGAAGCTATGGCCGCATCAATGGGCCGGCTGAAAGAGATCACGGCGGAGATGAAGGAACAAACTGCGGAGATGAAGAAACAGGCAGCGGCGTCTGACCGGTTCCTGCCGAAGATCGATGCAGTAGAGAAGAAGGAACAGCAGCTGACTGAAGCACTGGCATCACAGAAACAGAAAGCGGTGGAGGTTGAGCAGGCACTACAGCAGGCAATGGAGAACCAGACCACATCAACGATCCAGCAGCGGTTCACCGGGCTTTTTAAGGGGATCCAGAACACGGCGGCAAAGACGGCGAAACGGATCAAGACGATGTTCCTTAAAGTCTTCCTGTTTTCCATTATTTTGTCCGGTCTCCGGCAGCTGAAAGACCTTATCGGGAACGCCATCACAAATAACGACCAGGCATCAGCGGCCCTGGCGCGTCTTAAAGCGGCTTTTCTGACGATGGTACAGCCGGTCATTGATGCCGTGATCCCGGCTTTGACCTGGCTCATGGATATCATGACGCAGGCACTCGTAATCATTGGCCGTTTTACAGCGATGATCTTCGGGAAGAGTTATGAGCAGAGCAAGAAGAACGCACAGGCGCTGCAAGGACAGGCAGAAGGAGTCGAGGCAGTAGGAAAGGCCGCAAAAGATGCGAACGGATATCTTGCCGGTTTTGACGAGCTGAACACCATGAACGACACGAGCAGCGACAGTACCGGGGCGGCATGGGACTTCGAAGAGTCGTCTGACGCATTCCGGGAATATGAAGAGGACACGGCACAGATTGCGGCCGGCGTAGAACAGACCTTTGACGGCGTCAAACAGTTTATTGACGGGGTAATTAACGGAGACATCGACCAGGCTTTCGACGGGCTGCACGAGATCGTAGACGGCACGGGAACAGCGCTTCACGGCCTCGTAGACCTCATTTTTGACTTCCTGGAACAGGTAACCGGCGGAAAGATTGCGGCGTTCCTGGAGCCCATCAGGACGTTCCTGCACACTTTCATAGACGGGCTGACGGAGATGGCACACGGCTTCCTGGACGTCGTGAAGGGGATCCTTACCGGAGACATAGACCTTATCATGCAGGGGCTGAACAGGATCTTATCCGGGGCACTGACCATAGTTGGCGGCTTTATTGACCTCATCGCAAAGCTGCTGACCATGGCGGTTGAGGGCTTCTTCGATTGGCTGGACAAGATCACGGGCGGACGCTTCCACGGCGTGCTCATGGCGATCAAGAACATCCTTATTTACAACATCGAAACGATCCGCAGTATTGCCCATGAGCTGATAGATGACATCAAGGGGATCTTCCACGGGCTGACGGAATTCATTGCCGGCGTTTTTACCGGAGACTTTGACCGGGCGCTCGGAGGCCTGAAAGAAGTCTTCAAGTCTGCCGTTAATGCATATCTGGCGGTTATTGAGGGCTTCCTGGGCATGGTCGTGAATGGCGTGAACCAGCTGACCGGACTGCTCGGGGAAATCAAAATCAATGTCCCGGATTGGGTGCCGAAGTTCGGCGGGGCAAAATGGAGCTTTGAAATTCCGAAGATCCAGGCTCCGAAGCTTCCGCGGCTGGCATCCGGTGCAGTGATTCCGCCTAACAGGGAGTTTGCGGCGGTCCTGGGTGATCAGAGCAGCGGCATGAATATCGAGGCACCGGAAGACCTTATCCGGCAGATCGTCAGGGAAGAGAGCGGAAACGCGGAACTGATAACGCTGCTCGGATCTATCCTTCAGGCGGTCCGGGACGGTCACAACTTATATGTTGATAAGCGAATTCTCGGACGCGTCGCTTCTGAACAGATCGGCAATATGACGAGGATGGGAGGCGCATACTGATGACAGCAAAATTCATGATTAACGGCACAGATTACACAACCTGGATCTCGGCGGGCGGTTTCAAGTGGTCCAGGAACGATATCGACGCCTCAAAATCGGGCAGAAACAAAGCCGGCACGATGAGACGGAAGCGCGTCACCACAAAGCGCAAGCTGTCCATCACATGCCGGACGATGCCTCACGCGACAATGCAGGCGCTGAACGCTGCATTGGACGCAGAGACTGTCTCGATCACATATCTTGACCCAATCTTGGGAGAGACGACAAAGACTTTTTACGGCTCATCGGTTGAGAGCGCCATCATGATCTCACAGAACGGGGAGACCATGTGGGAAGGCGCACAATTTAATCTGATCGAAGTGTGAGAAAGGAGGCAGCACATGATAACAGCACCTACACAATGGGAAACGCTGGCCGCTGCCTCCGGATCCCACTTAGAAATCAAAGTAGACCTGGACGGGGACGAATACTACAACGAAGACTTGGCGGCGGGGGACTGCAAGATAACACATGCCTTGTATGACGCTTTTTCAATCGGAAACGCGGCGGCGGCGGAATTCTCAGTCACGATACTGGACCTGCACAGCCTGCCGGACGGGATCCTTCCAATTGATCTGTACTGCCGGCTGAAATCAGCGGACGGGCAGACAACAACGGCATGGGTTCCACAGGGCAAATTCTTTGTTGATGATGTCCGGATAAACCGGGACGGCGATGCAGCCATTACAGCTTATGACGCCTTGATGCTTGCAGAGCAGGACTACGATGACGGAGACCCGGCGGAATCATGGCCGAAACCAGCGTCGGCTGTTGTCAGTCATATCTGTTCCGAGCTGGGCGTTTCCCTGGACAGCCGGTCCGTGATCCCATCGGTTCAGATCCAATATCCGGATGGAATGACGATGAGGGATGTTTTGCGGGAGGTCGCTGTTGCAGGCTGTGGAAACTGGACGATGACTAAAGACGGGAAATTGAGGCTCGTCAAGATCAGAGGCAACACCCGCGAGCGTTCCCTGGAAGACATCAGCGTCGGTGATATTGAGAGCACCAGCAACGCCACGACTATTTCGCAGATCATATTGAAAGACGGCAGCGCTTCATATTCATCCGGAACTACGACCGGTTATACCGTGGAGGCTTCTTTCCGGGGCGCAGATCAGGCCATGGCAGACAGCCTCCTGGCAGCGTGCAGGGCGGTTCCATACCAGGGCTACAACATCACGGACGGATATTTCAGCCCGCTCCTGGAGCTCGGGGATCCGGTCAGCACGACCATTGACCAGGACGAGTATTTTTACATGTTTGACAGTTACAGCGCCCTTTATGAGGAAGGCTGTTGGGGTGATATCTACAGCCCGCTGGATACGACAGTAAACCACCGGATCAGATTCAGCCATTCGCAGGGCAGCAAAACGCCGGAGCAGAAAGCGGCAGAACAGGCGGTCCAGGACGTCGGCTTCAAGGTCGTATCCGTTGCAACCCTTCCGGCGACGCAGGATCCGAACACGATCTATCTGGTGCAGGGCAGTCCTAACTGATGGGGAGGAGCAGCATGGCAAGAAGACAAAGCGCGGCCATTTACTTCCGCGGAACAAGGCACAAAGAAATCTATTATCAGGGCCATTATCATGACGAGCTATGGCTTAACGGTCAATGTCTTTGGAAGAAGCTCGCCGGAGGATTCCCGACAGCGGTCTTACTTTCGGCCTTGGGTGATTATAGCATGATCGGGAAGATCGGAAGCACCGCGTACAGCCTGACCTGTGCCAAGACGATGAGGGCGGAGACGCTGACCCTTACCATGAAGCCATGGACAGCCGGGGCGGCAGGAACTCCGGTAACAGTTACCCGCAGCAGTTCCACGTATTCCGGCGCACGCTTTTATCCGGCATCAAGGGCGAAAGGCATGTTGATCGCGGCGGTCGATGTATACCGCGGTCGGAGGATGACAGACCAGGTCGTTTTCGTGAGTAAGGACGGGGAGACCGTAACCGGATATACGCTGCCTGCATGGTCAGAGGAATCTTACCCGAACCCGACCTTCTCGCGAAACGGGGTGTCTGTTGACGCCGGCGTGCTGGGCGACCTCATTCTGCTCCCAGGAAAAAGCACAAGCACAAAATGCTACAGCCATTTCGTACTTGATACCGCATCTGGAAACAGCCGCGTTTATTCGCCGGATCAGAGCCTGTACTACGATTTCTGCTATTACCTGGGTTTTTACAACGATGCAATTTCCGGGGATCTTTATGGCCTAAGAGTCACCGCGGTCTATCACTCGAGCTCAGCTATGGAGATCACAAAGATCGACCTTGTACAGATCACTGCGGTTGCGGCTGATGGGAGCCTGACGGTGCGCAGCCTCTGCACGCTTCCAGGGACGACGACCGATATCATGCAGTACATCCACGCGGTCAACGGGGCTCACTTTGACCGGTCCGGGCCGACCCTTTACAAGATAGATACGACGACGGGCGCGGCAAGTGTGGTTTTGACTCTCCCGGAAACGTCCTGTTGCTTCGTCGGGGACGTTTGCTATTCAGGGACCGAGTACCTGGCGCTTGCATGGGATCCGACAGCTAAGACCTTCGCCGGTTACACGTCCCCCGATGGTGTGAGCTGGACGCAGGACGCAACAGTTACAGTTTCGGAATCAATATCACGTTCCAACGCGGGAAACAGTATTTACGCAGATGGCGGTGTTTATACGGCCGGCTGGAACCAGAAACTCATATACGCGGCGGAATGATTTCTGTCTGCGTTCAAATTTCCCATATTCTGAATAAATATGAACATCAAGAAAGGAGAAGGCTATGGAGATTATAAGAGGAACAGCACCATCATTCCCGCTGATTCTCCGGGACCGGCTCGGCGCGATCGTTGACCTTTCCGGCGCGGCAGCCGTTGAAGTATACATCCGGCAGAGGGCGGAAGATGTTTTTATTACCTATCACAAGGACGCAGAAGAGACATCTGAGAATATTGAAGTTTCGGACGGATCCAGTTACACACTGATCCTGACCCCCAACGCGGAAGATATGTATATGCTGCGGGAGGGAAAGGCGGAACTTCAGGTGGCATGGATCGACGCGAACGGACGGCCCCAGGCATGCGTCGCCGGCGAGCTCCCGGTAGATAAGTTGACAAAAGGACACAAGATTGTCTAAGGGAGGAGGAGACCATGAGTAACTTACAGCGAAAAATCACGCTCGAAGTTCCTAATACCGTTTTTCAGCAGGCACTTGTCGAGATCGGGGAAACCACGACCGGAGAGCCTGGAACAGAAGCGGCTGTCGAAAACGTCGGAACAGAGACACACGCAGTTCTGAATTTCACCATCCCGCGTGGAGACCAGGGAGATCGGGGAGAGCAGGGCAAAGGAGTCCCAGTCGGAGGAACAGCGGGGCAAGTCTTGATGAAAAGCAGCGACGAGGACTACGAAGCTGAATGGGCGGACATCCCGGACGCTGCTTTCGGAGTCGAAGAGGTAAGCGATCCATCACAGGCAAACTTCGCGGGGGCAGACATTAAGATCGGCGCGTCTCCTTCCGGCGGGGCACAGATTCCGGTAACATCCGGCTGGCGGGCATCTCTTGCCGGGAACCCGATCATCTACGCGGCAAACAGCGCGGCAGATCCCCTGACGATCACGCTTAATCTGCTCAATGCATCTATCCAGGTCGGAGGCACGAGACGGCGCTATACCAGTGAGATCTTATGGCGCAATGGCGGCAAATGTTTCGCGTTTGACCTCGGCTCCAGGATCACCACTTTCACGCCGGGGGCGGCAGCACATTCAGCACAGGGCGCATTCGTCAAAGAGACCGGGGCGCTGAAATATCTGGTCGGAGCACAGACCGGCGGCTATCTCCTGGGAGGCATCAGCACCGCAGGAAACGGCTGGCTCGTCACATGGGGAGAGGGCGCGGTTGATCTCAGCCCGTTCGCCATCACAGTCAGCAACATCAAGTATTACAAGATCAAGGAGGTGACCGCATGAGCAACTACTACGACACTTTTGACCCGGAAGACGCAGTAACCATGGAAGTCCCGAATGCCGTTTTCAAACAGGCGATCGTTGAAGTAGGAGAGACTACGACCGGAGAGCCTGGAACAGATGCGGCGGTTGATAATACCGGAACTGAGACGCATGCGGTCCTGCATTTCACCATTCCCAGAGGCGCGAAAGGTGAGAACGGTGTGTCTCCAACTGTCACGATCATCCGGAATCAGGGAGATACAGGCTACCTTCTGACGATTACAGACGCTGAAGGAGTACATACAGCAGAGATCCAGGACGGACAGGCCGGAGCACGAGGAGAAGACGGGTTCTCCCCGACGGTCTCAGTCAGCAAGAGCGGCACAACGACGACAATTACGATCACTGACAAGACCAGCGAACACACGGCGACGATAGAAGACGGCGAGCCCGGACTGAAAGGCGATGACGGCGTGTCTCCAACCGTCACGATTGCTCGGAACCAGGAAGACACAGGCAACATACTGACAATCACAGACGGAACCGGAGCACATACAGCAACAATACCGGACGGAGCAAAAGGACCGAAAGGAGATGCCGGCGTTTCCCCCTCTGTAACGATCATCCGGAACCAGGCAGACACCGGATATGTCCTGACCATTACAGACGCGACAGGGGCATATACAGCAAATATTCCGGACGGAGCAACAGGACAACAGGGACCCGCTGGACAGGGCGTTCCAGCAGGCGGAGCAACGGGGGCGTTTCTGGTGAAAAACAGCGGCACCGACTACGACACGACATGGCAGACCCTGAACAACGCAGACGCGACCGGATACTGAAAGGAGGCACAGCATGAGTAAAGCACTGATAACAGAGAGCCTCCTGACGGCCATTGCTGACGCGATCAGAGAGAAGACAGGAGAAACGGCGGATCTGACGCCGGCAGAGATGGCAGAGGCTATTGCTACAATTTCCGGCGGCGGGGATCTGTCAATTGACTTCCTCACCCCCTCAGCAACGATTACCGAACTTAAAACAGACGCGGTTACAACACTCCGTAATGGTGGATTGATACAGCATTTACCTGACCTCGAAACGATCGAATTGCCCGCCCTTACTTACAGCTACGGCGAAAACTTTAGTGACCTGCCGGCGCTAAAAAAAATATCACTTCCGCTTTGGCAGCCGGGAGAGGGAACGGGGGCAATATCAAATATATTGTACGGATGTCCTGCGCTCGAAGAGGTTGATCTGCCACGATTGACCATGCTTGATTCGTACTGTTTTAACAATACAACCCTAAGTACCAAGTTGAGCTTGCCGGCACTGACGAAGGTTGGTAAAAGCAATGCCAGTCATGAGAACTTCTCATCGTTTCACGGGGAAGAAATTGAGTTTCCAGCGGTTACCGTAATACAAGGCTACAACTACTTCAATACCAGCTCTTGCAAAAAGTTGTACGCACCGGCATGTACACATTTAATAGGCAGGACACAGTCTTTGATGCTATTCAGTATTAACACCGAGTTCGAACGTATAGAACTTCCGTCTCTGCAAGACACCATCTCTTATATTGCAAAATTCGATGAGGCATCCCTGGAAGACTTTGACGCTGGTAAGCTGTCAGCCATCTCCTCTACACTCTATTTCGCTGGGACGGGGCTTAAAAATCTGGTTCTCCGGAAAGCTGACGCGATCTGCACTCTCGCCGCTACAAGCATGGTAGGGCAGAACAACCCGATTAAGACCGGCGGCGGCTATGTGTACGTCCCCCGGGATCTTATCGAGAGCTACAAGACGGCGACGAACTGGAGCACGATCTACGCATCAAATCCTAACGTTTTCCGGGCCGTCGAAGACTATTCGGTCGACGGCACATTAACAGGGCGCATGAACTGGGACGCAATGTAAAGAAAGGAGCGGCACATGATAAGAACAGAACAAACAACCATCGGTCAGGCCTCCTTTATACATGCCTGGTCCGACGCCGAGATGATGATCAGACAGGACAGCAGCGGCACACTCTATGAGGACGCCTATGATCTTGTGGATCATCCTGAAACCTACACAGAGACAGATATTCCAAAAGGCGGTGACGAAGACGAAGAGGCAACGCCGGAAGAGATCGCGGCTGCCCTTGAGGAGGTGATCTGATATGCAGAAACAAAGATTTATCGAATGGATTCAGGCCGTCAAAAAGCTCCGCGCCGAGCTGACGGCAGAACAGGCGGAAGCAACACCGGATTTCTTCCCGGCATGGGTCGCTGATAAGGACTACAAAGTAGACGACAGGATCAGCTACAAGGGCAAGGCATACCGGGTCCTCCAGGCGCATCACTCGCAGGCAGACTGGACGCCGGATGTGGCTGTTTCACTTTTTGCCGTGATACACGCGGAAACCATCGAAGACTGGACGCAGCCGGAAAGCACGAATCCCTACAAGAAGGGCGACAAGGTCCGGCACAACGGGAAGATCTGGGAAAGCACGATCGACGGGAATATCTGGGAACCGGGCGTCTATGGCTGGACGGAGGTGACGGCATGACGACAGGACAGATCATTCTGGCAATCATAACAGCCGCCTTTGCGTCTTCGGGTTTCTGGGCTTTTCTGACGTCCAGGATGCAGGCTCATGATGATCAGCGGGAGGACCGGGAGACCATGAAGGCGGCGCTTCTGGGGCTTCTGCATGATAGTCTGATCGATGAGTGCGAGCGGTATATCGACCGGGGATCTATCACGGTCAAGGAGTACGAAGAGCTGACGCGGTATAAGTACAAGCCATACAAGAAACTTGGCGGCAATGGGACGGCGGAGGCGCTTATGGATAGCGTCAAAGACCTTATGACCGCCGGCGGAAAGTAAAGGAGGAGACGGTATGAACAACAAGCTTTATGATATCCTTAAATGGGTCGGCCTGATTCTTTTTCCGGGGCTTGCCTGGTTCGTTGGGCAGGTCGGGCCGGAATGGGGCTGGCAGTATGTAGATCAGATCGTGAAGACCCTCAACGCAGCCGGGGCGCTCCTGGGCATCCTGATCGGGGCATCTACGATCGATTACAACAGACGCGGCAGACCGGGCGACTGCAACGAGCTCTAACTGAAGAAGAGGCACGGCTTCGGCTGATGCCTCTTTTTTATGCACGGAACAACAGTTTCATGGTATCATATCTCTTATCGGAGAAAGAGGTGTTACCATGTACGATTCTATTTCACTGTTTTCCGGGGCAATGGGGTTAGATCTTGGTCTGGAAGCGGCAGGAATTAATATAAGAGTTTGCCAGGATTTCGACGCGTCATGTTATCGTACAATGCTTATGAACGGCAAGAACGCCATGACGGGCAACATCCAGGAGATAGAACCGGGAACCATCCTTCACGCTGCCGGTCTAAAGAAAGAAGAAGTCTTCCTTCTTTGTGGCGGCCCTCCCTGTCAGCCATTCTCTACGGCAGGGAAAAGGCTCGGTATCAATGACCCGCGTGGCTCACTCTTCATGGACTATGTCCGGATGGTTGAGGCGATCAGACCGCGGTTTTTCGTCTTCGAGAACGTGAAGGGGCTGACATCCATTTCCGTTGACAAGGGCGGGGCTCCGGGTGAGGTTCTTGGAATCATCCTGGACGAGTTCAGAAAGATCGGCTACCATACTGTGCATGCCGTCCTGGATGCCGTCTATTATGGCGTGCCGCAGTTCCGTGAGCGGCTCATCATAATTGGCAGCCGTGATCATGAGGATATATTCCTCCCGCTACATTCTCACTTCCAGAAGCATCAGGAACCTGGGATGAGATGGCAAACTCTGGGGGATACGATCAGAGATCTTGAAGACAACCCTGGCCCGTGTACACACTTTTCCGCAGAACGCCTGAAATATCTGAAGATGGTTCCTGAAGGCGGAAACTGGCGTGATCTTCCGGCAGAGTTGCAGCCGATTGCAATGGGCGGGGCATGGGAAAGCGGTGGTGGAAAAGTCGGGTTTTATCGGCGGTTATCATACTCACAACCGTCTCCGACCGTCGTGACGTCACCTGTCCAGAAAGCGACGATGATGTGCCATCCAACGAAAGACAGGCCTCTCAGCGTCCTTGAATATCGCAGGATCCAGCAGTTTCCGGAAAATTGGAAGATAGAAGGGACGATCTCTAACCAGTACAAGCAGGTCGGGAATGCTGTGCCTGTCGGTCTTGCGAAGGCGGTCGGAGCGGCAATCATCGCGACAGCAGAAGGGAACGCCACAGTCTTCACGAAGAGAAGCAGAGGAACCAGTGCACACAAGGAGGACGGCTGACCATGGCTATCAATAGAGACGGAGTAGACAGCGCAGCAGTAGAAGAGGCAATCGGACGGGCCCTGGAAGAGTTCTACACGGCACTTCTCGCAAAGATCGACAAGGTCAACATCAATGACATCATGCGGCGGAAGAATCCGTATCTATACCGGGCGAAGGCGATGCAGAGCGCGGCGGAGATCGTTGAGAACGTCCTGGCGGCTACTGTGTCAAGCAGTGAGGAGACCATCTTCGGCAACTGCTTCTTCGAGCCCATCGCAATCGCGGCGTCCGGCGGAAACAAGGCACTCGCGGAAGGGGTGGACATCATGGTCGATGATCGGGAGACGAACACCATGTATGCCATCGCAGTTAAGAGCGGCCCTTCTGTTTTCAACGCCGACAGCAAGAAGCGGCAGGAGCAGAACTTTAGCGCTGCGCGGAAGCTGGCACAACAGGCGAAAGCACGATATGAGGCATACATCGGCTATTGCTATGGAAAGAAGCGTTCATCTGGGAAGGGGAGGCCGACAATTTACCGTGAGCTTGCCGGACAGGATTTCTGGACTGAGCTGACCGGGGATAAAGACTTTTACCTGAAGATCATCGGCTATATGGGGACGAAACCGGAGCAGTACATGGAGAAGTACCGCGAGAGCTACAACCGGGCAAGCAACAGGCTCGTGAAGCAGTTCACGGCGGATTTCTGTGATAACGACGGGAACATATCATGGAAGAAGCTTGTGAAATTCAACTCTGGATATGATAATTGAAGGCACTATAATGACATTGCTGGCAACATAAAGGAGGGCATTATGTATTATGACACAGGTATCGCAGGGTTTGATTATAACAAGCGCGAATACAAAGATATTATAGAAGAATGTCAAATGCCTCTAAATCCAAGGATGGACGAGTATATCTCCAGGATCCTGACATTCATCGCTAACCCAAATGTAATTGACAAGCGGTACGAATTATATCAGTACGGCGTGGACGATGCGACCGAATCTGGAAAGATGCCGGACGTGATGAAGCTTGACGATTTTGATGAGCACATGACGAAGCTCATGCGATCGATTGTTAGGACGGCTCTGCGCGGTGGTAAGGTCATCTTGCACTTCAGCGATGATACTGGCATGCGGTTCGTGAGCGGCTGGGCTCTTATAGCAGACCACGACCGCAAACTTGATGTTTACAGTCCTATCTCCCCTAACGAGCTTGAAGCGGACGGGTTTGGCGATGATGGGGAAATTGCTGTCGAAGCGGAAATATGGCCAGTGCCGGGATTAAAGTGATCTGACGATGTGCACATTATGATAACATTATGATAACATCATGTTAACATGAGGTGCACATTAGGATAACATTATGTGGAAGAAATGTGATATCAGGTTAGTATAGTATAGGATAGGATAGTATAGTATATATATAAAGCGGCGGACTCTGAAAAAGAGACCACCGCTTTATTATGAGACGGCTGCATTGCAGATACATTGCATATACATTGTAGATGCACTGCTAACAGAACATAACATAACAGAACTTAATATAAGATAACGACGCGGGGTTTCTTTCCAGAAAGCCCGCTTTTGTTATGAGGCAGATCCTCCATATTTTCAGAAACTACTACAGAGAAGGAGGATCTTGATTATGCACACATCAGAGAGAGGACTGCGGCTGATCAAGGAGTTCGAGGGCTGCCGGCTGAAAGCTTACCAGGACATCGCCGGGGTCTGGACTATTGGCTGGGGTACCACAAACGCAGATAAAGAGGTAACCGGCACAGAAATCCGGGAAGGGCTGACCATTACACAGGAGACGGCGGACGAATGGCTTAGATACACCCTTGAAAGAAAATATGAGCCGCTGGTCATTAAGTATGACGGAGTCTACTCATGGACACAGCCGGAGTTTGACGCGCTGGTCTCATTTGCCTATAACCTGGGCAGTATCAAGGGGCTGACGAACGATGGACGCAGGAGCCGGGCACAAATCGCGGACGTGTGGACGGGATACTGTCACGCCGGAGGAAAGGTCGTTCAGGGGCTCGTAGACCGGCGGAATAAGGAACTGCAGCTGTTCCTGTCAGGAGAGGACGGAGAGGCTCAGAGCGGCGCATATGACCGGGACCGCGTTATAGAGATCGCACGGGCAGAGGTCGGCTACCTGGAGAAGAGCAAGGCGGCATATCAGAAGTACGGAAAGGATATCCTTTACAAGAAGACAGACGGGGCAGGCAGCGACAATTTTACGAAGTACGGGTATGAGATGCATAAACTCTATCCGCAGGTCATGGATTTCCCGGCACCTTGGTGTGATGCCCTGGTTGACTGGTGCTTTCTTCAGGCTTACGGCGTGACTAACGCGAAGAAGCTCCTGGCTGGAAACTTTGACGACTACACGCCCGCATCGGCGCAGCTGTACAAGGATAAGAAGTCATGGAAACCGGCAGGCACAATCCCGGAGCGCGGCTGGCAGGTTTTCTTCAAGAATACAAAAAGGATCTGTCACACCGGTCTTGTCGTCGATGTTGTCCAAAAAGACGGAATCTGGTACATTATCACGGTTGAGGGCAACACCACTTCCGAGGACGGCGTTGTTGCAAACGGCGGATGCGTCAGGATCAAGCAGTACCGTGTAGACTACGACCGGATTGCCGGGTATGGAGTGCCGCCTTATGGGGACGAGCACGCCGCGGCAAAGATCGCATTCGCGCCGCACTGGGTCCGGGACGATGCCGGCGTCTGGTACTACAGGACAGCACCAGGCAAAAACGCTCATGGATGGCTTATCGTCAACTGCAGAATGTACTTCTTCGATAACAAGGGCCGTATGCTGACCGGCTGCCAGAAGATCGAAGGAGAGCGCTATTACTTTGCGACGGCGGCAGACAGCCAGGATTTTGAAGGCGCTATGATGCTCACGCGCGAGACCGGGGAGCTCTACATCTGGACCAACTGACCGCTTTGTAAGAATTGGGGCTGAAATACAAAAAATCTGTGCCTGAATTTGAGAACTCCAAAAAATCCGGCCATAATGTGATTACAGTGAGCGGATAAGAGGGAGGAGGGAGGCATACCAGAGACGCGGACCTTGTAGACCGGCACCATGTACATGAAAGGCGGTGGTTGATGCACAGTGAGAGCAGCATGGCAACCAGACAACACGGTATTCGAGCACCTTCAGGATCACAGGCACCGCAAGAAACGGGGAACATTTTCCCAAATTTCCGGAACTTAATGACATCACGATTTACCATAATTAAATCGGAAGGCTGGACCAACCGAGACCAAAGACGAGATAGAAACGAGATAAAAACGAGATACGGTCCAACTTTCCATATTAAGTATTTATTCTTGATTGGATCACAGAAAGAGCGGCGGATCGACGCGCCTTTTGTGTGATCCGTAAGCCGCCAAACAGAGGCTCCCAAAAATCCCGCTACAGATTCCCATTTTTCTGCGGCGGGTCTTTTTTTTATTTTTCTTTCTATTTTAAAATTTCTGGAAGAGTGGTTTTGAAAGTACCGCCCCGGCGACCGTTCAAAAGGCGTAAGCGTTCCCTTCAACGGTAGCTCCGGCGGCGGCAAAAAGTAGAATTAGACGAAAAAATTACAGAGCAAATTACAGAGCAGGATGAGATGAAGACGGAAAGCCGCATTTTTGCTGGGGGTTTAGCGGTAAGGCGTGGGTCTGCAACACCCTGATCGCCGGTTCGATTCCGGCTGTCGCCTCGACGAGGGACCATCGAAAGATGGTCCCTTTTTATTGCAAAAACCCAGCATTTATGCGGGTTGCGGGAC
>Ga0256405_10003229_pt1 | contig 34401 bp, 37 predicted proteins | sample RumenRJG_02DNA_FD_189096 | JGI IMG/M metagenome (GOLD analysis project Ga0256405, IMG submission 189096) | Bovine rumen microbial communities from Lethbridge, Alberta, Canada - RJG_02 | ecosystem: Host-associated > Mammals > Digestive system > Stomach > Rumen | place: Canada: Alberta...
TACCCTGGCACACTCCCATTGCCTGCGACGGTTTTATCACGCTCGGACTGTGGCTGAGTGTAAGTATCCGTTCCCGACTTTCATCGCTTACTTCACATCTGCGCTGTGTGAAACCAGAGATGTTATCGCTCGCTCTTTCGAGGTCATCGCGCATCTCTGGGCTGGTACGGCTCACCGCCCCACCATTGGAAACAACGTAACTCCTGATCCCATATTCAATTTTCAAGTTTCTGTCCAAGTCCGAAGACTCTTCCTCAGTTTCAATCATAACAGACTTTTTTCACATAATAAATGCGAAATGAAACTCAAAACATTTTTTACACTTTCATTTCAATTTGATGTGTGTTATAATAGTGGTAACCTATCTTTGGAGGCAAAACTTATGTATCTGAGCCGTGGACTGTACGTTTTCCCAAATAAAAATACTATCAGACGCTTTATGTACGATGGTGACGAGGCAACCGAACTGCCTGAGATAACTTTTGAGCAGCAGCTGATAGACTTTCTTGAGATTAATCTGACGCCGTTCAACAGACTTCTTGACAAACTGAAAGCATATACCAGGGATAACACGACTCCTGACGAACTTTTGGACGTGTGCCGAGCTGTTGGATATACCGCTGAGATCTTTTGTCAGGAAGAACCTGTGTACAGCTTCCTGCTGTGTACAAAACTGTATGTTGACAGTTATGATATATCAAGTTATGAAGAGCTTTTTGAGCATAAGGATCACGCTGTTGAGATGCTGCGAGATATGGTACACACTCAAAACATTTTCTTCACTATCGCCGATGCGTATTGCAGATTTGAAGGCACCCACGAGGAGAAGACTACCAAAGCATTCTTGGGAAGGGAAACTATTTTCAAGTGTCAATTTGAACAAGTCATCGCTCATACAGATGTCGGCACGGAAATGTTTCAGATGACAAGACCTAAGCTGCCATATAGCAGAGGTTACCGTTTTGACAACCTGCCTGCCTATATATGGTACATCTTCCTGAGTGCAATGGAGTTCGACACGAGCTTCAGCCAATGCGACTACTGCGGACACTTCTTCAAGCCCAAGACAAAGAAAAAGACCCGATACTGTGATCGGGTCAGGACTGATGACGGACGCACCTGTAAGCAGATAGGTCCGCAGCAGATTTATAAATTCAGGCTTCAGCACAGCGAGCTGCTGGCTGATTATGACAGAGCTATCAATCGCAATTACAGGCGAGTGGAGCGGTACGAACTAAAGCTTGGAGATGAAAAGCAGGGCAAGGACTTGTCCTATAACGATTATGCAGACTGGCTCAGGGAGCTTCATACTGCTAAGATGTCTTTCATGTCAGGAGAGATGTCGGAGGAAGAGTTCAGAGAGGCTATACATATGCTTGATCATTGTACCAATGATAGGCAATAAGTTCATCAAATCTTTTATTTGTAGTATTGTTAAGAAAGGAATAATTATGATTAATAAAACAGGAAACATAATAAATTGGGAAGAAAAAGATGATATTCAGAAATTAATGACAATTGCAGAACAAGATGCAGCAACTGCATTAAATACGGCGTTGGAATATGAATATGTATCAACATTTATTAGCGAAAATTTGGATTATGTAAATCGAGCGGCTCATTTTTGGAGTGAAACGCTAAAAGCATTGCATTATTCCTTGATTATGCAATCGGCAAGACTTTTTGATAAAACTAAAGATGTAATAAGCATAAAGAAACTTTTTAACAAAATTGAGCAGAATCATCCATCTGATGCAACAAAGCAAGAACTTATCAGAATCAATACCGAGTTTGCAAACTACGAAGGAATAATTGAAGAGATCCGCACACTTCGAGATAAAATCTATGCTCATAATGATCCTAAAGTTTATCAATGGTGGAAAAACGACGTTTCACAAATCAACGAATTGAAATTTGACCCATGTTTCCAGTGTAAAATTATTGAATTATTAAAATGGACAAAAAACTCCATACTTGCATTAAGGACTACATGGGGAGATAGTTACCCTATACACTTTGAAATAACTGATGATGTTCGCTATGTGCGGTATTATAGTGGTAACTAATAAACTTGTTCTTGACTGCACTTGTTTCTTTTGAATATGGACAGAAGATAGGTAAATCTCAAGTCGTGATTCGGCTAATAATAGATGATTTATATGTTTCAAGTTGCATTTTTCAAGTGATTGTGTTATAATATAAAATGGATATTTATAATTATGCCTATTTCGTTATAGTTAAACATTTTCTACGAGGTGAATATAGTGGCTAAAATAGACCCTACATTTATACTTTATGCTTGTGATATTCTTGCTGAAACTGATAGTGGATTAAGCGGCATGAAAATCGCTGAGTACAGCAATTCATATGCTATAAAATATAACAGGGTTATTCCACATGGAAGTTATCCTTTTAATGCTCCTAATAAAAGAACAGCACTAAGGGAAAACCTTAATGTCTTTGATAAACCAGAGCAGTTCACAATAATTAAAGAACTATGCGAATTACTACCTTCAACTAATGAGAAAGTTAAAGAGCTTAAATCCAAGCTGTTCATAAGATACGGAACATTAGCTTCAGAAAAGATAAGTCAAACAGAACTTATCCAAAAGACTAAACATTGGCTTTCTGATTATCCAACTGCTTTAAAGCAATACGAAAATGCTTTAACCAAATTTGAAGGTGGAATTTTTGAAAGAAATACTCTTGATGATTTACGTTTATCATTTGAATTGCTTGTTAAGGAATTAGTTGGAAACAATAAAAGCCTCGAAAACCAAATTCCGGAAATATGTCGTATTCTTGACAAAGCCGGCATCTCAACAGAACTAAAAAATATGGTTCAGAAGATCATTGATTACTATACAAAGTATCAAAATAGTCATGTAAAGCATAATGACTTAGTAAACAGTAATGAAATGGAATACGTCATCGAGCTTACAAGTGTTATTATGAAGTTCTTGATAAAAGCAAACACATAGTAAAAAATTAATTATTAGGAGAATAGTTATGGGCAATTCAAGCAAGGAAACAGCAAAAGAAAGGCTCTCTGAGCTGATTAAGCGGTATAATAATACGCTTAGAGGTAAAGATCACAAAGACATTAGCGAAGAAACTATCCGTACCTGGCTTAATGAATTGCTTGCTATTTTCGGTTGGGATGTTCAGAATACTGCTCAGGTTCTTCAGGAACGTGTACTGAACAATCAGCAGGTGAAAAAGCTCCGTGAAATAAGCTCAACACACAAAAAGCCGGACTACACACTGATGAACGGCACTAATATCAAATCATTCTTAGACGCTAAATCGTTGGATGTCAACATATTTACAAGTAAAGAAACTGCCTTTCAGATACGTTCCTATGGTTGGTCAGCACAGTCTCCATGTGCTTTTGTATCAAACTTTGAGCAGTTCGTAATCTATGATACTCGATTTGTTCCGTCGCCTGATCAGAGTGCAGATATGGGAACAAAACAGTATTCAATAGATGAGTATCTTGAAAACTTTGATACACTCTATGAGCATCTATGGCATGATAATATATGCTCCAATCATCTCGAACAGCTTTATAAGACTAAAGCCATTGAGGGCAATAATCAACTCGACAGCAACTTTATGCTCATGCTGTCAGATTTCAGAATTAAGCTCGCCAAAAGACTGGTAGAGCTTAACCCCGATGTTATAAACAACGATTCGCTGCTTAATTATTATGTTCAGGTGATTATGGACCGTATCATTTTCATAAGGGTATGCGAGTCTAAAGAAATAGAAAAGCACGAAAAGCTAAAGCATTTTCTTTCTGATGAAAGCGGCTTCTGGGATTCATTCAAAAATAGCTGTTACATGGAGTTCTACGACCATTATGACGGCGCAATGTTCAAGCGTGATGAACTGTTTCAGAGCCTTAATATCGACAACGATGTTTTTGCGGAGTTTGTGAACGGATTGTACTATCCTTTCCCCTACCGTTTTGACGTAATCCCCGTTAAGGTTATTGCTAACATCTATGAGGAATTCCTTGGTAAACAACTTGTCATTAACAACGGTAAAATAGAGGAAGTTACAAAATCCGAATACATTAAGACTAACGGAGCAGTATGCACTCCTGAGCATATTGTAGATATGATATGCAAACAGACTGTTGACCTATCAGCTGTAAAAACAATAGATGACATCTTCAAAATAAAGGTGCTTGATCCTTGCTGCGGATCAGGTGTGTTTGCTGTGTCCGTTTATGAATTGCTTACAAAGAAAATGATTGCAATCCTCAGCTCCGATGAAAGCGAACGGAGCAAGTACAGCGATTATTTCTATGTACAGGATGATAGCTATATGCTTACCATAGAAGGCAGACGAGCTATCGTCACAAATTGTATTCACGGCATAGACTGTGATGAAGCTGCCATAGAAGTAACCAAAATGTCATTAGCCCTGAAAATCGTTGACGGCAACAATCCTTTAGCTTGGAGTGGTATCGGTGCATTTGGCGAGAAGATACTCCGTGATATAGACGGCAATATAAAGCTCGGAAACACGTTGGTAAGTACAGATAATCATATTCCGGCAAAGTATATTGCGGAAATCAAGCCTTTTGATATAAAAATTGCCTTTGCTGACGTTTTCGGTAAAAACAATGGTTTTTCCTATGTGATAGGCAATCCACCTTACGTTGAAACAAAGCATTTCAAGGCTGCCCAGCCGTTGATGCACGATTATTTAAGCACAAAGTATAGTGCTTTTGAAGGTAAAGCCGATCTCTCTGTACTGTTCATCGAGAAGTGTATTAGTTTGCTTGCTCCGAACGGAAAACTCGGATTTATAATTCAGAGACGTTGGTTCAAAACTGATTATGGGCGTTCTATCCGTACTCTGATTAATGAAGGAAAATACCTTGAAAAACTGATTGACTTCAAGGCAACAGATATTTTCAAAGGCAGAATCACCTATGTTTCGATCATGGTTCTTTCAAAAAAGAAAAATGATAGTGTCCAGTACTTCTTTATGCCTTCGGAAGCAGAGGACATAAAGACTATATTTGAAAACAGTGAAGATAACGGCGATTTTGCAACTTGCGACTTCGCTTCATTACCAATAAAAACAGGAACAGAAAGCTGGTCTTATGACAACTATCAGATTGAAGAGATCAAAAAAAGGCTTTCTCAGACTTGTGGTGTCCTGGGAGATTATCCGAAGTTAGCTGTAAAGGACGGTATTCAGGCACTTTGGAAGAAGATGTATCACCTTACCGATTGCTGTGTAGACGGTAAATATATCATCGGAAAGAACGGATTCAAAGAAATAGTAAGAGTCGAAAAAGATGCTGTAAAGGCAGTCATATATAACCGAGAGTTCTATCCTTTCAAGAAAGTTGAACCTGACGCTTACTGCGTATTCCCATATGAAGGGGCAAACAATGAAATAATTCCTTTTCCGGAGCTGAAAGAGAAATATCCGCTGTTAGCTGAATACTTGTCAGCAAATAAGCAGCGGATCACTGATCAGGTTGAGTGCTATGAAGGTGATTTATGGCACAGATTTACGCGTGAACATAATCATACCCTATATAATGTGGATAAGATCATTATTCCGATGACCGCAAGAGATACGATTGCAACATTCATCAACGATAAAGGACTGTATATGGATAATGCGAATGTGTGGTTCATTACTGTTAAGGGAGCATCCGCCGACCTTATGAAAGCTATCACCTGCATCATCAATTCCACAATATTCACTGTTCTTGGAAAATCCGGTGCTAATCCTCAAAGCGGCGGATACTATAAGTTTAACAAGCAATTCCTGATGCCTATTCCTTTCCCGATTGACGCAGTTACGGAAAAAGCAGATTGTGTAGTGAAACTTGCTAAATACTATACTGAAATTTCCGAACTTCAGGAGCAGTATTTATCGGCAACTTTCAATACCAAAGAGATCATAGCAGGACAGCTGAGACAGCTTTGGACTGAACTTGATGATATTTGTTACAGCCTTTATAAAGTAGCAGATCAGGAAAAACAGCAGATTATCAATATAGGACGAACGGTAAGCCGTATCGACCTTCTGAATGGAGTTAAGTGATATGAACATAAAACAGCTTGTAAATAAGTTGCTGAAAATATCAGGCGATGTTACAAGCATCGAGAAGGCATTGGTTTATTCTTTTGCTGATAAAATCGCTGTTGATACAAATAAAAGTCAGTGGTTGAAGAACTACTTATCAGATATTGATTATTCTATTGTAGATAAGGTTAATCAGATCACAGAGAGTAAGCTGACATTAAATGAACTTATCGCAATTTTTGAGATGCTCGTTCCTCAAAGCGAAAAGAAGGAAAAAGGTGTAGTATACACTCCTGAAATAATAACAAGATATATTGTCAGCAACACGCTTAACTGTGATAGTGTTCCTACCGTACTTGATCCTTCCTGTGGCTGTGGAGCTTTTCTTGTTACAGCTGCTGAATATATGCACGAAAGATATGGCATTTCTTATTCTGAGATAATATCCTCATATCTCTATGGCGTTGATATAGACAGCAATGCGATAGATAGAATCAAGTCTTTGCTATCTTTGATTGTTCTCATGAACGGCGAAGAAGAAAAGTGCAGCTTTAACTTTATATGTGCTGATACGCTTGATAAGAAAACGTATGATAGACTTAATAAAATGCAAAAGAACGGATTCGATTGCGTAGTAGGCAATCCCCCGTATGTTCGTAATAAAAACATGAGCGAGGACACAAAATGTCATCTGACTAATTGGGTATCATCATCAGTTGGCAATGTTGATCTGTACATTCCTTTCTTTGAGATAGGTATTAAACTGCTTTCTGATAACGGCAGGCTCGGTTATATCTCACCGAACAGTTATCTGCAAGGCGTAAACGGCAGAAGTCTCAGAAAGTATTTTGCAGCTGAACAGCATCAGCTCGAAATCATTGATTTCAGAGATAGTCAAGTCTTTGAAAATGTTACAAGCTATACTTGCATAACTCTTATAGACAAGTCTGTTAAAACAGATGCTATCAAGTATTTCAGGTTAAATGAATCCAATACATTGGAAAAGCATACTTTCTCTGAGTATCATTTTACTGACTTCCATGATGGCAAACCGTGGAGAATGAGAGAGAGCAGTATTGATGAGGTGATCCATAAGCTTGAATCATCAGGCACTCCGTTATCAAACTGGAAAATCCGTAATGGTCTTGCCACCTTGAAGAATGATATCTACTTCTTTACCCCGATAAAAGAAGACAATACATATTATTATAGAGAATATGACGGTAAGACATATAAAATAGAAAAGAAGCTCTGTATTAAAGTTGCTAAACCGAACATAATCAAAAATGAAGCAGAGCTGGAAAAGAAAATGGAGATAGCTATCTTCCCATATACGCATATGGATAATGCTTATCAGCTTATTGATGAGGAGTTGTTTAAATCTTCTTTTCCTGAAGCATATAATTTTCTTACTGAATATAAATCCATATTGCTTAACAGAGATAAAGGACACGGAAACTATCCTGCCTGGTATGCGTATGGAAGAACTCAGGGCATGAATAACTTCGGCAAGAAACTTCTCATTCCATATATAAGCGGAAGTCCTGTCGCTGTTATGTCTTTAGATCCCGATGTGTTATTCTACTGCGGATATGCTTTGCTATCTGAGGATGTTGAGGAACTGAAAATACTTAAAGTTTTCCTTGAATCAGAAGCGTTCTGGTACTATATCTTTCACACAAGTAAGCCATATTCTAAGGGATACATGGCTTTTGCAAAGAACTACATCGTGAATTTCACGATACCTGAGCTTTCTGAAAAAGAAAAGGCATATTTATTAGATTTGCATTCTCGTCAGGAACTGAACGAGTTTGTATGGGGGAAATATCATTGTAAAAGCTATAATGGCTGGGTGTCTTGGAAGACTAAGGACGGTAAAACGTCGCGTGCTTTAGAAGAATCATATTAATTGAATTAAATCAAGGAGATAAAAATGAAAACTGAGTTACTTGTTTCAATTAGTAAAAAAGGATTATTAGGGACTAATGAAGAAGCATTTAAACACCTCATTATGGCAAGTGGTCGGATTAAACTAGCTAAAAAGTATCTTGAATTCGAAAATAAAAAATATGTATATTCATTAGAAACATATAATACTAATAATGTAGATGTTATTAACTATCATTTTTCTTTTTGGACAGATGAAGATAAGATGGAGATAGAAAGTGAAGCAACTTCATTGTACAGTAAACTTCAAGATTATATTGAATGTGTATTGAGACAACATTCTCATCATATTGAAATTCTTTGGGATGATTTAAGCTATGAATGTGCTCAGAAAGCCTATCCTTTAATATATACGGTAGAGAATAAAATGAGATTTCTTATCACTAAATTTATGCTGGTTAATGTTGGAACAAAATGGGAAAAGGAAAATATGCCATTACAAATTAAAAATTCAAACAGCGTAAAAAGGAATGAAAAGAATAGTGATAAATTTGGAATTGTTTATGCGTTAGACTTTATAGAATTATCCGATGTATTGTTTAAAGAGTATTCTTTCAAAGAAAATATTAAAGAGTTAGACGGAAAAGATAATATTATGTCGTCCGATTTAGAACCATATATCCCAAAGTCAAATTGGGAACGATACTTTAGTTCTCTCATAGCAAATGAGTCTGATTCTATTAAAAGCAAATGGAATAAACTCTATGATTTTAGATGTACAATAGCACACAATAGACGTATCAAATATAATGAATATCTTGCTATAAAAGATATGTTTGATGATATTAATCCTATCCTTTCAAGTGCAATTGATAAACTTAGTTCTATTAATATGCCTGAGGAAGACAAGGAAGCGATAGCTGAAAATATCGCTTCAATAAAAAATGAAAAGATTGGCAGATTTATTGTTGAATTTCGTAAATTGGAAGAAATCATTTACGTGTTAGATGACAAAAAAACAAATAATATTAGAAATTTAAAAATGATGGGACATCATTTACAAGATGAAGGCTTAATAAATAAAGATGATTATATGTTACTTAATCGAATAAATCACTTTAGAATTGCAATAATACATGGTAATAGTTCAATCGATATAGATGATGATAAAATTGATGAAATAATAAGTGATATTATTCAAATTAGAAATAAAATTGAGGAAAAGAGGGGGAACAATGATACTAAATAAACCTCTTATTACACAGTGTAAGCATTGTGGCGAAATAATTGAAATTGATACTGATTTGGAATGTGTTTTTTCTCAGGAACGTTCTATGGGAGTAGAATCACAATATGAAGGCGTTATTGATGATGTTTGTCCAAATTGTTCTAATAAAATATCCATTTCTATAGATGTTTGGGAATATCCTGTTGGTGCAATAGAAACATATTCTATCGATACTAACGGAATTGAATTAATCGAGTCTCCAGATTTTATTTGTGAAGATTTTTATTGATCAAATACAACGGCTGCACTCGAAGGCACAGCAGTAAACTATAAAATATAAATCATACACTCAAACACAGCTTCTCTCGCCATACTGATGAAGCAGTTTTCAAGGCCGAGCATCTTCTTGATAATTTTTGAAAACGGCGTAAATACAGATTTAAAATCCATATCACTGAAAGTAGAGAAATCTGAAATAATTATTTTTAACAAGGAGAGTAACAAATGAAAAGTTTAGGAATTGCAATTAAAAAGGGAGAAATATGGTATTCCTTTATTGAAGGTACATGTAAAGATGTTGCAATTATTGGGGATACTGGAAAGCAGAACTACAGACCAGAGTCAACTAAACTGATGTTAGACTTTAATAATATTTTTACAGAATTGCTTGCAAAGTTTAAACCAGATGTTGTTTCATATAAACTATCATTAGATATAACGATGAAACAGATCCCTTATATGCATTACTCTTTAGGTGTTCTTAATTTACTATGTCAGCAGAAAGATATTAAATTAATTGAACGTTCAAGTCGTTGGATCACTGCTAACAAAAGCTCAAAAATACAAGCATTTGAAAACAAATATCCTGACTGCTGTTATAAGAATGAAAAACTTGCATCTTGTGTAATGGCTTGGTATGCTCTGGGAGAATAATATGAACATAAGAAGTGATTTTTCAGGAAATGATTTCGGAAAGTATTATTTGATACAGAAACTCGGAAATGGTGGCTTCGGATCAGTATATAAAGTCTTCGATAAAATATTAGGTGTAGAGAAAGCACTTAAAATATTGGAAGTCAGTAATCCTGAGGAAGCGTATAAGCTTTTTAGCGAAGCTGCTATACCGTATAAATGTCAACATAACAATGTCATTAAAATAAACAGCGGAGAAATAGTTAAATATAACAACGAGTTATTGTTTGTTATTGATATGGATTTGGCAAATGGCAAATCCATCGAAAGTCTATTAAAATCCTCATATCTTTCCGTAAACCAAAGCTTGGATATAATAAGAAATATATTGTTTGCTGTAGAATATTCTCATTTACAGGGAATTATTCACCGAGATATCAAGCCGGCAAACATTTTAATTGATAATCAGATTCCTAAATTAGCGGATTTTGGACTTTCAACAGCTTTAGGAAAAACTATTATTCCATGGAGATGGTATGCAACTCATGCCGCTCCAGAAACATTTGTTGATAATTCAATAGCAACAGTTCAAACTGATATTTATGCCTTGGGAATGACTTTATATCGAATGATAAATGGAATATCTGATTGGGAATTGTTCCTTAATTCAATTCCCGATGTAAATAAAGCAATAGGGTCAGGAAAATTAATAAACAAGCTGCCGATGTCACCTATTATTCCCGAAAAAGTTATAAGAATAGTAAAGAAGGCATGTAATATAGATCCACAGAAGAGATACAGTTCAGCAAGTGAAATGCGAAATGCCATTGAAAAACTCCAACCATTATACTCTTGGATTAAAATTTCTGAATATAATTGGAAAGGTTCTTCTTTGGTAAATCCTCAAAAAGAAATATGCATTGAACCAAATAAAAAGATAATAAATGTTTCGGTTTATAACAATAATAGAAAATCTTCCTGTGATTCAAAAAAGTTTACAGAAATGATTCAAGCCAAAGAATATGTATACAACTACATAAAACAAACTACAATAAAGTAACAATCGTTCAAATTAATTTGTATCAATATGTATCAAGTTGAAATTATATATAACTAACGGCTGCACCCGAAGGCACAGCCGTAAACGATCAAATATAAACCATACACTCAAACACAGTTTCTCTCGCCATGTAGACAAAGCAGTTCTCCAGACCAAGCATTTTCTCAGCATCGCCGCTGAGGACAGCTTTCTTATAGCAACTGCCGAGTGATAGCTTAGCTAACTTTCATCTCCATATCTCTGCTAAATATCATTGAACGTTGGTTTACTATTCGGAGGAAAATGCGCCACTTTTGGCACTTGTTTGGCACTTATTAGTACTAAAAATCGTCTGAAATCGCTTGAAGTTACTATAATGGAAACTTCAAAAATCCGCGATTTACAGCCATTTTCGCATTTTACTAATGCTGCCCAAAGACTGTACTAAGGAGCCGCTGAGCCGTTTTCCAAAGTGGCATGGAATAGAATTTGCATATGATCATATCACTGAATATCAAAATCCGAACAGTGAGAACGAGTACATAATCATTTCTCAGTCAAAGGACTACGACAGCGGCATTTTTGAAATAATAGCCAACGACATCACCGATCAGCTTGAAAAAATAAGCACTCAAAAGAAAATGATAAACTGTCTGTCAGACACGTTAAGCAAGTGGAAAAAATTCTTTGCACTCAATTCCGATGTTATTATGTCGGAGCAATTGCAGGAAGGTCTTTACGGGGAATTGCTTGTCCTAAAAAAGCTAATATTCAATTTTGGTGATGAAGCTGTATCATATTGGAGCGGAGCTGATAAGGAAACTCACGATTTTTATGTGAATGGATCTGCGATTGAAGTAAAGACAACATCTGCAAAATCAAATGAAAAGATAAGGATCAGCAGTGAACATCAGCTTAACCCTAAAGATGTGGAGAACACATTGTTTCTTTATGTCAATATGGTAAGAAAGAGCCGCAGCGACGGCACAACTTTGCCTGAGATTATTAAATCTATCCATAGTTGCCTTTCAGAACCATACAGATCTCTTTTTGAGGAGAAACTGTTTAAATACGGCTATATATCTTCATGTGAAGAACGATATACGCTGGGATTTCATCTGAGATCGCACCAAACATACAAAGTTGAGGAAAAATTCCCAAATATTGTACCGGATAACCTCGATAACGGTATATCAGAGGTAACATACTCACTTGATCTAAACGCCTGCTCAGATTTTATGACTGAGTGGAGTGATATAATTAATGCTTTGAAGGGAGGCATACTAATTGGAGAATCGTGAATTAGATGATTTTAATCAGGAGCTAATAGAAGAAGTCAAGGAATATGCCTCGGAGCATTCTGAAAATACAGAAAGCGCCTTTACAAGCGTTTTTCTATCTTATCTTGCTGATTTTGGCGAATCAAAAACTGCTGATGCAGAAGTAAGCTACTGCATGAAAGAGTCAGAAAAGTTCAAAGTAAATGCGTATGCTTTCAGTGAATATTTTCAGAGTCTCACTCTCATAGTCAGCTGCTACGAGAAGAACGGCAAAATTGAAAAGCTGAACAAATCTGAAACAGCCAAGATATGCAGGCAGGCGTCTAAATTCTATAAATTATGCTGTTCAAGCACGAGTGTTCTTGATGAAATGGAAGAATCATCAAACGAATATATGCTTTATGAGTTCATAAAAGAGAATAAAGATAAAATCGAAAATCTTTATGTTGTTCTCCTTACTAATAAGCTTATTAACAGCGATTTGCCAGAAGATGCTATGATTAATAAAACCACCGTAAAATATGATGTGTGGGATATTGAGCGTCTTGTTCAGGCTGTCTACCAGAGAAAAGAAGCAGAAAAACTTGTAATACGTTTTAAAAACAAATACAAGTATAGACTGAAACTCATCAAGATACCGCAGGAAAGCGATGTTTATGACTGTTATGTTGGCTACATATCAGGAGAATGCTTAGCGGAAATATACCGTGATGAAGGCCAGCGGCTTATTGAAAAGAATGTTAGATCATTCCTGCAAGCAACAGGAAAGGTCAACAAGGGCATCAGAGATACATTGAGGAGCAATCCGGCAATGTTCATGGCGTATAACAACGGTATTTCTACGATTGCCGAGCAAGTTGTCATAGATGAAAACGAAAGCACCGATGATTTTATTCTCATAAAAGAGCTTGTCGGCTGGCAAATTGTTAACGGCGGTCAAACAACAGCATCAATATATGCTGCCTTTCAAAACAAAGTGGATCTATCCAATGTCAATGTTCAGATGAAGCTTACAGTAATTAAAGCTGACGAGCAAATGGATACCGTAATAAGCAACATATCAAGGTACGCAAACAGTCAAAACAAGATTACCATGTCTGATTTCAGTGCTAATGATGATTTCCATATTAAGCTTGAGCAGCTGTCAAGACGTGTGTTCATTCCTGTTGAAAAAGGAAAGCCTTCTCAGCGATGGTTTTATGAACGTGCAAGAGGACAGTACAGTGTGGAAGTTAACAGACAGCTTACTGCTGCTTCAAAGAGAAAATATAAAGAGCAGAATCCTAAAAATAAATGCATCTCAAAGACAGTGGCAGCTAAATGTGCGATGTGTTGGCTGAGACACCCTGATATTGTCAGCAAGGGACTTGAAACAAACTTCATAAGGTATTCAGAAATGATACAAGCCTATTAAAATATTACATTACATAACCCCTTAGAGGAGGCGTGATTATGAAACATCAAGTACATAGAAAGAATGTTCCCGATAAAATCCATAAACAGCGAGTACAAAGCGTTGCCGGAACAATGGCGATCGAGGGACTCACACTGAGCGAAGCAAGCAGACGCAACCTTGACCGATATGCCAGCGGTCAGGCAAATTTTCAGCAGATCATGGCAGAGCTGAAAGCAAAGTATCAGAGGGTGGAGTAATGTTTTCAAAATATGATGTGTACACCACGGTGCAGTCGCTCTACTGCTATCCGGATTCTGATGTGCTAAAAAATAAGCTGAATATCAGGGACAGGGACGAACTGAAACAGGCGGAGGAGGAGATCACCTCCCTCAAACAGTATATGCTCATGGAATCACCGATCAAGGGACGTTTTTCTAAGACGCAGCTTATGAATATCCATCGTTTTCTGTTCGAGGATATCTACCCGTTTGCAGGACTTATCCGCCGCGAGCAGATCAGCAAGGGCGATACTATGTTCTATCCGCCGCATCTGATTGGTCAGGAGCTGGACAAGGTGTTTGCCAAGCTGCACAGCGAGAAAATGCTGCACGAAACGGACAGGAAACGCCAGATCGAGCATTTGTCCTATATCATGTCGGAATTGAATATCATTCACCCCTTCCGTGAGGGAAACGGAAGAAGCATCCGTGAGCTGATACGGTGTATGGCACTCCATTATGGCTTTACACTGGACTGGAGCCGTGTGGATCGGGATACGATGCTCGATGCGGCGGTAAGGTCGGTGGTGGATGACAGGGCGTTTTGTGATGTGATTGTGGCGTGTGTTGTTGAGAGATAGAGATACAATGAAATAAGTCTAAATAAGAAATGAGGTACAAATATGAATAGCAATCCATTTTATAATCAGTTTTTTAATCAGCAGTATGTAAATCCCGACTATTATCGACAGAGTCAGGAACAGATCATTCAGTATCAGCAGGAGCAAAGCAAAGAGGTGCAGAACGTGGTAAAAGCTGTTCACGACCTTTGTGATGCCTACAAGAAGTTAGATCCCCAGCATCAGCAGCAGGCGTTTTATCTGGCCCTTGCAGAGATGGCAAAGGAATCCGGATGGAACAACAGATAACTATTATTTGAGAAGGGGATACTATGCTCCGAGGAAAAAACATAAATCTCTTCCTTATGGACGGAGATGCAAGCGGACGTATCAAGTGTACACTTGCCAACTGGACAGGCATTGCGTATAAGATACCCCGCACCGAAATAGAAAAAATGCAAGAACCGTGAAGATCTGAAATGGAGCGGTGTGTATTTCCTTTTTGGCGTTTCCGATGACAATGGGGAGAACATCGCTTACATAGGACAGGCTGGCATCAGGAAGAACGGCGTGGGCATACTCTACCACCTTATGGAGCATAAGAGGAATCCCGATAAGGACTACTGGACGGAAGCCGTAGTATTCACCACCTCCAACAACTCCTTCGGTCCGACAGAGATAAGCTATCTTGAAAATAAGTTCTGCAACCTGGCAATCGAAGCCAACAGGTACATCGTCAAGAACGGAAATGATCCGTCTCCAGGACATATCACGGAGGAGAAAGAAAGTGAGCTTGAGGAGCTTGTTGACTATGCCAAGCTCATAATGGGAACACTCGGTCACAAGATATTCGTTCCGCTGAATAAGAGCATCCCTGCTATCGAAGATACCTCAGATACTGCATCTGAGAAGATAGAATTGTATTTCACCCGAACTATCAAGAAACTCAACTTTACAGCCGAAGCGACAGCCAAGCAGACTGCTGAGGGCTTTGTCGTTCTGAAAGGTAGCAAGATTGCTCCAAGTAGTGGTGCAGATGATACCATATCGCCTGGCAACCGCCAAAAGCGTGAAGAGTGTAAGATCATTGACAATATCTTACAGGAAGACGTGCTATTCACCAGCCCTTCCAGTGCAGCTGAGTTCGTTACGGGGAAAAGCTGTAATGGCTGGGTGTCGTGGAAGACAAAGGACGGAAAGACGTTGCATGATCTGGAGGAGCAATCATAATCATTTTATCAGGAGGACTAATGAGCACAAGTATTAAAGTAATAAAGTTTACAAGTATACTCTCAGCTATATTTTTAGTAATCACTTACTTGATTACTGTAAATATTGAAAGTAACTTTATCTCACTGAACACAATCTGGATTTCAAACAATTTCTTGCTGACTGCTTTTGGAGGAGTATTTGCGAGTACTTTGGTGGTATTGTTTTGTGAAATAAACAAATATCTGATTGACAAGAAAAACACTGAAAACCAACTATTCTTTCAAACTTTATATCTATATCAATCTTTATTCTTGATGCAGCATAACATTCTTGATTTCCAGTCACATACTGATACACAAATTCCTGAGAACGTCTTTGACAATACAACTCAAATGATAAAATCGCAAGTATATTTTTTGCGAGGTGTAGATTATTCTTGTTTCAGAAAGAAAAATGATATTGAGAAAAGACTATTTTCTTTCCAAACAGAAACATTTCAAAAATTCACACCAATAGAAAATGGCGTAAATCTGATAAGATGTGCTATTATAGAAGAAAAAATAGATAATCTTAAGCAAAACAAAAATATGCCAGATTATATTACATCTTCAAATACACGAGTTGCGAAAGTGTTATCAGATCAAATAGGCAATCTTGTACCATTGTTAGAAGAAATCGGTGAATTCTTAAAAACAATCGACGATAATTGTAATAACAGGTATAATTGGAGAAAGATTCGTGAGATGACTCAGAATAGTTACATAAGTTTGTTTTCAATAAACAAAAAAGGAACGGCTGTACCCGAAGGCACAGCCGTTGAACATCAAATATAAACCATACACTCAAACACTGCTTCTCTCGCCATATAGACGAAGCAATGCTCCAGACCGAGCATCTTCTCAGCATCACCGCTGAGAACAGCTTTCTGATAACAACTGTCTGTCTGCTTCCAAAGCTCCACCTGACGTGAGATAGCATCACTGACTTTCAGTTCCAAATCATCGAGATACTGTATGATCCTGCCCTCTTTAACGAGCCTGCGGAGCCTGTTTGGACAATGGCTGTCAGAGAAATGAAGATGATACCTGATGAAGTCTGTGTTGTAGGTCTTGCTCTCCTCGGTCTGCGTATCGGCATTGAAGTGCGTGACGGTCACGGAGTTGGTGTCCAGTTGCCACAGTGGAACGTATTTCTTTTTCAGTGGGCTGTATGCGGTCTGTTCACTTGTGTATCTGCTCATAACAAATCCTCCTACTTATCGTTCAGATGTATCAGCGAGTGGTCATGAAAATAGGCTCATTTTGTCCGCTGATATGATCTGCACATTGGTTAAAAACGAATAAGTACAAGGGTATGTCGAATGTTTTTTGTCCGCTATTTGTCCGCTAAGGGTGCAAAAACTTAGCAAAAAACAGCGTAAACGAATTTTTGCGTATTGTTCTAAAATGCCGTATTTTCGGGCTTTTCTGCATATCTCGACAAGTCACGAAAAGTGCGCCGAGATTTTCAATTCCCGTACGGGTCATCCTTACAAAGGCTCCTAAATGACGATATATCGTTGTTTAGGAGTTCTTTTTTTACCCTGATATGGCTTCTGTCCTTTATTTGTCCTTTATACAGCTTTAGGCTGTCCTTTGTCAGTGCCGTGCTTCTTGAAGTCAAGCACCGATGCGATAGCATCTCCTGCCCTCGCCTGAGCCTGATTGAAGACATGACAGTAGATAGAAGTCGTTGTAGTTATCGTCGAGTGACCTAATGCTCCTGACACGGTGGCTGCGTCCACGCCCTCATTGATGAGAGCCGATGCATAGAAGTGGCGCAGGGAGTGAATGTCACAGAAACAGAAATTGTTTTCTTCACAGAATTCTTTGAGCCAGAAATACGGTGTGTTGTTGTTCATCGGTCTGCCGTCCCACTTTACGAACAGGCGGTCATAGTCCTGCCATTTCGTGCCGAGCTTCTCACGTTCCTCATCCTGTTCCGCTTTATACTCACGGAGCAAGTCCATGACGCTCTGAGGAAATTTCAGGGAACGCTGAGACTTCTTTGTTTTCGTAGTGTCGGTATAGATACCCTTTGAAGCGGTATAGTTGCTTGTCCTGCGGACGCTGATAACATTATGCTCCCAGTCAATGTCCTTCCATTCAAGACCGAGCATTTCTCCACGTCTGAATCCGCTGTATATCGCCAAAGTAAAGAAAGTGCGGTATTTCAGCGGTGCGGTTTCAAGGAGCTGAAAGAGCTGTGCGACTTCTTCCAAAGTGTAGATGTCTTTCTCCTTCTTCTCACCTTTCGGAACGGTAACACGCTTGCAGGGGTTATCGGTAAGCATTTCCATCTTCACAGCGTAGCTGAACACATCGCTGATGAAGCTGAGATGATGAACGGCTGTCTTTCTCGACAGCGGTCTGCCGTTTTTCAGGCTTTTGCCGTTAAGTGCCAGATCGTTGATAAACTGCTGGATATGACGGCTGGTGATCTTGTCAAGTCTAAGGTGTCCGATCGCAGGATAAACTCTCACAGTAAGCTGTTTCATACGCTCGTAGGACGTATTTCTGAGGTTGAGTTTCGCATACTCCTCAAACCACTGCTCAGCAAAATCCTGAAACTTGATGTTCGCAGTGACCTGACCTTTCATGCACTTGTCCTCAAAAAGAATAGCCTGCTTCTGAAGCTCTTTCTCGATCTGCTTTGCTGTCATTTTCGGCTCAGGCTTCCACGTCATGGACTGAATCACCTGCTTGCCTTTGCTGTCGTAGCCACAACTCACCATGATCGAGTAGCTGTCGCCACGTTTTTGTATTGTAGCCATAATATGTACCTCCTCGGTAATATCACAGCGTACCCTTTCAATACCTATTGTCGCGCAATATATCGGCATTGTCAAGGTACGCTGTAACATTTTTTCTCTTGTTCTATCTTGCGTTATTCCAGTCCCCACGATCTTTTCTTTTTAGTGGGCTGGTATTCTATCTGTTGCGCCTGCTCTCGCTGACGCTGTTCTTTTTCTTCCTGCACCAACGCTGCCGCCTGTCTGAGAATATCGGGTGCTATCCTTTCAAGCATTGAATACACCTCGCTGTATCTCCTGTTTTCGGACTTGACCGTTTTCAACTCGGAAGAAAGACCCGAGTTTTCTTTTCTGACAGCATTCAGCTCCTCACGAGCTTCATCACGCTCGGCGATAAACTCATCGCCACGCTTGTGCAGGCTGAAAATGGTGCGGTCTGCTTTGCGCTGCTTCTCCATAGCCGTTTTCGTAAGGCTCTTCAAAGTGTCTATCCAACTGAGGATAGAATCCTTGTTCCTGAGTATTGACATACCGCTTTTCAGCAGTTTGTCGAGTTCCGAAACGGCTACAAGATATTCGTGTTCATCATCAAAGTTTTTCTCCATATCGGGAAGATAGGTCAATGCCTTATTGACCTGCTCGATCTTCTGTGACAGCTTGGCATCTGCCTTTTCGGTTTCCGCTGTCACCGAGGACAGCTTTCCCTCGCTTTCGGAAATATCTTTCTGAGTATCTGCAAGCGTGCTTTCAGCCGATTTCACTTTGTCCTCCACGGCACTCAGTTCGGACAGCTTCATATCTATCAGCTTGTCGGCTGCTTCAAGTTCCTCCTGACGCTTTTTCAGCTTGAATTCTTTCAAAGGCAGACCCTCTTTTGCTTCTTCCAGCTTCACCCATTCGATGCCACGCTCCAGCATCAGCTGACCGATGTGAGCCTTCTCCTGTTCGAGCCATTCTATCGTGATCGTCCTGCCGATTCCCTGGCTCTCACAGCCCTGCTGTCGCAAAGCACCCGTCAGCGAGTTGCGGACACGCAGACCGTTCTTTCTTTTCTCGTCGGTCACAGGCACGAAATCAAGGTGCAGGTGGGGCGTGCTTTCGTCCATGTGTATCACGGCATTGAAGAGCCTCAAATGGGGATTTCTCTCCTCAAATGAACGGGCATATTCTTCCAGAACAGCCGCCGCTTCCTTGCACATTTCGGAGTCCACACCCGTATCATCACGGTTGCCGACCTGGAACAGAACTTCATAGAATTCTTTCTCCTGTCGGCTGTGACGGATATGCTCCTGATAGTTTGCGATCTTCCTGTCACGCCTTGTCTGTTTTGCGTTGAATTCTTCCAGCGCTTCATCGAACAGATCGTGATAGAGTTGTTTGAGAGAACGCTGACAGATAATTATGTCATCGGCGATCTTTTCTTTATCTACGTTCGCCGTGATTATCGAGCGGTTCCCGGAGTAATTGATAAATCATATAATATTGGTTTTGTTGTAGATGTTTCAGGAAGTATGGATGGAATAAGACTTGAAAAAGCCAAAACAGCACTAAAAACCTTTATTGATGCGATGTATGAGTGTGATGAAGCTACACTTGTAACATTTAATTCAAAAGGAAAAGTAGTAAAGGAATTTGGTACATCTAAATTTGAATTAAAAGCGGCTGTCAATAATCTTACTGCTTCTGGTGGCACAAGCACAAATGCAGGCTTAAATGCAGCGATCAATGAAATGCAGAGTCATTTATCAGCAACTGAGAAAAACATAATAATCCTGATCTGTGACGGAGATGTAGACAACAACTCTGAAACAACGGAAATCATCAAAACAGCACAGAACGAAAAAAAGCCGATAAATATCTATACGTTAAATGTAGTAGACGGAAATTCGGAAATATTAGAATCAATAGCCAATCTGACAGGTGGATATTCTTACAAAGCTAAGACCTCAGATGAAATAGAAGATGAAATGAAAAAATTGCAGAATAATACTATATACTCCGTAGATACGACAGATTCGGACGGAGACGGTATTTATGATACTTATGAGATAAATGGAGTGCGTATTCAGAATGGTATGCTCATAAAAACTGATCCGAATAATGCAGATACAGACGGCGACGGAATAAGTGACGGCATTGAGATTGGTATTATTGCAGCAGCTAAAGAGATGACCTTTTTCAATGAAAAATACTCTTGCGTTCTTTGTAATCCACATTCAAACCCGCTTTCGTCTGATTATGACGGCGATGGTTTTGCTGATGATGTTGATCCTGATCCATTTACGTACATAAAGATAAAGGACTTCGGTACTGATAGTTATATTAGTGACATAAAAAACAAAGCAGCAATAGATAATCCATTTGACAATAGTGGAATAGATCCATTTTGGGATTCTCTCGAATACACTTTGATTGAAAAAGCTAGTAAGGTATATATTGCACATCAGGCAATTGATTTAATGATGCAGGATGTAAATATTTATGAAGATTATACATTCACTGTTTCAGATGAGAATTGGCTTAAATTCTGCGAGTTTTTCAATGAGTGCGTCATGGACTATGGCAGCATTACTAAGAAACTGCATTATTTCAGACTTAAACTCAACAGAACACCTGATAGCTTTAAAGAGCTTGTTGATAATAAGGATAATTGGTATATTTATACAAAAGATAATACAAGATATCATATGAATAATTGTCGATATGAGGAATCAGACTTTAGTAATTCTAAAATTGATTACAATACATACAAACAATATTTTAAAGAAAAGAAATTTACAAGCACTAATCAAAGAAAATATCCAAGCTATCAAACATATGGCAACGAATATAACATGAAATTCGTAGATATATACGGAATGAATGAAGTAGTTGTTACACCTGATAAGGATTTGACAGGTATGTCGGATTCATATATAATAGACTACTTAAAAAATCCTGAACATTGGCAGATATTAACAGATGATTATGATAAAGCACAAAGTAATCCGAATTTCAAGTATGACCCAGTAAATGTTGGCACTTACAATTATTGTGGATATGAAAAAGGTGTGAAATTCATAAATCTTGACGGTACAATAAAAAAATCTTCATCTTCGGGACATCAAAAATAGAATACATTTTTATTTTTGATTCCAGCCAAAAAATAGAAACCGCTATGGTTTGGAATTGCTCTGATGAAAAAAAATATGTAGGTTGTAGTGGAAAAATAAAAAGTATAGAGGAAATAAATGCTAAAAACTGGGATGAAGTATTAGCATATTATGGTTTAAAAGAGGGAGAATATATTAATACTTATTCTGATGACATTAAAGAGAGTTCAACTTCTCCAACACTTGATAAAGAAGATCCTGATGTTGCTAATTCCTGCATACTTGCATATTCTTTAGCAAGAGAATATGCTCTTGAATATTCCGATAAACCCGCAATTTATGGTATTCGCTCAAAAGATGATGAATTTATTAAAAATACCCAATGGGATATACCTTCTCACGGTGATATTGAGTATATCATCATATTTGATGCTTCAGGCAGCCTTTACAGAGTTCTTTGTTGGGACACCGACAGAGATAAGAAATTTGTAGGCGATTCTGAACTTGGTGAAAGCGGAGATAACATTGCTGAATTAAATTGGGATGATGTTTTAGAAAAATATGGTTTTAAACAAGGACAGTACACAACATAATCTATTTATCTAACTAAAAAAGGATACAAAGAAGAGTATTCTTTGTATCCTTTCCTTTAAAAGTATGTACTTTCAGCCACTTGTTTGCCACATATTATTACTGAAAACTGCTTGAAATCACTAAAAACCACTCGGAATCAAGCCCTTAAATCAGGCGTTTTTCGGTGAATTTTGCACAATACTCAAAACTGGCAGAAGTCTTTCGGTCAGTTCAATTCCCGTACGGGTCACCATTCAACAATCCCACAGATGACTTAAAATAGCCGTTTGTGGGATTTATTTTTTTCAAAAATGCCCCAATTCCCTTGTCAGCCACTTATTTTCAAAATCAGCGGCTTGGACTGTGGTTTTCTTTTCGCATAACCGCAGGGAGTTTCCTCCCTGCGGCTGCTTTTTACTCACATCGAAAGGCTAATCGTTTCTTCTGCCTTGTCATCGGTTTCGTCAATATCGACTGTTTTCTCGCTCTCGGCTGTGTCCTGACTTTCCACTAGATTTGAAGCAAGCAAAACACTTTCAGTTAAAAACCTTATTGGACGTGCAGGACGTTCGACTTCAGACAACAAGTTTGACTTTGGTAATACTCGAACTCGTCAAGCGTCCACATACGAAACGGCACATTCTGATACATATTGCAGAAGGTGCATTTGTTGTGAGTGCAGCCCTCAGTCACGGGTATAAGCATAGTGTGTGCCTCTATCGGCGGACGGTAGATATTTCCGTTGTAATTCATAACATTACCTCATTTCTCATATTTTATATTTCTCACATTATCGAATTGTTTGCTTTTATTTTTGAGCTGCAAGCATGGGCTTACAGCTCTGTGGTTAGTATGAAAAATCAGTATTTATGTAATAGTTAATCACTGATTTTGCGACTTGAATGTCTGTTTTCATAATGCTTACATCATTTTCAGAAAAATGATTCACTAAATATTCATTTGAGATGGATGAAAGTGTTTTATTTAATAAGTCAAATATTTCTTTAGAGATAGGAACAGCGTTTCTCTCTAAAGATAACAAAATTCCTATTATGTCAATATATTTTCGTTCAGTATTAGATTTCCAGCATTGTGTACTTTCATAAATATATCTTGATAATATGGTTGCGTAATCCTTTCCTTTCATTTGATTTGAATATAGCAAAAGCATGGCTGTAACTTCATAAAGAGCTTTTAGATAATTCATAGTATCACCCTAAATCTTCATTTGTCGCACGATCACAATTCCTTTTTCACAAACTTCGCAAGTGCCTTTATAGTATCCTCATTCCTGCGGTAATATGTCCACTTGCCGTGGCGCTCGGAGAGAAGAAGTCCGGCTCTCTGCAAGGTGTCGAGGTAATTCGATACCGTGGACGGCGAGAGATTGGCCTTTGCTTGAATACTGCTCACGCAGACACCGCCTTTGAGGTCAACCGGCTCACTCAGACAGCCTCCCTGCGGTGGAAAATTGCCTTCGGGATCTTTGAGCCATAGCAGGATATTCAGCCGTGTTTCATTGGAAAGCGCCTTGCTGATCTCGATCATATCTATATCCATTTTCATCACCCTCCTTGATGTTGTAAGTATATTATACCGCACATTTCGGGAATTGTCAATATATGAAAGTGAGATAAGGTCACAGCGTCCTTTTCCTGTTACGGATCGCAGCCATAGCGTCCAGATCGCCATGTTCTATTTCATGTTCCAGTGCGGAGATAATGCTCTCCTTGCGTTTCAGGAAGTCCGAACCTGTTAGGTTCTTGCCCGAAACGGTATGATGTGTGATGAACTTGCAGTCACAGGTCAGATTCTCCACGAAGGTTTTCAGTTCAATGAGCATTTCCTTTTCGGAAAGCGGTGTGAACTCACCCCTCTGTGCTTCCTCTAAAAGCGGAGTACTCGGAAACAGTGTCAGACCGCCTGTGCCGACTACCAACGGCTTGCACTGACTGAATATCTTTGCGGAATTGACAGCGTGATCGTGGCTGTGCGCTCTGCCTGCCACGCCATTAAGAAACGTCATCCAGTAGTCGATACCTGCATCTTTCAGTTTGTGGCATTGCTTCAGAATATCTGCGGAAGTGTAGCCCTTGTTGATACGCTCCAAAGTCCAGTCGTCGCCGCTTTCGATACCGAGGGAGATCTCACGGAGCCCCATTTCTTTCAGACTTTTAAGCTGTTCCACGGTCTTGTTGCGAATGTCGGTAACTCTGGTTGCAGCGTAGATGTACTCCATTTTCGGAAGATAGCGGTTTATCATTTCAAGTATCGGTGCGAGTTTGTCGTAGGTCATGGCAAGAGGATTGGCACTTAAAAGCTGGATCGTTGTCGCGTTCGGTGCGATACCTACTATCTCATGCAAGTCCTGTTCGATCCACTCCATTGGCTGTACTTTGAATGGTACATCACGGTACATGGTGCAAAACTTGCACTTGTTGTGGGTGCAGCCCTGCGTGATCTGCAACAGTGGGAATGTCTCCCAATAAGGGTTGCGGTAAACTGTTCCTGTAAAGTGCATATTCTCCCTCCTTAAAGCTCTGTCACAAAATCTTCTATGGGTTTTCTCTTGTAGTGCCAGCCGTTGGCTTTGGCTTTTTCGTTCGGGTATCCGAGTCCGAGCATCATCACCGGAATCATGTATTCGGGCAGACCGTACACATCGGCAACTGTCTTTGAGTCAAATCCCCTTATCCAAATAGTGTGGATTCCAAGCTCCTCGGCTTCATACATCATCGTTGTGGCGGCGATAGAAGCGTCCTGCTCACCCGAATTGTAGTCCTGATAATAGCGGTCAGACGGATTTCTCCACACGGTACGCAGATCGTAGCAGACCAAGATCATCAGCGGTACATTGTAGTGAAAATGCGTGACGGTTTTCAGTTTGCGCAGTCCGTCCTCGCTCCTGATAAGATAAAAATGCTAGGGCTGGTAGTTGCAGGCAGTCGGGACAACTCTGCCTGCTTTCAGTATCTTATCGAGCTTTTCCTGCTCGATCGGTCTTTGGTCGAAATAACGTTCCGAATAGCGGTTTATGGCAAGTTCAAGAAAATCCATACTTATCCCTCCTCGAACGGTCTTGCAAGCTCGTTCACGATCTCCTCACAGCTGTCAATGCTCTTGATAAGGCTTGTGACATTGGCAACAGTGTTCACGCCCGCATCGGGATCGCCTTTGAGCATACCGTAGAAGAAACTTCCCGACGACGGATTCAGGTCGCCACGCTTGTTCGCTTCCAGTCCTTCAATGCCATGCTTATGGGGAGTTGTTCTCCAACGTGCATTGCCGTCCATCTGCGTGAACACAATATAGTCATCGGGGTGAGTTGCCATAATATCGGCTTTTGTTGCGTCTGCGGCTCTGCACTCCTTTGAGAGAATAAAGCGTGTGCCGACGAATACGCCCTCAGCGCCGACTACCTTTGCGGCGAGTGCCATTTTGTCGTTGACAATACCGCCAGCCGCAAGCACGGGGATATTCACATACTCCGACAGCAGAGCCGTAACCGCAGTTGTTCCCGAAGTGAGTGCAGGCATACAGCCGCCCTCATCACAGCCTGTTGCAACGATGATGTCTGCTCCTGCCTTTTCAGCTTCGATCGCACCACGGACGGTGGGGTTCATTTCACGGACGATGAGCGTGAAGCCATCAGCCTTCCACGCTCTGAACTCTTCGGGAGCGATAGCACCTGCAACAACAAGAATTTTCACATTTTCCTCTTTCAGCATTTCTATAATAGCCTTGCTAAAACCGTAGGGATCAATGACGGACGGAAAAACATTCACACCGAACGGCTTGTCGGTCAGTTCCTTTGTTCTGCGGATCGTCTTGCGCATTTCCTCTACTGTTTCATCTACACCCTTGACGATCTCCGTAAAATCGGCACTTGTTCCGAGGACACCAAGTCCGCCTGCGTTAGATACAGCGGCAACGAGTTCTGAGGAGGTGATCCAAGCCATAGGTGCTTGAATGACGGGTTTTGTTATTCCTAAAATTTCACATACTCTGTTCATAAGATCATTTCCTTTCTTGCAGGCTTTCCACCTTTGTTACTCTTATTTTACCGAAACTCTTGACTTTTTCAATATACAGAATTATAATTATGATAGAAAGTCTTACACATTCTAAATTCTGTAAAAAAGAGCGTGATGAAATTGGCAGAACGCACGAAAATATGGATCGCCGACAAAATGAAAGAGCTGATGAAAACCAAGCCCCTTGACAAGATCAGAGTGACCGAAATATGCAGAGTTGCCGAAATAGAACGTCCCACATTCTATTATCATTTCAAAGACAAATACGACCTTGTGGCATGGATATTCCTCAGCGATGCCTATGAGACCGATGTTATCTCGGCAGAATCCGCAGCACAGGGCATGGCGAAAATGCGGCAGGAGTTCATCTTCTACAAGAGAGCTTATGACGATGTATCGCAGAACGCTTTGTGGCAGTATATGCTGGAATATTTCGTCAAGCGTTATGAACTGATTGCAAAAGAAAAGCTGCATACCGAAGTCCTCGATACGCAACTTAAATACTCTATTCGGTTGTACTGCTACGGCTGCGTCGGTATGACAAAAGAATGGCTGCTGAATGATAATACCACTTCTGCGGAAACGGTCGTGCAGATGATGTTTGCTTCTATGCCGAATAATATGAGAAGTATATTTTTCGATAAAAATGCTGTTCATAAATAAACTTTTGAAAAAGCAGGGCTATGCCTTCCGTACACGGTTACGGAAAGCATAGCCGACTTGTATGAGACGGTTTATTGGTTCGCCAATGGGCTACGGGCTATGAAATAGTGCTGCTCGCACGGCTTCTCATAACGATTCACCAAATTTTCTGATCTTTGCAAGCAGCTCATCAGAAACACCGCCTGCTGATGTAAACACTCCCATATCTTTTAATCCCAGATAACCGAGGAAATCCCCCTTGTATGAAAACATTGCACCATCATACTGGTTTCTGTCGCCGGAGGATAAAAACATTGCTATTTTAGTCAAGCTTTTAGGTGCAGCAGGATAAAGCGCAGAATAAAACCTGTCGATCACACATTTAAGTTGCCCACTAATACCGTGATAGTAGATCGGGGAAGCAAGAACAAGCATATTAGTGTCTTTAAGCAATGAATATATATCCTGCATATCGTCTTTCTGTATACACTTGCCGTTCCCTTTGCTGTGGCAGTATTCACAGGCAAGACAGCCTTTTACATTCAGCTTACAGACATTTACCGTTTTCACGGTATGATTTGATGATTCAGCCCCTTCACAAAATGCTGTGACCATTTTTGCAGTATTTCCATTTTGACGGGGACTTCCATTTAATACAAGTATATTCATAGCACACCTCACCAATTTTCATACCGCTGTCCTGTATGCAGTTCTGCCATTCTCTGCATTTCTGCATCGGTCAGCTCAAAATCAAAGACGCTGTAATTCTCAAGTATATGATCTGGATCCTGTGAACCCGGTATCGTGACGTAGCCTGCCTGCAAATGCCATCGGAGTATTATTTGTGCCGATGTCTTGCCGTGTGCCTTTGCTATATCCGTGATCGTTTCATTACCAAACAAGTCCTGTGTATGACCTCTGCCGCCGAACGGATACCACGATTCTACCACCGTACCGTATTTCGCAATATCTTTTTGAAACTGCGTGTTCTGAAAAAACGGATGATTTTCATTCTGAACTACCGCAGGCTTGATCTCACCGCCCGATGTGACACGCTCATATTCATCGAAGGTATAATAGTTAGAAATACCGATAGACCGCAGCTTTCCGTCCCTTACACCCTGACACAGAGCTTTGTAGACCTCGGTATCATTGCTGCCTGATTGATGTATCAGCATCAGATCAATATAATCAAGTCCGAGCCGTTCAAGCGAATCGTCAATAGATTTGTACGCCCTGTCATAGTTGGACGGCATTACCTTTGTGGTGACAAAGACCTCCTCACGGGTTACGATACCATCATCGATCGCCCTCTGAATGCCATTGCCAACACCTGTTTCATTACCGTAATACTGCGCTGTGTCGATCAGCCGATAACCGTCTTTCAGCGCTTCGTAGACAGAGTTTTCCGCAGTATCATCGTCCTGTGTCCATGTACCAAGTCCAAGAATGGGCATTTCATAGCCGCTGTTGAGCAGTACAGTCTTGTTTTCAAAATCAAATTCTGTTGTCATATTACGCTGCTCCAATATCCTTCGTTTCATCAGGCAAAGGTCAAAAACGCTCCATACACCGTCATTGTCGAGATCGTAAGGCTTTCCCCGCAAATCTTCTTCTGTCGGTTTCGCAAGAAGAAAATCATTGAGATTCCGTACATCCTGCACGGTGTATTCGGTATCTTGGCTGCCGTTCATTTCAAAAGTTACGGTCACACCGTCTTTACCGAGTGCATCAGCAAGCCCCGAAGTATCTGAAATATTCCCGATCTTTGTATAGCTGTATGAAGTATCAAAGCTCTTATAGAACACCACAAGACATTTATCGCCGTAGAGCATAATATCACCCTCATGGATATGTCCGACCTTTTGGGGAGCAGACGGCAGAGATGTATCAAGGTAATAATACTTCTCATTGCCGTTCAGCTCGGACATATCAAGCGTCAGGGGCAGCATTTCCGTCAAAGCCGTAACAGTATCGCTGCTTTCCAAATTTACAGGGAATTGCTTGTCTCCTATGGTTATCTGCATACCATTAGCTTCCTTTTCTTCATGTTGTTCGGCGGTTGTGACCTCTTGTTTGTCAGAGGCCACAGATGAAACGCTGCTGTCGCTTTGCATCATAACAGACGAGTTTTCGCTTTGCACCGTCACAGCCGAACTATCCTCTGAGTAACCGCCGCACCCGGTCAACATCAGAAAAGAAGAAATAACTGCTAAAAATCCTGCTTTAATCATAAATGCTCCTCACCACCTTTGCAGGAGTGCCGACCGCTATCATATTTTCTGGAATATCCTTTGTAACGACTGAGCCTGCACCGATGACTGCATTATCTCCGATCGTCACGCCTGAAAGGATTGTCGAGTTAGAGCCTATCCACACGTTTTTTCCGATGTGAATGGGCCTGGGTATCAGATCATGACGTTCTTCGGGGAGAAGTCCGTGATTCAGCGTTGCAAGCACCGTATTGTGACCGATCAGCGCACCGTCACCTATGTAAATACCGCCCTGATCCTGAAATTTACAGCCTGCATTGATGAACACGCCCTTGCCAAGATGAATGTTTTTCCCACAGTCTGTATAGAACGGAGGAAACAGTCCGACCTCAACAGGTTTACCGATCAGCTCCGACATCAGCGTATTGATCTCATCGGGGGTATGATAGCGGCTGTTGATCTCCATAGTAATGCGGATAGCCTCCTGACTCAGCTCATGCATGATCTGATGCACATCGCTCTCCGCCGTTACCTGTTTTCCGCTGTTCATAAATTCAAGAAATTCTGCTGTTGTCATTGCTGTTTCCTCCGGATAGATCATTTCAGATACTCGTTATAAAAGGCTTCGAGCTTGTCGAATGGGATAGCGTTATTCTCTCCGCCGTCGTAGAGATCGGTGTGGGAAGCGCCTTCGATCACAAGAAGCTGTTTATTGTCGGTGTACTTGTTTCCGTTTATCATATTCTCATACGCATCTTTTCCAAAGTAGAAAGAATGTGCCTTGTCGCCGTGCATTATCATAACGGCGGAGCGTATCTCATTGCTGTATTGCAGAATAGGCATATTGATAAACGACATACAGCCGATCTTGTTCCAGCCGCCGTTGGAATTGAGTGAACGAGGGTGATAGCCTCTTTCAGTCTTGTAGTATGCGTGGTAGTCTTTTACGAAATACGGTGCGTCTTCGGGCAGAGGATCGACAACACCGCCGCCAAGCTCATACTCACCGCTTGCATAATCCTTGATACGCTGGGTATTCAGAGCCTGCTTCATGGCATAGCGCTTTTCCTCGCTGTCATCGGCATCAAAGTAGCCCTTTGCATTCACTCTCGTCATATCGTACATGGTAGATGCAACAGTCGCCTTGATACGGGTATCCAGTGTTGCCGCATTGAGAGCCATACCGCCCCAGCCGCAGATGCCAAGGATACCGATACGCTCGGGATCAACATTTTCCTGTACTGAGAGGAAGTCCACCGCTGCCATAAAGTCTTCCGTGTTGATGTCGGGAGAAGCCATGTATCTCGGCTGCCCTCCGCTTTCACCCGTAAAGGACGGATCGAATGCAATGGTCAGAAATCCACGCTCTGCAAGTGTCTGTGCGTAAAGACCGCTGCACTGTTCCTTGACTGCGCCAAAAGGTCCGCATACTGCGATAGCAGCTAATTTTCCGTCGGAGTTCTTCGGAGTATACATATCAGCCGCAAGTGTAATTCCATATCTATTGTGGAAAGTAACCTTCTGATGGTCAACCTTGTCAGACTTCGGGAAAGTCTTGTCCCATTCCTGCGTAAGTGTAAGATTTTCCATGAAATTCATTGTATTTCCTCCTTTTTCTGTCATATCAGTGCTGAGCTGCTCGGTTGGATCAGCTTCTGTCTGTGAGCTTTTAGGTGTATCAACGTTATTCTGTGTAGAATTGTTCTGAGAATTGCCGCATCCAGTAAGTAATGCAGTACATAGGCAGATCATTATAGCTGCCAATCTGATCTTTTTTTGTTTCATAATAATACTCCTTCTAAGTAATGTGATACGTAAAGCTTTACTGATATGATCATGATCGTTTCATCGTGTAGGTGAAGTAGTCAAGGCAGTCGATGCGGTCGTTATACTTGTGAACGCTGTCAAGGAGCGTTTGACGATAGCTTTTCAGAAAACAGTCAAGTGCCTGATATTGTCCGCTTTCGACCATTTGCAGGCATTTCGCTACGCTTTCATCGTCCAAGCCCATATCCCTGAGATTTTCGGTCATGACCGCCATTTTGTCGGCTGCATTTGCCATATTCTCACCTCCGTGTTATTTGGTATCTTTAGTATAACACAGATCTTATGATATGTAAAATACCTATTTTGAATAGCTTGTTATTCTTGACAGGAATAGCAAAACAGGTTATAATAATAATAGAAATATTGGAGGTGTGCTATGGAAATACGTGTCTTACGTTACTTTCTCGCCATTGCAAGAGAAGAAAACATGACAAGGGCGGCCGAGCGCCTGCATATCTCGCAGCCCTCGCTGTCTAAAGAGATAAAGAAGCTTGAGGAAGAATTGGGGCATGAGCTGTTTATCCGCACCAATAAGAATATGCTCCTCAATGACGAGGGAATGCTCCTGCGAAAGCGTATCTGCCATACATGAAAGCAGAGTACCGTGACAACGAAAAGGAGTACCTTGACTATTATGATGAAGTCGAGGTGTGTGAAGAATCGTCCGAAGCACACCCAAAGTCCGCTATCCAAGTCCGCAATCGGAGCATGATTGACCGAGCAGATCTTGTGGTATGTTTTATACAGCATAAAAGCGGAGGAGCTTATGCCACGATACGATATGCAGAGAAACAAAGCAAGAAGATAGTGAACCTCGCAGACGAAACCTGAATAATCATCTGAAAAGAAAAATAGGACGATACCTTTGAGCTATTAGGTATCGCCCTTATTCGTTAGCAATTATATATTAGCCATGGAACACAGTATGATTTGTATTGCTTTTTATGGCTGCGTATGTTATAAACATTATAACTAAATTCATATTACGTGTGTTGTATGAAAGTCATTCTGTTGAGGACATTACAAGACATGAAGCTGATAAGGTCTCCACAGACGCGACGATCTCATGTATCCTTGATGTGATAGAAAAAAGCAAGGCAAGAAAAGAGAGCAAAAAAATAACCGATTCACGACGTGAAGTCGGTAAGTTCATCAATATGATCCATCGCTATCGTGACAATATGCTTGCCAAGATCAAAAATCCTGTGGAGAACGGCGTGCTTGAAATTGATCCTGAGAAAGCAGTGAAAATGGCTGAATCGGGTTACGGTGAGGTTGAACACGTTGCGATATTTGACGAGGCACAGCGCTCATGGACGCATAAACGTCTTGCAGAGTATCTGAAGCGTGGCGGAACCTACGGAAACAAACTGAAAGTTCCGAATTTCCCGATGTCGGAAGCCGGTTTCCTGATCTGGTCGCTGGATCAGAGAGAAGACTGGGCAACTATCGTTTGCTTAGTCGGAGGAGGTCAGGAGATCAATACTGGCGAAGCAGGTATATCCGAATGGATCAATGCACTGAATAACGATTTTCCCGATTGGAAAGTATATATATCACCAAAACTTACAGAGTCTGAATATGCGGAAGGTAGAGTAAATGAACTGCTGAGAGAAAACAAGAATGTCACATTCTCCTCTGATTTGCATCTCAGCGTCAATCTGCGTTCCTTCCGGGCTGAAAAGCTCTCGACATTTGTTCATATGCTGTTATCCTTTGACGAACAGGCTAAGAACGTGTATCGAGAGTTCTGTGATAAATACCCTATCGTATTGACAAGAAATATGAATACGGCAAGAAAATGGCTCAGGGACAGGGCAATGGGAACTGAAAGAACGGGTATACTCGTCACAAAAGAAGCTGCACGCTTTAAGCCACTGGCTGTACATATTCTGCCTTCCGGTGATGAAAATGCTGTTCATTGGTTCCTTGAAGATAAGACGAATACACGCTCCTCCAACTATCTGGAAGATGCTGCAACAGAGATTCAGGTTCAGGGACTGGAGCTTGATTATGCCTGTCTGCTGTGGGATGCAGATATGCGCTATGAAAATGGCGAATGGCATTTTTATAAGTTCAACGGGCAGACGAAATGGAATGAACAGAACGGCGACAGCGAAAGTATGCAGGAACGTCGAAAATATATGCTTAATGCTTACCGTGTTCTGCTTACTCGTGCCAGAAAAGGTCTGGTGATATGCGTTCCTGAAGGAAATGCAAATAAAACGGTTGGCGGATTCTGGGAAGACGAAACAAGAAAGCCAGAATATTACGACGGAACATATGCTTACTTAAAGTCTTTAGGATTGGAAGAAATATGAATATAACCGAACTTCAAAACAGGATCACCGAACTCGAAAAAGAAAACGAATATCTTAAAGCATTATTAGATAATGCCGGCATTTCATATAACACAAATCCCCCATATGAACAATCGTCACAGAAAATATATGATGATAATCAAGGTGGAAGAATAATCCCCGTACAGATCACTCATAATCATGTACGGGCATTCTTTTCTTATTTCTGGAGACGAATGGACGTTTTCAGTAAAAGATATCAGAACAAATCAACCGGAAAAGCAGGCTATTTTACTCAATGCGATAATTTCTGGAGGCATGGGATTTGTCCCAAAGCATCAGGAGTAAAGATAAAATGTAAGGATTGTAATAATCGTTCATGGACAAAACTGCAGGCGTTTCACATCGAAGCTCATCTTATCGGTAAAAAGGATGATGCCTCGGATGTAGTTGGAATATATCCGTTGTTTCCTGATGGAACGTGCAGATTTCTTGTATTTGATTTTGATAATCATGACAAAGGCTCTGAGGGAAATGATAATGCAAATTCTGATGATACATGGATCGAAGAAGTTAATGCATTAAGAGAAATCTGTAATAAAGCTAAGATACCTACTTTAGTTAAACGTTCACAATCAGGGCGTGGTGCTCATTTATGGATATTCTTTAATGCACCTATAGACGCATCGTTAGTAAGAAGATTCGGAACAGCTTTATTGGACAAGGGCACTGAATCAGTTAATCTGAAATCGTTCCATTATTATGACAGAATGCTCCCTGCACAGGACGCATTAAATAACGGAGAGTTAGGAAATCTGATAGCACTCCCACTGCAAGGACAGGCATTAAAAGACGGCAACAGCGCATTTATTGATGAAAAGTGGATAGTCATTTCGGAGAGCACTTTCTTTGTGTTGTGATCCATACAAATGATAAACACCGTCTGTATGTAGTCTCTCCTCATTAAGGCATAATTTCAAGAGTACCGCCGCAGGCCATATGACAGCTCGAAATTCAGCAAAAACTGAATAAGGCGCAAAAGCATCGCCGCAAGACGGTCGATGTTCATTGCAATGA
>Ga0256405_10003233_pt1 | contig 34381 bp, 31 predicted proteins | sample RumenRJG_02DNA_FD_189096 | JGI IMG/M metagenome (GOLD analysis project Ga0256405, IMG submission 189096) | Bovine rumen microbial communities from Lethbridge, Alberta, Canada - RJG_02 | ecosystem: Host-associated > Mammals > Digestive system > Stomach > Rumen | place: Canada: Alberta...
CCCCGGGTGATCCGGCATGAGCCTCTCGGCTTCCATGATTATAACTGCCTGCAGATGAACGCGTTCTGCGTCGTTTCCGATTCCGGGACCCTGCCGGAGGAGAGCTCCTTCTTTACCTCAATCGGCCATCCGATTCCGGCCGTGTGCATCCGTACCTCAACGGAGCGCCCGGAAGCTCTGGATAAGGCGTGCTTCATCCTCTCCGGTATCGATACGAAGGGATTGCTTCAGGCCGTGGATACCGCCGTTGAGATGGTAAGGGAAGAGAAGAACGGCGGAGCGGTTCCCGTGCCGGATTACACGGATGTCAATGTCTCCGATAAGGTCGTAAAGATCATTCAGTCCTATGTCGGAGTGGTCAATAAGATGGTTTGGAGAAAAGACGTATGAACATACTTGTCACCGGGGCCGCCGGGTTTGTGGGCAGAAATCTTGTGGAGAACCTGAAGACCCTGCAGGACGGCCGGAACAGGACCAGACCGAACCTCAAAATCGATACAGTCTATGAGTATGACATAAACAACACCGTTGAGGATCTGGACGTATTCTGCCGTGACTGTGATTTTGTCTTCAATCTTGCGGGGGTGAACCGTCCGAAAGACCCGGCAGAGTTCAAAGCCGGCAATTTCGGATTCGCGTCCACTCTGCTTGACACGCTGAAAAAGCACGGGAACAAATGCCCGGTGATGCTGAGCTCTTCCCTCCAGGCGACCCTTGCCGGACGGTTCGGAACCAGTGAGTACGGCCTCTCCAAGCGCGACGGAGAGAACCTGTTCTTCGATTACGCGGCGGAGACCGGTGCGGAGGTTTATGTCTATCGCTTCCCGAACCTCGTGGGCAAATGGGTGCGCCCGAACTATAATTCCGCCGTCGGAACCTTCTGCCATAACATCGCAAACGACCTGCCGATCCAGGTCAATGACCCGTCCGTCGAGCTTGAGCTGCTCTTCATCGATGACCTGATCGATGAAATGTACGATGCGATGGAGGGAAAACCGCACAGAGCCGAGTATCCGAAGCCCGGGGAAGTAGTTGACGGTGTTGAATATGACGGTCTGACTCCGCAGCCGAAAGCCGACGGCCGCTATTGCTATGCTCCCGTCACGCACAAGGCGACGCTGGGACACATCGTCGAGCTTCTCCGCACCTTCCACGATCAGCCGCAGAGCCTGATCATGCCCTCGATTCCCGTCGGTTCCTTCGAGAAGAAGCTGTACAGTATGTATCTGAGCTATCTGCCCAAGGAAAAGGCTGCCTTTGACCTCAGGATGAACTGTGATGACCGCGGTTCTTTCACGGAACTCTTGAAAACGGCGGACCACGGTCAGTTCTCCGTAAACATTTCAAGGCCCGGCATCACCAAGGGCCAGCACTGGCACAACACCAAGTGGGAGTTCTTCATCGTGGTTTCCGGGCACGGCCTGATCCAGGAGCGGAAAATCGGCACGGATGAAGTGATTGAGTTTGAAGTGAGCGGGGACAAGATCCGGGCGGTCCATATGCTGCCCGGGTACACCCATAACATTATCAATCTGTCTCAGACGGAGAATCTTGTGACGCTGATGTGGGCAAATGAGATCTTCGATCCCGAACACCCGGATACCTTCTTCGAGAAGGTATGACGACAGCGGAGAAAAGGGCAGGTCCCGGCACGCCGGAATCCCGGGAAGCCGCGGCTTTTCTCCGGGTCGGAGATACGGACGGAAGCTCCGTCATCTCCCGATTCACAGCATTTGTTATGATACAGAAGGACGCATAAGCATATGGTTCAAAAGCACAAGATAAAGGGCCCGTACGAAGCCGTATTCAAAAGGCTCTTTGACATCATCCTTTCTCTCCTGTTCCTCCTTCTTTTCTGCTGGCTTTATCTGATCCTGGCCGTCGTCGTCCGGATTCAGCTGGGCGCGCCGGTCCTCTTCACTCAGGACAGACCGGGCAGGGACGGCAAGGTGTTCAAGCTGTACAAGTTCCGGTCCATGAGCGACAAGAGGGACGAGAACGGAGAATTGCTTCCGGATAAAATGCGCCTGAATAAATTCGGACGAATCCTGCGTTCCACCTCCCTCGACGAGCTGCCTGAGCTCTTCAACATTCTGAAGGGCGACATGAGCATCGTCGGACCAAGGCCGCTTCTGGTCAAGTATCTTCCTTATTACAATTCGCACGACGCGAGACGGCACGAGGTCAGGCCCGGTCTCACGGGTCTTGCCCAGGTCAGCGGAAGAAACGCGCTTTCCTGGAAGGACAAGTTCGAGAAAGACATTGAATACGTTGACAATCTTACCTTCATAATGGATGTCAAGGTTATTCTGCTGACAATCAAAAAGGTCTTTGTCAGAGAAGGAATCGAATTCAAGGAAGGCCATCAGCCTATCATGGATTATTTTCAGGAGAACAGTAAGGAGAGCAGCAAATGAAGGCACTGGTCGTTGCCGGCGGAATGCCGCAGATTACACTGATAAACCAGCTTAAGGAGCGCGGGATTGAGACTGTCCTTGTGGACGGAAGCCCGACGCCGGTTGCTCTCCCTTATGCCGACAAATTCTACAACGTCAATATCTTTGACATCGAGGCAGTGAAAAGAATCGCGGTGAAAGAGGAAGTGGATTTTCTCATCACCGTTTGCGCAGATCAGGTGCTTCTTGTAGTGGCGCAGATATCTGAGGAGCTGGGGCTGCCCTGGTATATCGATTACAAGACGGCCAGGCTCGTATCAGACAAGGAGCTGATGAAGAAAATATTCGTTCAGAACAGCATACCCACTTCACAGTATGTTGTTATGGATGCTTTTGATGCCGGGCAGACCGGACACCTGCACTATCCTCTCATTGTCAAGCCTGTGGATGCCTACAGCTCAAAGGGAGTCAAAAAGGTTCTCAACGAGGAGGAGCTGAGGACGGCCTTTGAGGAGGCCAGGGATATCAGCCGGTCAAAGAGCGCCATTGTGGAAGAATTCTTCGAGGGTGAAGAAATCAGTGTTGACCTTTTCATAGAGGACGGCAAAGCGCATGTCCTTTGTATTTCCAACAGCGACAAGGTAAAGGACGACGAGCATTTCGCCATTTTTCGCGGCCGGTGCCCTGTTCACGCGTCAGACGAACTGAAGGCGGAAATAGGGCGGGTTTCACAGAAGATAGCAGATGCCTTTGGGATCAAGAACGCGCCTATGCTGGTGCAAATGCTCACGGATGGAAAGAGAGTAACCGTACTTGAGTTTTGTGCCAGAACCGGCGGGGCGATGAAATGGCTGCTCATTCAGCACGCTTCCGGGGTAGACGTCATAAAGGGCGTTATCGACCTGACACTGGGAATAAAACCGGACATTAAGGTTCGGGAGCCGGAGACCAGGTACATAGTGAATGACTTTATCTACTGCAGGGCAGGCGTGTTTGACCATATTGAGGGCTTTGACGAGCAACTGAAAAAAGGCAATATAACGGATTATCGGATGCTGAGACCAAGTGGATGGAAGTTCTCCGGAATGATTACAAGCAGTACGGATCGCCTCTGCGGCGTGACATTCCAGGATGATACTCTGGAAGGCTTCAACAGAAAGCACCGTGCGTTTGTGGAGAGCGTCAGAGTAATCGACGCCGAAGGGAACGACATGATGCGGCATGACCTGCTGCCTGACCTGGATGCATAAGGCATCGGGATCGTTCGCGTTCAGATTGGTGAGAGCAAAAAACGGTATCAGGCAAAGGATGATCGGATATATGGGAGGACGCATGAATCAGTCGATCGAGTTTCTGAATGCTGTGGACAGCGTTTGGAAGAAAGAGATTCCGGAAGATGTCATGGCAAGGGCCAGGAGAAGCCTTCTCGATTATCTGGCTGTGACATGCGCCGGCGCGGAATTCCAGAAGGATAAGCTGGAGAAGTACTATGATTTCGCCCGGCCGGAGGAAGGAAAGTTCAGAGCGATCGGAACGGGAAAGGATCTGGTATTGAAGGAGGCCGTGTTTCTGAACGGCTTGAACGGTCATGCCCTGGACTTTGACGACGGCACGAATTCAGGGATTATCCACCTCGGTTCTCCCATATTTTCCCTGCTGCTGCCTCTTGCGCAGCGGTATGGGATCGGCGTGGATGAGGTGCTGAGGGCTGCCGTGGCGGGCTACGAGACCTCCTATACCATGGCCGTGTCTATTCAGCCCGGTCACAAGGCGATGGGCTATCACGCTACCGGAACCTGCGGGACGCTGGGCGCTGCGCTGGCCGGAGCCTATATGCTGGGGTTTACCGAGGAAGAGCGGTTCCAGGCATTTGCCAGTGCGTGCGTCGCGGCGAGCGGAATGCTGAAGGTGCTGGACGACGGGTCGGAGCTGAAGCCCTATAACGTGGCGAAGACGGCTCTGCTGAGCTTAACGGCGCTCCAGCTCGGGAAGTCTGGCTTCAGGGGCCATCCCGATCCGCTCGGCGGCCGCGGCTTTATCAAGATGATGACGGGCAAAGAGGGCGCAGATCTGAAACCGGTGCTGTTAAACGGTACCTACGCGATTATGAAGTCCTACACCAAGCCCTACGCCAGCTGCAGATACACGCATCCGGCAGTGGAAGCCGCGATCCACCTCCGCTCTTCCGTCAAAGCGTCGGACGTGGAAAGCATCCGGATCCGCACCTACGACCTCGCCGTATCCGGTCACGACCACACGGATATTCCCGGCAGCTACAGCGCGAAGATGAGCATTCCCTATGCGACGGCGGCGGGATTGATTTACGGCAAGGCCGGACTCCAGGAGTTCACCGAGGAGGCGGTAAAGGGAGAAGAGATCACTGCGCTGACCCGGAAAATCAAGGTTGAGGCGGATGATGAGCTGAGCAGGGTCTTCCCCGGAATCCAGGCGGCGGTTGTTACGATTAAGACGAAAAACGGAGAGTACACGGACCGCGTTGACTTCCCCAAGGGTGAGCCCGAGAATCCGCTGACCGATCAGGAGTTCAAGAGCCGCTACGACGGACTGATGGCTTACGGCCATATTTCCGCAGAAGTCAGTGAAAAAGTGTACAGCGCCGTTTACGAAAACGCGAAAGTCGAAGAAGTGGTAAAATATCTGTGATATGAAACGAAAGTCCGGCACGATGACAAGCTCCGTGTGTGTCTGATTTTGTGCGTATTCTGTACTGTCATAGGGAAAATGGATGTCTATACCAGATGTTTGAACCCGATACGGATTAGTAAAGAATATGAATAGCAAGCAATTTCAATATGTACTCACGCTGGCTCATGAAGGATCCTTCTCAAAAGCCGCTGACGAGCTCAACATCAGACAGCCGTCCCTGTCCCAGTACATCAAGAACACCGAGAAAGAGGTGGGGATGGAGCTGTTTGACCGGTCCGGGGGCGAGGTACGCCTGACAGACGCCGGGAGAGCCTATATCGAGGTGGGCCGGAAGATCCTGGACCTGGAGCATCAGCTGGAGGGGACCCTCTCGGATCTGGCGTCCTGCAGGACCGGCACCATCCGCATCGGCATGGCCGCGCACCGGTCCGCCGCGCTGATGCCCTCCGTGGTCGCCGCCTTCAAGTCCCTCTATCCGGGCATCACGCTGAAAATAATCGAACGGTACCGGGCGGACCTGATGGAGGAGGCGGAGCACGGGGAGTTCGACCTGGTGGTCACCACCCTGCCGGTGGATGAAGAACTGTTCGCCTGCGAGACCCTCTTCACGGAGGAGAACGTGGTGGCCTCACGGGATGAACTGCCTGCTGAACCCGGCGAGAGATTCCCCGTCATCCCCGCGGCGTCTCTGAACGGTCTCCCCTTCGTTATGCTGAACGAAGAGCACCTGATGCAGAGAGAGCTGAACGATCTGATCCGCACCCATGGCCTCCGGCTGAGGAAGGAAGTGGAGTGCACAAGCCTGGAAACCCTGGTGGAAATGGCGAAGGCCGGCGTCGGAGCTGCCTTTATTCCCGCCTGCCTCGCAAAGGATCCGGCGCTCCGTTATTATTCGATCCGCGAAACCGTTCCGAAAAGGGACATCGTCGTGATGTTCCGGAAGGAACAGTACCTGTCCAAAGCGATTCTCGACCTCAAGCAAATCATGCATACCCTGTTGTCGTAACTTCTGTTCCGATGTTACTGCCCGTATCTTTTTGCCGAGGGTATAGGCATTAGCAAATACAACACATAGGGAGGAGACTTATGCCATTTGAGTTAGTCTTCCTGCTGGCCGTTTTCGCAGTGGCGATCATCAGCTTCGCGCTTCTGAAACGGCCGATGTACGAGAGCATGCTCGCAGCGTTCATCGTACTGGTGATTCTCACCGCTGTTCTCGGAGCGTGGGAATTCTCGCTGGCAGGCCTGTGGGGCTTCATCTGGAAAGCGATGAAGGACTCCAGCCTGTACGTGATCATCGTGTTCATCGTCTCGGCGCACCTCTTGTCCCAGACGACGGTCATCGATGATTTCATCGCCATCATCCTCGCGATCTTCGGACAGCTTCGCGGCGGTGCGGGTTTCGTAGCCATCATCGGCTCCACCTACATGGGCTCGCTGTCCGGCTCCGGCCCCGGCAACGTGGCGACCACGGGCGTGTTCACGATCCCGGCCATGAAGCGCTCCGGATTCCCCCCGCATCTGGCGGCCAACGTGGAGGCGCACAGCTCCACCATGGGCAACATGATTCCGCCGGCCGGCATGATCGCCACCGCCTACGGCATCCTGAACACCCTCTATCCCGACAAGTACACCCTTTCCCAGTACTGGCTCCTTCTGTGGGGCATCGCCATCTGGTTCATCGCGCAGCGCATTATTACCCTGTACATCATGTGCCGGTACTACAAGGTGGAGCCCATGCGCAGGGAGGACATCCCGCCGCTCGGCAAATCCCTGAAGAACGGCTGGAAGGCCATCTTCCTTCCGATCATCGTGTTCCTGCCCTTCCTGCTGACCTCCAAGTTCGAGAGCTTCTTCAAGGCGCGTCTGGGGGCGGCTTCGTCCTCGCTGAACAACAGCCTTCTGCTCTTCATTCCCGCGCTGATCGTCGTGGCGGCGATCCTGCTGTCGGATAAGAAGACCAAGCAGAAGATGACGATCCCCTACATGACGAAGAACATCACGGACGGTCTCATGAAGGTCGTTCCCACCGCCGCGCTGGTATTCTTTGCCTACTGCGTCAGCAACGTCCTCGTGACGCTGGGCATCGAGAAGGCTATCGGCGACTGGATCGCGTCCATGAACATGCCTCTCATCGCCCTGGCGCTGATCCTCCCCCTGTTCACCGCGGTGCTCGGCATGCTGATCCCCGGATCCACCCAGGTCAAGATCTTCGGCGGCATCATCATCTCCATCGTGGCGGCCGCCGGCGGAAGTCCCTTCATCGCGTGCGGCATGCTGCCCTGTATCTGCGGCGCCATGCACGGAGTCACGCCTCCCTACTGCGCCTGCGTGTACACCGGCATGGGCATTGCGGACGCCGAGCTGAAGCCCACGCTCAAGAACTGCATGGTGTGGATCGCCATCCATTACGTGCTGTCCGTCATCGTCATGATGGGCTGGCTCCCGCTCATCGGGATGATTTCCTAAGGAGGGCTAGAGTATGAGACAGAAAATCGAAACGATCCTGCAGAAGATCTACGGGATCACCCTTACCGTCTCCTTCTTCGCAGGCCTGATCCCGCTGGTTCCCTTCATCATCGCCATCATCATAGGCGGCGGCGAGGGCGGAGCTGGTGAGGCCATCGGCACCTGGCTCTACAAGCAGTACTATCCCTGGGTCATCGCCCTGGCCTCCATCGCCATCCTGATCGGCCTGGTCGCCATGTACGTGGGCAGGAAGGAAGCGTTCAGCACCAAGAGCTTCGGCATCGACAAGAAAAAGGACGAGAAGAAAGACTGACGAAGCCAACGAAGGCAGGGTTCCGGTTCTGACTGACACGGAGCCCTGTCTTTTTGTTTTTATGATGAATAAACAGGAGATTACTGCTCCAAACTCCATTCTCACCGGAGTCCCGCCTCTCAGGGATTCCGGTGCGTTTCGCTTCTGAAAAACAAAAAACCGGACTTCTCAGAAGAGCTGAAAAATCCGGTTTGTTCAGTGTCTTACGCCTTCGAATGCTCCTTCAGAATACCGCCGACCTTCTCCACGTCTCCGGCACCCATGACCAGGATCATGTCCCCGGCGCCCGAACGGCCGTATGCCCAATCCGCCACCTCCGCGAAGGATCCGGCGTGGAAGGCGGGCTTTCCTCTGTCCGAGACCGCGTCGGCCAGCTGAGCGGAGGACACGCCGTAGGTGTTGGTCTCTCGGGCCGCGTAGATGTCGCAGAAGAGGACCTCGTCCGCGCCGCTGTCGGCAAAGGCGGAGACGAATCCGTCGAACAGCTCCGCCGTGCGGGAGTAGGTGTGGGGCTGGAACACGACCCTCAGCTTCCCCGGGCAGACGGCTCGGGCGGCCTTCAGAGTGGCGGCGATCTCCGTGGGATGGTGGGCGTAATCCGAGTACACGTCCGCGCCCCGGTCCGTCCCGCAGAGCCTCTCCATGCGACGGGCGATGCCCTCATAGGAGGACAGACCCTCCGCCGCGGAGACGGGATTGATGCCGTATTCCACAGCGGCGGCAAAGGCGGCCAGGGCGTTGGAGATGTTGTGCTCCCCCGGGACTTTCAGATCGACATGGACGGAGGTCCCGCCGTGGAGAATGTCGAAGGAGGCGAATCCGCCCGCCATGGACTCGCCGGCCGAGACATAGTCGGCGCTCCCGCGTCTGGAGAAGGTCACGGCGCGGCAGGGCAGGGAAGGGAGGATCCGGCGGCAGTTCTCGTCGTCCAGATTCAGCACCGCGATGCCCTCCGGACCCGTGAGTCCAGCGAACTTGAGGAAGGAGGAGCGGATCTGCTCCAGGGAGGAGAAATAGTCCACGTGGTCCATCTCGATGTTCAGGATCACCGCCAGCGTGGGCTGGAAATCCAGGAAGGAATCCATGTATTCGCAGGCCTCGAAGGCGAAGAACCGGTGCGAGCCGATCCGGTCCACGGCGCCGGTCTCCCGCATGGGCGCGCCGTTGAGCACCGTGGGATCCGCTCCCGCGTGGGTCAGGACCCGGGCGATCATGCCGGTGGTGGTGCTCTTGCCGTGGGTGCCGGAGACCCCGATGCGGCGCTCATATCCCGTCATGAGCCAGCCGAGGAAATCCGCCCGGGAGATCAGCGGGATCCCGTGCTCCTTCGCCCAGGCGTATTCGGGGTTGGCGGCGTCCATGGCCACGGTGTAGACCAGGGCGTCCGCGTCCTTCACGTGCTCCGCGCTGCTCTCGTAATAGACCGGAATGCCGGCGGACTCGAGCCGTGCGGTGATGGCCGAGGGGGCGCGGTCGTAGCCGGAAACGGAGTATCCGCGCTTCATGGCGAGGAAGGCCAGGGAATTCATGCTGACGCCTCCGATGCCGGCAAAGAAGATGTTTTGCTTGTCTTTGAGTAAACTTTCAATTCCGAAGGGACCGAAATGTGTGTTGGGAAGCGCCATGACATATCCTTTCCGCGGCGGGCGGGGAGTGGAAAACCAACTCCCGCGCCGTTTCCGCGATTGCTTGTGTTATTGGATAAAGTATGTTTATAAAAGCCCGGATTCGATTTTTAATAAATATTTCACGTTTCTGCTGAATAACGTTCACACAGAAGATGTATAATCATTCTACCGGGAAAATTGGCATAAGGAGAGGTGACCCATGGTCATTACAGACATCAAAGTGCGGAAGCTGTTCGATGACGGTCCGATGAAGGCCATCGTATCCGTCACCTTCGACGATCAGCTGGTTCTTCACGACATCAAGGTAATCAGCGTAAGAGACAAGAATTTCATTGTGATGCCGAGCCGGAAGAAATCCGACGGAACCTACCGCGACATCGTCCACCCCATCAACGCGGAATTCCGGGGCATTCTGGAAGAGGAAGTGCTCCGGGCCTACGAGGAGGAGCAGGCGAGAACGGAGGCGGAAGCGGAAATCGAGGCACTCGAATCCGGCGATTATTCCGGTAAAATCTGACCGTGCCCGCTCGCTGCCGTCCCGGCTGCAGTGAAATCGGGCGGATCGGCCGGAACCGGAAACCTGTGACTTTTGATTTGGACTGCTGGTACGCATCTCATCCCGGCCCGACGGGCAGGGGATGATCGGGGAGACGAAACGCCTCTCCGGAACCGGACGAACCCTTTTGCGGGCGGATCCGGGAATGGGTACGGGGAAATGACGACATGGGACATGCTCTATGAAATCCATCTGCTTGATCCGGAGGATGACTCCGGCGCGATCCGGTGGATTTTTTATTTGCTGCCTGCCGATCCCGGGACAAGAAAAAACCTCTATCGGAGCTGGGAAATGCTCGTAGAGGTTTTATTGCTCCAGCGGATGGGGGGAATCGAACCCCTAACTCAAGCTTGGGAAGCTGGCGTTTTACCACTAAACTACATCCGCGCGTGGATATTATACCACCCGGAGGCCGGTCTGTCAAGAAGGGATCGGAAGATTTTTTCAGTCGCTCCTTGAATTTTTGCCGACCCGATCCGACTCCCTCCGGGGAAGGGAGAGACTCTTCGGAGAGGCGGCCTTTTTGGTCTCCAGGCCGATTTCCCAGTGGATCAGGAAGGTCAGGGCCGCCCGAAGCAGGATGACGGCGCCAAGAATCAACAGCTCGTTCCATTCCCGGACGCTGACCGTGCGGAGCAGCTCGCCGCCCATCTTGAACTCCAGGGACAGGGCGATGCCCTCCGCCAGTTTCAGACGGACGTGCTCCTTTTTCAGAAGCAGGCCCACGACGCCCCGGACCACGGAGACCATCAGCACGGAGACGCCGATGAACTCGATCAGCAGGATGGCGTAGGAGATGAGCCACTCGAACCCGTTTTCGAGAACCCTGTAGAACGCTTCCACGGCGGACCTCCCGGTATGCGGAAATAATAAGAAATCCGAACCTCATCGGTCCGGATTTTCTCTGCGGGCAAGAGGACTTGAACCTCCACGGAGTCGCCCCCACTAGAACCTGAATCTAGCGCGTCTGCCAATTCCGCCATGCCCGCGTGTGGGCTTGTTCTCTCGAACGATGTTATTATACCGCGGAGGGAGGAATTTGTCAAGGGGGTTTTAAAAAAAAGCTGAAAAAAGTTGCGATTTTTTCGTCGGCGTGGTATGATGGCTCAGGAAGGGCTTTTTTTCGTTTTTTTGCATCCCCGGGGAAATCCGGTCCGGGGTTTTCCGACACGGTATGAATGAAGGAGAAAGGAGGCTGAGCGATGGATGCGGAACGCTTTGCGGCGGAATACCTGGAAAAGCTGTTTTACTTCTCCCTGAAAAAGACGGGAAACGAGGCCGACGCGGACGATCTGACGGCGGATATCGCCGAGGCGGTGCTGACGGCTCTGAATCGCGGAACCCGGCCCGGGAACTTCGACGCCTGGGTGTGGGCCGTGGCGCGGAACCGCTGGAAGCGTTACGCGAAACGGAAGTATTACGGACCGGACGCGATGCCGGCGGACGTGGACGGAATGGCGGAGCTCCTCCCCGACGGGGAAGACATGGAGGCGTCCTTTGTCTTATCGGAAGACCTGCGGACGCTGAGGCGGGAGCTGGCCTTCATCCGGCGCGACTACCGGCAGATCCTTGTGGCCCACTACTTCGAGAACAAGAGCGTTTCTGCCATCGCTCGGGAATTCTCCGTTCCCCTCGGCACCGTCAAGACAAAACTGCAAAGCAGCAGACGAAAACTCAAGGAGGGCATGGAAATGGCAAGAGAATTCGGAAAGAGGAGCTATCAGCCGGAGGAGGTCGTGTTTTGGAATACCGGCACCTTCGGAGACAAGGGACAGCCGTGGTCCGTTCTGAACCATTTGCTTTACAAGAACATATTCCTCGAAGCGCACGAGAATCCCTCCACGGCGGAGGAACTGGCCCTGGAACTGGGAATCGCGCTTCCATACATGGAGGACGAGCTCGAATTTCTCGTCCGCGAGGAATTTCTGAAGAAAACCGGGAACCGGTACAGGACCGCGTTTCCCATCGTATCACGGGAGGAGCAGCGGAAGTGGCGCGAGGTGCGGCAAAGGATCGCGAAGGAAGCGGCTCCGCTGATCATGCGGTATCTCGACGCGTCGCGCGCGGCCTTTGAGAAATACGGAATCGACTGGTTCGGCCCGTGGATTTCCTATGAAGATGCGAAATGGACCCTGCTGATGGAGGAGATCGACTCTATAGAAAAGGACGCGCTGGGAGACTATCTGAACGAAGATCCGATCCCCGTGCGGCCCGATAACGGACAGTGGAAGATCCTGGGACTTGAAACCGTCGATTTTGAGGAACCGTTGACGGTCGGCCGGCATGGGTACATGGATCCGGACAAAGACTCCGAAGATAACCATCCGGTGTTCGGACAGTTCAAATACCAGTACCGGAACATAGAAGAGCGCACACCCCTGTTTCTCACTTACAAGGAAGCGCTGACGATCTGGAAGGTCGCTGTCGGGCGGGAGGACGAATGCGTCCCCGAACTGCTCAGACGGGTTGCGGGATACGGATACCTGCGGCAGACGGAGACCGGATATATGCCGGCGATCGTGGTCTTTCCAGGCGCGAACGTACTTGACGGCCTCCCGGAGAAAGAACGCGCGGAGCTTCAGGCGATGCGGAACGAAGCGGCCGGGGTCTTGAAAGGACTGCGTGAAATCGTCGTCGATTCTGTCGTCCCCTCGGGCATGCGCGGCTATATCCTCAACGAAGCCCTCGCCTCCGGCTGGCTCCGATACGAGGAAGGGAAGACCCCGGACACCGTCGGCGCGTATCTGTACAGATAAATTCCATCCTAACGAAAAAAGAGGCTGTGCGAAACAGCCTCTTTTAAGGTTATCGAATGACTTAAATCTCGTGAAACTCGATCTCGATTTCCTTGCCCAGAGCGGCGGACTTGTTGATGCCGTCGATGATGGCCTGGTTGTACAGGATCTGGGAGGTGGGAACCGGAGCCGGACCGTTCGTCTTGATGGCGTCCAGGAAGGAGCGGATCTTCTTATCGAACAGGCCGCCCTTGCCGGTGTTCTGGAGGATCGGAATCACGGTGTCGACATGCGCGCCGGCCACGTCGTGGTACAGGGTCATGGGGCCGCCCACGGAGCCGTTCCAGCAGTCAGTGGAGGGAATGCGGAGAGCGCCTTCGGTACCGAAGATGATGGTGTCGCCGGGGGTGTTGACGTGCATGGCCCACGCGATGCGGAAGTCAAGGATGATGCCGCCCTCGAGACGGATGAAGGCCGCCGCGAAGTCGTCCACAGAGAACCGTGCGGCATCCGCGCCGTTGTACTTCGGGTTCTTGCCGAAGAAATCGGAGATGTAGCCGGAAACGGTCAGCGGCTTCGGATAGCCGATGGCGTTCAGGACCATGTCGAGGGAGTAGCAGCCGATGTCGCCCAGAGCGCCGATGCCGCCCGTGGACTTCTCGATGAACGTGGAGCCCGGGATACCGCGACGACGGCCGCCGCCGGTCTGGATGTAGTAGATCTTGCCGAGGACGCCGGAGTCGACGATCTTCTTGATCATCTGCATGTTGGCGTCGAAACGGGGCTGGAAGCCGACGGAGACGAACTTGCCGGAAGCCTTTTCAGCCCTGCAGATGGCCTCGGCCTCTTCCAGGGTCACGGAGAAGGGCTTCTCCAGCAGGACCGGGATGCCGTGCTCCAGGGCGTAGATGGTGGGAGCGGCGTGCTGGGTGTTGTAGGTGCAGACGGAAACGCCGTCCAGATCGGGCTCGTTGTCGATCAGCTCCTTGTGGGAGGGATAGAAACGGACGCCTTCCACGCCGAAGCGCTTCATGAATTTTTCAGCCTTGCCGGGGATCAGGTCCGCGGCGGCGACGACTTCCACGTCCTCCATGAGCTTGTAGCTCTGGATGTGGCTCTCCGCGATCCAGCCGGTGCCGATGATGCCGATCTTCAGCTTCTTTCCGGTCTCCTGCTTCTCTTCGACGACTTCCTGCTTGAACTGGCTCAGTACTTTGTCAGACATGTGTTTTGTCCGCCTTTCTTGATATTTCTGGTTTGAACCGCCATTCGGACGGCGGGACGGTTGACTGCTTGAGTCCCGGGGGATTACCACCCCTGGGAGGCGAGGTATTCGCGGCTGGCCTTGATGGAATCCATGCGGGAGAGGCCCATGGAGGGCTCGTCCTGCTCCACCACCACCCAGGAGGCTCCGGCGTCAATGCAGGCCCCCAGGATTTCGGGCATATTCTGCATGCCGTGGCCAACGGGACGGAATTCAAAGGTGGAGGGCTCCTCCTCCTTTTCCTCCTCCTCGATGCCGATCAGGGCGTAGAGGTGCTTCGGGAGCTTGCCGCTCATGTGGAAGTCCTTCAGATGGACCACGGGCGCGCGGCCGGTGTACTTGCGCAGGAACGCGGCGGGCTCTTCTCCGCCCACGTTGACCCAGCACAGGTCCAGCTCGGTCTGGAGGAACTCGGGGGAGACTTCCTTGTAGAGGATGTCCAGGCCGTATTCGCCGTTCACCTTGGTGAACTCGAAGTCGTGGTTGTGGTACAGCAGGGTGATGCCGTACTTCTTCGCGCATTCGCCCAGACAGGCGATCTGACGGATGGTATCCTCAAACTTTTCGGCTCCGGGTCTGCGCTCGGGGGTGACGTAGGGGACGGCGGCGAATTTACAGCCGATCTTCGCGTAGTCGGCGAAGGTCTTGTCGGGATCCGCCAGCATCTCGTCCAGCGGAATGTGCGCCGAAACGGGAACGAGGCCGATGCCGTCGCAGAGCCCCTTGACATAGTCCGGGGACAGGCCATACAGACCGGCGAATTCCACGCCCTGATAGCCCATCTCCTTGATCTTTCTGAGAGTATCCGCCAGATTCGCTTCCGCGCTGTCGCGCACGGAGTAAACCTGGACCGCTACCGGTAATGCCATGTTCGATCCTCCTTGCGGTTTGATACCGTATTTCATGAACCATAATAACATAATCCGCGCCTGAAATCAAGTGTTTTTTGTCGCTTTGGTCAATTTTTTCCGGATCGGACCCGGGAGGGGAGGGATCAGCGGAGACGGCGGGGAGGGAACGGTCTCAAAAACCGCTCATTGTCCCGCGGAAAACTTTGTGGCTTATCACAATTGACAGAAAAAGCGCGAACAGGTATAATAACTTAAATTATCAAGCTCCGTTTCCCCGATACCGCGGGAGGGACGGTCAGCGGTTCTCCGACAGGCCCGAAACTTCGTTTACTGAAGAAAGGTTGGTACACACCGATGGCTAACAGCGTATTCGCGGACAAGATCGCCTACGAGGGACTCACCTTCGACGACGTGCTGCTCATCCCCGCCAAGAGCGAGGTCCTTCCGAGCACGGTTTCCCTGAAGACCAGACTGACGAACAAGATCACGCTGAACATCCCGCTGATGAGCGCGGCCATGGATACCGTCACCGAGTACGATATGGCCATCGCCATGGCGCGTGAGGGCGGCATCGGCATCATCCACAAGAACATGCCCATCGAGGCCCAGTGCGACCAGGTGGTCCGCGTGAAGCGCAGTGAGAACGGCGTCATCACCAACCCCTTCTTCCTCTATCCGGAGAACTACGTGTACGAGGCCGACGAGCTCATGGCCAAGTACCGGATCTCCGGCGTTCCGATCTGCAGCCATGACGGCACCCTGGTGGGCATCATCACCAACCGGGACCTGCGCTTCATGACGGACTTCAACGTGCAGATCGACGGCGTCATGACCAAGGAAAACCTGGTGACCGTTCCGGTGGGAACCACCCTGGAGCAGGCCCGCGAGATCCTGCGCCACAACAAGATCGAGAAGCTGCCCATCGTGGACGACGACTTCAAGCTCCGCGGCCTCATCACCATCAAGGACATCGAGAAGGCGGACCGCTACCCGAACTCCGCCAAGGACGCCCAGGGAAGACTGCTCTGCGGCGCGGCCATCGGCGTCACAAAGGACGTGACCGACCGGGCGGGCGCGCTTCTTGAGGCCGGCGCGGACGTGCTGGTGCTGGATTCGGCCCACGGCCATTCCCAGAATATCCTGAACTGCATCGACAAGGTCAAGACCGCTTATCCCGAGTGTCAGCTCATCGCCGGCAACATCGCCACCGCCGAAGCCGCGCGGGATCTTATCGCGGCAGGCGCGGACGCCATCAAGGTGGGCATCGGCCCCGGCTCCATATGCACCACCCGCGTGGTGGCCGGCATCGGCGTTCCCCAGATCACCGCGGTCATGAACGCCTATTCCGTTGCCATGGAGGCCGACATTCCGGTCATCGCCGACGGCGGCATCAAGTACTCCGGCGACCTCCCGAAGGCCATCGCGGCGGGCGCCAACGTCATCATGGTGGGCTCCCTGCTGGCTGGCTGCGAGGAGGCTCCCGGCGAGAGCGAGATCTACCAGGGCAGAAAGTTCAAGGTCTACCGCGGCATGGGTTCCCTGGCGGCCATGGAAAAGGGCTCCAAGGACCGGTACTTCCAGGAGGGCGCGCGGAAGCTGGTGCCGGAGGGCGTGGAAGGCCGCGTTCCCTTCAAGGGCGCGCTGGCGGACACCGTGTTCCAGCTGATGGGCGGTCTGCGTTCCGGCATGGGCTACTGCGGCGCGGCCACCATCGAGGACCTCAAGAAGAACGGCCGGTTCGTGAAGATGTCCGGCAACGGCCTGAGGGAGTCCCATCCCCACGACATCTCCATCACCAAGGAAGCGCCCAACTATTCCGTTCAGATTCAGTAAGACCATTCGTCGGCCCGCGTTCTCCCCGTTTCGTGCGGAGGGAGGACGCGGGTCCCTTTCATCCGTCCCTCTTGTCGAAACCGCACGACGGATGAGCGCGCCGCGGCCGGTATTTCGTGAAAACATCCCTTGACATCGGACCCGGAACATGGTATAATCTTCCCTTGAACGGGATTTTTTTGTTTGTCCCGTCTCTCTGCCGCCGAAAATCTGACGTCGGCGGTCTGAAGTCCATAGGGAGGTTACCAAATGGAAAACAACTGCAATTCTTACGAGACCCTCTTCGTCATCGATCCCGATCTGACCGAAGAAGCCTACCGGGCCATGGTGGAGAAGTTCACCAAGCTCATCTCCGACAACGGCGAAATCGAGTCCGTCGACGAGTGGGGCAAGCGCAGACTGGCGTACCCCATCAACGACAAGCCGGAAGGCTGCTACGTCCTCGTCAACTTCAAGAGCGAGCCCTCTCTTCCCAGCGAGCTGGAGAGAATCTTCGGCATCACCGAGGGCATCATGCGCTCCATCGTGGTCCGTCACGAGGAGAAGAAGCCGAGAGCGAAGAAGACCGCTCCCGCGAAGACCGAGGCGTAAGCCCTCCGGTACGGGAATGAGATCATGGCAAATTTCAATTTCAACAAAGTCATCCTCGGCGGTCGGCTGACGGCGGATCCTGAGCTCAAGACCACGCCCTCCGGCATTTCCGTCACTTCCTTCACGGTGGCGGTGAACCGCAACTACCGCAGCAAGTCCGGCGAGGAGCCCCAGGCGGACTTCCTCAACGTCACTGCGTGGAGACAGACGGCTGAGTTCATTACCCGTTATTTCCGCAAGGCAAGCTCCATCTGCGTGGTCGGCTCCATCCAGACCAGATCCTGGACGGACCAGAACGGGCAGAAGCGGTTTGCTACGGAAATCGTGGCGGATGAGGCGTTCTTCGTGGACGCGAAGAGCGAAAGCCCTCTGGCGGTTCAGCAGGCCGCGGCCGGTTATCAGGCTGCCGCGCAGGCTCCCTCCTATGTTCCGGACGGCTACTCCGGCATGGGCAATTCCGCCGGCGCCGGTTCGTACCAGAATACGACCGCGCCCAAGTTTGAAGATCTGTCGGACGACGAAGAGCTGCCGTTCTGACACAGAGCATTGAAATTACGATAACAGGAGGCTTCTTGTAAGATGGATACCGAAAAGACCGAAGTGGTCGTTGAAGAGACCGCTGCCCCGGCTGCTGCTCCCGCTGCTCCCGCCGCCAATACCGAAAGATCCGAGTCCGCTCCCCGCGAGAGAATGGCCCAGAGACCCAACCGCACCAGACGGAAGAAGGTCTGCGCGTTCTGTGCGGACGGCATCGACGAGATCGACTACAAGGACACCAAGAGACTGCTGCACTACACCTCTGAGAGAGCGAAGATCCTGCCGAGACGCATCTCCGGCACCTGCGCCAGACATCAGAGACAGCTGACCGTCGCCATCAAGCGCGCCCGTCATATGGCTCTTCTGCCCTATATCTCCGACTGACAATCGGCAATGCCCCCGGATGGCCTGATCCTCCGGGGGTGTTTTCTGTGAAAAAGGAGGCTGTTCCGGATGAAGTACGCGGACGAAATCGTTTTCCTCCCCCCGGAGAAGTGGCGGAACCGGCCCATCCCCATGCGTTATACGACGGAGGACTATTATGACGTCGTATCCGAACGGGTGGAGGACGGCTGGCGGATCCGACTGGAAAAGAAGCGCTTCGAAGCTCCCGTGACCCATACGCCCGAGGAATACGACTTCCCGGACCGGCTCTACCAGGCCCACTGGACCGGAGCGAAGGCATGGGGGATTGTCTCGGAGAGCGGGGAACTGCTGGCCTGCATCGAGACCTGCCCGGAGGAGTGGAGCAGCCGGCTGATCGTCGCGGAGCTGTGGGTGACGGAAGAACTCCGGCGGCAGGGGATCGGGCACCGGCTCATGGCCCTGGCGAAGAAGCAGGCGGCTGAGGAAGGACGGCGGGCCATCCTGCTCGAGACCCAGTCCTGCAACACCGGCGCCATTGCCTTTTACGAGAGCGAGGGTTTTTCCCTGATGGGATACGACCTCTGCTGTTATTCCAACCGGGATACCGAGCGGCGTGAGGTAAGACTGAACATGGGACTGCTTCTGTGAAGTTCCGTTTTTGGCAAAACTGTAAAATCTCCGGAAAATTCGGAAAAACCCTTGTATATTCAGGGGAAATGCGGTAAAATATCCCTGTGAAGGTTCGCCCTTTTCCGCCCGTGCGGGATCGGCGCCTTCGGACTCTGTTCCCGAAAACATTTATATATTTGGAGGATTGCACCAATGTCTGTAAGAGTTGCCATCAACGGTTTCGGCCGCATCGGCCGTCTTGCCTTCCGTCAGATGTTCAAGGCCCCCGGCTACGAAGTCGTCGCCATCAACGACCTCACCAGCCCCGACATGCTGGCCCATCTGCTGAAGTACGATACCGCCCAGAAGGGTTACTGCGGCGTGATCGGCGAGAACAAGCACACCGTTGAAGCCACCGAGAACTCCATCATCGTGGACGGCACCGAGATCCGCATCTACGCGGAAAAGGACGCCAACAACTGCCCCTGGAAGGAACTGAACGTGGACGTGGTCCTCGAGTGCACCGGTTTCTACACCTCCAAGGAAAAGTCCCAGGCCCACATCAACGCCGGCGCCAAGAAGGTCGTCATCTCCGCTCCCGCGGGCAATGATCTTCCCACCATCGTTTACAACGTCAACCACAAGACCCTGAAGCCCGAGGACACCATCATCTCCGCCGCTTCCTGCACCACCAACTGCCTGGCTCCCATGACCAAGGCCCTGAACGACGCGTATCCGATCGTGTCCGGCATCATGACCACCGTTCACGCCTATACCGGCGACCAGATGATCCTCGACGGTCCTCACAGAAAGGGTGACCTGCAGAGAGCCCGCGCCGGCGCTGCCAACATCGTTCCCAACTCCACCGGTGCCGCCAAGGCCATCGGCCTCGTGATCCCCGAGCTGAACGGCAAGCTCATCGGCTCCGCTCAGAGAGTTCCCGTTCCGACCGGTTCCACCACCATCCTCGTGGCCGTCGTGAAGGGCAAGGACATCACCAAGGATTCCATCAACGCCGCCATGAAGGCCCAGTCCTCCGAGTCCTTCGGCTACACCACCGAGAAGCTCGTGTCCTCCGACATCATCGGCATGACCTACGGCTCCCTGTTCGACGCCAACCAGACCATGGTCCAGAAGATCGACGACGACACCTATCAGGTTCAGGTCGTTGCCTGGTACGACAACGAGAACTCCTACACCAGCCAGATGGTCCGCACCATCAAGTACTTCGCGGAGCTCAACTGACCGCTTCGTTCTGATCAAAGACCGGGGTCCCCTGCGGACTCCGGTTTTTTCTCCATGTTTTTTGGCGGAAAACAACAAATCCGCCTTGACACGGGAACTAATTTATGGTATGATTAAGGTATCGATACCGGGCGTTCACATTATCACCGGAATTTACATCATGGAGACTTGTTATGGAAACAAAACGGAACCTCAAGTACTTCACCGCGCCACCCTTTAACGCCGCGACCATCGTCGGTCTGGTCATTGCGGTGCTCGGACTGCTCTACTGGATCTTCTTCGGCGGACGCAGAGGCGGCGCCAATACTCTGATCGGCGTTCTCGGCACCATCGTAGGCGTTGCCGTCATGGTATTCTCCTCCGGCGGAAAGTCCACGGACTCCGATATCGACTTCCAGATCGCAGAGCGCGTCAAGAATCTGCAGGAGCAGAACGAGAAGAGACACGAGGTCTATGAAAAGTCCTTCCTGAAGCAGCGCAAGCCCATCGACCTGAAGGGCTACGACTTCGAGCCGAAGGATTCCGAATTCTACTACAAGAAGGGCGCCGACGGCGTGGGCCGCACCAACATCTACCAGGCCGTCAACCTTATCTTCACCAGTGAGAAGGTCTTCCTGCTGGGCAGACGGTTCTCCATCCTGGACGAGAGCGTCGACGAGGAGATCGAGGGCCAGTATTTCTACACCGAGCTGTCCAAGGCGACGGTCGAGGAAAAGGAATACCATTACAACAAGGGTAAGTACAACATGAAGGCGAAGTACAGCGTCTTCCAGATCCTCAAGACCGACGGCGAGCCGATTCTGAAGATGTGCGTGGATACCGGCGCCGACATCGATACCTATACCGACCAGATCACCCGTGTGATCGCCACCCGTCAGAAGGATCTGGCCAAGAGAGCCGAAGAGACCGCTGCCAGACGCGCCGAGTTCCGTGCCAAGGTCGCCGCTGAAAAGGCCGCCGAAGCCGAAGCCATCGCCGCCGGAAAGTCTCCCGAGGAAATCGAAGCCGCCATCAAGGCAGCCGACCAGGCCCTCGTGGACGCCAAAAAGGCCGCCAGACAGGCCGAGATCGAAGCCGAGAGAGAGACCAGAAGAAAGCACTGATTGCCTGTGGAACTGTCAGAGGATCCGGATCCCGGGTCCTCTGTTTTTGTGAAAGAACGGAGCGTGTCCAATGGAAAAGCGATTCAGAAACGGAGAGATCACCCTGTCCTTTCCCGGGACCGATGGGGAGCAGGTCTCCGATGTGATCGAGTACATCACCTTCGGGGAGGGAGAGCGGGATCTGTGCATGATCCCCGGCATCAGCGACGGACTGCGGACGGTGGAGGGCCTGGCGCTCCCGTTTTCCCTGGCGTATCACCGCTATGCGAAGGATTTCCGCGTCTTTGCCATGAGCAGGCGGCGGAATATTCCGGAGGGCTATACCATCCGCGACATGGCAAGGGACGCGCTGGCCGCCATGGAGGAATTGGGCATCGGCAAAAACGGTCCCGTCGATCTTCTGGGCGTCTCCCAGGGCGGCATGATTTCCCAGGAGATCGCCCTGGCCGCGCCGGAGAGGATCCGCCGTCTCGTGCTGGCCGTCACCATGCCCCGTCCCAACGACACGGTCCGGGAGGTGCTTGGCCGCTGGATCGAAATGGCCGAGGCCGGGGACACGGTGTCCCTCATGATCGACACGGCGGAGCGCACATTCATCGGGAACCACGTGGGCGCGTACCGGACCGCCTACGGCCTGTACGGACGGCTGAACGAGAAGATCCCGGGAGGCGTGCAGGGAACGGAGCGGTTTATCCGGGAGGCAAAGGCCTGCCTCGGCCACGACGCCTGGGACAGACTGCCCTCCCTGACCGTGCCGACTCTGGTGCTGGGCGGTACCGAGGACGCCATCGTCAGCGGAGAAGCGTCCCGCGAGCTGGCCTCCCGGATCCCCGGCGCGCTGCTCCACATGTTCGAGGGCTACAGCCACGGAGCCTTCGAGCAGGCCGCCGATTTCCACGAATGGATCCTGGACTTCTTCACCGCGCCGGACGACAGCGTGCGGAACATGCTGAAATTCCGCGGACCGGAGAAGGAGCGGGAGCCGTTCCCGTTCTCATAACCAAAAAACGCCGGGGCAGATCCAAAACAGGATCCGTCCCGGTTTTGCTTGAGCTCGTTTACGCTTCGTATTCCCAGCCCAGTCTGAGGGCCTTTTTGTTTTTCTCGATCAGAGCCGCTCTGGAGGGGGGAATGCTTCCCACCAGATACTCCTCGAATTCGTCGATGCCGAAAATGCCCGTGGCCTTCAGAATGGCGCCCAGCATGATCACGTTGGCAAATCCCATGAGATCGTGCTCATTGGCCAGACCCGTCGCCGGAACGTACACCGCCGTGATGTCGTCCCGCGCGCTCTTCTTGTCCACCAGGGTGGAGTCGCAGAACAGGGTGCCTCCCTTTGCGATCTTCGGCTCAAACTTGTCAAAGGAGGGCAGGTTCATGGCCACCAGCACGTCCGGGGAGGATACGCTGGGGGAGCCGATCTCGCCGTCGGACACCACCACCGTGCAGTTGGAGGTGCCGCCGCGCATCTCGGGACCGTAGGAGGGCAGGAAGGTCACGTTTTTGCCGAAGTGCATGCCCGTCTTGGCCATCTGCTTGCCGGAGAACTGAATGCCCTGACCGCCGCTTCCGGCGAAAATGAATGTAGTCGTCATGTTCTGTTCTCCTTTCACTGTCCGTTTTCGGGAGCGTCGTCGCGCAGGGCTTCGCCGTCCTTGTAGACGCCCAGAGGATAGTAGGGAATCATGTTGTCCCTCAGCCACTGGAGCGCGTCCTCGGGAGAGAGGCCCCAGTTGGTGGGACAGGTGGACAGGACCTCCACAATGGAGAAGCCCTTCTTGTCCAGCTGATTCTGGAAGGCCTTTTTGATGATCTTCTTGGCCTGATTGATGTTCTTCGGGCAGTCCACCGTGACTCTGGCCGCCAGGGCGACGCCGTCCAGGGTGGAGAGCATCTCGCAGACGCGGATCGGGCTTCCCTGCACGCTGCGCTTCCGTCCGTAGGGGGAGGTGGTGGTCACCTGGCCCGGGATGGTGGTGGGAGCCATCTGGCCGCCCGTCATGCCGTAGATGCAGTTGTTGATGAAGATGACGGTGATGTTCTCGCCGCGGGTTGCCGCGTGAACGGTTTCCGCGGTGCCGATGGCCGCCAGGTCGCCGTCGCCCTGATAGGTGAAGACCACCGTGTCGGGGTGGGTCCTCTTGACGCCCGTGGCTACCGCGGGAGCGCGTCCGTGAGCGGCCTCGATCATGTCGCATTCAAAATAGTTGTAGGCGAACACCGAGCATCCCACGGGGGCGATCCCCACCGTGTTGTCCAGAATGCCCAATTCGTCGATGGTCTCCGCCACCAGACGGTGGACGATGCCGTGGGTGCAGCCGGGGCAGTAATGAAGCGGCACGTCGGACAGGGCCGCGGGTCTGTCGAATACTGTTTTCATCTGTCAGTTACCTCGTTCCCGGAATTCAGAGCGATTCGCTCATCTTCAGGATCTCCGCCGTGACTTCCTCCACGGAGGGGATCATGCCGCCCGTGCGCCCGAAGAAGGATACGGGACGCTTGCCGTTCACCGCCAGACGGACGTCGTCCACCATCTGACCCATGGACATTTCCACGGACAGGAAGGCCTTCGCCGTGTCCGCCAGCTCGTTCAGCCGCTTCTTCGGGAAGGGCCAGAGGGTGATGGGACGGAGCAGGCCCGCCTTCACGCCGGCTTTTCTGGCCTCGGCGATGGCGCTCTTGGCGATGCGGGCCGTGATGCCGAACGCCACCAGCACGATGTCCGCGTCCTCGGTCATGACCTCCTCGAACCGGACCTCCTCGGCCTCGACCTTTGCGTACCGTTCGTACCGGGCCAGGATGGACTGCTCCAGCTTGTCCGGCTCGATGAACAGGGAGTTGATGATGTTCTTCTTTCTCTTGCCGCCGGTCCCGTTGGTGGCCCAGGTCTTCTCCGGCAGCTCCCGCTTCGGGAAGACGGAGAAGTCCACGGGCTCCATCATCTGACCCAGCGCGCCGTCCGCCAGCAGCATGGCGGGCATCCGGTAGGTATCCGCCAGATCGAAGGCTTCGGCCGTCAGGGACGCCATTTCCTGGACGGAGGAGGGGGCCAGCACGATGAGTCTCAGGTCGCCGTGACCGACGCCGCGGGTGGCCTGATAATAGTCCTGCTGGGAGGGCTGGATGCCGCCGAGACCCGGACCGCCCCGCTGTACGTTGACGATCAGGCAGGGCAGATCGCATCCCGCGATGTAGGAGATGCCCTCGGATTTCAGGGAGATTCCGGGAGAGGAGGAGGAGGTCATGGCTCTCGTGCCGGCGGAGGACGCGCCCATGAGCATGTTGATGGCCGCTACCTCGCTCTCCGCCTGCAGGCACAGACCGCCAACCTTCGGCAGCCTTCTCGCCATGTATTCTGCCACCTCGGTCTGGGGCGTGATGGGATAACCGAAGAAATAGAGACATCCGGCCGAAATCGCCGCTTCCGCGATGGCCTCGTTGCCCTTCATCAATACCTTTTCAGACATACCGCACCTCCTCAGACGTCTTTCTCGACCTTGATCACGCAGTCGGGACACATGGTGGCGCACATGGCGCAGGCGATGCACTTTTCCTGATCCGTGATGACCGCCGGGTGGTACCCCTTGGCGTTCAGCGCGGAGGTGTCCAGCGCGATGATCTTTTTCGGACATACCGCCGCGCAGAGCCCGCAGCCCTTGCACCGGTCGGTCCGGAATGTAACTTTATTCATTTTGTTCCTCCTGATTGAATTCCTTCGTCAGAACAGCCGCCGGGTGGCCTGCTCCATGGGGAAGAGCGCCTCGTCCTCAAGTCCCGCCGCCCGGAACGCCTCCGGAAGACCGGACACCAGGGCGGGCATATAGCAGTGGCCGAATAGGGGAAGGGAACAGGCCTCGGCGCATTCCCGGGCGTACCGGACCGAGGACAGCACATCCTCCGCTGTGGTCTCGCTCCCCAGGTTTGAGTTGTTCACCAGCGCCGTGGGCCTCAGTCCGCAGGCATCCGCGATTTCCTCCATGCAGTCCCGCGCTCCCTCCGGCGTTGCGATGAGAGGCCGGAACCGGTTGACCACGAAGAGGACCGCCGCGTCCGCCGACAGAAGCTCCGCCCGGAACATACCCAGCGCCACCGCGCCGTCGTCTCCGCCCACGTCCACGGCGGTGAAGCCGGGGGAACGGATGGCGGCCCGGAGCGCGGAGGGGACCATGGGGATGTCCACGTTGGTGTTGGCGAATTCCGGAAGCAGAGGCTCCACGCCCGCACCCCGCAGAAGCTCCGCCGCGTCCGCCGTCCGGAAATAGGGATTGACCGTGTCGAGATCGGCGATGCGGACGGGTCTGTCCGGATGGAGCCGACGGACGGTCATGGCCAGATTGACGGCGAAATTGGTCTTACCGCTGCCGTAATGCCCCACAACCACCGTGCAGGGCCGGACGAGTCCTTCGTTCATGGAATCTCCCCCGATTCTGAGGTTTCTGCTATTATAGCACGTTTTCCGTCAAAAAGAAAGAGGGAATTGTGAACAGAGATGCATAAATATACTTCCGTCATTCATCATTCTTTTGTGGGACTTTGACGGACGTGAGGACCGGGACTCCGGCTCCGTCAAAAAAACGCCCCGTTGCGCAGAAATTCATGAAAAAGGTTTGAAAAACAGTCCGGGATATGATATAATGTTGTGATCGTATCATAGGGGAGGTGTTCTCTTGCATCCCATACTCCTCGCGCTGCCCGAGCAGATCGGATCCCTCCGGAGCATCATCCAGAGATTCGGCTTTCTGGACGCGGTCGACATTCTTTGCGTGACCGTGCTGCTGTACTATCTGTTCCGGTTTGTCCGGGAACGGAGAGCCGGAAAGCTGGCCATGGGCGTTCTGCTGCTGATCGCCGCGAATATTCTGGCCAACATACTGGATATGTACCTGCTCCAGTACCTCTTCAAGAACATCATCCAGGTGGGTTTCACCACGCTTGTGATCCTGTTCCAGCCGGAGATCCGCTCCGTGCTGGAGAAGGTCGGCGCGACGCCCATCAAGGGGATCCGTTCTCTGGGTGAATCGCGGGATCTGGACGCCGTCCACGCCATGATCGGTCAGGTGACGCAGGCCGTGGGAGACTTGTCGGAGTCGAAAACCGGCGCGCTCATCGTCTTCGAGCGGACCACCAAGCTGGGGGATCTCATCCTGACCGGCACGGTGATCGACGCCTACCCTGCCGCCTTTCTCATCAAGAACATCTTTTTCAATAAAGCCCCCATGCACGACGGCGCCATGATCATCCGGGACGGCCGCATCAACGCCGCGGGATGTCTTCTGCCCCTGTCCTCCAACCCCGACATCAGCAAGGATCTGGGTACCCGGCACCGGGCGGGACTGGGTATGAGCGAAAACAGCGACGCCGTGGTGGTGATCGTGTCCGAGGAAACCGGCACCATTTCCACCGCCGTGGAGGGGACGCTCAGACGGGATTACACGCCGGAAGCGCTGGGAGAATTTCTGACCGCCGAGCTTCTGAGCGACGGGACGCGGAAACGGTTTCCCATCCCGGGTCTGGTACGGGAGCGGATGGCGCACGAGAAGAAAGCCCGCCGGGATGCGGATCGGACGGAAGGAGACTGAGAAATGAATCAGAACAGACAAACACAGTCCCTGCCGCCGAAATTCCGCTTCCGCAGTCTCGTGACGTGGCTTTTGTGCCTGCTGGCCGCCTTTTGCCTCTGGCTTTACGTCATGGCGGTGGAATCCCCCGAATACGAGCAGACGTTCCATGTCACCGTGGAGCTGACCGGCCGGGAGGAGCTCCAGCAGAAAAGACTGGCCGTGTACAGCGGAGGAGGCTCCGTGGTGGACGTGACGCTTATGGGCCGCCGGAGCGTGATTTCCCGCCTCAAGGACGAGGACATCGTGGCGACCGCGGATCTGTCCGGCATCACCGAAGCGGGACGCCAGCCCTGCAGCATCGTGGTGGACGCCCTGGAGAACTGCAAGATTTCCTCCGTAACGCCGGACTACCTGTCGGTCTACGTGGACGAGAGCGTGACGGTGTACATGGATCTGACCGAACAGCGGGAGAACACCAGCCTTCCGGAGGGATGCTTCGTGGGGCCGCTTGAGATGTCCTCGGACAAGATCGCGGTCACGGGTCCCCGCTCCTACGTCAACTCCGTCAAGGCCGTCTGCGTCAGACTGGATATGAGCGGCGTGCAGAAAACCACGGTCATGACCGAGAACGTCCTGCTGCTGAATTCCCGCGGGGATGAAATCGACAAGCCCTATCTGGAATGCGAGCCGTCTTACGTCAGCGTGAGGGTGCCGATTCTGAAATCCGTGGAGACGGAGGTCCCGGTGAGCTTCCGCTGGGGCTTCCTGAACGAGGAGAACGCTTCCGTTTCCGTGGAGCCCATGACGGTCACCGCCACCGGAGAACCCGACGTCATCGACCGGGGCGGACTGGTGGAGCCCATCGTCGTCGACGAGCGGACGGAGGTCATCGATCTCGCGGTGGAGAAGACCGCCGCGCTGAAGGCTCCGGAGGGCGTCACCCTGTCGGCGGCCCAGGCGTCGGTGTCCGTGACTCTGGATCCGGATCTCAAGACCAGAAGGATCACCGTCTCCGGCTACAACATTCAGGACACCGGAGGACGGGATGACGTCTACCCCGACTGGGACAAGGATCCGGTCAGCGTCATCTTCCTGGGCCCGGAGGACATTCTGTCGAAGCTGACGCCTGAGGACGTGAGCCTGGTGCTGGACATGAGTCCCTACAACAGCTCCAACATCGGCTCCACCTCCCAGGTCCGGGCGGAGGTCCGGGTGGATTCTCCCTACCGGAACGACGTCCTGCCTCTGGGATACTACGACATCACCGTGACCTTTAAGGAATCGCCGTGACCTTTACGGAAGAAACATCGATCATGAAACGATACAAGCTGGAAACGGGCGGCGTCCGGGTCCTCCATACCGCCGGCATGACCGGGGAGGAGGCCGACCGCCGCGCCGTGGAGAAGGCCGCGGAAAAGATCCGCCGGGAGACGGGAGTCCGCGCCGAAAACCTGAAAATCGCCCGGAAATCCGTGGACGCACGGCGGGGAGAGATCTCCTTCGTCTATACGGTCTGCGGCGAGGTGACCGCGGGAGGCCGGGCAGCGGCGCGGATCGAGGCGTCAGGAGCAAAGGGAGGGGAGATCCGTCTTCACTCCGATCCCGTCCTCACACCCGTGAAGGGGGACCGTCCTCTGGAATACCGTCCCGTGATCGTCGGCTTCGGACCGGCCGGTATATTCGCCGGGCTGGTGCTGGCCTCCGAGGGATACCGCCCCCTGATCTTTGAGCGGGGAGGATCCGTGGAGGAGCGCGCGGCGGCGGTGGAGCGGTTCGTCCGGGACGGCGTCCTGGATCCGGAATGCAACATCCAGTTCGGCGCGGGAGGAGCGGGCACCTTTTCGGACGGCAAGCTCACCACCCGCATCAGCGATCCCCTGACCGCCTGGGTCATGGAGACGCTCCACTCTCTGGGCGCGCCGGACGATATTTTATACAAATCGAAGCCCCACATCGGAACGGACGTGCTCCGGCAGGTGGTGAAGAACGCCGACGCTAGGATCCGTTCCCTGGGAGGCGAGATCCGCTATCATTCCGCAGCCCGCGGGATCCGGGACGGAAGGTTGACCACCCCGGACGGAGACGTCCCCTTCGACGCGCTGATCCTGGCGACGGGCCACAGTGCGCGGGATACCGTTGGCGAGCTGATCGCGTCCGGGTTTTCGGTGGAGGCCAAGCCCTTCTCCGTAGGAGTCCGGGCCGAGCATCTCCAGCGGGACATCGACGAGGCCCTGTTCCACGAGCACGCCGGGGATCCGTCCCTGGGCAGAGGGGAATATCAGCTGTCGTACCGGCGGGGAGAGCGGGGGTGCTACACCTTCTGCATGTGTCCCGGCGGCGTGGTGGTCCCCTCGGCCAGCGAGGAGGGCGGCGTGGTGACCAACGGCATGAGCGAGCGCGCCCGGGACGGCGTCAACGCCAACGCGGCGGTCTGCGTGTCCGTCCATCCATCCGATTTCGGCGGCTCCCCTCTCGAGGCCATCGCCTTCCAGAGAGAGCTGGAGCGGCGGGCTTATGAGGCGGGAGGCAGGACCTACGCGGCGCCGTATCAGACCGTCGGCGATCTGCTGGCGGGGAAGCGCGGGACCGAGTATTCGAAAATCGTCCCCACATACCGGGGCGGCGCCGTGACTCCCGCGGATTTTGCGGACCTGCTGCCTCCCTTCGTGACGGAGCTGCTGCGGGAGGGTCTGGCGGATTTCGGCCGGAAGCTGAAGGGCTACGACGATCCCGCGGTTCCTCTCACCGGCATCGAGACCCGGACCTCCTCCCCCGTGCGGATCCTGCGCGGCGAGGACGGATGCGCGCCGGGACACAGCGGGATCTATCCCTGCGGCGAGGGAGCCGGATACGCGGGCGGGATCGTGTCCGCGGCGGTGGACGGCGTTCGGTGTGCCCTGAAGCTGATGGCGGCTCACGGTCCGTCCCCGGAAGCGTAAACATCAACCAACCGGCCAAAGCCGGGCTGAATATACCGGAGGTCCTATGAGACAGAGAGCGAAGGTCACGGCGGTGAACGGATCCTTTGCGACGGTGGAGGTCAAGCGCTCCACCATGTGCGACGGGTGCGAAAAGAGCGGCGGATGCGGCGGGCACTGCGCCATCACGGGCATCGTGGGGGACAGCCGGCCCATGACCGCCCGCGCGGTGAACCTGATCGGCGCGAAGACCGGCGATCTGGTGGAGGTGGAGTCCGAGGAGAAGGTCGTTCTGGGATCGGCCGCCCTGGTATTCCTGGTGCCTCTGGCGGTCTGCGCCCTTTTCTTCTTCCTCGGAACCCGGCTCTTCGGCTCGGAGGGAGCCGGAGTGGCCTGTGCCGCCGCGGGATTTGTCCTTGCGTTCCTCGCCATCGGCCTCTACGACCGGAAGCTGGCGGGGAAGGCGCCCCGGATCCGGATCGTCTCACTGGCCGGCGCGGACGGGACCGGCGATTCGGACGGATCCGAATGAGGAGCATCATACTTCTGATTATTTTCAATTTTATATATAGAGAAGAGAGCGAACGGAATAATGCAGTACAGGAATCAGTGGAACATCATGACAACAGCCGCAGCCATGACGAGGGATCCGGAGGTATCCGCCATCGCCCGTGAGCTCGGCATCCGGCTTCCTACGGCGCAGCTTCTGAAAAACCGGGGCTGTACGACGCCGGAGGAGGCCGCGCGGTTTCTCCGGAAGGAGGAGGAGCAATTACACGATCCCTTCCTGATGAAGGACATGGACAGGGCCGCGTCCCGGATCCGCGAGGCGGTGGAATCCGGCGACCGGATCGTGATCTACGGTGACTACGACGTGGACGGGGTCACCTCCGTCACCTGCCTCTATCTGTATCTGGCCTCCCGGGGCGCGGACGTGGGCTATTACATCCCCTGCCGGTCCGGAGAGGGCTACGGCGTGTCGGAATCCGCCATCCGGAAGCTGGCCGGGGAGGGATGCCGCCTGATCATCACCGTGGATACGGGCATCACCGCGTCCGCGGAGGCGGAAACGGCCCGTGAGCTGGGAATCGACTTCATCGTCACGGACCATCACGAGTGCCACGGGGATCTGCCGGACTGCGAGGCCGTGGTGAATCCCCGACGCCCGGACTGCCCCTATCCCTTCAAGGAGCTGGCCGGCGTGGGTGTCGTGTTCAAGACCCTGTGCGCCCTGGAGGCGGTGTTCTGCCCCGGGGACGACATGCTGGACTGCGTGCGCCGCATTTCCCGGGATTACGGCGATCTGGTGGCCATCGGCACCGTGGCGGACGTGATGCCCGTGCGGGACGAGAACCGGCTGATCGTCAGCTACGGCCTGTCCCTCATCGAGAATACAAAGCGTCCCGGACTGGTGGAGCTGATGGAGGCCACGCGGGAGGAAGCCCGGACGGTGAAGAAGAAAAAGGTCACGGCCTCCTATATCGGCTACACCATCGCCCCCCGCATCAACGCCGCCGGACGGATCCGCGACGCCTCCATGGCGGTGGAGCTTCTGCTGGCGAAGGACTGCGAGGAGGCGGCTCCCCTGGCCCGGCAGCTCTGCGAGATCAACCGGGAGCGTCAGGAGGCCGAGAACCGCATCATGGAGGACGCCTACGCCATGATCGCCGCCCGCCACGACTTCGCCCGGGATCCGGTCATCGTGCTGGACGCGGAAAACTGGCATCACGGCATCATCGGCATCGTGGCCTCCCGCATCACGGAGAAGTACGGATGTCCCTCCATCCTCATATCCTTTGAAGGAGCCGGGGAGGAGAAGTCCGGGGACGACCCGGGCAAGGGCTCCGGCCGCTCGGTCAAGGGCATGAATCTGGTGGAGGCGCTGAGCTCCTGTTCCGATCTGCTGGAGAAATTCGGCGGACACGAGCTGGCGGCGGGCCTGACGGTCAAGCGCCGGAATCTCGACGCCTTCCGGGAGAGGATCAACGACTACGCCCGGGAAGCCTTCGCCGACCGGGATCTGACCCCCCAGCTGGACGCCGAATGCGAGCTGACGCCCTCCGACCTGACCATGGAGCAGGCGGTGGAGCTTTACAGTCTGGAGCCCTTCGGCGTGTCCAATCCGGTGCCGGTCTTCGTGCTGCGCCGGGTAAAAATCGCGGACGTGGCGGCGGTGGGAGGCGGCAAGCACACCAGACTGCTTCTGAAGACCGGCGGCGTCACCGTGACCGCCATGTGCTTCCGCAAGACCATCCAGGAGATCGATCTCTATCCCGGCGACACGGCGGACGTGATGTTCACCATGGACATCAACGAATTCGGCCATCAGCGGAACCTCCAGCTCATCGTCCGGGACGTCCGCCTGTCGGAGGAGCAGATGGAGACGGAGAGCCGCGACCGGAGCTGGTACGCGCGGATCCGGGCCGGACAGTCCCTCCGCGGGATCGCGCCGTCCTCCGCCGTTCTGCCGGACCGGGAGGACTTCGCCGCGGTGTACAGCGTGATCCGCCGTGAGCTCAAGGCCGACCGGGACGCCTTCACGGTGCGGGGGTTGTCCTATCTGGTGGCTACCGGGGGACGTCAGGTGGGCTATACCAAGCTGAAGGTGATCCTTCTGACCTTCCGGGAGCTGGGTCTCTTCGGCGTCACGAGACTGACGGAGGACAGCGAGCTCTTCGCCTTCCGGGCCGTGAACCGCTCTGGCAAGGTCGATCTCATGAGCGCCGGGATCCTGAAGAAACTGAACGACGATTTGGAAGGCTGAATTTATGACCAACGATAACACGGATACCGGCCGCGCCGTACAGAGCGCCGCGGTTTCGGAGCCCGCCTTCGAGGGGATCGCGCCCCTGCTCGCCATGATCCGGGCCAGCGAGAAGCACTACGACATCGAAAAGCTGGAGCGGGCCTATCTCTACGCGAAAAACTTGCATGAGGGGCAGTTCCGGGTCAGCGGGGAGCCCTATATCTCCCATCCCGTGGCGGTGGCGGAGATCGTCGCCTCCCTGGGGCTGGACACGGACTCCATTTGCGCCGCCTTCCTGCACGATACGGTGGAGGACTGCCCGGACAAGACCAGCATCGAGATCATCCGCAACCGCTTCGGCGAGGAAGTGGCCATGCTGGTGGACGGCCTGACCAAAATGAAGGCCATCAACGTGGAGGACAAGGAAGAGGCCAATATCGAGAACATCCGGAAGATGCTGCTGGCCATGTCGAAGGACATCCGGGTCATCTTCATCAAGCTCTGCGACCGCCTCCACAACATGCGTACCCTGGGCGTCAAGCCGGAGGCCAAGAGACGCGCCACGGCCCTCGAGACCATGCACGTCTACGCGCCCCTGGCCCACCGTCTCGGTATGCAGCGCATCAAGCAGGAGCTGGAGAACCTGGCCCTGTCCTATCTGGATCCCATCGGATACGCCGAGGTGTCGAACGACATCGAGCGGAAGTACGGCCAGAACCAGAACTTCATCGAGAACACCCGGGCCTACGTGGCGGAGAAGCTGGAGGAATACGGCATCCACTTCACTCTGGAGGGGCGCGTCAAGACGGTCTACTCCATCTACCGGAAGATGTTCAACCAGAACAAGTCCTTCGACGAGATCTACGACTTCTACGCCATCCGGATCATCGTGGGGACCGAGCTCGAGTGCTACACGGCCCTGGGCATCATCCACGAGCTGTTCAAGTCCATCCCCGGCCGCTTCAAGGACTATATCTCCACGCCGAAGCCCAATATGTACCAGTCCCTGCACACCACGGTCATCGGCCGCGACGGCATCCCCTTCGAGGTCCAGATCCGGACCCGGGAAATGCATCAGGTGGCGGAGTTCGGCATCGCGGCCCACTGGAAGTACAAATCCGGTGCCAAGAGCAAGGAGGAGATCGACAAGAAGCTGGCGTGGATCTCCAAGCTCATCGACGCGGAGAACAGCGCCACGGACACCGAGGACTTCATGCAGGCCCTGAAGATCGACATCTTCTCGGACGAGACCTTCGTGTTCACCCCCAAGGGAGACGTCATCGCCCTGCCGCAGAACTCCACTCTCATCGACTTTGCCTACGCCATCCACTCCCAGATCGGGAACCGGATGGTGGGCGCGAAGATCAACGGCATGATCGCCCCCATCGACAAGGTCCCCCAGACCGGCGACATCGTGGAGGTGCTGACCTCCTCCGCCTCCAAGGGACCCAGCCGCGACTGGCTGAAGATCGTCAAGACCAGCGAGGCCAGAGCCAAGATCCGCCAGTGGTTCAAGAAGGAAAAGCGGCCCGAGAACATCAAAATCGGGCAGGCGGAGATCGAGCGGCTCCTCGGCAAGTTCCGGGTGAAGCCCACGGACGCTCAGATGGAGGAGATCGTCTCCGGGGTTGCCCATAAGCTGGGCATGGCGGACGTGGAGGATCTGTACAACGCGGTGGGCTACGGCGGCGTCGCCATGACCAAGGTCTCCACCAAGCTGAGACAGGAATACGAGCGGGTGGTGAAGCCCGACGAGGAGGCCGCGGTCACCGAAACGGATCAGGTCCAGACGGGCCAGCTCCGGAAGCGCGGCACCGGCGGCATCATCGTGGACGGGGAATACGGCTGCGAGGTCAAGTTCGCCAAGTGCTGCAATCCCCTGCCCGGCGACGAGGTCATCGGATTTGTCACCAAGGGCTACGGCATCTCCATCCACAAGCGGGACTGCCCCAACGTGGCGGCGGGTCTGGCCCGTCCGGATCAGGCGGACCGC
>Ga0256405_10003234_pt1 | contig 34379 bp, 32 predicted proteins | sample RumenRJG_02DNA_FD_189096 | JGI IMG/M metagenome (GOLD analysis project Ga0256405, IMG submission 189096) | Bovine rumen microbial communities from Lethbridge, Alberta, Canada - RJG_02 | ecosystem: Host-associated > Mammals > Digestive system > Stomach > Rumen | place: Canada: Alberta...
TCTCAACCTTGCCCTGAGGAGCTGAGATATTGCCTGTTACTTCGCCAGCGATGTAGGCATTCATTGCAGATACAGTACCTGTTATCTTGCCTTCCTGACCAACTATAAGCGCTCCGCTTATTGTAACGTTTCCTTTTACTGTACCATCGATTCTTGTGGAATCCTTGGTTGTAAGCGGGCCGTCAAGCACTGCTCCTGGACCAATGATGGTTCCTACCTGCTCAAGAGCTGGATCTACTGTAGTATCTTTTTTGTTTCCAAACATGATGAGTCCTCCTACCCGTTGATTTCTATGAGTTCTTCAGGATCGATATATTGTTCGTCTTGTTGAATCTGATAACCTAATGTCGTGTTGTTATCAGCGATGACAAAGATGATGTCACCTTTGTCTATCTGTGATCCTTCTGTGACAAGTGGATCACCAGAGTTTCTGTAAATTGACACATAACCGTTGCCGTGGTCTATGGTTACAATATTGCCAAATTTGGCATCTGTAGTCACTGTAAGGATTGTTCCCGAACCGGAAGCTATTACGCTGTTTCCTGCAGCTGACTCAAGTAAAACAATAGGATTGCCAGTGGCTGAATCCTTGTTGTCCTCAGTGAGTTTGGTGACCTTGGTCTCGTTAGGGTCATCAACTGCTGGTGTAAGGGATGCTGTTCCTGTGAGAGGGAAGCCTGTGGGTACTGCCAGAGTCTGTGCCTCTTCTGCTGAAACCTGTTCGTCCTCAAGCCTCTGATTGAGGGCTGCACTTAGCTGCTGGACCTTGGTTTCAAGCTCGTCATTGGATGCTTCTAAGGTGCTGCTGACTGTAGTGAGTTCATCAATCTGAGCTCTTTGCTGATCTTCGATGGAACGAAGATTGGAAATGGTGATGGCGGAATAGATAATGTAGCATATGATCGCTAGTGCAAGAGCAAATGCTGTGTAAGCAAGGACCTGCGTCTTGAAGTGGTTTAGGTGCAGGCGCTTGGTGGAGCCATCAGAATCTCCTGATATAACCATAAAAGTATAATGTCTTTTGTGTCTGTGTTTTCTGGGCTTTTTTTCTGCGCTCATATTAACCTCCGACTAACGTACTATTCTACCATATATCATCTACCTTTAGCAAGTTTACTAAAAAATGGCGCGCTATGATGGATAAAACTGTGCAATTTAAAGATGGTTACAGAAACAGGCTAGGGCAAAAAAAGACCGCCGGGAATTATTCCTGGCGGTCTTTGATGTTAATTTAATTAGCCGATAACTGCTTCTACAGTGTATTCTTTTACACCTTCCTCGTAAGGAATTACGTTGCCTTCAACGGTCTTACCGTTTACTATAAGGCTCTTTACACCCTTCTCGGCACCATTTTGCTTAACAGAAATGTTGTAGGTTGCGCCTCTGTACTTTCTTGTGATCTTGAAATCACCAAAGTCCTTAGGTACGCAAGGGTTAACCATAAGTCCTTTGTGTGTTGGATAAACACCAAGAATGAACTGAGAGATGTTTACAAATGTCCAGGCTGCGGTACCTGTGAGCCAGCTGTTCTTGCCCTGACCAAAGAACTTAGCGTCCTTGCCGGCAACCATCTGTGAGTATACATAAGGCTCTGTGCAGTGGATCTCACTGATCTCTTCAATGTAAGCTGGGCAGGTCTTCTTGTAGATCTCAAAGGCTCTGTCGCCATGACCAAGAACTGTCTCAGCGATTGAAACCCAAGGATTGTTGTGGCAGAAGATACCAGCATTCTCTTTATATCCTGGTGGATATGAGCTAACCTCACCAAGCTCTAAGTGATACTTGGTGTATGCAGGCTGAAGGATCATTACGCCGTACTTGGTATCAAGTCTTTCCTTAACGCTTGTAAGTGCCTTTTCAGCAAGGCCTTCCTCTACGCCGATGCCAGCAAGAACACAGAATCCCTGTGGCTCGATGTAAATCTGACCTTCCTCGCATTCTTTAGAACCAACTTTGTTGCCGTGAGCATCATATGCTCTGACAAACCATTCGCCGTCCCAACCAGCAGTTGTAGCTGCGTCGTAAACTTTTTTAACTTCTTCTCTTGCTCTCTTAGCCTCAGCGTCGTCGCCAAGAAGCTCTGCAAGCTGAGCGTACTCTTCACCGTACTTAACAAACATACCAGCGATGAATACAGACTCTGCAACTGGTCCCTCTGAAGGTCCGAAGGTCTGGAAGGATTCACCTGGATGCTCTGAGAAGCAGTTGAGGTTAAGGCAGTCGTTCCAGTCAGCTCTTCCGATAAGTGGAAGACCATGAGGTCCCTTGTGTGTAACTGTGAAATCAAATGAGCACTTAAGGTGTCCCATAAGTGTTTTTGCAACACTCATATCATTATCGAAAGGAACCATTTCGTTCAGGATTGAAAGGTCACCTGTCTCTCTGATGTATGCGCTGGTTCCAGCAATGAGCCAAAGTGGATCGTCGTTGAAGCCAGAACCGATGTCTGAGTTACCCTTCTTGGTAAGTGGCTGGTACTGGTGGTAAGCAGATCCATCCTGGAACTGTGTGGATGCGATATCAATGATACGCTGTCTTGCTCTGTCTGGGATAAGGTGTACAAATCCGAGAAGATCCTGACAGGAATCTCTAAAGCCCATTCCACGGCCAATTCCTGACTCGTAGTAGGAAGCTGACCTTGACATGTTAAATGTAACCATGCACTGATACTGGTTCCAGATATTAACCATGCGGTCAACCTTCTCATTGGAAGAAGATACATGGTAATTGGAAAGAAGCTCTTTCCAGTAATCCTTAAGTTCTGCAAGAGCTGCATCAACAGACTCTACACGGTCATACTTGGCAAGCATTGCCTTAGCTCTTTCCTTATTGACAACAGAAGGAGCTTCCCACTTGCTGTCCTCAGGGTTCTCGATATAACCAAGAGTGAAGATGAATGTCTTGGACTCACCTGGCTCAAGAGTTACATCTATCTGATGTGCAGCGATTGGTGACCATCCGCTTGCAAGCTCGCCTGTGCACTTTCCGTTTTTAACAACGTCAGGGCTGTCAGGACCATTGTAAGCGCCAAGGAATGCATCGCGGCTTGTATCAAATCCGTCAACCTTAGTGTTGACACCATAGATTGCATAGTGATTACGACGCTCTCTGTACTCTGTCTTGTGGTAGATAACGCTGCCTCCGTCAGTAACCTCAACTTCACCAGTTGAAAGGTTACGCTGGAAGTTCTTCATGTCGTCGTCAGCGTTCCACAGACACCATTCTACATATGAGAAAAGAGTGATCTGAGCCTGACTCTTCTTGTTATTAGTAAGAGTTACTTTTGATACCTCACAGTTGTCGTCCATAGGAACGAATGTAAGGACCTGAGCCTGAATGTCGTTCTTGGAAGAGTTCCATGTGCTGTATCCAAGACCGTGACGGCATTCATAGCTGTCAAGTTCAGTCTTAACTGGCTGCCAGCCTGGATTCCATACGGTATCGCCGTCCTTAATATAGAAGTACTTACCATTGTTGTCATAAGGAACGTTGTTGTAACGATAACGTGTCAGACGAAGGAGCTTGGCATCCTTATAGAATGTATAGCCTCCGCAGGTGTTAGAGATAAGTGAAAAGAACTCCTTGTTTCCCAGATAGTTGATCCAGGGAAGGGGTGTCTTTGGCGTCGTGATGACGTATTCAAGTGCGTTGTCGTCGAAATGACCGTATTGCATATGTAACCTCCCTCTCTACTTAAACGTTTAAGACGATTTCTAGGCATATTATATATGCTAAGATTAAGAATTTCAACAGTATTTTTCAGTTTACTGATTTAGAAGAAAACCAGTATTTATGCGGATAAAAACTTTTTTATAAGCGTTGGTTCCCAAGGAGGCGCATGAATACTGAGGATTTTCGAAAACGTTTACCTTAAATGTGAACAGATTGTAACTAAAATCGTAATTATGTATGAAATACCGTGCGCAGATTTGTAAAAGACTACCAAAAATATATAATTTGCACAAAAACTTAAAAACTAAACTTGCTTTTAGAGTAATTTCGATGTATATTGAAACTACGAAAACGATTAAGTGAGAAATGAAGCGATGGCTAAACGAATTGTATCTTTAAAAGACATATCGAAAGCCTGCGGAGTATCGATCGCTACTGTTTCTAAAGCTCTTAATGATCACAGTGATATAAGTAAGGATACCAAGGAGAAGATCAGAGAAGTTGCAGAGCAGTTAGGATATCATCCCAACGCCGCAGCCCAGGCTCTTAAGACAAACAGATCCAACAATATTGGAGTCCTATTTGTCGATGAAGCTAATAGTGGTCTTACCCACGATTACTTCTCACACGTTTTGGACAGCTTTAAAAAGAAAGCTGAGCAGGAAGGTTTCGATATTACCTTTATAAATGGAGACAGAACCAGAAATAACAACATGAGTTATCTGTCCCATGCAATTTACAGAGGATTTGATGGCGTGGTTATCGCCTGTGTGGATTTCTCAGATCCTGAGGTGGATGAACTTATTAAGAGTAACATCCCAGTTGTAACAATTGACCATTCCTTCTTTAATAGAATATCAATTGTATCTGACAACATTAAGGGAATGAGAGAACTTGTTACTTATATATATGAACAGGGACACAGGAAGATAGCTTACATCCATGGCCACGAGGATACAGCTGTTACACAGAGTAGACTTGCAAGCTTTTACAAGACTCTTCAGGATCTTGGGGTTACGATCCCGGATGAATATTTGCTGGAAGCTCCTTATAGAAATATAGAAGAAGCCAAAAAAGCAACCGACAAGCTCCTGGATCTGAAAAATCCTCCGACCTGCATCCTTTACTCAGATGACTTTGCAGCCTTCGGCGGTATGAATGCCATCAGAGAGAGAGGACTTAGAGTTCCAAATGATATTTCCATAGCCGGTTACGACGGCATTGAGATAGCAAGACGTATCAGTCCACTGATGACAACGATCGTTCAGGACACGGACAGGATTGGAAGACTTGCAGCAAGTAAGCTTATAGATCTTATCAATAATCCCAAGGCTACACTTATAGAGCAGATAGTGATACCTGGAACCCTTGAAAAGGGTGAGTCTGTTGGAAAGATCAGGCATAAGTAAATATGGTTTAAGACAGCCTGGCTGTTTTAAATAAAAAAACTTCAAAATTCTTTTAAAGAAAAGGGAGGTAAAAGTAGTTATGAAGAAGAAAGTACTTGGTTTATTACTTTCAACAACAATGGTAGCTGGAATGCTTTCAGCTTGCGGCGGCGCTGCAACAGAAGCACCTGCAGCAGAGGCACCTGCAGCAGAGGCTCCAGCAGCAGAAGCACCTGCAGCTGATGCAGCAGCAGAGGCACCTGCAGCTGACGCAGCAGCAGAGACACCTGCAGCTGATGAGGGAAAAGTTCTCAACATTTCAGCATGGAACGAGGAGTTCAAGTCACGTCTTACAGATCACTATCCTGGATACGAGGTAATTGATGGAACAACTGGTAAGATCGGTGATGTTACAGTTAACTGGCTCATCACTCCTAACGAGGAGAATGCATACCAGAACAGACTTGACGAGCTTCTTCTTGCACAGGACAGTGCAGCAGCAGATGACAAGATTGACCTTTTCCTTGTAGAGGCTGACTACGCAGTTAAGTACACAGATACTGATTACACAATGCCTATTAAGGATCTTGGAATCACAGATGATGAGCTCAAGGATCAGTACACATACACACAGGATGTTGTAACAGATTCTAACGGCGTTCTTAAGGGAACATCATGGCAGGGCTGCCCTGGTGTTATGATCTACAACAGAGAGATCGCTAAGGAAGTATTCGGATCAGATGATCCTGCTGACATCCAGCCTCTTTTCTCTGATTGGGACAAGTTCTTTGAGTCAGCTGGTAAGCTTGATGCTGCTGGCTACGATGTAATTTCTTCAACAGCTGATACATTCCGTGTATATCAGAACAACGCTAAGCTTCCTTGGGTTGATGGAACAAAGATCCAGGTTGATGACAACCTTAAGAAGTGGGTTGAGGATTCTAAGAAGCTTGCAGATGCTGGCTACTGCAACACATGGGGCCAGTGGGGTGAGGACTGGAACAAGGGATTCTATCCTGAAGGAAAGGTATTCGCTTACTTTGGACCAGCTTGGCTTATCGACTTCTGTATGGCAGCTGATGTAGATGGCTCAGTAGCACACGATGGTGGCTGGGCAGCTACAGAGGGACCTCAGGGCTTCTACTGGGGCGGAACATGGATCTGTGCAGCAACTGGAACAGACAACGCTTCTCTCGTTGCTGATATCATGAGAAAGATGACAATGGATCCAGAAGTTATGAAGGACATCGTTCTTAAGGACAATGACTTCGTAAACAACAGACCTGTTATGGAAGAGCTTGCAAACGATCCTAACTACTCAAATGCAGTTCTTGGCGGACAGAATCCTCTTAAGATGTTCTGTGCAGGCGCTGACAAGATCGATATGGCTAACCTTACAGCTTATGATCAGGGTCTTCTTGGAGACTTCCAGACAGCTATGGGTGACTATATCAATGGTAACTATGCTACATATGATGAGGCTCTTGAGCAGTTCTACACACTTGCTCTTCAGAGATATCCTGAGCTTTCAAAATAATCTTGCATAGATTAACGTCTTAACTACTCATTTGCCTGCCGGTCTTTGTGCCGGCAGGCAATTTTAAAAAAACGCTTGAAGTTCCAAAAAGAGTAATTTGTGGAGGTAGTGAGTATGGACAAGAAACAGTCCAACAAGAACGTAGTCAAGTTCAACAGATGGGGTTACATCTTTCTTATTCCATTCTTTGTTACATATGTAATATTCAGTTTTATTCCGCTTTGTTCAACAATCTATAACAGTTTCTTTGAAAACTATCGTTCCGGTCTTAAGCAGATAGGACCTAACTTCGTTGGCCTTGCCAATTATGGAAACCTTCTTGGTACTCCGGAAATTTGGAAATATTTAGGGAATACCCTGATCATGTGGATCGGTGGTTTTATTCCTCAGATCGTTATAGCTCTTTTGCTGGCATACTGGTTTTCAGATCCTTCCCTCAGGCTTAAGGGACAGAGATTCTTTAAAACCGTTATCTATATGCCTAACCTGATCATGGCGTCAGCTTTCTCAATGCTGTTCTTTGCATTGTTCTCAGACAGCGGCCCAGTGAACCAGATTCTTTTAAGTCTTCATGTTATCAAAGAGCCATACAAGTTCTTCCAGTTTGTTATAGCTTCAAGAGTTCTTGTAATGCTCATGAATTTCCTGATGTGGTTTGGTAATACCACTATCCTTCTCATGGCAGGTATGCTTGGTATTGACTCATCACTTTATGAAGCAGCACAGGTTGATGGTGCTACAGCTTCACAGGTATTCTTTAAGATCACAATGCCTATTCTTCGTCCTATCTTCGTATATGTGCTTATCACATCACTTATCGGTGGTTTGCAGATGTTCGATGTTCCTCAGATCCTGACCAATGGTCGTGGTAATCCTACAGATTCCCTGACCACTGTAATCATGTTGCTGAACAGATACCTGACCAGTAAAGACGTAGGTCGTGGTGGTGCTTTGTCAGTATTCATGTTTATTGTAACCGGTATTCTTAGTTTGATCGTATTCAGAATGAACACTACTAAGGATAAAGATTGAGAGAGGAGATACAAGGATGAATAACGATATACAGATGAAGCCTCACGGCGTTCCAATCGGAGTCAGAAGAACAATCGCATATATTGTACTTGCATTCTTCTCATTCCTTTGCCTTATTTGGTTTTACATTTTGCTTATAAACTCAACAAGATCACACTCAGAGATGACACTTGGATTTACAGTACTTCCAAGTACTCACCTTTTGGATAACTGGAGCAGCCTTGTTAATGGTACAATCCCTATCGCAAAGGGATTCGTAAACAGTATTATTGTTTCAGCCTGCACAGCTTGTCTTACATCATACTTCTCAGCTATGACAGCTTATGCTATCAATACATACAGATTCAAGGGAAGAGCAGCTATTGCAACCTTTATCCTGGCTATCATGATGATCCCGGGACAGGTTACAGCTCTTGGTTTCCTTCGTTTGATCGTAAGACTTGGTATGGATGACTCAATTGTTCCACTTATTATTCCTGCAATTGCTTCTCCTGTTACATATTTCTATATCAAGCAGTACATGGAGAGCAACCTTCCTCTTTCACTGGTAGAGGCAGCAAGAATTGATGGATCTGGTGAGTTCCGTACATTTAACACAATCATACTTCCACTTATCAAACCTGCTATTAGCGTACAGATGATCTTCGCTTTTGTAGGTAGCTGGAATAACTACTTCACACCAGCCCTGATCCTTCATACAGATACCAAGAAGACACTTCCTGTTATGATCGCTCAGCTGCGTGGTGCTGACTGGTTACGTTTCGATATGGGACAGATTTACATCATGATCGCAGCATCAATCTTCCCAGTTATCGTGATTTACCTGCTTCTTTCAAGATATATCGTTGGTGGTGTATCTGCAGGTGCAGTAAAAGGTTAAAAGATTTCATTATGAAATCCTCCTATTTTTTACTCTTTCCTTTTATAAGCGTTGCGAAAGGCCATGGCGTTTGCCATGGCCTTTCGTAATTAATCAAGCTTCAATTCATCGAACATTTTACATTTTGTTTTGGCTTCTTTATAATTTTGGTAAATTTAAAAATTGGAAGCAGCATAACAAAAAAGCGGAGACTTTGAATGGATATGACGACTACAACTTTTAAAAGAATCTGTCAGATAGTAGTATTTACCGGAGTAGTATTTTTTATAATATTGAACTACAGGGCTATTGGGGCGATAATTGCCTTTGTCTGGGGAATTCTGCTGCCCTTTGTGATAGGGGCAATAATTGCTTTTATAATTAATATCCCCATGAGGGTTATAGAAGAGAAATGGTTCAAAAAGTGGAAGGGCAGGAAATTTGTAAGACCGGTTTCTTTGATTGTTACGATAGTTCTTGTGCTTTTGGTGATCAGTTGTGTGATCATGGTTGTGGTCCCACAGCTTGGGACAACTGCAAATCAGCTTGTAAAGGCCATGAATACTTCACTTCCACAGTTGCAGGCCTATGCTGAGAATTTCTTTTCAGGTAATAAAGAGATTCAGGCTCAGATAGAATCCCTGGATATGAATGCTGACAGTGTTATTTCTGCTGTAACTTCATTTTTAAAGAGCGGAGTGGGCAGTGCTTTTGGCAGTGCGTTTTCTGCTGCAAAGGCTGCGTTGTCTATGATGGCTTCGGTGGCTATAGGCGTAGTTTTTGCCTGCTATATACTTATGCAAAAAGAAAATCTGTACAGACAGGTGCAGATGCTTATTACTGCGTTGTTTCCTGAGAAGATCCGCGGCCAAATAAACTATGTAGCCAGGAAATTTTCAGATACATTCTTAAGCTTTATTTCATGCCAGTGTCTTGAGGCGTGTATTCTCGGCGCAATGTTTCTAATAGTTCTTTTGATTACAAGACTTCCTTATGCATTTTTGATCAGTATTTTAATTGCCTTTACGGCTCTTATTCCTGTGGTGGGCGCATTTATAGGATGTGCGGTTGGAGCGTTTCTTATACTTATGGACAGTCCGGAAAAAGCGCTTTTGTTTATTGTAATATTCCTGATACTTCAGCAAATTGAAGGAAATCTGATATATCCTAAGGTCGTTGGTGGTAGTGTGGGACTTCTATCTATGTGGGTTCTTTTCGCGGTTACTGTTGGATCCAGCCTTATGGGAGTTGCAGGAATGCTGTTTTTCATTCCACTTACTTCAGTAATATATTCTCTTATCAAAGAGTGGACCTACAAGAGGCTTAAAGATAAAAGTGTAGAGTAGTAAGACTAAAAGATATTAACAAAAAGCTAAGAATGGGATAATTAGTCAGTTCTTTTATGCCAGGGTATTTTAATTATCCTTGGATTCAGCGTCAGTCTCAACCTTTTTTATATCTTCTGACTGGTCAATAGTCAGATCAAAGCCGTTAAACAATTCGTTTTCAGGAAGTAGCATCTCAAAGCCATCAGTGTAGTCCAGCTTTGCAGTAGCGCTATCAAAACTAAGGCCAAGGACATGACCGCCATATAGCCTGTCGCTGGAAATGAAGTGAAGATGCCAGCCTGTGGCATTGAGGCTGTCCATGTAAGGAGGGCAGTATAGGGCAACGACAGTGCCTTCGATATTTTCATAGTCAAAAAAAGTCTGGTCAGTTTCAAGAACTTTTGCGAGTGGTTCATAAGGTTCTTTTTGCGAGTACTCGCTTCGTACATTCATTGTGGTAAAATCGCCATCTATGCGGACCATATAGAACCTGTTTTGTCCAAGCTCTTTTATCCTGCTATCAAGAAGTGTCTTGAGCTCATTAATATCCGCTACAGCTTCAATCTCAAGGACTTCGTCCTCATCAAAGAATGTGACATTGGAAAATGGGATCAGCTCATCGTTTCCTACTGTTTCGACGCTTCCGTCGGCAGCGGCCCTGTAGACAACGCCGTCTAAAGCGATGAGCTCGCCGTTTAGACCATCAAAGGTCCCGATCCCAATGTCGCCTTTTTTCATGAGTTCAGAAACAGGAACACTTCCGTAGTAATCTCCAAAGGTAAGTCCCTGAAGGAGGGATACCTGAAAAAGTGTATCCCTTTGCATATTGTCTTCTGGACCGTTATTTGCATCTCTTTGTCTGGACCATGCGCCGCAACCGGTGATGCTCAGTAAAATCAGAGTAGAAACACAGATATTGCTAATAATAGAACTGATCTTTTTCATCCATTTTATCCCCTCATAATTGAATTATGTGTTAAATGGTACATTTATTTTAGCAAATTATTTGCAGGGAATGAATATGCCAGATGTGGTTTATAACGGTGCTATCAGTTGAAAAGACCTTCTTTTGCAATTTGTAGCAGCATGTCAGCTCCTGCCATTGACATGGCAAACAGGGTGGTGATGAAAAGAAGTGTTACCGCCGGCTTGTCGTAGATAATCTGGTCAGATCTGTAGTTGGATATCAAAAGCTCTACTCCGAGCCCTATTAACATAATAGGCCAGAGCCTGAATATCAGTGCATAGTCAAGACTTCCGATAAAGAGATGAAGGATAAACAGCACTCCGAAAACTACCATGGAAAGGCCGGCTGTTATAGCCCCAACTCTATGCGTTCTTACCTGTTTCTCCATCTGCAACCTCCTCCTTCTGTTCAATGGCCAGCAGTTCTTTCTTTTTACCCTTGATAAGGACAATGCCGGCAACGATAAGTGCTATGCCGATCACAAGACTTGGAATATTGTCAAAGATAGGATAGATGGTGTCCCAGTAATCTCCGGGTATAAAATCTATTACGATGTCCATGATGTAATCCCATGCCATGCCAAGACCTATAAGGATAATGAATGCTGCAAATACAGTGCGCAGGGTCTTACTCTTGATATCGAAGGTGCCAGGGGTAAGGTATTCTTCCCAGATATACCTGTCTTCGTAGTTTGCAAAGTGCTCATCATCAAGACCTGCTATATTTCTTGCGTGGAAAAATCCCCAGAACCAGATCACGGCAATGACCGCCATCATGAAGTCAAAACGGACACACATAAGAAGTCCGAAGGCTGCAAAAAACAGGCACATAAGGCTCAGTCCGTTTTTCATAAAGCCCATATACATCTCGGCTGCTCCTGGCAGAAGTGAAAATATAAAAGTAAAGAATCTGTTCTTTTTCATAGGTTTCATTTTAAAATCCCTCCCTTTTCGGTGATGTAATCTTCTAGCATTGTAATAAGATCCTTTTTGCTCAGATATTTTTGAACCTCTTCTTTTGTTGGTTTTTGTTTTTGCGGTAGTATGTGCATCTCGTCTGTTATTGTTCTTTCTTTGAGAACCTCTTCTCTGGTTGGAACAGGCCTTCTTGCATCAATGGTGCGGGGCAGAAGAGTCATCAGTAAAAGAGCTGCGGCCACCGACAATACAACCTTGTAGGTGAACTTATAGAAATCTGCTGTTCTTTCTTTTTGAGATCTGGCAGGATTTCTATCAATCCTGCTTATTACTTCTGCATGCAGTCCCTTGGGTGCCTGCACCAATCCTTCACTTTCAGTTTCAGCGATAAGTGCACTTAGCTCTTCGTCGGACAAGTAATCTTTATTAAATGTCATGATAGAAAATCCTCCTTTCTCATTTTTGTTTTTAGCATTTCCCGGGCCCTGTAGATCCTGGTCTGAACATTCTTAAGAGGAACTCCCGTTTTTAGCGAGATCTCTTTTGCTGTAAGGCCATCTATAAAATGCATCCTGGCCGCTTCTTTATAGTTGTCTGGAAGTGCATTGCAGCTTTCGGTAAACTCTTTATACACATCCTTGGCTACGAAGGTCTCAAGCGGGCCATCTCTTGAAGTGACGTTTTCTGGCATCTCGGTATCCGGAGTTGGAGTCGTCTTTCTTTCAGAAGACTTAAGGTAGTCGATGCACTTGTTTGAGGCTATCCTGCATATCCAGGCTTTTTCGGATCCTTCAGAGAGACTTTCAAGATGCTCAAAGGCTGAGATGAAGGTTTCCTGAGTGATGTCCTGTGCTGTGAAATAATCGCCGCACATCTTGAGACAAATGGAAAAAACCAGATTCTCATAAGAAGTCATCAGCTGTATTAACTTTTCATTTGAATCTTTGTTCCCCACTTTTTCCCTCAACGCGTTTTGGATAGTCTATTTTTCGTCCTTCATATAATATAACGATTCACCGAACAGAAAGTCTTCACTTTTTTAAAAACTTAGAAAATTTTATGGCAAAAAATCGATGGAATACTGTAAAATACTGCATGTAAAGAGTTATAATAAAAATGATAAAAATCATAATGGAGATATTTATATATGAAAAAAAGTAAACTGATCGTTTCAAAAATAGTGACTGCAGCGATAATTGGAGCCATGGTTTTTGGCTTACCAGCAAAGGCCAGTGTTGCATATGCTGAGAATGATGATAAAGCAAAGACTGAAGCCGCAGCAGATGCAGAGAAGTCTGAAGCTGAAAAGACTGAAGAAAAGACAGAAGAAGAAAAGACAGAAGAAAAGACTGATGAGGAAAACGCAGAGCCTTTAGAAGAGCAGCTCTCCGATTACGACAGAGCCATAAAAGAGGCAGCAGACGCCCGTCATGCTCTTCAGAAAGATCCAAATCATGTTCATCATTTCAGATGGATCGCAAAAATGAACGAGAGTGAGTCCGCTGAAGGCACTATAAACTACATGTGTGATGAGTGCGACAAGGTTTGGTATTTCAGGCCCTATCCAGCTTACTACTGCTTCCAGGGTGACATTGCAAGGCAGATAGAGGTTGCGCCTAAGGATTTCACTGTAAAGGTTAAGACATCTCTTTTCATAAGCTTCAACAAACAGGTTATGGAGGCCCTTGAAAAGAGGCCCGACGTTTCGCTTTCTGTGAGCTTTCTTAGAAAACAGTATGTTGGCGATCGTTTAAGCTTTACAATTCCTGCAGGGGAAGATACCATGTCCCTTCTTGATGAGAATGGATACGCAGGATTTATCTTCCTTGGAAACAAGTATGGAATGACACTGGAAGTTAAGCACGAGCTGGACGAAGAGGACGCTGAGGCAGAAGAGACACAAGCTGAGGCAGGCACTTCTGAGACAAAGGAAGAAACAGACAGCGAGAATACAGACAAGCAGTGATGTTTATCTGATCAAAATATGAATAGAAGGCCTGGCATCTTAGTAAATGAGGTGCCAGGTTTTTTGCGTCTTTTGGGATATTTGTCTTTGGCTTTTGGGAAAAATTAACAAAGAAAAATGCATAAAAGATGAATATTTATAAAAAATAATGCTTGTCTTCATGACTTCACTGTGATAAACTCTTTCCAGTGCACACAAATGTCCGTCTGAGAAAAACACTATACTGACAGAGACAGACAATTGTATGCCAGAGAAAAACAGAAAGGTGCTTCTTAAGGTGCAGCAGGATACAGGATACTACGTAATAAGAAAGCAGGCAGTTCCAGATGTACTTCTCAAGGTGGTGGAAGCCAAGAAACTCCTTGAGTCTGGCAAGGTAAAAACTGTCAATGAGGCAGCAGCAAGCCTTGGGATCAGCCGCAGCTCTTTTTACAAATATAAGGAAGACATATATGAATTCCACGACAGCCTTCAGGGCACAACACTTACGTTGACCTTCCAGATGAACGACGAAGTGGGACTTTTATCCTACGTTCTCAATCTCATAGCAGATTTCGGAGCTAACATTCTTACGATACATCAGTCCATTCCTCTTAATGGAGTGGCATCTATTTCAATCACAATCCAGGTTTTGGAAACTACCAAGGATATCATGGAGATGATATCCATTATGGAAAAAACAGAAGGTGTGCACAAGGTCCACATCACAGGACGAAGTGCCACATTGACATAAAAGGAGGCAGCAAGATGGCAAAAGTAGCAGTACTGGGATATGGCACAGTTGGAAGTGGTGTTGTTGAGGTTTTAGACACCAATTCTGTAGAAGTAGCAGGAAGTGCTGGAGAAAAGATTGAAGTTAAGTACATATTAGACCTTAGGGATTTCCCTGGGGATAAGCATGAAACACAGGTTGTCCATGACATCAACATAATCCTGGACGATCCTGAGATAGAAGTTATCTGTGAGACAATGGGTGGAATAGAGCCTGCTTTTTCTTTTGAAAAAAGCGCCCTTGAGAGAGGCAAAAGCGTTTGCACCTCCAACAAAGAGCTGGTGGCTGTCCACGGTCCAGAGCTTGTGGAGCTTGCAAAAAAGAACGGAGCCAGCTATCTGTTTGAGGCAAGTGTTGGCGGAGGAATTCCACTTCTTCGCACCCTCAATGACTCCCTTAAGCATGAAAAGATTGATTCCATCACTGGAATCTTAAACGGAACAACCAACTACATCCTTACCAAGATGGACAAGGAAGGAATTGGCTTTGCCACAGTTCTTAAGGCTGCCCAGGACAAGGGGTATGCTGAAAAGAATCCTGAAGCTGACGTTGAAGGATACGACGCCTGCAGAAAGATCGCCATCCTCTCAAGTCTTATGAGCGGACAGCATGTTAACTACGAGGATATCTACACCGAGGGCATCAGCAAGATCAGCATTGAAGATTTCGACTACGCAAGAAATCTTGGAATGGCGATAAAGCTTCTTGGAATGTGCAAGAAAAATGAGAATGGCTTCTTTACTATAGTTGCACCATTCCTTATCCCATACGAGAATCCTCTTGCCAATGTAAACGGAGTGTTCAATGCCATCAACATACATGGCAATATGCTCGGAGACGTGATGTTCTATGGAAAGGGCGCTGGTAAAAACGCTACAGCAAGTGCGGTAGTTGCAGACGTCATCGACATAGTCAAGCACAAGGGCAAGCACATAGAAGTCAACATGAAGCCTGAGAAGGCAGTTCTTTCTCCAAAGGACAACGCAGTCCGCATGTTCTTTGTAAGAGTTCCTGCTGAATTAAAATCCCAGGCCATGAACATCTTTGGCGAGAATATTGAGGAAGTTACTGGAACTAACGTACACGGCGAGTTTGCCTTTATCACACCTAATATTTCCGAAAAAGATTTTGAAGAGAAGCTGTGGAAACTGGACAGCGTCAAGGGATATATCAGATTATATTAAGAAAAAGTAAAGAAGGAAGAATGTAGAACAATGAAGAAGGTAGTTAAGTTTGGTGGAAGTTCACTGGCAAGTTCAGAGCAGTTCAAGAAGGTGGCAGATATCATCAAGTCAGATCCTGACCGCGTTTACGTGGTTCCATCTGCTCCTGGAAAAAGAAATTCCAAGGACACCAAGGTCACAGACATGCTCTATAAGACCTACGCCCTTGCAGAGGCTGGTAAGGATTTTAAGAAGGAGCTTGATGCCATCAAGGCAAGATATGATGAGATCATCAAGGGACTTAAGCTTAAGCTTGATCTTTCAGGCGAGTTTAAGATTATTGAAAAGAACTTTAAAGACAAGGCTGGCAGTGACTACGCAGCCAGTAGAGGTGAGTATCTTAACGGAATCATCATGGCAGCCTATCTTGGATATGAGTTTATCGACTCAGCAACAGTAGTTGCATTTGATAAGAACGGCGACTTTGACAGCGAAAAGACCAACAAGCTTATGGGCAAGAAACTTGAGAAAACACCTAAGGCTGTTATCCCTGGTTTCTACGGAGCATATGCAGACGGAAAAATAAAGACCTTCTCAAGAGGCGGCTCAGATATTACAGGCTCAATTGTTTCAAGAGCCATCAAGGCTGATGTATACGAGAACTGGACAGATGTTTCAGGCTTCCTTGTTGCAGATCCAAGAATAATCGACAAGCCACCATACATTGAGACTATCACATACACAGAGCTCCGAGAGCTTGCTTACATGGGAGCTTCAGTCCTTCATGAGGACGCTATCTTCCCAGTTAGAAAAGAAGGTATTCCTATCAACATCAGAAATACCAATAAGCCAGAAGATCCAGGTACATGGATCGTTGAGTCAACAGCTAAAAAGTCCAAGTACGTTATCACAGGTATTGCTGGTAAGAAGGGCTTTTGCTGCGTGAATGTCCTTAAGGATCAGATGAACTCAGAGGTTGGATTTGTAAGAAAAGTCCTTCAGGCCTTTGAAGATCAGAACATCTCCATCGAGCATGTTCCTTCAGGAATAGACACCATGACAGTATTTGTCCAGCAGGACGAATTCATAGAAAAAGAGCAGTCAGTAGTATCAGAGATCCATAGACTTGCTCACCCTGACATGCTTGAGATCGAGTCAGACCTTGCCCTTATCGCAGTCGTTGGACGTGGCATGAAGTCCACAAGAGGAACTGCCGGCAGGATCTTCTCAGCTCTGGCCCACGCTTCTGTCAACGTCCGCATGATCGACCAGGGCTCATCCGAGCTTAACATCATCATCGGTGTCGAGACCAGAGACTTTGAAAAAGCCATCGCTGCCATCTACGATATCTTCGTAACTACACAGGTATAAAAAACCACGGGGACGGTAAGCCATGGGGACGGTTCTTTTGGCTGGTTTTCATCTTCAAAACCAGCCAAAAGAACCGTCCCCATGGCTTATCTGCGAGTCAGTGGTTTGTTTTACTGCATGAGATATTCGATGAACTGCTTGGAGCGGTCAATTCGCTCGGTGTTGATGACTATTGCGGCGACGGGAGTGAGGTCGGGATAGGCGCCGCACTCTGAAAGAGCTGTTGAGCCATCGAGTTTTATTCCGACAGGGATGGGATCATCCATTTCGGAAGGGTCCATCTCGTCGTACTGGAAGGTGTTGTTGTATTTATCTGCCATTACGGCGTATTTGTTGTTTGGATCGAACTTGCCGTTGGTGAGGTAATCTGTGTATTCATCGGAGGCAAGGTAATCAGCGTAGGCCTGGTCAACGTAAAAGAGCTTGTCAGACATGGCATCCAGTTCTTCTTTTGTATAGACGTCTCTTAGATCCATGAAGGTTTCCTGTGATGCGTAGTGGTAAGCTGTTCCACTATCTGTAACAAAAACATCAAGCTCTGATGCTGCGATGAGTGCCATGATCTTTTCGCTGGTGGCGACTGTGGTCTGATCTATAGAAGAACCGATGTAATTTGAAGCGGTATCGACCAGGACGTTCTCGGCGTTTGTGTCAATTCCTGCGTACTGCGCAAAACCATCCTGAAGAAAGACCTGGGTCTCCATACCCTGATTGTTTACAAACATGGAATACAGTGCATAGGGTTTCCTGTTTACTATGTCCCTTACAAAAGTTACCACAAGGATAACAGCGACCACTGCAACAATGGTGTGGATCTTGTAGTATTCCCAGAAGTAATCCCAGTGGGCCTTAAAACCCTGTCCTTTCAGTTTTTGCCTTTGCTCTCTTATTTCATCGCGAACTGCCATTTTTAACTCCTTAGAATTTCTTAACAGAAATGTAATACAAATTTGCCGTTAAAACATATATAATGTTAATGAGTGCTTTTTCATACCTAGTTATGATATGAAAATGCAATTTTACTGTCAAATAAAAAATCCTATAAAATCAAAATTATTGTGTGAAAAAACCTTGCAAGTCCTTGGAAAGTAATATAAGATAGTCGGTAATTTAATCGACTTAGGAGGAGACAATCAGTAATGGTAAGTGATAACAGTTATGTTGAGTGCCTTATTGAGAGCAAAGCTTCGCCGCTTGTGAAGTTTGGCAGCTATCTGGCTCTGATAGTGGCAGTAATCTTCTTTCTTTCCTCAATTCTTACTCCACTTGGAATTGTAGGTCTTATCCTGTGCGTCGCTGCAGGAGTTGCGTATTATTTCCTTTCGTTAAATGCAAACATCGAGTTTGAGTATCAGTACTGTGACAGGGAGATCACAGTGGACAAGATCCTCAACAAGAGTAAGCGCAAAAACGTAGCAAAATATGAGGTTGAGCGTATTGAGGCTTTTGCTCCATCACGTTCATATCACCTTGATGAGTTTAAGAACAAACAGTACAAGACTCTTGATTTTTCTTCAAGAGAGCAGGGAAGACAGCCTGATCCAACATATACATTTATATATGACGGAAAAGAAAAGGTTGTTTTTGAACCAAATGCTGAATTTGTAAATGCAGTAAAGAGTGTAGCACCTAGGAAAGTTTTCACAGATTAAAAGGGGATAAATAATGGGACAGATTATTGGCGAAGGAATTACTTTTGATGATGTACTTTTAGTACCTGCATATTCACAGGTTATACCTAATCAGGTTGATGTTGGAACATATCTTACCAAGAAGATCAAGCTCAACATTCCACTTATGAGTGCTGGTATGGACACTGTAACTGAGCACAGAATGGCCATTGCCATGGCAAGACAGGGCGGAATTGGTATCATTCACAAGAACATGTCAATCGAGGCTCAGGCTGAAGAGGTTGATAAGGTAAAAAGATCTGAGAACGGCGTTATCACTGATCCTTTCTCACTTTCACCTGATCACACACTTGCTGATGCTGATTCACTTATGGCTAAGTTCAGGATCTCTGGTGTTCCTATCACAGAGGGCAAGAAGCTGGTTGGTATCATCACAAACAGAGATCTTAAATTTGAAAAGGATTTCTCCAAGAAGATAAAAGAGGTAATGACTTCAGAGAACCTCATTACTGCCAAGGAAGGTATTACCTTAGAGGAAGCAAAGAGCATCCTTGCCAAGTCTAAAAAGGAAAAGCTTCCTATCGTAGATGACGATTACAATCTCGTTGGACTTATCACTATCAAGGACATCGAGAAGACTATAAAGTACCCATTAGCAGCCAAGGACGACCAGGGAAGACTTCTTTGCGGCGCTGGCGTTGGTATTTCTGCAAACTGCCTTGAGAGAGTTAAGGCACTGGTAGATGCCAAGGTTGACGTTATTGTTCTTGACTCAGCTCACGGACATTCTGAGAACGTACTTAAGTGCCTTCGTATGATCAAGGCAGAGTTCCCTGATCTTCAGGTTATCGCTGGAAACTGTGCAACTGCAGCTGCAACCAAGGACCTCATTGAGGCTGGTGCAGATGCTGTTAAGGTAGGTATCGGACCTGGATCTATCTGCACAACCCGTGTAGTTGCTGGTATTGGTGTACCTCAGATCACAGCAGTCATGGACTGCTACGAAATGGCCAAGCAGTACGGCGTACCTATCATTGCTGATGGCGGTATCAAGTACTCTGGCGATATTACTAAGGCTATTGCAGCAGGAGCTAACCTTGTAATGATGGGCTCCATGTTTGCTGGCTGTGATGAAGCTCCAGGAGAGTTTGAGCTTTATCAGGGCAGAAAATATAAGGTTTACAGAGGAATGGGATCAATCTCTGCCATGGAGAATGGTTCTAAGGACAGATACTTCCAGGAAGATGCTAAGAAGCTTGTTCCTGAAGGAGTTGAGGGCCGTGTGGCTTACAAGGGAACTGTAGAAGATACAGTATTCCAGCTTATAGGAGGCCTTAGGTCCGGTATGGGATATTGTGGATGCAACACAATTGAAGCTCTTAAGGAGAACGGCAAGTTCATCAAGATGACTTCTGCAGCTCTTAGAGAATCTCATCCTCACGATATACAGATCACTAAGGAAGCTCCTAACTACAGCGTTGATGGACAGTAAGATAGGAATTCCTTATATAAGGAGTAGGTTTTGCAGGATATAACTACCATGGTGGACAACTTGGAGACCACTAACGGGGGTCAGGGTGGTAATGAGACCAGGACCCTTAGTAGTTTTGCGCAAAAACACAAGGGCGAGATGCAGGCCTGGCAGGATAAATTCTGCAAAATGGCTGGCGTCTATGCCATGTGTCTTGATGAACAGGGGATTCCTATCACGGAATTTTCTGGTAATTCTCATGAAGTTGAGATCATCAAAAAATATGTTACCCCTATAAGAATACATAACATCTACAAGCGAGTGTCAGACAGCGAACTTGAGGATCAGGCTGTGGAGATCACAGAGATTCCAAACCTTCAGCTGGCGGCGCTTGCTGTTGGGGATAAAGGGAAGATTTCAGCAGTACTTGTTGTAGCGGCGCTTTTATCGGACGCCAGGTATGATAAGTCTTTTTTCCATTATCCACCTATCGATAATTTTCAGTATCAGATCACCGAAGACAAATTTTATAAGACCTTGGACCTGATGAGGGCAACCCTGGTAGTCCTTATAGACGTTGAGGCTTCCAGGTCTCAGGCTGTTGCCATAAGTGAAGGCAGCAAGTTAAAAGAGCTTGAGATGACCAGCTCTTTTCACAGAGCCGAGACCATGACTGAGATAGTATCCCTCCTTGACAGTGATGAAGTCATTGAGGAGATAATGGCTGAAGTTCTGACCAAGCTGTGTTCCTATCTTCAGCTCAGCAATGCCTTTATCTGCAGGATACATCACGATACACTTATGGACATTGTAGTCCAGTGGACTCATCCCGGCACGTCAAAGCTCTTTCCGGAGACCACAGATCAGGAAGTGTGCTGGTTTTTAGAAACTCAGAAAGCCATAGTTGTATCCTCTGATACACAGATGAATGCAGGTGAGAGAGAACAGCTGGAAAACCTTGGCATCAAGGCTCTTGTTTCCATGCCTGTTGTTATAAATGGAAATCCAATGTTCTATACCTGTCTTACAGAAAACAGGGAAAACAGGATATGGTCCATTGACGACATCAAGTTTGTCAATGACGCCATCAGGATCATGCAGAGTATCATTACCAAGAGGCTGCAGACCAACTCTCTGGCAAGTTCTTTTGCCTCACTGGAAGCAGTCCTTGATAATGTGGGAAGTTCTATATATGTCAGGGATATAAATACTGGAGTTTTGCTCTTTGCCAACAGGAGCTTTAAAAAGAACTTCAGCAGAGAGCTCACTGAGAACAAACTTCCGGAGCTCTTTGAGACCAATATCCCTCCAAGAAGCCACAGCGGCAACTATGAAGTTCACCACAAGGACAGAGAGAAGTGGTACGACGTATACTACACCAGGATCAAGTGGGTTGACGGACGCCCGGTATCTCTTTGTGCCATCTATGATGTCACCGAGAAAAAGCTTTATCAAAAGCGCATAGAGCAGCAGGCATACACCGATTTCCTCACAGGTCTTTTCAACAGGATGTGCTGTGAGAAAGATCTGGCAAAATATGTGGATGAAGCAAGGCAGACTGGGCAGCGAGGTGCCCTTATGTACCTTGATCTTGATGACTTTAAACACATAAACGATTCACTGGGACATCAGTATGGAGATGCCCTGCTTCAGGATATATCAAGGACCATCAGCAGAATCGAAGGTATCAGCAGTTCCTGTTACCGTATGGGCGGAGATGAGTTCGTTATCATCGTTCCTCCAGAGAGCTATCCAAGGATCGACAAGATCATGGAGGAGATAAAGAACGCTTTCGCAACCCCATGGTACTTAAAAGACAGCGATTACTACTGCACCATGAGTATGGGTGTAGTTCTTTTCCCTGATCACGGAGATAACGTATCAGAACTTATAAGAAAATCTGACGTAGCCATGTATGAGGCCAAAAAGTCAGGAAAGAACAGGATTGCGGAGTACTCCGACAACATTGATTCTTCATCCATACACAGGCTTGACCTTGAAAAGAATATGTACTCAGCCATTACCAAGAAGTGCGATGAGTTTGAGGTTTACTTCCAGCCTGTAATAAGTGAAAACAAAAAGGGCGGTAAAAAGCATATCGGTGCTGAGGCTCTTATTCGTTGGAACAGCACCTCTTTGGGATTCCTTAGTCCCGATGAGTTCATTCCTCTTGCAGAGTATTTAGGACTCATCACTCCTATAGGAAATCATGTTCTAAAAAAGGCATGTGAGTGCTGCAGGCAGTGGAACGACTCCGGATTTGGAGATTTCTCCATCAGCGTCAATGTGTCAGTTGTGCAGATCATGCAAAACGACATCGTGGATGTGATCAAAAACTGCATTGAGGAAAATGGCATCGATCCTAAGAATATAGTACTGGAGCTTACTGAGAGACTTGCCATAAATGACCTTGCAAGGACCAAACAGACTCTTCTTGATATTAAGAGCCTTGGAGTAAGGCTTGCTCTTGATGATTTTGGAACCGGATACTCAGCTCTTTCAAGTATAAGAGCTCTTCCTTTTGACATTATCAAGATAGACAAGGATTTTGCAGCGGATATAGTAGATGACAAGTATTCTCAGGCTGTTGTAAGGTCCATGGTAGATATGGGTAAGGCCATCGGGGCAGAGATCTGCGTAGAGGGTATCGAGAGTAAGGAACAGGTAGACATCGTAAGAAAGCTCGGAGCCAAGTACATCCAGGGCTACTACTACGACAAACCCATGAGAAGAGCGGCCTTTGAGGAAAAGTATGTGTATAACGGATGAGTTTATGTTATACTATAATGTACTTTAAAAACAAAAAGAAAGTTGGTTTTATTTTAGAATGGCAGAAGAATTAACAAATCCAAACGGAAGACATTTTATTGAGCGAGAGATCGATAAAGATCTGGCTGAGGGCGTTTACGATCATGTCCACACAAGATTCCCGCCTGAGCCCAATGGCTTCCTTCATATAGGTCATGCCAAGAGTATACTTTTGAACTACGGAATGGCCAAGGAATATGGCGGCAAGTTCAACATGAGATTTGACGATACCAATCCTACCAAGGAGAAGTCAGAGTTCATGGACGCCATCATCGAGGACGTTAAGTGGCTTGGCGCTGATTACGAGGACAGACTTTTCTATGCATCAGATTACTTTGACGAGATGTATGAGGATGCAGTTAAGCTTATCAAAAAGGGCAAGGCTTACGTTTCAACTCTTACAGCTGAGCAGATGAGAGAGTACAGAGGTACTCTTACAGAGCCTGGTAAGAACGACCCTGACAGGGACAGAAGTGTGGAAGAAAACCTTCGCCTGTTTGAGGAAATGAAAAGCGGCAAGGTAGAGGACGGCGCAATGACTCTCCGTGCCAAGATCGATATGGCTTCACCTAATATCAACATGAGAGATCCTATCATCTATCGTGTTGCACATATGACACATGCAAGAACTGGTGATAAGTGGTGCATCTATCCTATGTACGACTTTGCTCATCCTATTGAGGATGCAATCGAAGGCATCACACATTCACTTTGCACCCTGGAGTTTGAGGACCACAGGCCTTTATATGACTGGGTCAAGAACGAGTGCGAATACAAGAACCCTCCTCGTCAGATCGAGTTTGCCAAGATGTATCTCAACAACGTGGTAACAGGTAAGAGATATATCAAGAAGCTTGTTGAGGACGGAATCGTAGATGGATGGGATGATCCAAGACTTGTAACTATCGCTTCTCTTCGCAGAAGAGGCTTTACACCTGAGTCCATCAAGATGTTTGTAGATATGTGCGGTATCAGTAAGGCACAGGCTACAGCAGAGTATGCAATGCTTGAGTACTGCATAAGAGAGGACTTAAAGCTCAAGGTGCCTAGAGTAATGGCAATCCTTGACCCTGTTAAGCTTGTTATTGACAATTATCCTGAGGGACAGATTGAATATCTTGATATCGAGAACAACAAGGAAGTTCCTGAAATGGGAAGCAGGAAGATCGCCTTTGGAAAAGAACTCTATATTGAGCGAGAGGATTTCATGGAGGAGCCTCCTAAGAAGTACTTCAGACTCTTCCCAGGCAACGAAGTAAGACTTATGAATGCTTACTTTGTGACATGCCAGAGCTTTGTAAAGGATGAAAACGGAAACGTAACTGAGATCCACTGCACATATGATCCTGCAACCAAGGGTGGAGACAGCCCGGATGGCCGCAAGGTTAAGGGAACTATCCACTGGGTATCAGCTTCAGAGTCACTTGCTGCAGAAGTAAGACTCTATGAGAACATCATTGATGAGGAAAAGGGTGTTTACAACGAGGATGGCTCACTTAACTTAAATCCTAATTCTATCAAGGTTATCAAGGATGCCAGACTTGAGAAATGTCTTGCAGATGCCAAGGCTTATGATAAATTCCAGTTCGTAAGAAACGGGTTCTTTAGCGTGGACAGCAAGGATTCCAAGGATGGCGCTCCTGTATTTAACAGGATTGTTTCACTTAAGAGCTCATTTGTTTTACCTAAAAACAACTAATTAGAGAGGTACGATCATGGCGGGTATTTTTTCTGGATTAGAAAAACTTGGTCTTGGAAATATCGGAAAAGAACAGCTTTTTGAAGACCCCAAGAAAAAGACAGTTGAAGTTAAGAAGGAACAGCCTAAAAAACTTCAGCTGGTAAATGAGGAAGATTATCTCTTTGACAAAAAGTATAAGTGTCCTGTATGTGACTCTGAATTTGAGGCAAGGACAGTAAGAACTGGTAAGGTAAGAATGAAGAATGTAGACATTGATCTGCGTCCTGATTATGATGAGCTTGACCAGAACAAGTATGATGTAATAGCTTGTCCTGCCTGCGGCTATGCTGCACTTGGAAGGTACTTCCCAAATCTCAACAAGTACCAGATTGATGATATCAGAGTTAAGATATGCATGAACTACAAGCACGAGCCCAACAATGAGCCTATATATTCTTATGAATATGCCAAGAGACTCTATCAGCTGGCTCTTGCCAATGCAGTTGTTAAAAAAGCTAAAAACAGTGAGAAAGCCTATATCTGTATGAAGAGTGCATGGGTCATCAGAGGTGAGACCCAGAGACTTGATCCTGAAGAGGAAGGATATGAGGCCAAGAAGAAAGAGAACGATGCTCAGGAAAAAGAGCTTCTTGAAAACGCCCTGAACGGATTTGTAATGGCAAGGCAGTCTGAGGAATTCCCAATTGCAGGAATGGACTCAACAACTCTTGACTACCTCATTGCAGCCCTTGCTGTTGAGACTGGTAAAAAAGATATCGCCAGCAAGATGATAAGTGATATCCTGGTTTCAAGAACAGCCAACAGCCGTATCAAGGACAAGGCAAGAGTATTAAAAGACATGCTTGCAGAAGAGTAAATACGACATAAAAATAGCCCTCGCATATGCGAGGGCTTTTAATTTACTGATTTATTTGTCTTCGTCGTCGAAGAACTCTTCCTCTTCGGATTCTTCTTTTGCATCTTCTTCAAGAGGCTCCTGCTTGTCATCTGCCTCTTTTTTATCTGTATCTTCAGACTCTGAGGATCCTGTGATATCTACGTATTTACGTGAACCAAATTTATTATCCGCATCGTCATCATCGTCGAAGTCATCGAAATCATCGAAGTCATCGTCGTCGAAGCTGTCTGCTATCTCCTCTTCTCTCTTGCTGAGATAGTAATATGCACCTGCGGCAGCGGCTGCGGCAGCGGCGCAGAATAAAACAAATTTTCCAAATGAATTATTCTTGGACATAGTAACCTCCCTAAATTAAACGACTAAATTGATTTTAATACAATTTGCAATCAATTAAAAGACCTGAGTATTAAAAATTGATAAATAACGTAAAATCGTTTGAAGTGCCAGATTATAAATGCTAATATTTATTTAGACTGACATGGTCAATCATCCCCGAAAATGAGGACTTTCATGAACGAGAGATTTTTTGAGCTTAAAAAAGAAAAGCAGGACAGAATGATAAACGCCGCGCTAAAGGTCTTTTCCCAGTACGGTTATCGCCATGCAAGTACTGATGAGATTATTAGGGATGCGCAGATAAGTAAAGGTCTTTTGTTCCATTATTTTGAGAGCAAGATCGGTCTTTATGCTTTTTTGTATGACTATGCCACCAGGTTTGTTACCCTGGAGCTTACTCAGAACGTTGAACCTGGGGAGAATGACTTTTTTGTACTCTACAAACAGATACTTAACGCCAAGACAGACTCTATGTATCGTTATCCTTACGTGTTTTTGTTCCTGGACAAGGCTGATGAGGAGTCAGATCAGGATGCACTGGGTGAGATAGAGGAAAGGCGAGATAAATATCACAGGCTTATGGATGCCTTAAAAGAAAGGGCGGACATCACAGTATTTGGCACAGATATGGATTATGTGAAGGTGTGGAATCTTCTGGATTTCACCGTTGATGGTCTTATGCTAAGGGCTGTAAGAAGTGACAATTTCAGGGCGGATTTCCTATTGGAAGAGGCCACTGAATACGTGGATATGATAAAGAACATAACTTTAAAATAAAGTAAAAAGGAGGACCTTATGAGTAAGTTCCTAGTAGCAGGTGTAACACAGATTGAAACTATCGTAAGAGTTGATAAGATTCCTGTAAGTTATTCTCCTCTTACCTGCGTGAATGATTCAATTTTCACAGCTATGGGAGGCGATGCCTACAATGAGTCTCTGGCCCTTAAGTGGCTGGGTGATGATGTTTGCTTTATGTCCATCGTAGGCAGGAATCAGGACCTTGGACTTATCAATCCGCCGGATCGTAAGATCACTCTTTCAACTGAATATATAATCCCTCAGATGAGAGAAACTCCTACTGAGGTTGTGCTTTATGATAAAGACAGAAAGCAGCAGATCTTTGAGGATATCAAGGACCTTAGAGAAAATGTCTATGACATGAACATGGTGGCTCCCATCGCTGACAGCTGTGACATGATGGTCCTTGCCAATGCCAATTTCTGCAGACCTTTTGCCAAGGCAGCTGTCCAGTACAATAAGCCTATAGCAGTTAATATAAGAAGCTACCATCCGGAAAAAGAAAAATACAACACCGATTTCCTTGAACCGGCCAAGGTGCTTTATTTTTCAGATGATACTCTGACAGAGGATCCATATAAGTTCATTCAGAGAATGTCTGATACCTATGGAACTGAGATCATTATCCTTGGACAGGGCAGTGAAGGACTTATTCTTTTTGACAGGACCAAGGACCTTCGGGTTCACTATAAGACGGTTAAGACTAATGAAGTTGTTAATACCATCGGTGCTGGTAATGCGCTCTTTGCCTGCTTCCTTCATTACTACATGGAAAATGGGGACAGCGTAAATGCTATCAAGAATGCGCTTTTGTTTGCTTCCTACAAGATTGGTTACATGGGTACATCAAACGGATTCATGACAACAGACCAGCTTGAGCAGTGGAGAAACCTTATCTGGGGCATTAAAAAGAGTGCTTTTGATGAACAGTCACAGGGATAATTCCACTTGAAAAAAACAGGATAAATGTGGTAAAGTAGAACTACGGAAACGTTACCGGTAACGGTGAAAATTTCCGTAGTTTTTCTTTAAAAAAGGAGAGATGAATATGGCAAATACAGCTAACAAATCCAGTAGAAAATGCGGCGTTTTACTACCAATCTTTTCACTTTCATCTGAGTACGGAATAGGTACCTTTTCAAAAGAAGCCTATGATTTTGTGGACTTTTTGGAGGAGGCAGGACAGAGCTATTGGCAGCTTTTGCCGCTTGGCCCAACCAGCTACGGAGATTCTCCGTACCAGTCTTTTTCTACATTTGCAGGCAATCCATATTTCATCGATATTAATACTTTGATAGACGAGGGGCTTCTTACCAAAAAAGAAGCAGATAAGTTTAACTTTGGCGGAAGCGAAGAGTATATCGATTATGAAAAAATATACGATTCAAGGTTTAAGCTCCTTAAAATTGCCTATGACAACTTCATTAAGAAGAACAAATCTTTTGCGGACAAGGCAAAGAAGTTTGAGACATTCAAAAAGAGCCGCGACAATTTCTGGCTGGCTGATTATGCTCTTTTCATGGCTCTTAAAAATGACAATGGCGGCAGAAGCTGGAATACCTGGGAAGAGGGTGTAAGGCTGAGAAAACCTGCAGCAATAAAGGCAGCTAAGGAAAAATACAAGGAAGAGATTGATTTTTACTGCTTCCTGCAGTTTCTGTTTTCAGAGCAGTGGGATAGGCTCAAGGCTTATGCCAACAAAAAGGGCATTGATATCATAGGAGATATCCCTATTTATGTGGCCTTTGACAGTTCTGATACCTGGGCTAATCCTGAGCTGTTCCAGCTTAATGAAAACAACGAACCAATCGATGTTGCCGGATGCCCTCCAGATGCGTTTTCTGCAACAGGTCAGCTCTGGGGCAATCCTCTTTATAAGTGGGATTACCACGAGAAGACAGGCTATAAGTGGTGGCTTAAGAGAATTGCCCACTGCTACAAGATCTACGATGTTGTAAGGATTGATCACTTCAGGGGCTTTGATGAGTACTATGCTATTCCTTATGGTCATCCAACAGCTGAGCATGGTAAGTGGAAGAAGGGCCCTGGCTACAAGCTTTTTGACGCAATGAAGAAGGAGCTTGGTGAAAAGAGAGTCATCGCTGAGGATCTTGGATTTTTGACTGAGTCTGTAATAAAGCTTGTTAAGAAAACTGGCTATCCTGGAATGAAGATACTTCAGTTTGCCTTTGATTCCAGGGAAGAGAGCGACTACCTTCCACACAATTACATCAAGAACTGTATCGTTTATACAGGAACTCATGACAACGACACAACAAGGAACTGGTTTGACACTCTTCCTAGAGCTGACAAGAAATTCTGTAAGGAATACCTTGGCATCAAGAAGAGCAGCGATGCTGTGTGGGCTGTGATCAGATCAGCATTTGCAAGTGTGTCAGATACTGTTATAATTCCAATGCAGGACTATCTTGAACTGCCAGGATATGCAAGGATCAACACCCCATCTACACTGGGCGGCAACTGGGTATGGCGTCTTAAGAAGGATGCCCTGACACCTGAGATTGCCGGCAAGATGAAAGACTTTGCAAGAATATACAGGAGATTACCTTAAATAAATGTCAGAGATCACAATAGTTGAAATAGCCAAGAGGTGCGGCGTAGGTGTCAGCACTGTTTCAAGGGCCATCAATAATCACTCAGATATCAACCCTCAGACCAAAAAGAGAATAATGGCTGTTATCAAGGAGACAGGCTATATTCCCAATAACAGTGCAAGGAATTTGAAAAGAACTGATGCCAAGTGCATTGCGGTTTTAGTTAAAGGTATCACCAACCCATTCTTTTCACCAATGATAGAAGTGGTGGAGCAGGAGGTGGACAAGAGGGGTTATGCCCTTGTCCTTCGACATGTTGAGGCCTATGAGAATGAGGTGGATGTTGCTCTTGAGCTTGAAAAAGAAAAGAGACTTCGCGGGATCATTTTCCTTGGCGGAAGTGCCAAGCACCCTGCAGATAAGATGAAACAGATTGGCGTGCCTATTGTATTTGCGACCATCGGTTCTGACATTTCTGAAGATTTTAACAGAAATGCCTACTCAACAGTTTCTGTGGACGATGAAAAAGAGAGCTTTAAGATGGTTTCCCATCTCATTGAGATGGGACATAAAAAGATTGCCATAATGGCAGAGGGAAGTGATACTCCTTCTGTAGTTCAGCTGCGTCTCAAAGGCTATATTAAAGCCCTTAAGGCTGCTGGCATCAAGGTCAATAATAACCTTATAAGATACGTTGATCAGAGGATCTACACCATGGCCAACGGATATGATACGGCAAAAGCTCTTATTGAATCAGGCGAGAAGTTCACAGCTCTTTATTGTATTTCTGACGTACTGGCTATCGGTGCACTGAGGGCCTTTGCGGATGCAGGACTTAAGGTGCCTGAAGATGTCAGTGTTGCAGGATTTGACGGACAGGAGCTCTCACAGTACTGCATACCAAGGCTGACCACCATCAGACAGCCTCTTGTTGATATATCAAAAGAGACCATAAGGCTCATCTTTGATATTATTGACAAGGAGAGTGGTCATAGGCATATAATATTCCCTGGTGAACTAATTGAAGGAGAATCAACCAGGAAAATATAATGAACGAAGAGATATTTGAATACGAAGGCTATACAGGGTCAGTAAACTACGACAGGAAGGCTGACTATTACACAGGCGAGGTCACAATAGGCGGAAAGATCTACACCTATGAAGGGGATTCTCTAGAGGAACTTCGGGAAGACTTTGAGGATATCATTGATTCCATCATCGCATTTGATGAGATGGGTGATGACGAAGACTCCGAGGAGGACGTGGATCTATGAAAGACGTACTGGACATTTTTCTTAAGTATGTGCTGCCCTTTATAGCTGCATATCTTATTAACATAGTGATGAACAGGTTCCTTAGCAAAGAGCTGCTAAGGGGCAAGATTCATCTTATTTTTTTGAAGGGCATTATTCTTGCTATCGTTTGGGCAGCAGCTGCGCTGACTGCACTTAGCGGTATTCCTGCTTTTGAAAAGACATGGGAGACAGCCATTGCTTCATCTGGAATAGCTGCTGTTGTACTGGGTCTTGCAGCTCAGTCAACGCTGGCAAATGTGTTTGCAGGAATAGCTCTTTCTGCATCAACTTCAAGACCCTTTGATATAGGGGACAGGATCAAGATAGACAACTATGATCCTGGATTTGTTGAGAACATCACCCTTCGTCACACGGTCATCAAGACCTACCAGAACGAGATAATCTATATTCCCAATTCCATTGCAGGATCTTCAACCATAGTAAACTACACTCAGGAGGACTCTTTTTCTTATCCTATAAGAGTACAGGTTGCCTATGGCACAGACATGGACAAGGCAATGACTGTTATGGCAAGTGCCATCTATTCTCATCCCAAGCACTATGGAGCAAGACCAACGGTGCTGTGCAAGAGCTGCGATGACAGCGGAGTTACGCTGCAGGCTCTTGTTGAGACCAAGGACTTTAAGGACAATCCAAGAGCCTGCTCAGAGTGTCTTGTGGAGATCATGAAACGCTTCAAGGAAGAGGGCATTGAGATTCCATACAACAAGCTGGTACTATTAAAGGGCGAAGAGTAAAACAATATACGGGGGTTATTATGGGTAAGCTTTATTTCAGGTATGGAGCTATGGGGAGCTCCAAAACAGCAAACGCACTGATGGTGCGCTACAACTATCTTGAGAAGGGACAGAACTGTATCCTTTTAAAGCCAAAGACAGAAGACAGAGATGGCAAGATGGTCGTAAGATCCAGAATGGGATTGGAAGCCGAGTGCATCTTTGTAGAAGATTTTCTTGATGAAGTAGTAAATGAGTGGTTCACAAAAAAGAGCACTGCATGGAAGAAACTGGACTGTGTCCTTGTTGACGAAGCACAGTTTTTAACAGAAGAGCAAGTTGACCTTCTTGCAGAGGTTGTAGATAAGTACGATCTTCCGGTTATCTGCTACGGACTTCGCACAGACTTTACCAGCCATCTCTTCTCAGGCTCCAAGCGCCTTATGGAGATCGCCAACTACATCGAAGAAGTTCCAACAGTCTGCTGGTGCGGTCGCCGTGCCCACTTCAATGCCCGTGTATCAAATGGCAAGATCGTTCGCGACGGCGAGCAGATCATGATGGGCGGCAACGAATCCTACGTCTCAGTCTGCCGCAGACACTTCCTTTCCGGCGAAGTGGACGGCAAGCGTGAAAGAGATATCCAGGAATAAAAAACACGGGACGGCTCTGAAGCCACGGGGACGGTTCTTTTGGCTGGTTTTGACAAATCAAAACCAGCCAAAAGAACCGTCCCCGTGGCTTCAGAGCCGTCCCGTGTTTTTATTTACAGGGCAGCCAGATCTAGCTGCTGCACGGTGCCAACGCCTCCGCTTTCACGAAGAAAAACGCCGGAAGCTTTTGTCATGGCCTGCATGGTGAAGGTGCTTCCAAAGTGAGAATATTCAGTATTGGTGTTTCCCAGGTGGATAGCGCCAACGTCGGCTTCTTTAAGGCCAAGCAGTGTATCTGTTCCGTCTTCGTTTCTGATCCAGATCTTTAACTGGTCATAGATTTTATCATTTTCATCAATCCAACCATTTCCATCAAGATCATAGGCAGAAAGATCTTTAAAACCGTCCCCCGACTTTGTTCCAAAAAGTTCCGAGCCATCATTGATCTTCCCATCACTGTTTTTATCTAGTGCCAGGAACCCTGATCCCTCTCCCAGATTTGAAATCTTCTCTTCCTGCCCGTCAGCATCAAGATCAAAATAGAAATTCTGATCACTGATATTTGTTACGCCGCTGCCTACATTGATAACGAGAGGATCAATAAGGCTTACTGCGCTGGCTACATCAATTCCAGCGTACTGGCAGAGCCTTCTGGACATGGAGAAGTTAACTCCAAAATCAATGACTCTTCCGTCCTCTGTAAGAGCGGTGCCTGTGCCACTAAAGGTTGTCTCCTCTGTCTCGATGTGAGTAACCTCAATAGTGGTCTTTTTTACAAGCATGTTTTCAGTTAGCATACCTGCAGTGTTTGACAAGGTTTTTGCATATCCCCTGCTCTGGCCATCTCCTCCAAAGATCTGAAGAAGACTTAAGATCCTTTCAAGCAGCATGTTTCTAAGCTCCATGATCTGATCCTCCAGGCTGGAAGTCTGAGGTGACAGATATTCTGATTTTGAGGGCTTAAGTGACATGTAGCTGCCACTGCCTATGGCCGTCTCCTCCGACGATGCATCTGAAAGTTCAAGCTGATCCATTTTCTTTTCCTGGCTCTTTAAACTCTCAAGAAATGCACTCCTTGTCATGGTTTCGGTCTTCATGGTCACACTTCTTTCCTCCTGGTAATGGTGACCTGAGACCAGGTTTACGTTACTTTGTGCAATTTTCATGGTACCTCCTTAGCGCTGGTTTGGGCCCGTTTCTGCGAAAAAACTGCTGCACAGGATACAGTTTTTTGGGCAAAAAAAGGACCTTCACCCAGATGAAAGTTTACTCATCCTTGAAGATCCATGCTTTCCTTAGCTGTATTATATATATCGGTTCACATGACGACGTTAATAATAGAACTTAAAAAAGTTTTAATTTTCAGATTTTTCAAGATTTTTAATATAAATTTAATCAGCCAAATCCCATTAATATGAGAAAATATAATAGACGTTATATGAATACATTAATGGGTGAAATTATATGAAAGTGGCTTGCGTATCAATTGATATCCTGCATCCTGTGCTGACAAGTCTATATACTTGCGGCTGTGAGATCATGAAGGTTTTCACATGTAAAACCGACAACATAACAGAGTTCAACACAAAGACTGTGGCCTTTGCAAAAGAGCATGATATTCCGCTGCAGATGGATCGCATAACCAAGGACGATCTCTACGAGCTGGTGGCAGAGGGGTGCGATTTTGTGCTGGTTGGCGGATATTACTACGTGATCCCAGTAATAGATGAGCTTCGCATTGTAAACACTCACCCAGCCTATCTTCCTGTCGGAAGAGGCGCATGGCCAATGCCTCTGACGATTCTTAAGGGCCTTACAGAGAGCGGTATCACCATGCATCGCATGACAAAGGGACTCGACGAGGGAGAAATCATCCTTAGGGAAAAGATACCTGTTTATGCGGATGATGATCTTTTAACTCTTACTGAGCGTCAGAATGCACTTATTCCGCCTATGGTGAAAAAGCTTGTTTCTGACTTCGACAATCTCTGGGATAGTGCAGTTCCTCAGGATGAATCTATTGCGGAGTACTGGGAGATGCCTGAAAAGGACCAGTACACCGTAAAAGATACTGATTCTTACGACAAGGTTGATCTGATACTCAGGGCTTTTTACAGCTACGAGTGCTATTACATAGATACAACAACAGGTCAGGAATACGAGCTCATTGGAGCTGTGGCAAAGCCAGGTGTTCCTAAAGATGAAAGCAGCCCAAATATCTTTTCTGTAAAAGGAGGATATATATCTGCACCAAAAGTCAGATGTATTTAAATTATGCTTGATATTGCAATACGTTCAATAGAACTTGATCATGAAGATGCCATTACGCAGCTTTATGATACATATGGATATGGAGACAGCGCTCACGCCTTCAAAACTATGTATATCTGGGCCCAAGACTTGTCCATGTCGCTGCATCAGACCTCTGGTATGTATACTGCCAAGATGGAGGATGATGGCGATAACACCTGGCTGTTTCCTGTTGGGAACGATGCTGAGAAGTGTGCCTTTATTGAAGAGATG
>Ga0256405_10003235_pt1 | contig 34369 bp, 36 predicted proteins | sample RumenRJG_02DNA_FD_189096 | JGI IMG/M metagenome (GOLD analysis project Ga0256405, IMG submission 189096) | Bovine rumen microbial communities from Lethbridge, Alberta, Canada - RJG_02 | ecosystem: Host-associated > Mammals > Digestive system > Stomach > Rumen | place: Canada: Alberta...
CATATGAGAATTCTCAGATTACAGCCGTAGATATGCACAAAGAGGCAACAGACGGAAAAGCATTGATTCGGTATCCGATGATCAAAGAACAGCAGATACGATATCAAAACTGAAATCAAGATATATTTCAGTTTATAGATTTGTTCGGTATAACGAATTTTATCATAATCAATTCGGCTTTACCGTTGACATTCATAGCAACGTCTCCAGGCATGTGGAGACGGTATGTCTTTTACGTGGGGAAAAAGTTGACGGACATATTCAGGTAGATTTGGATATCGAAGAGCTGGAGAATAAGTCAGGGATTTCATTTTGATTTGAGACACATAAATCTGGATTTGTCGAGATGCTTCCTTGCGGAAAGAAATCGAAAAATTCAAGTTTGTCGATGAACATGTCGGCTATGAGGGTGAGGTCCCCTGAGGGGGTTGGATCCGGGCGTATGCTTTTGTTAAACTATCGGCGGAAAATACCGTATGGTATAGTTGTATGCGAGCAAGGAAAAAGGAACAGAAATCAATATGAAAGTACAGAAGAGATCAATTACAGCATTTATTATAATGGTGCTTGTATTAATTACAGGCTGCGCGGAACAGAATAACGGAGCTGAGGCGATTGCTCCTAACGCCGCATCGAAAATGATTGATAATCTGGAGTCTTATGTCACTCCTGACAATATTGGGAAATATGATTTCACAGAACGCGCAATGGCATATCTGGAGCATCTTGGAACAGGGAACAATTCCCGCGAGGCGGTCAGGGAATGGATCGTAAGCGAATTGAAAAGTGCCGGATACAGTGAGAAACAGATCACGCTGGAGAGCTTTAAGGACAGTATGCTTGACGATGATGGGACCAATGTTATCCTTACTGTGGCCGGCGAGGACCCGTCCAGGCAGATAATTGCTGGTGCACACTATGATGGTGAAGGTGTTGGCGACAATGGTTCGGGAATTGCTTTGCTGCTTGCCAATGCCGTAGGGCTGCAGGGTGTCAGGCCTCACTACACAACCAAGTACATCTTTTTCGACAGAGAAGAGGACGGGTGCATAGGCAGTAGATACAATGCGGATCAGATGACTGAAGAAGAAATTGACAGCACTATCTACATGATAAACCTCGACTCTTTGGCGTTTGGCGATTACTGTAATATTTACGGAGGTTCATTCGGTGATAGCGGCATGGAAATAGCCGTTGACCAGCTTGAAGCACCACAGGATACAGAAGCCTATAGTTTTGCCGCAGATACCGCACAGAATCTTGGGTTTAACGTGATGCGAACAGCGGATCTGGATGGCTATTTCGCCGAGCACGGAACAGGACCGGATATCCGGGACAATACGTTGTACACCAATCCGTGGACTCCTGAAAACCCTGCTCCGGCCAACAATTCCGCAATGTCGCCGGCTACGATTCCCGCAAGTGATCATATCGGTTATATGGACCTTGGCATTGAATACATTTATTTCGAAGCGACAAACTGGTTTGCCGAAAGCGGCAACGATGAAGTCGAAGGGACATCATTTACAGGATATATCGAGACCTACGATTACTCCCTGGGAGACCACGGCATGTTCATGAACACGGAATACGATACATGGAAGAACCTGAATGAGTACTTCCCGGGGAGGGCGCAAAAGCATTTTGAGATTTATTCACCGCTTCTGTCAGCACTCCTTCTCGTAAGCGAATAGCATACCGGCGTTTTTACATCCGGAGACAGAGAAGCGCTCCTTTCCCGACCCCTTTAATATGACGGTATCCTCAATGGATACCGTCATATTAAATTTGGGAACGATGACTATAACCTGAATCGCAAAAGGCCCGGGAACATAATAATGACAATAGGGCCAGCGAGATGCTCTTTAAGAGTTTAATGGCAGAATCCTTTTTCACAAAGCTGAATATCAGAAAATATGTATATATAAGATTCATGCAGGTTTCATCTGTAAGGTATTCTCTGTTAAATGGGTGTGTGCTTTTTCCCTACGCGCGACAACCCCAAAGCCTTGAAAAATCAAGTGATGGTATTTATCCTCTTAAATGATTATACGCGTTCACGGACTACGGCTTCGAGATGATGGAACCGGGCACCTATTCATGAGCAAAGGCAGGACAAAAGCAATGAGACTATGCCCGGAAAAATGTATCTACAGGAATCATGAGGCCAGGTTCTGCGGATACTGTCTGATAGAAATAATCGATGACATAAAGAAAAAGGAGGATGCAAATGGCAATCAACAAAGCAAAACTGAAGACACTGACAAGACTCTGCGACAAGGGTTTCGATACCATAAGAAGATCCTGTCGATCGATATGAGATCTGCCCGTGACAACGGGCTGGATGACGATATCAGCGGGATTCTTGATTTGCACGACGTTTTCGCTCCAGCCGGTCATTTTCTGCAGATCTTTTATCGTGAAAAAACGAGGCTCGCTGGAAACATAGGCCCGGTATAGCAATACATCTTTTTTTGGATAATCCATAAGGCACCTCCATTTCAATGATGAAGCCATCTTATTTCAACAGAAAGGGGGTAAGCAATAATGCGATTGTAACCAGACCTTTTGCTAATGTGAATTCTGTGTTAGATTATTTACATATTATTAAGCGCCGAGTTATGTATGGAGAAGAAAAGACATGATAACTGTAATGGTAATCACAGACAGCATAAAGAATAACGAAATGATTTCTTCAAGTATCATCGGTGGGTTCGAAAACACTGCATGCATCATTGCCGCAACGGATATCTCCGAATGTGAACAAATCATCCGTTCACAGAAACATGACATTGATATCTTCATCATTCAAATCAGAATGAAAGAAAAAGGCGGGCGAAAGCTGGCAGAATTCATTCGCGGGTTCAAAAGGTATAAGGAAACACCGATTCTGTTCATTACTTCAATCAGCCAGAATGTAGTCGGCTACTCTGAGCTGGCAACTTACCAGGGCTATAAAAAGGAAAACTATATTTCAACACCGATTCGGCGTATTGATGTACAGGGGAAAATTGGTCTATATCTTGACAAAATCATAGAAGATGCCGCGGAAAAAAGAAATTGCGAGCGTGTTGTCTTTCTGGAACATGATGCGGGGGAGACATTTATTGAGGTGAAGAGCATTCTGTTTGCTGAGGTGCAGAACAGAACTGTGACACTGCATACGGAATCAGGCGATTATTCAATAAAACGTACATCGTTAGATACTCTTTGCGATTTGATTGGCAGCGACAATCTTGTTCGTTGTCATAAGAGCTTTGCCTTAAATCCACATGAAGTGAAAGAAATCGCTACTGCGGAGCGTCGGAACTGGCTGGCGGTATTTCCAAATGGTGCTGCGTGCCCAATTTCACAAACGTATTATTCCAAAACCAGATCTGCTTTTCTTGATAAAGTGACAAGATAGGTACAAGGAAAGCCATTTCATGTCAGAACTATTGCCTTAAGCAAAAGGAAACATATACTTGGGATAAGTTCAGCTTTTGCGAGGTGATGACATGAATACTTTAATACCATTTATCTGCCTTGGAATAGGCGCAGCGATAAGCTGGCGTGGTCTGCCGGGGGCAGTTCTGAAGGGCTTTGATACGCTGATCAATATCGCATTAGTCATTCTGATGCTCGTCATTGGCCTGAATATCGGAACAAGCCCGCAGGTCATGGGACATCTTGGACGAATCGGTTTCAACTGCGCGATGCTGTCATTGTTCGCAATTCTGGCCAGTGCGTTCCTTGTCGCACTGTGTGAGAAAACAGTGCTGCCACTGGAAGAAACCCGAAAACAGTTTGCCTCCAATGGATCTACGGAAGACACACAACAGGAAAGCCATTTCTCTCCGCTTATTATCATTATGCCAACAAGTATTATAATCGGCATTCTGGCGGGCTGTTTCATATTGCCGGGCATTTCACATTCTGTACTTGAATGGACACTGACGGTTTCGTTGGTATTGCTTTACATAGGTGTTGGAGTCAGTCTGGGAGAAAACAAGCATGTTTTTCAGTATATCAGGAAGCTGGGTTTGCGCCTTTTAATACTGCCTGCGGCGATATTTCTTGGCAGTATCCTGGGCGGTCTGATCATTGGAATTGTTTTGAGAATCCCTTTGAACTATGCGGTCATTTCAACGAGCGGAATGGGTTATTACAGTCTGACAGGTGCAACGATGACAGATTACTTTGGTATTGAAGCAGGAATATATGGTTTCGTCGTTAATGTGATCAGGGATGTGTTTTCGATCATACTCATGCCGCTGCTGGTCAGAATAAGCAAGGGCAGTCCTATCGCTGCGGGAGCGGCCGGCTGTATGGATACTATGTTGGTGCCGGTTACAAAAGCTGTAGGCACGGAATTGGGAATCGTTGCCCTCATCAGTGGAACGATACTGACATTCGTTGTTCCGGTGTGGCTACCGATTTCTCAGATAATCTTCTCATGATAAACGCTTCAGATTGATTGTTATAAAGATACATCTGCCGTGGGCAATGACGCTCACGGCTTTTTTATGGAAAAAAGGAGGACCAAAAGTGAGAAACAGGTTAAGAAAATACGCGAAGCAGGTGAGGAGAAATCCTCACATTTTTTGTTATAACACTTGCCGCATGAACAATTGCGCCAAGCATAAAAGCAAGTGCCCGTATGACGGACAGTATCTGTTCGCGATGCTGAAGGATACGCCGTTCTGTCCCTATGAGGACATAGCAACATATGAATGAGAACGGAAGGGAGGAACCCAAATTGACAGATCAGAAGCATAACAGAAGTCCGGATAAGAAGTCGCAGAAGGAGCGGATCAAAGAAATCACGGAGAAGCTGGAGGAAGGTGTGAAGGCGGTCTTTGAAAGTGACCGGTACAAGGAATACCTTGCCTGCATGAGCAAGTTTCACAGCTATTCCCTGAACAACTGCCTGCTGATCGCAGCGCAGTATCCGACGGCAACAGCGGTTGCAGGATACCGCAGCTGGCAGCAGAACTTCGGCCGTCAGGTTCGCAAAGGCGAGAAAGGGATCAAGATCCTGGCACCATGCAAGTATAAGGTTGAGATCGATGAAAAGGATGAGAACGGTGATCCGAAGATGATGGAACTGACCGGGTTCAGAGTCGTGTCTGTATTCGCCCTGGAACAGACGGAAGGCAAAGAACTGCCGTCCATTGGGGTAGATGAACTGACCGGAGACGTCAAGGACTACCAGAGGATATTCAACGCACTTGTCAGCATCAGCCCGGTTCCGGTCCGGTTTGAAGAGATCGAAGGCGGCGCCAAAGGCTACTATCACGACGGAGAGAAGCGCATCGCAATCCAGTCCGGCATGAGCCAGGCACAGACCATCAAAACACTTTTGCATGAGGTCAGCCACGCTACCTATCACAGCAGAGAGGCGGCAGGTCCGAATCATCCGATCGACCGAAGACACAAGGAAACAGAGGCGGAAAGCATCGCATTCTGTGTCGGCAGTGCACTATCCATCGTTGATTCCGGGGATTATACGTTCCCGTATCTTGCGTCCTGGGCATCCGGCAAGGATACGAAAGAACTGAAGGATTCTCTGGAACGGATCCGTTCCGCTTCCGATGAAATGATCACCGCAATCGATCAGTCTCTACAAAAGCAGGCAAACCGCGAGAAGCAGAAGTCGCGCGATGAAGGCAGGTGATCGATATGCCATATTACACAGATGAGCAGATTGCAAAGGCGAGGGAGATGGATCTTCTGACTTATCTCAGACTGCATGATCCCGGAGAGCTGGTGCATGTATCCGGTAACGAATACTGCACAATGGAACATGACAGCCTGAAGATCTCCAACGGCAAATGGAACTGGTGGAGCAGGGGATTCGGAGGCGCATCGGCTCTGGATTATCTGGTCAAAGTCAAGGGGATCCCATTCCTACAGGCAATGGGGATGATACTGGATACGGAGGGAAAAAGCCCTTCGTTTTTTGATGCGCAAAGGCAGGGAAAACGGCTCGAAAAACGTCTGCTGCTGCCGGAAAAATCGAGCAGCAATGATCAGGTCATCCGCTATCTGACAGGCAGAGGCATCGACCAGGAGGTCATCGAAAGCTGCATCCAGGAGAGACTTCTCTATGAATCACTTCCATACCACAACTGCATTTTCGTTGGCTATGACCATAAACAGGTGCCAAGATACGCCTGCTTCAGAGCGACTGGACCGGAAAAGATCATGGGAGATGCTGCAGGATCGGATAAAAGATATGCATTCCGGATCGAACGTGCTGGCAGCACGATCCATGTATTCGAAAGCGCTATTGATCTGCTTTCCTTTGCCACGATCATGAAACAGAGAACCGGAGAATGGAGAGCAGAACCGATGGTCTCGCTGGGCGGAGTCTATGCGTCCAAGGGTTGTACAAATCAGATAAAACTGCCGGTAGCGCTGACAAAGGCACTCGACTTTCATGAAGATGTCGATACCATTGCGCTGCATCTGGACGCGGACTTTGCAGGGAGAAACGCTGCTGCATCCATTGCCGATCAGCTGAAACCTTACTACAAAATCCGTAATGAACCACCTCCGATCGGCAAGGACTGCAACGATTATCTACAGCATTTGAGACAGAGAGAAGCAAGGATAATGGGAGGTAGAGTATATGACACACAGCGAGTTTGAAGTAAAAGAACAGGAGCAGATCAGGGTCATCGTATGCCGCCCGATGGAGAAAGCAGAGGTCATCGAGATCAATGATGATCTCAGGTCCATGCAGGAAACCGTTGGCGGAATGATCGAAGAATACACACCTTTTTATGATGAGAATGATCCGCGGGTGGAAGATGTGGCCATCATCTGTGACGACGAAGGGAAGATGAAACGACGGCAGATGAACCGTGCAATACAGGATGAAAACGGGAAGGTTCTGGATATCATCGCAGGACCTTTTTTTATTTGTTACGCGCCGATCGAAAGCGAAAAATTTCTGTCACTTCCAAAGGATCTGGAAGAAAAATTCCGAAAAAAGTTCGAACTTCCGGAGATGTTTTTCCAGGGAAAAGACGGCATTTTCGCGGAGAAATATGAGCCGGGACCGGCCTCAAAAGCAAGAGACCAGGAGCGATGAGGGCAAAGGTGCTGGAGGAGCAGCAGAACAGGGAGGAGTGGCTGTAGCTTCGTAACAAGCACTGCCTCCCTGCGTTCACACGCAGTCCGGCGATCTTGGGGAAGACCCCAAACCCCTTGCGCGCGGCGGGCGCACAGATGAGAGCACGCATGAGCGCACACGTGGGAGCACAGACGGGAGCACACAGAAAGGAGTGATACAGTGACATGAGAAAACGACAACGCAGAGTACAGGTCTGGCTGACCAATGAGGAAAAGACAGACCTTGAAGAGAAAGTATCAGCGGCCTGTATGGATGAGTCATCATTCATTCGCATGCTGATCAAGGGCTACACGCCAAGGCCAGCGCCGGACGAACAGTTCTATAAGACAATGGAACTGATCAGGACCATGGGCGACAGGCTGCAGCTTATGGAGAGCCGGATCACTGACCCGCAGGTGCAAAGGCTCCTGCAGGAGGAAGCAAATAAGTGGTACGCATTCCAGCATGCCATTGAGAAACGGTACCTGCTTCCGGAAAGGACGGATACGCCATGGCAGTAACGAAGATCTGGCCGATCCGAAGAAGCCTGTCCGCTCCGATCGAATACGTCAGCAATGAAGAGAAGACAGCGAACCCTGCACCAAAAGCAGAACATTCGCAGGAGGAACTGCAGGCACTGGATGATGTCATTGAGTACGCTGCCAACGAGGGCAAGACCGAACTGAAGTACTTCGTGTCTACGCTGAACTGCAATAAGGCCTTTGCGAGGGATGAATTCCAAATGGTGAAGCAGCGTTTTGATAAGGAAGGCGGTATCGTTGCTTTCCACGGATACCAGAGCTTCAAACAAGGGGAAGTCACTCCGCAGGAGGCGCATGAGATCGGGATCCGGCTTGCAGAGGAACTATGGGGCGGGCGCTTTCAGGTCGTCATTGCAACGCATGTGAATACAAAGTGCGCTCATAGAAGAACAGAACATTCTGGTCAAAGCGCTGACAGAAAAGAAAACTCATACAGGAAGAAACGATTATCATCTGCAGATTTTTATTGAACTGTATAGTGGAATGCGTATGGGTGAAATCAATGCGCTACGTGCGAAAGATATAGATCTGGATAATAATGTGGTGCATGTGAGATCGACGATTTCCTATGGGATCAATCACAGAGTTTTTCTGAAGGATAGCACCAAAACATATGCGGGTGTCAGAGATGTTCCAATCAGCAACAAGCTTAAGCCGTTTCTGATAGAGGCATTAAAACGATATAAAGCTAATCCTGACGGGCTTCTTTTTTACGATCACAACACAAATTCGGTCATTTCAACGAATCAGGTAAACAGTTTCTTTCAAAGGTTATGCAGCAGCGCAGGTCTTCCGAAATTTGGTCAGCACGCGCTCAGACATACATTTGCAACGAGATGCATAGAATCAGGAATCCCACCGGTCGTATTGAAGACCTGGCTTGGACATAAGGACATTCATGTCACATTGGATACTTATACAGACGTTTTCAAATCCATGGACAATGATGCCGTGAAAAAGTTTGATGAGTATATCAATGGGATGTGACAAAGGGGATGACTCCACCATACTCGATGTGAAAATAGTGGGACGATAGTGGGATGAAAAGATACTGGCGTTCGGGAACGCAGTAATACCAACGGCCTTCAGAGTTCGTGTATGCATCGGGGTATGCTATACGAACCCTAAAGTCCGTTAGCACCCCGGTTTTTATTTGAAAGATGGCGGTTTCTGGAAAGCGCGTTTCCCTGAGGATGAAAGCAAAATACGGAAAACACGTTTCAAAACTTCAAAGTTACAGAAAATGAACCCGATGGGCTGTTAGCTGGCAGAACCATCGGGTTCCGTCATTAGTGACTGAACATAGGCAGTCTCAACCTCATTCGGCGTCTTGTAATTCAGCTTTTCATGAGGGCGCCGTTCGTTGTAAAAAATGATGAATTCTTTGATACATTCCTTGAGTTCACGTTCAGAACGGTAACGGCGTCGGCAAAGTTCCTCTTTTTTCAGAGGTCCAAAGAAGTTTTCTATGACTGCGTTGTCGTAGGGAGTGTATGCTCTGGAAAATGATTGCGTAATCTTCAAAGAGGCGAGGTATTTCCTAACGGCCTCTGATTTGTATGCTGCGCCTCGATCACTATGGAAAATCAGATCATTTCCAGGTTGACGTTCTTCATACGCCAAACGAATCGTTCGTTTGATAAGATATGTGGTTTCACTTCTTCCGACACAGTGGCTCAGTACTTTTCTTGAGAACAGATCCATGACAACACAGATGTAATGGGGATTCTCCTTATACTTGAAGTAGGTCACATCACTGACCCAGATTCTGTTTGGAGCATCAACATCAAACTCCTGATTGAGGTAGTTTTTGTATTTGCCGAATTCCTTGCTGTAGAGATAGTTGGAATAAACACGCACACTGATTAAACCCATTTCAGCCATCAGTTCGCGAACGAGTCTTGTGCTGACAACAACGCCCCGTTTTCTTAAAACTGTAGTCACCTTCCGTACTCCGTAGATCTGCGAGGTGTCATCAAACAGTTCTCTGATTTGTTTCTTGAGTTCCTCGCGCCGAAGAAAGAACCATGCGCGGTCACGATGATTGCGCTTGATGTGGTTGTAAAATGTGCCGCGTGATAGCCCGAGTGCTTCGCAGACCAGATGAGTATTGTACGAGCTTTTCAATCGTTCCGCTTCGTTCAACCGTTCCCGAAGCGGCGCCCGGGGAGAACAGTAGGAATCATTCAGGACTGCGATAATATCCTCCAAATGTTGATTGCGTAATTTGAGATGACGGAAATTTCTTGGGCTGTAATCATTTTCGCTCTGACAGTTGTGCTGTGCGTCATATTCGCGTAACCATTGATTAAAAGTGCTTTTGGGGATGCCGGCTTCCTGCAGCAGATCCTGTACATCGGTCTGTTCAGATGCGTATCGGAATAGCATTTTTTCCTTTTCCTCATTCGTGTAGTGTTGACGCTTCATTGGTAACCCTCCTTAAAATGATGTGTAAAATAAAAGATCCGCAAAAGTGCGGACAAAGTGCATTCTACAGCAATTCGCTTTATGATGCCAAAAGAGGTATATAAAAGACATGGAACATTATGCAAAAATTCGTTAAGACTAATTTATTGTTTTGAGTATTTGCTTCCTTTTATAAAACAGTTGTTTTGTTTATTTGCGAAAACGAAAAGCCTATTTTAGTTTTTGCTTAATTTATTTGAATTTTTATTGAATTAAGTTAAAAATAGTGCTAATATCTTAAACAAATAAGGAGGAAACTTAAATGACTACTGATGAATTGAAAGAATTGCTTGAAATAATTCAAAAAAACAAATGCGAAACTCAAACATTAGAATTAAAAAGTGCATTTACAGATTGTCCCAAAAAACTCTTTGATACACTATCTAGTTTCTCCAATCAGGATGATGGGGGGATTATTGTATTTGGTGTTGATGAAAAAAACGATTTTGAAGAAAAGGGAGTTTATGATCCGCAGGATTTACAAAAGAAAATCAACGCACAATGTTTGCAAATGGAACCAAAGGTGCGACCTCTGCTGACAGTATTAGAAAAAGATGAAAAACATTTTGTTGCAGCCGAGATACCAGGAATAGAAATAACGGAGAGGCCTTGTTATTATAGGGGAAAGGGGCGGTTAAAAGGGTCTTATACTCGTATTGGAGATAGCGACGAACCTATGACAGAATATGAGGTTTATAGTTATGAGGCTTTCAGAAAAAAATATCAGGATGATATAAGAATCGTTCCAAGAGCTACTTTACGGTCCTTAAACCAAAGCAAGTTAGCCGATTATGTTGCAAAACTAAAAACGGGGAAGCCACATTTAAGTGAGATAGATGATGAAACAATATATGAATTGATGAGTGTCAAACGCAATAATGAAATTACTTTGACTGCAGTCATGTTGTTTAGTCCATATCCACAAGCCTATTTCCCACAAATGGGGATAACAGCAGTAGTTGTTCCAGGAACAGAGATAGGAACAGAAGGCACAACAGGTGAACGGTTTGTAGATAATCTAGGATTGAAGGGACAATACCTGAAATGCTGGATACTACTATTTCCTTTGTACGAAGAAATATGAGGACTAAGACAATTATTAATCCGGAAACCGGGAAAAGAGAAGACAGAACAGACTATCCAATTACGGCAATAAGGGAAGCAATCTTAAATGCTTTAGTACATCGAGATTATAGCATTCATACAGAGGGAATGCCGATACAAGTAATGATGTTTGACGATAGAATTGAAATCCATAATCCGGGAGGTATATATGGTCGAATAAAAGTGGATCAACTTGGAAAAGTACAACCTGACACAAGGAATCCTGTGCTTGCAACAGCAATGGAAGTTTTGGGCGTCACAGAAAACCGATACTCTGGGATACCAACAATTATTAGAGAAATGAGGAAATATGAACTACCTGCACCTGTATTCGAAGATTTACGTGGTCAGTTCACTGCTATTTTCTATAATGATGGTAATAAGAGTGCAAAAAAGGAAATTGACAATACTGCAAAAGATTTAATTGAATTCTGCAAAACACCAAGAACAAGAAAAGAGATAGCTGATTATCTCGGATTAGCATCTATGTCTTACGCTATTAAGGCACATGTTATACCATTAGTTGAAACTGGTTATTTGAAGATGAGTATCCCTGATAAACCAAGAAGTCACAAGCAGACTTATTTCAGCGAGTAGAAAAAAGTATGGATAGCATAGAACACGCAAAGAAAGTATATAAAAGAATTAAAGACTGTGAGCTTAGAAGTGGGGTATATAGAAAAACTATTTTTCATCTTCATACACCAGCATCATATGATTATCGTCTATGTTCAGAGTGGAAAGCAGAAGATTATGGCAATTGTTCTGTAGAGGATGTTATAGAACTCTGTTATAGCCGTCATGTTGTGCCTGAAAGTTTTAATTTATATGATTTCTCTTTTGAGGGGGAATTAGAAGAGCAATTTCTTGACAAGAAGGAGTGGCTTTCATACCTGTTGATTGCAGGAACCCTGTTTCAGAACAAATATGAGGTGGTTCTCGTCAGTGATCATAATACTCTCAGCGGCATAGAAAAGGTGAAGAATGCGGTTGTGGGTTATTATAAAGCATTCCATAAAGGGAGAAAAGAAATAGTATTTCCGGAAGTTATTTGTGGTGTTGAGATATCCTGTGCTGACAGGTTTCACGTAGTAGGGATATTTGAGTCCAAAGAACATAATAAGGTAAAAGAATGGATGGAAGAAAACATCATATCTGAAGAATACGGAACGTTTAAAACAAGTTTCGATGTGATTCAGTTTTTTCAGGAAATTGAAGGATTTGCATACATTGCGCATATAAACTCAAAAAGTCCATTTGGTCAAAAGCAGTCACTGGGGGCAGGGTATAAACAAAAACTGATTGAAGCTGGATGTTTTGACCTTTTGGGAATCCATGAGGCAGCACAAGCAGACAGCATGAAAAGGGTTCTAAACAACCATGGTGTAGCGCATCTTGAATTCATTATCGACAATGATGCCCATTCAATAGACGAAATGCCGTCAAATCACTTTTGGCTGAAAACCGGGAAAAGAAGAAATTATAAAGCGGTGAAAGAAGCATTGGAGGATTATTATGTGTCAGTTTCACTTACCGAGGAACATGGCGCAAAACAATTTATTTATGGCATTTACATTGAAGAAGATGATAGAGGTTTTATGTCAGGAAAGCAAGCGAAAGGCCCATTTGTTGTACGATTTTCAGATGCCTTAAACTGTTTTATCGGTGGTAGAGGAACTGGAAAAAGTACAGTGCTTCAAATCATGGACTATGCGCTTGGTCAGGGCGCTAATGATGAATATGTGCTTAATTTCATTTGCAGAAACGGCAATGTTTGGATTTTATATATAATGGGAAACAAGGAATATTTGATAAACATGAACTTACCGTATGCTGAACCTGGTGAGAATGTGCTGCGCTATTTTGGAGAAAATGAAGCAGGCATATATGGGTATAATTATCATTTCGATACTGAAAGAGTAAAAAAACATTCTCTCAAAAAGTATCTAACAATATATGAAATCAATAGTAACAATTCGGATATTACACTTACTAAAGTGTCAGGAAAAAAACTTCATTTGGATAAAATGTATGATGCCCACTATTCCGTTAATAGATTGGTACAGACAGCAAGCGGCGAAGAAATAAACGACTTTATTCGAAAACTCATGTTCCAAGACGTAAATCTATCATCTGCAGATAAAAGCATAAGGGCCAGGAAGAAGACAGGATTAATCAAAGCCATTCAAAATATTGAGCTGATACTCCAAAAGCGCAGTCAGGAGGTACATGAAGTAATTGATCCGTTTAACGATGCTCAAAAAAACATTATGAAGATAGAGTATGTTCAAACAAAGGAACCAACCGATTCACCCGATTTTTCTCAATGGTTGTTTGGAACAAACTTTTCATATTATAAGCCTTTTAAGAGTTATGCGATATCGCAAGAAGGTGTGATAGAGTATCTCGCATATATCTATCGAAAGGAAAAAGGCATTTTTGGTTTTCTAAGAGTAGTCCTTGATCCGGAAGCAAAAAGAAACGTTTATTCAGTCAAGGAGTTTTGTGATTTGAAGGATCCAGAGCGCAGATTAAATGATGATGAACAGGAAATAAAGTCGGCGATTTTTGATGATCTGATGAAAAGTGATACTATTGAGTCAATCATACAGTACCTCAAGATTATTGTTGGGCAAATAGAAGAGTTCAGATTATTGTTCAACATTAATAGCAGTACAACTTCAAATAAGGGAGAAGATTATCGAAACATAAGAAATCTGTCGCTTGGACAAAAGGTTGTCGCAATGTTGGATTTCATCCTCGGCTATGGGACATATATAGGAGACAAGCGTCCGCTTATTATTGATCAGCCAGAAGACAATTTGGACAACCAATACATATATCATAATCTGGTGAAGCAACTGCGGAAAGTCAAACAAGAGAGACAGGTGATTATCGCCACACATAATGCAACAATTGTTACTAACGCAATGACTGATCAAGTATGTGTAATGAATTCAGATGGAAAACACGGATGGGTAGAAAGAACAGGCTACCCAAGCGAGGAAAAAATAAAAAGAGACATTGTAAATTATCTTGAAGGGGGCGTAGAATCTTTCAAGCACAAGTCAAAAATATATCGCGCGGTTCTAAAGTGAAACTGTCTCTGCAGAAATCGTTGATAAGTTACGATATCATGGACCGAACCCATCGGATTCGACTTTGATAATAAGGGGATGATAGTGGGTCAAAGCTAAAAGTGAAGGAGCAGATGCAGTAATACCAACGAAGCATAAAATATAGTATAATAAAGCAGAATAATCAGTAAGTATTACAGGGATAAAGGAGGTTTTCGAAATGAATGATAAATGTATGCAAAAGCTGTCTTACGGGCTGTTCGTTCTGACAGCGAAAAACGATGAAAAAGATAATGGCTGTATCATCAACACCGTGACGCAGGTCACGACAGATCCAAACCAGATAACGATTGCAGTCAATAAACTGAACTTTACTCATGACATCATCAAGGAGACCGGCAAGTTCACGGTTTCCGTCATCAGTGAAGCGGCGTCCTTCGATCTGTTCAGGCACTTCGGATTCCAGTCCGGAAGGGACGTCAATAAATTTGAAGATTTTGCAGATGCGAAGCGCGTGGAGAACGGAACGCTTTGCGTGACAAAGGGAACCTGCGCGTACATTTCCGCAACGGTAAAGCAGTCTCTGGATCTGGGAACACACACTCTGTTCCTGGCGGATGTGACGGACGGCGATGTGCTCAGCGACGTTCCGGCAGCGACCTACGCTTACTACCACGCCAACATCAAGCCGCAGAGAAAGCTGGCGCCGGCGACTGCCGGTGCGGACGGTGAGGGTGCCGGCGGCAAGGTGACCTGGGTCTGCTCCATATGCGGATATGTTTACGAAGGCGATCCGATCCCGGACGATTTTACTTGTCCGCTCTGCAAACACCCGGCGTCCGATTTCGAGCGAGTGGTGGAAGCCGCAGCGCCGGAAGGTGAAGCAAAAGCAAATCCATATGCCGGAACCAAAACCGAAAAAAACCTGCAGGAAGCTTTTGCAGGAGAATCTGAGGCGAGAAACAAGTACACCTACTACGCATCTGTTGCGAAGAAGGCCGGCTATGAGCAGATAGCGGCGTTGTTCCTGAAGACTGCAGAGAACGAGAAGGAACACGCAAAGCTGTGGTACAAGGCGCTCGGCGGTCTGGGCGATACACCGCATAACCTGCTTGCCGCCGCCGACGGCGAGAACTACGAATGGACCGACATGTACGACCGTATGGCCCGCGAGGCTGACGAGGAAGGATTCCATGATCTGGCCGAGCAGTTCCGCGGTGTGGCAGCCATCGAAAAGCACCACGAAGAACGCTACAGAGCTCTGCTCAGTAACGTCGAGGCTATGGAAGTCTTCAAAAAGAGCGGCGTGACCCTTTGGGAATGCAGAAACTGCGGCCACTTAGTTCTGGGCACCGAGGCTCCGGATGTATGTCCTGTCTGCTTCCATCCGCAAGGCTATTTCGAAGTCAATGCAGAGAATTACTAAGGATGAGAGTGGGATGCGGCCTACCGCCATGTCCTCCGCCATACGAAACGACTGTTGAAATATACAGTCGTTTTTTTGATGTTTTTCTTATAGCTCCCACACATAATCTACAAATATCTGACAATTATCATTCACATCTTTCCAATACCATAAGAGTATCTTGAGTGCGTTACGCTACAAAGAACCTTCAACTACCCTTCATGCAGTGCTGAAGAAAAAGAATCAAAGTGTTCACACGAAGAGTGACTTCGGATAGTGAGATAACATATTCTGAAATCACCTGTAACGCAGAAACGGCAACGGTTTACAATAATAATCGACTCACTTGTCCTTTACCATAAGATGAAAAGGAGACCAAAAGGTCTCCTTTGTCATATCGCTTCTGAAGAACTCAAGACGCGAGATTCAAATCTGCAAGAGGGGCACAGTCCTGTGGACAGATTGAATCCGCGCACAGCTGACCTGAGCGAAAAACGTCGGAGGGGCAAAGGTCATGCCACCGTCTATAATACGATTGATGTATTTGTAAGCAATCCGTTGCATGCAAAGAATCTTTGCGTGCAAAAGACTACGGAGTCAAAGTATAATTGCTAGTGTCTCAAGTATCGGCATGGTATGAAGTAATCAGAAAGGAGGATGGACTATGAATCTGGGAAAAGCGATTCAGGATATAAGAGATAGGTGCAAATGTCAAGCACTTTTTTTCTCGATGCGGTAAGCAAAATTTTCTTTAAACGGTAAGCAGTTTTTTTCCACCATGGTAAGCAGAATTTTCCATGGTAGGTAACCACTTTTTTCAGTATACGGTAAGGAGTTTTTTCCTTCAAGATGGTAAGGTAAACTCCCCTTGATATATGCACATTGATAACTTCATACTACGAGAACAATTCCGGGTGCTTCAGCCGGTAGGATTCTCCCTTCAGGGAGAAACATTTGGCATGATGCAGGATCCTGTCCAGCATGGCGGTTGTCAGGACAGGGTCTCCCATCATCTCAGCCCATTCAGTGATCTCCTTGTTCGTCGTAAAGATGATCGAGTTCGTTTCGTAGGTATCACTGATGAAGGTAAAGAAACGATTCGCCTGTTCTCTGGTGATCGGGGTGTAGCCAATCTCATCTATGATGACCAGCTGTGCCTTGCGGAGGTTCTTCAGGCGGAAGCCATGGGCCCGTTCTGTTTCTGCGCCATCGAGTATCTTCACGAAGTTGCTCATTCGCTCGAAGCAGACGGTGTAGCCTGCCTGGATCGCTTCCATCCCAAGGCCCACAGCGAGCATGGTTTTGCCCAGGCCCGGAGGTCCGGCAAATACCAGGTTTCCGTAAGCATCCAACCAGTTCAGCTCTTTTAGCTGACGGATCTGGGTCAGGGTGATCCCGCTTTCCAGTTCATTCGGGTCGAATTCCTCCAGCCGTTTCACGTTCGGAGGAAAGTGCGCTGCACTGAGATTCCGTTTTCTCCGCCGTTCATTCCGGCCCTTCACCTCGGTCTCAAGGAGCGTGAGCAGGAACTCCCGGTAGGACAGTTCCGCCTGCTCTGCGCGCTCCATGAGGTCCGGAAGCTGCCTTGCGGTATGCTTCAGAGTGAACGTCTCGAGCAGAGCCGTGAGACGCTGCACAGGGATATAATTCGTATCCAGGTTGTTCTTGATCTGAGTGTTCATGGCAGGCCTCCTTACTGCTCGCAGCGAGCGCGGAAAGCATTGGCATAGACTTTCAGATCCTGCTTCTGCACATCAGTTGCTTCGTATATGTTGTCGGTCAGTCTTCCGCTCTTCACGAGCAGGAATGTGGCGCGGAACTGCTTGAAGGTATACCTGAAATTCTCACAGGCATACTTCATGGCAGCGGCGACGGTTTTTCTGTCCGGAGCCTCCTTGTCAAGGAAGGCGCTGATCGCGGCAAACTGTTCTTTCAGATACCGCGGGTTCTCTTTCTTGACTCCGTTGATGAAATGCTGGAAGTCATAGCAGTTCCATTTTTCGCGCATCTGCTCCACGATGGTGATCCAGTCGGTCGCAGGTTCCTTCTTGTGCTCTTCCAGTAGGAAGACACGGCCGCGGCATTCGCTGATCATATGCTGGCACAAAAGCCTGTAATTCTCATCGTAGATGTATAGCGTGCTCCCGACAGCCTTGTAGTGCAGATTGCTGAAGGCGTGAGAACGCGGAACCGAGTACTTGTTCGACCGATACTGGATGTACGGTGTACCGTTCAGCTCTACATCCTTGTAGCTGGCAGGCGAGTTCTCATACACTGACGGGATCAGCGGTGAGAGCGCGGCCAATTCGAAGTCCGCAAGGATCTTCTCGGGGACGCAGAACGTTGCCTGATGGATCCGCTTGTTCTTCCGGGAAAGCCATCCGGGAAGCGAACGGAGCACATCGTCCAGGCACCGGATCTTGCGTGCGGAAAAGAAGTTCTTCTTCACGAAGCCGACGGCGTTCTCGATCGGACCTTTGCTCTCCGGATCGGCTTTACGGCATACCCAGAGGTTCAGCCCCTGTTCAGCGCAGAAATCTTCGAAGACTTTTGTCTTGACGATCTCTCCGTAGGTCTCATCTGCGATGAAGACAGCGTCCTGATCGATCACAAGCTGCCTCGGGCGTCCTCCGATCCGGCAGAAGGACTGAAATATCGCCTTACAGGCCTCTTCAGAGTTGAACCGATGATCCTGTGCGTATACGACCAGAAAACGGCTGTAACGCAGCAGCAGGCAGATGAAATGGATCTCCAGACTGGACGATATACGCTGCTGACCGAAGTCGATCAGCATCTGCTCGCCTGGCGGGGTGTCGAATACATGATCATAGATCCTTGTATTCTTCGGCGTCTGTGCTACGATGTTGTTGTTTCTCAGATATCGCACGTAATTGCGCAGCGTCTGAGGATTTCCTGGAAGTTCATCGAACTCGCCGTTTTCGATGAACCGTTCCTCCAGGACGTCGTAGACGGAGCTGATGCACAGCTTAGGATTGTTCTCGTTGTTGCGGAGCACTTCGATGACAGCGGAGTGGAACGGCTCCTGTCCGAAGGCTTTGTCTTTGCTCAGGAGTACGCCCGGATCATCCGGGACGATATCCATTGCATAGTACTTGCGGATGGTCGGCATGGATGGCGCTTTGCCGTCCCGTGCCTTCAGGTGATCGGAGATCTCCCTTGGAGTGAATCCCCGGATCTTGAGATCCTGTATCTCTTGCATCATGGCTTTGTTTAGCATCGTTATCCTCCTTCCGTATACTGTGGTTTCAGTATACGGGATTCGGGATGCTTCCTCCTTGTGAATTTACTCACCATGAGGAAAAAAGTGCTTACCATCGCCGGAAAAATCTGCTTACCGCGAGGAGAAAATTCTCCTTACCACGCAGAGAAAAAAGTGCTTACCGTGCGAGGAAAAAACTCCTTACCGAATGGTGGCAAATTTACCTTACCACCCACAGAGATAGGAATAACATGACCCAGGAAGAACTCGGTGAAATGCTCCATGTGACTCGCCAGACAATCTCAAACTGGGAAAACGAAAAGAGCTATCCGGATCTGATTACTTTGATTGAAATCAGCGATATGTTTGATATTTCGCTGGATACCATGCTGAAAGGAGACAGAGATATGACCGAAAAACTGAATAAAGAAATCAATTGGGGCAAGCGCCTGAAAATCATACTGCCAGTCGCAGTCGCAGCGATACTGCTGGGCGTGGCGATGTTTCTGTGGCTGTATTGGGGAATCGTACCGGTAAAGAGCAGCGAGGTGGAAATCACTCATAAGGCAAGTTATACGGAACACTATGAAGTTGACGGCGTCGATCAGGGACCGGAGTATTGCATAGACTTCTACTGGAAACTGAATAACGGAAAATGTATCGAGCTTCGAAATTCAAAGGCCAACGACACTGCATCTCCGGATAAACAAATAGTTGTTCCTTACGCAACATATAAAATGCCTTTCGATGACAGGGGAGATTATCCGGGTGAGTACGAACAAGAAATCAGCCAAGATACACCTTTTACCGATGAGGACGTTCTGGTTATTGAGTTTAAGGATAAGACAGTAAAGTATCACCTGAAAGAGATTGCCGAAGAAGCAGGTATACAGTAAAACGACTTACTTAGAGCACGGTTGAACTCATAGAAAAGAGGCTGAGGAGGAATGATTCAAAAGTGATCTCATGGTAAAAAACCACCAGATCCAAATTAAAACATAAGGAGATGATAGTGGGACAACTCATTTTTAAAACGGCTGAAACGCAGGCGTGGCAAGGGCTCACAGAATTGCGAGTCCCCTGTCCTCCGCCAGAAAAAGATGAGAAGGTATCATTGACGATGATAATACCTTCTCTGTCTTTTTGATGTAATAATATATTTCTAATAGGGTGTTTTGTGTGTTCTGCTTATGCAACTTTTCTGTGCTCTGGTGCGTTCTTCCACATTTCCACGAGCTGATCCATGCGACCCTTGCCTCTGAACTGTGACTGTCCTTCGGTCGCTCTGCAGGCAGCTTCAATCTCCCTCAGGTTCCATGGAGTTGGCTCCTTATCTTCATCGAAGAAGATCCCTACTGTTGAATAATAATCGGTCGTATCTTTGAGCATAGGTTTGATCAGATGACCGCCGCTTTCAATCAGTTTCTTAGCTTCTGTGTATACTTCGTTTGGTGTGGCATTTTCCATGAACATGACCTTGTCGGTCTTGCCATATGACTTTGCAGTTGCAGGATTGTTTGTTACGATGACTCTTTCAAAATTCTTTTTCATTACTCTTACCTCCGCTTTGTATTTATTGAAATTGGTTTACAAATAATGGTTTAGTTAAGGCTTGATGGTTTATGCAACTGGTCTGTGATCGGGACCGTTTCTTCTGAGGTCGATGACCTGTCTGATGCGCTTCATTTTAGGACTGTAATCCTGCACGCCTCTGGTCGCCTGACAGGCGGCATCGATTTCTCTTAGATTCCCGGTGGAAGGTTCAAATGTTTCACTATAGAAGACACTGACTGTCGTATAGTAGGATGTCTTGTCCCTGATGACCGGCTTGCTCAGGCGTCCTCCGTTTTCAAGAAGATCTCTGACTCTCATATATACTTCATAAGGAGTTGCATTCTTCATGTACATGATTCTGTCGGACCCGCCGTATGTTTCTGCGGATATCGGATTGTTCGTTACGATAATTCTTTCGATTCTCATCATGACTCTCACCTTCTTTCTTATCCCACACAAGTTTGTTCTTCCCTTTTGCAACTTAAGAATAATTGGTGGAGTCAGGAGGAGGACAATATAGTTTATAAAATTTATCTTCATAGGTGTCGTCAGAAACGCTGTGGGGAAACAATATCTTCAGTCAGCTTGAGATTTTTGATATAATTCATTTAACAGAGATTACATCTCAGGGAGGTGTCAGTATGAGAATCGGTGATTTTGCGAAAAAATATGACATGAATGTTACCGCGGTAAGGTATTACATCGAGAATGCGCTGCTGACACCGCAGAGGAAGAATAATCAGTATATATTCGATCAAAGCTGCATCGATGATATGGACAAGATCCTCGAATATAAGGAGTGCGGACTTACACTTGAAGAGATCGAGCTTATGTTCTTCCTGGAAAAGACATCGAAGTTTCAGGATGAAACAATCCTTCAGATTGTGCAGGATCTGTTCGAAGAGAAAATTGATATGTTCAAGGACGAGCAGGCGAAGATTCAGAAATCTATCGAACGGCTACAGGAAGAATTGAAGAAATTCTCTGGCATTCAGGTGCAAAGGCAGAGCGGGGCATCAGCTGGTATTCCATTCTCATTCATTCCGTATCTGTATTGTCCGAAATGCGGTCTTCCGCTTTCCATGGACAATACAAGAATACAGAACGGCCATCTGTCCGAAGGTGAGCTCACCTGCGCCTGCGGATATCACGCGGTGATATCCGAAGGAATCATCCTCTGCGATGATCACGAAGAAGACACCCCATTCAAATGGTTCAACAATGTGGATTCTGTCTATTCAGCGACAGATGAATACAGCGGTGTGTACCGCATCCTGCTCGACAAGGGGTCGCTGTACATGTACCAGAATATGCCGGAGAGTGATTTTTCACAGATGGTCATGTTCGGACCGTTCACCTGCAACTGTTTGCTCAGATTCTGCAATGATCTTGACAAAAGACATACTTACGTTGTAATTGATCCTTCGCTGAAGAGGATCAAGCGTTTACAGGAGTATCTGTCGGACAGTGGACTGCAGTTGATCTTCATGGCGGGCGGGATTGATGAGATACCGCTTCGAAAGGGATCGATTGATATTTACATGGACGACTATTCCGTTACGAACAGCCTTTGCACGTATGGGAGTTTTATCTATGATAAGATCCACGCATTCCTGAAAGAAACAGGTCTGTTGATTGGACTGGTGGGCGATTATAAGGATGCGCCGAAGTCTTTGCAGAATATAAAGAAGGATCACCCTAATTACCCGACAGAAAAAATGCCTCCGTCAAAGTTCAAGGCGAACATGATGATGAATGGCTTCGAACTACAGGAAATGAAGACAGTCGGAAGTACCCATGGCAATGAGATGCACTTCCCGAGAAACGAAGTGGGCGAGCAGGTATCCATGTTGGGATATACGGCGATTAAAAAATAACGATAGTTAGACAGATATTGCGCATTTCTAACACAAAAGAATGGGCTCTGTTAAGAACCGCGAAACCAAAAGGCCAACGAAGTATCAAGGCCTCCGGGCGATGGCTTTTGGTTGGAACCAGCGACCTTCACTGCCTCCTTGGGGTGGATATACAGCGGATCATCTTGTATAATAGGAACAGTTGAAACAGGAATTCAGAAGACAGCTGAGATAGGAGACCAAGAAAGACATGTTGACCTGCGCATTCATCTATATTGCCCCGGGGCTTGACCCCCTCAAACAGAACGCTGTCATACCTTCGGAGGATGTTCCGATGTATGTGGTTGGATGCAGCAATTACGAGCAGGCGGAGACCGTGGCAGCGGCCCTGGCGCGCAAAGGGTGCCAGTGTATCGATCTTTGTCCGGGCTTCGGCGTGGAAGGCGTTGCCAGAATCAAACGGGCAGCGGGCCCTGCTGTCAAGGTCGGCGTGGTCAGATATGATACCGTCCCCGCATTCGGAAACAGATCGGGAGATGAAATGTTTTAATCAGAAGATAATCGATTCCATGAAACGGACGCCCGAGCGGCGTCTGTTTTATAAACATGAAATCATCAAAAGCCTAAGGAGAGTTTATGGGAGTATTAGATGAATTGGAGCGATTTCAGCAAGCCGCGCTGAAAGATCAGGCACTCCGGGAAGAAATCGCAAAGACAAAAGACGAGTCAGAACCACTGTCGGCATTCTGCAGAATTGCCCGTGCAAACGGCTTCGAAATCTATGAAATGGATTTGGTTTACGCTGGAGAAGAAGCGTACGCAGGCATGCGTAGAGCAACTAACGGCGGCGGTGAAAACTCACCGATGTTGGAAAATGAGGACGACTATTATAGCCTTTTCATGGCCGCAATCGGAGGACATAAGGATACCTGAAAATCGAGGTTTGTAACGGTGTGGCAAACTGGGGTTTGACGAGGTGTCGGAGAGCTCTGGTTGGGCGAGCATGTTGACACGGCTTGCGTTACCACGTTCCTGTGTCAACATTTCGGGTGTTTTTCTTGCAGATCCGACGAAATCGAACGAGTTTACCCTAAAATGTTGACACCTGCGAGGGTATTTGCCTTTCGTGTCAACATTGAGGAGAAGTTGTGTATAATATCAGCAGTGAAGAATCACCACATCCACACACATCCACGCACAGGGGGAAAGGAATGAACCAGACAGAAAGAAGAAAGTATTTGATCAACAGGCTCCTTTCGGAGCAGCCGAGGTACAGCGACATCGAAATACCGGATGATGCGACCGGGCAGAGACGGCTTTTGCGCAGTCTGTTTAATGTCCGGATGCCAGAAGAGATCGGGGAGGATTTCCTGCAGGTGCAGGATGAGTATCTGGCGGAAGCGACGAGCGAGAAAGGCGTGACAGATCTGTCGGAACTCGAGCCGGTCGAAGAGGGAGTCTACATCTGGCAGGGCGACATCACAACGCTCCGGTGCGACGCGATCGTAAACGCGGCGAACTCCGGCATGACGGGATGCTACGTGCCATGCCACGGGTGCATCGACAACGCGATACCATACCAAATCACACAGGCATCATAAGGAAGAGAGATAAGGTTCTGATCCGCATGGATTCAGAGCTTCCGAGGGTTTCAGAACTTGCGGATCCGGCAGATAAACTGAGATATTACAGAGAAAGTAAAGGCTTTTCTCAGGAACAGCTTGGTAATATGCTTGGAAATAGCAGCTGGTTCATCAATAATTTTGAAAAACGATTCAATCCGATATATTATGAGGATGCGGTCAAGTTCGCAGAGATATTGGAGATCAATCCGGAGGAACTGCTGGATGAATACACAAGGTTCTGTAGACCGGGGTATGGGAAAAGAATCTGCAGCATCAGGAAAGCCTATGGTCTGAGCCAGGTGAAATTTGCGGAGCTGGTTGGAACGAGCCGAAGTACAGTATCCATCTGGGAGGCCGAGATCAATAATCATCATCCGAACCGTGAGAAGTACGAACGGATGAAGGAATTAGCAGGTCAGAAGGGAATTGATATAAATGACACATGAAGAACAGAGAATATGGCTGATTGAACAGCTGCTGGCAGAGAGATCAGATGCATCTGACGTAAAGATACCGGCGGACGAACAGGAACAGAAGAATCTGCTAAGAGGTCTTATGAATATCCGCATGCCGGAGCCTGTCAGTGATGAGTTTTTGCGGGTTCAGGATGAATACCTGACGGCTGAGAATAAGGCGGAAGGCGAAGTAAGATTAGAGGATCTGTCTCCGGTCGAATCAGATGAAAGAATCTATCTGTGGCAGGGAGATATGTCCAGACTTGCAGTGGATGCGGTGGTCAATCCTGCGAATTCGGGCTTTACCGGTTGCTATCAGTGGCTGCATTCGTGCCTGGATAACATACTTGGCTCAAAGGCCGGTATCGAGCTCAGACTTTATTGTAATGATATCATCGAAAAGCAGGGCTATCCGGAACCGACAGGGCAGGCAAAGATCACGCCGGCATTCAATCTTCCGGCAAAGCATATCATCCACACTGTTGGTCCTATCGTTCAGCACAGACTGACAAAACAGAATGAAGAAGATCTGGCATCGTGCTATCGGTCAATTTTGAAGCTGGCTGATGAGAACAGTCTGTCGAGTGTTGCGTTCTGCTGTATTTCTACGGGCGTATTCATGTTCCCGAATGAGAGAGCGGCGGAGATAGCTGTTAAAACGGTTAAGGATTACCTGGATGCTACAGGAAGCGGAATTAAGGTGATCTTCAATGTGTTTAAGGATATTGACTATCTGTTTTATAAAAACCTTCTGAAATAAATCGAACCATAAGAAAACGGCAGAAAGGGTATGAGCCTGATCTGCCGTCTTTTTTACTTGTTTTTCTTGCTGTCGCGCTCCATTGTTTCGTCAATCGCTCTGTTAATGAAGGCGGTGGTGCTTTCACCCATTTCCTGAGCGTGCTGCTGAACCTCTGTGCGGTGCTCAGGAGTCATTCTAACCTTCACCTCTACGAATTTATCAATATAGCGCTTATTAGCTGCCTTACGAGCCTCTGTGAGGGTTCTGTGGCGGCTGTCCTTTTTCTCTGCCATGTTCTTATTCTCCTTGGGATGGATTTTTACACAAAATGAGTATAACACATTTTTGGACATGCGACCATACATTTTTCTTGACGGACATGCGACTATGTCCTATAATACGGATTAAGGGACATGCGACCATATCCCAACAAAAATATCATTTGACAATCAATGAAAAAGGAGGACCTAAGAATGGCAAAGAAAAAAGAATACAGATCGCTTAAGATCAGCAGCATTTGGAACTATGGAAGTAATCCGTCTCCGCAGCTCAGACTTCAGGGACGGTGGCTGGAAGAGCTGGGCTTCCAGATCGGCGAGGTGGTGCTGGTAAAATGCGAGGACGGAAAGCTTATCATCACGCCGGATACTATGAGAGCCGAGACGGAGAGCAGGGAGAAGGAATTCCTTGATAGGGAGATGGCATTGCTCCAGAAGAGATTTGACGCTGAGAAGCAGAAAATCCGGCAGCAGATTGTGGCGGAGAGAGAGGCTATGTATGTGGCGGAAGGAAGGTGATCGCCTATGTTTGATGCAAATGAACTTGCGTCTCTGGACTCAAACTATTTTACCGTTATCTACAAGGATATCTATGATGTAACCATCAAATCCAATAACACTGGTCACTACTGGAGCCTGCACAGTCCGGGTTATCCGGAACCGGGAACAGTTATCATCTTTCATTCGCATTTTGCTTCCTGCCCTTACCATCAGCATGGGAGGGCAAACAGTCTGAGACAAGCGGTAAAAAGTATTAAGAGCCATGACCGGTTCCAGCTCAATGGGCGTAAGCCGGTCAGAAGATAAAAGAGTGGCGCTATCGGAACGGATCCGACAGCGCCATTCGTGCATTTTACAGTTCGAGGAACTTCTTCGTCAGTTCTTTCGCTGCATTGATTTCCTGATAGCCACGGGACGGCTTCAGACCGAGTTCAGCAATAATCTGTTCTTTCGAGTAGTCCTGCCTGCCGAGGGTGACGATCTTGGCGTAACGGGGGCTGATTTTGCCCAGGTATTCCACCAGCTCCGTGAAGAGTGTTTCGAGAATCGCTTCTTCTTCAACATTCACACTGGGATCCGCGATGTCGAGACCGATGGTGTTGCCGTCTTCATCTTCGTGGGTGTCCTGGAAGGATGTGAATTGGATGAAGTCCTCACGGCTCTTGAAGCGCGGAAGGTGCTCTGCTCGTCTGGGACAGCCTTTGCAGCGATTCTCCTTGCTGCAGAGGATCGGAAAGCCTTCGTTATCCCATCCGAGAACGCATCTGCCGGGACGGAGCTCCGGGTGCTCTTCAAAGTAGTCGTTGATACCGGAGTAGTAGAGGGAGAGCATCTTGTTGAAATCTGCTGCGTCCACCACCATGAATCCGACTCTAAACGGTACACCGTAGTGCTTCCAGGTCCTCAGATTCTCCGGAATGATAGTGTTGTTGCTCTGGAATTCTGCATCCGAGATCAGTACCGGTGCGAGAACCTTACCATCAGTTACGGGAGTTCCATCAAAGGAACTGTACTTGGAACAATAGTTAACAGTAATCTTTGGCATAGTTTTTTCCTCCTGTGATTTGCCTTGGTTTGCTTTTTCGCAGGAAGAAAAAGGATCATTCCTGCGATTGTTTACAGGAGTGATCCAATCATTCGTAAGGTCGGGTGCTATGGTTCGTAAGGTTCTTAAGGTTCGGGATTTGAAAAAGTTGGTTTTTTATCGCAAAAAGCTGGGGATAAGATCTACAGAAAAGCGTCAAATGAGCACTGAGGGGGAGTACAGAAAAAGAACGTTCTCATTGATAGATTCAGACATTTGTGATATAATCGGAATTAGTGGGAATTGGTTGGAAACAAAATGAACCAGTATACTACATGGGTAGAATTGCAAACGTGAGTAAATCGGAGGAAATCTGTGACGAATATAGAGTATACGCGTCTGTGTGGCGGCACCTTTATGACGCTGGTGATACAGGCGTTGTTGCAGCGGAAGAAAGCAAGAGAACACTATAAGGGTGAGAGTGATAAGCTGAATGATCCGGATGTGCTTGTGGGGCTGATCACGGTTATCAATCCTGACTATGAGGATCCGGGGAAGTCTGTGCTTAAGACGAAAGCCAACGATTATAAGTCATGCAAATTATCGAAGGGACAGTATCTCCCGTTTGGAGATAAGCTGGCGATTGAGGTTTTTGACCAAAGGGTACGAGATAACTATCTGGCGGCCAGAAACGACATGTGCATCTTTGTAGATAGCTTTATCGAAACGGGAACAAAGTTGCAGAAGGATGTTCGCCTGGTAAAGGCTCTGATTGATCTGATTGAACAGGACGAAAGTATTGATGACAGCGAGGAGTTCCTGGTTGGTGAGAACGGAGATGCTGTCAGGAAAGATCAGCTTCGTACTCTGAAAAGGGTATGCCTTCCGTCGTTCCTTCTGGGAATATGGCATTTCATAGTTATCAACCGGAAGAATAATAAGGTTGGGCAACTTACATATGACACATGGTGTCCTGAAAATGGTGGCGGCACCAGAGAATATGAAGGAACTATGGGAGATGGCATTTCGATAGAGTTTGATGTCTATACACTGGAACCAGAGGACGAGACCGAAGATACGGAGCAGGAAGCGGAGGTTGTAGAAGATCAGCCGGAGCGGAATAATCAAGATAAACAGAACGACCATCGGGAGACATCCGGCACCGGTCCGAACCTGCAGCAGATCAATAATCCGTTTACTTTCATACAGAACGGAGATAACAACACACAGATTGGATATATAGCGAACCAGACGATTGTAAAGAAGTGAGGATACTGAATGAGTGATGAATTACAAGTACAGACTCCGACCGGTCTGCAAGTGCAGGGAAGCCCTACGTTCCAGCAGACCGGAAGTGGAAACACTCAGATCGGATACATAGGGCAGCAGATCAACTACATTACGATGGGCGGCATGCCGCAGCCTATACGTCCTGCCAATCCGAATTATGAATATTACAATCTGTTTGTTATTGATCAGGAGCAGATGGATAGCCTGGTCGCAATTCCAAGACACCAGTCGCTGAACGCCTATACTGCTGAGGAAGTCCGTAAAATATATGCACTTCCGGGCCTGGCAGCAGCAGAGGAAATCAAGAGACTGCCGTCATTGTTTGTTATCAGAAATCGGTTCGGAAATCATACGATTCCGGATCAGTGCGCAGGGTATGGATATATTGTGGACATCCGGCAGAAGAGCGATACGATTATTGTTACAGCATCAATATCACATGTGATACGGCAGGAAAAACTGAATGCTCTGGAGAGCGAGCTGCAGTTGCTTCGGGCTCCGGAGAACAACGAATTGGACTGTGTTCACTGGGCAATCAAAAGGGTGAATTTGCCACAACTGATACAAGAAAAGAAACTTATTGAGATTATGGATATGCTTTAAGCGGAGGAAGACATGAGCAGGGAATACGAAGCAATGGAAGTCGAAAAATGGGTAAACCTTGAAGATATAGCGGATCATCTCAGCGTCAGTACCGATACCGTGCGGAACTGGATCAAGAGCGGAAAGATTCCTTATTATCGTGCCGGAAAACGCTATAAGTTCAGAATCAGCGAAGTAGATGAATGGCTGAAATCCGGCAAAATGAATGACGAAAATGAAGGCTAAGGAAGGAAGCGGTTATATGGAGAAGAGAAAATCAGCGATAGAAAAGGTGGTAATCGAAGGCCGCTCTTATGACCATGAAGAGTTTGAGCCTACGTTTATAAACTTTTTCTTCGGAAGAAACGGCGCGGGTAAATCAACGATATCAGAAATGATTCAGGCAAACACCGGACTCACATGGAGATCCGGGCAGACTGTGGATGACTACAACGTGCTGGCTTATGATCAGCAGTTCATCAGTGATCATTTTTCTAATTTTGATGACCTTGCCGGAGTATTTACGCTGAATAAGGTGAATATTGAAACGCAGAAGAAGCTGGATCAGCTTGCAAAGGATAAGGATAAGCTGCTGGGTGATCTGGGTAAAAAGAATGAGGCGATAGATCAAAAGAAAGAAGCACGGGACGGACTTAAGACTGATAGCCAGACAAGAATGATGCGACTGACGGATTCCGTCAGGAAGAAGTTTGATCTTGCGATGACCGGAAAGAAAATCGCAAAGACCTTCTGCCCGGAGGTTGAGAAAAAACAGCCGGTAGAGCACAAAGAAGATGAAATCATGGAGCTCTATGAGGTTGCATATGGAAAGAGCGCGCAAACTTATCCGTCACTGAAGAAATCAAATGAGTATCCCGGAAAATATGACCTTTCTGGAGCCTCCTATCTTGGCCAGCCCATCGTAAGTACAAGCGATACTCAGTTTGCCAGAGTGATGGAGAAGCTGGGTAATACCGATTGGGTTAAAGAAGGTCATACGAAATATTTAAAGAAGGCAGATGGGATATGTCCTTTCTGTCATAATCCGCTGGATCATCAGCATTTTGAGCAGGAGCTGAAAGCCTGCTTTGATGAAGAATATCAGGACAGTGTAAATGCTGTGGCTGCTTTCCAGTCTGCATATACCAGCATGACGGAAGAAATGCTCAGAATACTGGATGAAAACACATCCAGTGATTTTCCGCGTGCAGATTTTACTGTCTACAAGGAAAAATTGGAGCGCCTGAAAACCATTATTCAGAGTAACCTTCAGTTGATCCAGAAGAAGGTTGACAAGCCGGCAGAGAAGGTAGAACTGCAGGATATAGATACCTTAGTTGCTGAGATTGATACTATTGTTGATGAAATCAACGCTCTCATCAAAACGAATAATGATGCTTTCAACAAAAAGAAAGAGACCAAGATCAAATGCGACAAAATGCTGTGGGAGCATCTGGCATTTCTGGTCAAAGATGAGATTGCAGATTACAAGGCAAAGGACGCTGTAATAGAAGCAGAAATCAAGGCAATCGAAAAGGAAAAGGGCACACTCCGTCAGAACTATCTGGATAAGGAGGCGGAGATAAAGAAAGAGAGCGGTAATACCGTCAATACGGATGAAGCATTTGAGAGCATGAATGCCATGCTGAAGGACTCCGGCTTCCAGGGCTTCTCCCTTCGCAAGAAACCGGGTGTCAAGAACCGTTATGAAGTGGTTCGTGACGGCAATAAGCCGGTCAAGCGTCTGAGCGAGGGCGAAAGGAACTTTATTGCGTTCCTGTACTTCTATCATCTGGTTAAGGGTAGCGGAGCTGCAGATGCGGCTATCTTTACCTCGACCGGTGAAGTTACAGATGTAATGGACAGAAGAGATAAGATCGTCGTGATCGATGATCCGGTTACCAGCATGGACAGCGGCACTCTGTTCATTGTGAGCTCTATGGTCAGAGAAATGATCAGCGTGTGCCACAACAATATTGAAGTGCTGCATCCGGATATCACCGGTTCCTATATCAAGCAGATATTTATTCTGACGCACAATGCGTACTTCCATCGTGAGGTAACATACAACATGGTGGAATACTACGACTGCGTTACATTCTACATGGTAAGGAAGACGGATAACCATTCTTCCATCACGCCATGCATCGAGAAGGCGAAGGAACTTTCTGAGGATGACAGGAATGTGAATCCGGTCCAGAACGCCTACACGGCACTTTGGACGGAGTATCAGGAACTGACTTCTTCAATACCACTGTTGAATGTAATCCGCAGGATCCTTCAGTATTATTTCCTTGAACTCTGCGGATACCAGGGCAGCAACATCCGGGATATTATCCTGAAGAAAAACAAGAGTGAGTTCATTAAGAAAAGAGCCGATGGAACGATTGATGATACGGACTATCATCTGGCAAGCTCCATGCTTTCTTACATCGATAATGAATGCAGCTTTATTGATGGATTCAACCTTGTACAGGAAGCAGTGGATCCGGAGCAGTACCGTAAGGTAATGAAGAAGATCTTTGAAAAGCTGGACCAGAGCCAGCATTATCGGATGATGACCCATGAAAGCAAATAAGCATATTAGAGAAAAATATCATTAAGAATAATCTAATTGATTTATTTAGCTAAGAACAGATAAACAAGATGAGGTATGGCTTGGAAGGAGGAGCGCATGATTGATTTAGAAAAACTGAATCCCATATTGGAAGGATACAAGGCGTACTTTCCGAGCCATTGGGATGATGAGAAATATAAGTGGGAGGCTATCAAGCACTTCCAGGATCATTGGGATATTGATGCCGATAACTTTGGAGAGATGTTCAAGCAGGCAACAGATAAGACATTCAATCTGTTGGCATCCGGCTACGCTTATCCGCGTGGTATGATCACAAACTTCGCAAAAGCTGATGATGAAGCAACAAGGGCAATGTTCCGGAATCTGTTTGATGAATCACAGGATCTTGCTGCGAGGGTAGATGCTTTCCAGACGGTAGCAGAAGAAATGCGTGCAAAGTATGACGATGGTACCTGGAGAAATCATTATCAGAACACAAACGCCATCAGCACTTATCTCTGGCTGCGTTATCCGGACAAGTATTATATTTACAAGTATGAACTGTTCCGGGCAGCAGCAAGAGAGTTGTCATCTGATTACATGCCAAAGAAAAATGGATCCGTGGAGACTTTGATCGGCGGTTTTCAGATGTATGACGAAATCTGTGAAGCCATTAAAGCTAATCCGGAGATAGTGGAGCTTTTCAGGAAGGGGATAACAGCGAGTTGTTATCCTGATCCGGAACTGAAGACCGCCACTATAGATGTCGGGTTCTATCTTGCACGTTTTTATCTGAGCGCCCAGAATGCAGAGAAGGATGAGAATGAATGGTTTCCGAAGCCGGAGGACTACACGCCGGAGCTTGGTGTTGAGGACTGGGTTGATCTACTGAACGACAGCGAGGTGTTTACAGAGAGTAGCCTGAAGATTGTCAAACGAATGAAAGACTATGGCGGTGCTGCTACGTGCACACAGCTTTCCATCAAATATGGTGATGGAGCTAATTTCTATAATACCGGATCTCAGTCCCTTGCCAAGCGTATTGCTAAGAAGACCGGATGCCCGGTGATGACAAGGGATACCGATAATGCGAGATGGTGGCCGATCCTTTATACGGGCAGGGATGCCGGTAAAAATGACGAAGGAGTTTATATATGGCGCTTAAGGGACGAGCTTTCTGAAGCGCTTGATAATGTGGACTTAAGTGAGATCCCATTGTATGCGGATAGTGCTCCGGCTATATGGAAAATCAGCCACGGGTCTATATCGGAGGATAACAGGACTCTCTTTGAAGATCGTAAAGTGGCTGTTGTACACAGTACCACAAAGGCGATGGCCGGTTCTAAGGTTTCGCAAGGCGAAAACTTTATGGACAGCATAAAAAAGGGTGACTATTTCTATCTTTGTTATGGAAACAGTATCAGGTTCCTTGGACAGTTTACTTCTGACAAGGCGGTACTGAACCCTGAAATGGAAGACGGATGGTATGAGAGAGAATATCGTGTAATTGCTAAATCAAAAGACACGGCAGCGTATTCTGGAGCACATAAATGGTGGTCTCCGGATTTCAACTCTACCTGCATTAAAATTGAGAAAGATGATCAGGCACTGTTTGAGTCGGAAATATTACAACCGTACTTTGATATGACCTTGAACAAGCTATTTGGTGATACCGACCCGGATATGAAATACTGGTGGCTGACTGCTAATCCGAAGATATGGAGTTTCGCTGATCTTAAGGTCGGTGAAGAGCAGAGCTATACACTGTATAACGAAAATGGTCATAAGAGACGCATCTTCCAAAACTTCCTTGACGCAAAGGTCGGAGATATCGTCATCGGTTATGAAGCAAATCCGGTAAAGAAGGTTGTCGCGCTTGCTAAGATTACGCAGGCCAATGATGGAAAATCTATCTATTTTGAAAAAACAGAAGGACTGACTTCACCTATCGAATATCTGGATTTGAAAGCGTGTCCTGAGCTTGAAAAGATGGAGTTCTTTGTTCAGCCGAACGGAAGCTTGTTCAAGCTTACTAAGGGCGAATTTGATTTCATCATGGATATTATTCGTGATGATAATCCGCTTAAACAGGCTGATGCTTCAATACAGAAATACACAAAGGAAGATTTCCTCAATAAGGTTTATATGACCGAGGAGCGCTACGACGTACTGGAGGCACTTCTCAGAAATAAGAAGAACATAATCCTACAGGGCGCGCCTGGTGTCGGAAAGACCTTTACAGCAAAGAAACTGGCATACGCCATGATGGGAGAGGTAGATGACTCCCGTATAGAGATGGTTCAGTTCCACCAGAATTATTCCTATGAGGATTTCATCATGGGGTATCGTCCGGACGGATCTGATTTCAAGCTCACAGACGGTATCTTCTATAGGTTCTGCCAGACGGCTGCGAATCATCCGGACAAGGAATTCTTCTTTATTATCGATGAAATCAACCGAGGAAATATGAGCAAGATCTTCGGTGAATTGCTTATGCTGATAGAGAAGGATTATCGTGGAACCAAGGCAACACTGGCCTATAGCGGAATGCCTTTCTCTGTGCCGGAAAATCTGTTCATCATCGGTATGATGAATACGGCAGATCGAAGTCTTGCGATGATCGACTATGCACTCAGGAGAAGGTTCAGTTTCTTTGAAATGGAGCCGGGATTTAATTCAGAGGGATTCACTAAGTATCAGAATGGGTTTGCAAACGAAACCTTCAATGCGCTAATTGACCAGATCAAAGCACTGAATAAAGAGATAACAGATGATAAATCGCTTGGACGCGGATTCCAGATCGGCCATAGCTATTTCTGCGGAAGAGAGGAAGCCGGCTGCACTGATGAGTGGATGCGTTCTGTTGTAGAATTTGATATTTTGCCTATGCTTGGAGAGTACTGGTTCGATGAGCCGGATAAGCTTTCCAGATGGGAAAAGAATTTGCGTGGAGTGTTTGATGATTAAGGATAAAAGCATATTCATCAAAAAT
>Ga0256405_10003238_pt1 | contig 34334 bp, 25 predicted proteins | sample RumenRJG_02DNA_FD_189096 | JGI IMG/M metagenome (GOLD analysis project Ga0256405, IMG submission 189096) | Bovine rumen microbial communities from Lethbridge, Alberta, Canada - RJG_02 | ecosystem: Host-associated > Mammals > Digestive system > Stomach > Rumen | place: Canada: Alberta...
ACCCTCCGTCGGCACGGATACGGCTATCCTGATGATGAATACTTCTTCTTGAAGATCATGGATATGAGCCGGAAGAAGTATGTCAGGAATCAGCCATCACATAAAATTTGTGATTGAGCCAATAAATTGACACTTGCATTCTTAGCCCTTACAGAATCATTAATCAATTCAGATTTATCATAATCAGCTAACTTAATATGATCAGATTTCAAAAAAAGCTTCTTTTTTATCTCCTTTTCATAGAACGGCAGCAATTTATATGTAACATAATAGTGGCTGTATATTATCTGTACCATCTGTTTTAGAGCGTAAATTGTGATAAAAACTCCTGCAAAGAAAAGAATCCTTACAATATTTCTTTCAGTCCCTATCACATTTATAAATATTCTGTCGGACGTAGCAAGCAAAACAGGTAAAAAAGAGCAGAGAAGCTGTATAAGTATCATCACGACACAATTCCTGTGCGAAAGATTCCATATTATCTTTACACTTTCATACGATAGTCTTTTTTTCATAATGTTCCTTCTGTTTGTCAAACATTTTCTTATAAAATGAATCTTTGTTCTTAATAAGTTCGCTATGAGTTCCCGTCTCAATTACTCCTTCATTGCCCAATACTACGATCTGGTCGAAATCGGAAAGGAAGCCTAATCTGTGCGTAATCACAATCAAAGTCTTGCCTTCAAACTTCTTGATATATTCATCATAGATCTTAGCCTCAACCAAAGGATCAAGATTGGAAGTCGGCTCATCCAGTATGATAATATCAGCCTTGTGCACCAATATTCTTTCCAGTGCCACTTTTTGCCACTGTCCTCCGGAAATCTCGATTCCATCATCGTTCATATTTGTAAGTTTCGAATCCATAAAAATACCATCATCAAATTCAAACATTAGATTTTTTTCGGATTCCATTTCGTTTTCACCTAAAAAAATATTTTCTCTCATAGAATAAGGATATTTATTATAATCCTGAAAAAGAGCAACCACCGTGCCATTCACTTTTATTACACCCTTGGCAGGCTTATATAAACCGCTTATCAACTTCACAAGCGTCGTTTTTCCAATGCCATTCTGCCCCACTATCGCATAATGCTTACCCTTTTTTATTTCAAAATTGAAGTTATCAAAAATGATTTTTCCTTTTTCATAATAAAAACTAAGATTTTTAATAGAAATACATGTATCATTTTCCTGATTACTTTGGGGTAAATATTCTGTACTATCTTCTAAATTATTATATAAAAACGTATCTAATTCTTTTTTATTTTTTATCATTCTCAATAGGTCAGGTATGGCATATAATCCTTCAGATATGATTAAAAAAATACTTGCCGAAAACGTTAATATTGCTGTTACTGCTCCTAAAGTAACCTTATCTGAAAATTTGAGTATTACAAGATACACGATCTCAAACATAAAAAAAAGAACAACACATAATTCACTTTTCAGTTCCAGTATCATTCTCTTTTTTCCTGCTTTCTTATTCTTTTTAAGTGCAGAATCAAATTCCGAATCGAATTTTTCTATGAAGAAATTCGTAAAATTGAAGAACTTTCTTTCGAGTACATAGTCCCTTTTAACAAATATGTCTGAAATCCTGTTGTATAGTCGTGTATTTTTCTTATAATCCTCCCAGTAGTCATACATATACGTGGAATTTTTGTATTCTGCCGCTCCAGACAAAAGCAAAAAGCTCACAAGTATCATAATGTTGATAACTGAATTTATCACAGACATATTTTTCAAAAGAAAGAAACAAAACATAACGATAGTACAGACGCCTGTAACCACTTCGCAAAATGAATTTATTTTCCCCGTTTCATCTTCAAATGTCGTTCTAAAAACTTCCAGCTTGTCATTATATTCTTGGGATTCATGGAAACTGTAATCTATACACACAGACTTATTGATCAACCTCCTGTCGCGCCCCACTACCTCCTTTATTGAACTGACCCGCTTTATATATTCTGCAAGTGAATTCAAAATAACTTCAGTCAACATCAATGCGCTTATCATGATTATATACTTGCTGGCAGGTGTGTCAATCAAATTGGAAATAGTATCCATTGTCAGGAATCTGATTCCAGCACCCAGAATCGAAAACAACCCCATAACAATAAATAAGTATATTCTCATGGATTTTGTCATAGGATTAACAACTGCCTTTTTAATCACCTTCATTTCTTCCCCCTTTCCACTGTTTGCATACAGTTTTATAATTCCAATTGAATTAACCTCATGTTATCATACTGTTTAAATATAGACAAGATACGAAAAGTGTAATAATTTATTACACTTTTCGTATCTTGTAAAAATTGAAAAGTATGTTATCATTATAATTGCAGTCACTGATATCATATATTGAAATTACCAATTCACCGGTTATTACATTAGATAGAAGGTAAACAACGCATGAAGCATAAGATTATTTATATTTTAAAGTATGTTATATGTTTAGTAGTATTATTCGGAATATTCATCACTCCATTTCCGTCCATTTTAGGAATATCAGGACTTATATGGAGACTAATATGTGCAGTGGCTCTAATTATTTTAATGTTGCTTTTACATACTCATGATAAAATTGCTAAGCATTTATAAAGCTTTATAAAAAACAGCGGATGAAATATGCCTCTGTCTTTTTTTGCCTTTCATCATTTATTGTTTACACACTATAAATGATGAAAGGCTACCCACCATAAATGGTAATTAACCGTTTTTATTGCAAATTGAAACTGAGTCAGTCCTGTTGCCAATCTCATTTTTTTGATCAATCGCATAGCATCACCTCACTACCCAATCTGGATATATATTTTAATTGTACACCCATTTTGGTTACAGTCAAAAAAAAATACATCTTAGCACTGCTCATGATTTATGCTTCAAAAACGTCGAAAAATCAGCAAAGTTGCTTAAGTTTATTTCAGAATATAAACTATCGAGTAATTTCCCGTCAATGTGCTGAAATTGAATGCAGATTTTTGTGCAAAATGACGTTGTAAAAAAATCGCAGTCTTGATAAAATGCTTGCGTACACAGGAAAACGTGTCTTATAAAAGCGTACGGTTTATGAGACAAAAACAAGGTTATTATAAAGGAGATAATGTTGAGGACGCATGAAAAGAATCACACTTATAAAGATAGCATTTCTTGTGTCGCTTTCGCTTGTCTGTGCTTCTAAACTCCCAAAACTTTTAAATGATGCAAATAACCAGTTGAATGGCACTCTTACGCAAAGCAAGACGGTATCACTTTCAACGCTTGATGTGAATGGCAATAAAACGGTGAAATTTCCTATCAAAAAAGGAAGATTATGTGAATATTCATTTATAGAACTTCCATCAACCATAAAAGCAGATGACAGGATAGACATCAGACTGAATCTTGGAGATGGCAGAGATTTCGTTGTTGTTACGGGAGCACCGCTTATATTTTTTGAAAGAATCAAAAGCGGTACAAGGAGTTCCGTAATACTTAGGGAAAGCGAGATTTTAGCCATGGCAAGCGTTCAGGCTGACCTTGAAATATTTCCAAAAGCAAGGGTTTATGCTGTAACAGGAGAATCAGGAAGCACTCCATCAAAAATAACTTATCCTGTGAATCAAAATGCCTATGAAGAAATGATAAAGATTTCTTCTAAGGATGATGTAACTAAAGACCAATATATTTGCGTTCTAAATGAAAAACTTGAAAAAGAGCGCAGTGGTCAGTACTAAAAATCAGTCTCACAAATGTACTTTTTGCACTGCGAAAGTACCAAATATCAGCGTTGCTGATAAAAATAAGCAAGGAAACTGCATAGCCATCGCTTGTTTATACAGCGCAAAAAAGAACAGGTTTAATCCTGTTCTTTTTTGCGCTGTAATCCTAAATTCAACATACAATATCTAACAAAGCCGTGCCATTAATGAGTATCAAATAGAAGGCAGACCAATTAAAAATTTTTTCTTTATGATCAATTTTATTTTTGTGGAAATTCTATTATTGTTTACAATCAGTTCCCCTTGAATCTGTAAAATTACACTTATGCCTTCTTTCAGTAAATCTAGTAAAAACAAAGACCGAAATCATCACAGCAAACACTCCAGAAAAAACAATTACATATCTAACCGAAATCTTTTCCGCCATTATACCTGCAATCGCAACAATTATCATTGAAATAATCTTGGATAAAGTTGATTGAATGGAAAAAAAAGCTCCTCTACATTCATCTGTAGTTCGCTTTTGTACTATCGTTCGATAATAAACTACATATAGTGTATTAGACAATCCTCCTAGAAAATTAAAAAGTATACAAGAAATAACATCCCGTGATAATCCATAGCCTATAGTTGCTATGCCCATAAATAAAATTCCAAGTCCAAACAGGAATTCATCACTTCTGTTTTTTATAGACAATAAAATCATGCCAGTTATAAGCATTCCAATCCCCCATGCAGAATTTATATATCCATATACATCAGTCGAATTGTCAAATACCTCCGCAATATATACTGCATCAAGAGAAGAAAATATAGCACCACACGAAGAAAAAGCAATGCATATTATAAGTATAATCCTAAGTAAAGCATCTCCCCAAAAGCTCTTACCCTGACTGAACATATATCGAAGCGGTATACCCGCATTAATTTTCTGCTTTTCATTACCTATTCCTTTCTTATCCTTACGCATAGTCAATAGTATAATAACCGCAGCAAAAAAAGAAAGACTGTCTATAGCAAAAGCAACCTTATCCCCATAACTCTTAATACACCATCCTGCAATAACTGGTGCAATTATCATTGTTATGTTGCCAGCATATGAATCAATCATGTTCGCCGTATCAAGTTTAAGACCTTTACCTATTTCCGGAATATAAGAATTCACAGTAGTATTATATACGTTATTATTAACTGCGAAAAAAACGCAAATGCTATACAAAATGTAAATGTTATTGCATCCCGTAATTATACAAAGTATCAAGGCTACGGCCGACAAAAACTCGCTAACAATTAAAATATTTCTTTTACTGTAGTGATCAATAATATATGCAGTAAATGGTGATAAAAGTAAAACTGGCAAAGTTTGTAACATAAAACTTGCAGCAACCGCTAAAGGTGATCCTGTTACATTGTATATAATAAACGGTAGCGCCATATCAAAAAACCAATTACCAAATGATGATACAAGTCTTGCTAATATAAACTTGTAATAATTTCCTCTATTCATAGTGCCTCTCTTATCATTTTTTCAAATATTACTATACAACAAAGAAAGTAATTGCCTGTAGATAATATATACTACCACACAATTACTTTCTTATTACTTTCAATAGAACAAAACGCCTATTTGAAAATAGCTCAGATAGTGTTATCTCTTACCCTTCCTTAGCAACACCATCTTCCATCACATCTTATCGTCGTGTCAGTTTTTTCAGTCACTTTCTTTATTTTTGTAACCTTTAAAACAGGCTTCTGATACTTCTTTGTCATGACATATCCTCCTCTCAAATATATTGATTTTAAAAAGTAAAAAGATATACTACTTCAATTAACTAAATAAATTATACCTTTTCGCTTTAAATCCGAAAGAAACTCACTGATATCAGTATACATTTCCATCTTATTAGTATTGTATAAATCTGAAAGTCTATCTGTAATATCTCTAACCGTATTCCTCTTATTACACAATGACAAAATATCTACCGCAACCTCATCTAAATTAATATTACAGTATTCATCAGAATCAGAATAAAACAGTATTTTCTTACCTCTATCAAAATATACATTGTCAAAATCTATAACTGGCACAGCATCGTCAAATATAGTCTCAAATGAAATTTTTATGAACTTGTCAATTAAATTCTCATTCAACAGTCTATTATAAATGTATATTCCCGTAGATATTGCGCATTTATACGTTTCACACATAAATTCGTCTTTAACATTAACATCTCCGTGTCGCATATAACATTCATGATAGCAACTTCCTGCACACAAATACTTTGCCCAACACTTTTTACACTGAATATTCTCTAGCGAATTTTCTATACCAATACCACTTTTATCTTTAAAATTGATTTTCTCGTTAATATTTCCATATACAAACTCGCTATACCCTAGAAATCCTTCACATGGATATACTTTTCCATCTGCACCTATTGCTACATAATCATCATCACATCTACAGAATTTCAACTTATGGTTTCCACAAACTATATTTCTAACAATTGACTCAAAAAAACGATTTACAGATTTGCCATTTTTAATTTCAGCAATATATATTTCAGCAAGCTTAAAATATATTTCTTCAAGTATTTCAAGTGACTCCTTGTTTAACGCATATTCTTCCCCAGGCTTTGCTGACACCAATGCAAAAGTTATCTTCGGACATCTAATTTCGTCTCTCAAAAATAAATACGTATCCACTAATTTAGGAAGTAAGTCTTTAGTTACTGTTATTCTTACTGCTCCACAATCTTTTGTATATACATCTTTCTGTCTATTGATATTATCTTTTATATTTGTTAAAATTTCTTCATATGAATCCCTATTAGGTAATATTCTATATTTATTCTGAATTTCTTGATTCCCATCAAAACTAAAGAAAGTATAAATGTTGTTTTTTATTAAGAATTCGTTAACTTCCCCTGTACATAACGAACCATTAGTTACGACATTAAACATAATATAGCAATTATTCTTCCTTGCTATGTTTTTTCCTTTTTCAACTATATATCGTATTTTGTCAAAACATAACAACGGCTCACCGCCAAAAAAAGTTACCATATATTCAACTTTCTCTTCAGATATAATCTTAATTAATGAATTATCTATCGTACCATAGTCTATATTTTTTACAGTTCCTACATTATGAGATTCAAAACAATACTTACATCTGAAGTTGCATCCCGATGTCATTTCAAATATTATATTTCTTTTCATCATACTCTACATCCCTCATCTCTATTACAATCACATATTACCATTTCATTAATTCTCTTGCAAGATACGAAAAGTGTAATAATTTATTATACTTTTCGTATCTTGTAACGTATTCAAAAATATGCTATAATAGCCGCTCATTACTGTTTAGAGGTAATCTTGTAGAAATAGGCCCGATGTCGTAGACTATGCGTCAACGCCATTGGGCTTGCTTGATTCTCGGTTGAATATATCTCTGATACTTTGCTGAATATGTTCTCTTCGCCTTCAAGGCGCAACAAATAGAGCTGGCTCATACCATTACAAAGATCATAAATACTTGAAATTGCGATGATTAATTATGATTGTGTCGCTACACTAGGTACGAAGAGTGTAATAATTTATTACACTTTTCGCATCTTCTGATATATACATATTTAGAGTCCAGATATCTGATCGATCCATTTAAGCTCTTTCAGTACATCAGCAAGCCATTGCCATTCAAAGTAACAGAAAATTGTGATAAATCAAGCATATTCTTGCTTTTTTGTTGCATAAACGCGTGTAAAGCTGTATTATTATACTATAAAGCTTTCAAGCCAATAAAACATAATTATGATAATGGAGTACTATAATAGGTAATGAACAGCAAACAAATAGGTAAAATCTTTGAGGATATTCGCAAGGATAAGCAAATATCTCAAAATGTTTTGTGCAGAAATATTGTTACTCAGGCAGTGCTGTCAAGGTTTGAGAAAGGTAGTAAAACCATAAATTGTCTTGTTTTTAATGCATTGATGCAGAGACTAGGAGAGGACCCAACCAAATTTACAGTACTTGTATCAAAAAAAGAATATAGTTACCTTAATTGGCGGGATAGTATTCTTGCCAAACTGTCAAGAACCGAGTGCACAACCGATGAATTTAAAACGCCTATAGCAACAGATTATTCTTTAAATAAAAATATTCAAGAACAATTTACTGAATTTTATTCTGGGTATATTGTAGACAATATAGAGAAAATGGAACACGCCATCGAAATTACTGTGCCGGAATATAGGAACGAATTGAAACTTTCATGCAAGTATAGTGGCGATGAATTATTATATATAGAACTTTGCATTGCAAAGGCATCACAGAAGACTGAATGCTTAAGCGATAAGAATCGTAAAATACTTGAATTTATTATTCATTATATTGACTCAAACCTCTCATTATTATTAAAAGACAATCTATATGAAAAAGCAGCATTAATATACGCAAAATTTGCACCTAAGAAATGTATTGATAAAAAAATCACGCTGTGTAGAAACTCTTTGAATATAAAGAAGAAAGCAGGAAGAGTGCAAGGAATCGAAGAATTGTTTTGTGTTCTAAAAGAACTGTATAAAGAAAAAAAGAGGGGTTTACCAGAAGAGGATGCAAATATACTTGAAGCAATTCGTCTTATTAAAAGTGATTTTAATGTTAAAATTGATTCGGATTACTTTGCTTTTGGTTATCAGGAATACTATCTTCTAAATGAAGCTATTAAAAATTATAGGATACGTAATGGTCTGTCAGTTAAAAAATTTGCAGAAAAATGTGGAATATCAGAACATAATTACAAGGATATCGAGAAAGGAAAACAGGAAGTAAAAAAAAATATGTTTTCCTTAATATCAAATGCTCTTGATATGAATATCGGAAAATACAACGCAGATATAATTGCTGACAATTATAGTGAATTACTGATTTTAGATGAGATAAAGTCGCAATCAAGATTAAACCATCTTGATCAAGTACTTGAATTAGTCGATATATTAGAGAAAATGCTTGGAAGAAATAGTATTCTTCCGGAAAACAAGCAATTTGTAAAAAGTGTGAGAGATATAATATATTTTTTAAAGGGGCAAATATCTTTTGATGATTATTTATTAGAAAATGATAAGACAATACACTTAACAATATCTCGTATAGAAAATGAAACAACCTTACATAATTATACAACAATGGAAATTGTGATAGCATACTATAAAGCAATCGCGTACTATTTACAGGAAGACTATGATGGAGTTATAAGAATACTGAGTAACCTCTTAAATAATATTAAGGGCAGTGAAATTAATCCTGTGAGCCGACAACAAGAAATAGTGCTCATTTTAGATCTTCTTAAACGTTGTCTTATGTACCAACAAAAATACGAAGAGGCACTTGAAGTATCCAGGATGGGAATAACTTATTGCAATATTACAAATATGGCAGAAAAATTACCAGATTTTCTTTTTGCTTACGCTAAAGTACTCTGGATGAAAGGTTCTCAGATTAAAAGGGAACTCCCCCAAAAGAGCCTCTGTTACATGCATGCAGCAGATTTTCTTAGCGGCTATTGGGGAATAATCTGTGATCAGAACGCAATAAGAAATGAAATCAATCATATAAAAAAATCTTTACAGGAGAATCACCAGATTGAGGATCATTTATAACTATACGTGTCTGATTGTTTGCATTTAAATGTGTTTGAATTAAACGAGACATTGGCAAACCTATTGATACAATAACAATAGCTGTCAAAAATATAGTGATAACTTTCCTTTTCATATATGTTTCCTCAACAAATTTGATTTTTCTTAGTCATTATAGAGCAAAATATGATGGATGTGAAGATACGAAAAGTGTAATAATTTATTACACTTTTCGTATCTTGCAACGCATTCAAAAATATGCTAAAAATATTGCTTGTATATTCTCCTTATTATATATAATTGGGCATTGACATTTACGAAAAATACTCTTATACTCGTGTAAACACCTATCTACGAGGAAATCATAATATGAAAATAGACAAAATCAGCGATAACCAAATAAGATGTATTCTTGACAAGGAGGACCTTTCCGGTCGTGGCATTGCTCCTTCCGAGCTTGCCTACGGCTCCGACAAAGCGCGTGAGCTTTTCATTGAAATGCTCGGTATAGCGGAAAAGAAATTTGGCTTTGAACCGGACGACTCACCTCTCATGGTGGAAGCAATCCCTTCTGCAAATGGCTCACTTATATTACTTATTTCCAAATCAGAAGACCCGCAGGATCTCGACACAAGATTCTCCAGATTTTCTCCCGAAGCACCTGCTGCCCCTCTTGAAGAAGAAGAGCCTACTGATGCAGAAGATACAGAAGAAATTGATGTTGGAGACCCTGTAATAGAAGAAAATGATATCAGTAATCTGACAAACAAGCCTCTGCCATTTGACGATGCCACAATAGGCAGTGCGATTCAATCGCTGTTAGGAATAGATGACCTAGGCTTCAAAACAAAGCCTGAACCTAAACCCGATTTTACCGCTCTCCCAAAATTTCTGACCCCGGATAAGAAAATTCCGTCTGAAAAAGCCGACGTGCCAGCTTTAAAGATATATTCATTTGACTCCTTTGACGCTTTGCAGGAAGCTGCTCATGCTCTTGCAGATGTTTTTCATGGTGAAAATGCTGTATACAGAGACCCTGATAAGAGCAGATACTTCCTTGTTTTGAAAAAAGGTTCTGGTGAAAAAGATCCCTTCGGCAAAGCTGTAAGTATCCTTTATGAGTATTCAAGGCCTCTCCGTTGCAACTATGCCACTATCGCATATATTAAGGAACACCTTGAACCTATAATAAAAGAAAATGCAATTGCAATCTTAAACGTGCTATAAATAAAAAGCCTCTCGGACTTATACATCCGAGGGGCTTTTTATTTATGCTTCTGCTTTTTCAGGTGCAGTATACTCATTTATCATATCTACAAGATCATCTACATCAAGACCATGCACCATGGCTGCCTCTTCAAGAGATTCACCAAGTGATGCAGGGCATGTTATGCAATGCATGCCAGCATTCATAAGAAGAGGTATAACATCCTGATTCTGCTGGATTATCTCCGCAATTATCATATCCTTTGTTACTTTTTTCTTTGTATCTGCCATTATATTACCGCCTTTCATCCAAATGTCTCATCATTAAGATAAGACCAAGTCCCCTGCCCGCAAGAATCAATTACAACGTAAGGGGATAACATTAATGTGTTGCAAATGGAACAATCAGAATCAATAATACATTAACTATTCACTTTCGTCAATAGTTTCTTCTTCGTTATCCACATCTTCTTCATCTTGTCCACCGGTATCAGTCACATCATTATCTTCATCCGAATCTCCCGCATCAGACTCTTCGGGTTCTGTCGCATTTTCAGAATCATCTGTATCTTCTGTAGCGTTATCGTCTGTATCATCAAATGGTGTTACTTCCGTACCGTCTGTGCTTTCATCAGTACCCGGCTTTACGATTTCTGCTTTAGCCTTATTTTCACCTTCATCCTCTTCATCTTCCATATCTATAGCACCTTCCGTGGAAATCTCAGGATCATTTTCCTCTATCGCAGCTTCAGTAGCGAGTTCATCTTCTTTTTCTTCTTTTCTGCCAAAATACTCATCATCAAGATTTACACTCTTAAGACCTGTATGGATATCTTCCATGTAACCTTTCCAAATCGCAACCGGTCTTGCATTTGCAGAAAGTGCATTAAGGCTTGCCGGCATATCATAGCCAACCCAGATACCGGTTGTATAATAGTGAGTGAATCCTACAAACCATAGGTCATGAGCGTCATTCGTTGTACCGGTCTTGCCTGCGCATGGCATATTTGCAAGCTTTCCGAATCTTGCTGTACCGGAGATCATAACCTGCTCCATACAGGAATTCATCATCCTTGCAGCATTTTCATCGTAAATAGCCTTCTGCTCTTCCCCACCATAAAATGTATCTGTGATAACATTGTTGCCATCAGCATCAGTAATTTTCACTATACAGGATGGATCCCTGTACATTCCGTCATTTTCAAGGGTCGCAAAGCCCGATGTCATTTCAAGAGCACTTACACCTCTGCTGAGCCCTCCGAGTGCTGCTGCCGGATAGTAGTCATTGTCTGTAATATTAATGAAATTCATATCAAGTAGCTTCTGTATACCTGCCGCAGGCGAAATCTCTGTAAAAAGTTTCCATGCCACAGTATTTACAGATACGGCAACCGCCTGCTTTATAGTCATATTTCCTCTGAAATATCCTTCTGCATTTACCGGACCACCTTCAATCTTTTCATCTTTCACTATGCTTTCAGGAGTATATCCCTTTTCAAATGCTGGTGTATATACTATAAGAGGCTTTATTGAACTTCCCGGCTGTCTGAAACTCTGATATGCCCTGTTAAGGCTCTGCCCTGAAAACTTCTGACTTCTGCCGCCTACTATAGCGACCACTCTACCTGTCTCATTATCTATGGTAACTGCCGAACCTTGGAGTTTGTATACTCCGGACTTGGTTTTATCTTTCGATTCCGAAAGCCCGTCATTTATAGCTTTCTGAAGTTTTTTCTGAAGATCCGGTTTGAGTGATGTATAAATACGATAGCCGCCCGAAAACATCTTTGCCTGACAGCGATCATACTCAGCACTGTAAAGCTCCTCATATTCATTCTTTTCAGCATCAGAGTCAAAACTGTATTTAAAAAGGAAACCATTCGCCTTCATAAGTGCCTTTACAGCACAATCATTTGCAAATGTTGCCATATATGAGCTGTTTGAGCTCTTGCTCTCTACAAGCTTTATCTCTTCACTTTTTGCAACGCTGGCCTCCTCCTCGCTTATCTTGCCATCAAGAAGCATCTGATCAATGATTCTATCTCTTCTTCCAACAGCTGCTTCGAGATTATTATAAGGGTTGTAGCGGTTTGGTGCATTTGGTATTCCTACAAGGAAAGCGCACTGTGACAGTGACAGCTCACTTACTCCTTTTCCAAAATAGGCAAAGCTGGCTGCCTGAATACCATAGTTGCCATTTGCAAAATAGATATTATTGAGATAAAACTCCATTATCTGTTGCTTGGAATACTTGCTTTCAAGCTCTATCGCTATGAATATCTCTCTTGCTTTTCTCTCCCATGTTTCTTTAAAGGAAAGGAATATATTTTTGGCTAACTGCTGGGTAATAGTACTTCCGCCCTGAGTTATAACACCTCCGTTTGTAATATAGGCATAAGCCGCACGCAGGATCGCCATAGGGTCGTATCCCTTATGTGTAAAGAATTTCTTATCCTCAATGCTGACTACTGCATTTACTGCATTTGCAGGTATATCTTTATATGGAATATAATAAACATCCTTTTCTCCTGCAAGCTTACTTAAAACTTCTCCATCAGCATTATATATAAGGCTTGTTTCTGCCTGCCTGAATGTTGCCGGTGAACTTGCTTCTACAGTCGCAATAGCTTCATTTCTCATCTGTACGACTCTGTCTCCGTAGCGAAGATAGAAAAAAATAAGTATAAGTGCCACCAAAAGCAACATTACTGCTATAAAAAGTTTGAATACCATGCCAATCGCATAAAGTACTCCACGCTTTTTTCTTTTCTTTCCGGACAAAACTTTAGTTCTCCTTAAATTTTAAAACAACCCGCCGTAAAAACGGCGGGTTTATGCTTTTATCAAAGATCACAATTTCCAACAGTTCTTGGGAATGGGATTACGTCTCTTATGTTGCCGATACCTGTAAGATACATCACACAACGCTCAAATCCAAGACCAAAGCCCGCATGCCTTGCAGTACCATACTTTCTAAGATCAAGGTAGAAATTGTACTCGTCAAGATTCATGTTAAGCTCCTTCATACGGGAAAGAAGCTTATCATAATCCTCTTCACGCTGGCTTCCGCCGATGATCTCACCAATGCCAGGTACAAGACAGTCCATAGCCGCAACAGTCTTTCCATCCGGATTGAGCTTCATATAGAATGCCTTTATCTCCTTTGGATAATCTGTAACAAATACAGGTCTCTTGAAGATCTTTTCGGTAAGGTATCTCTCATGCTCAGTCTGGAGATCACATCCCCAGTATACCTTATATGAGAACTCATCATTATGCTCCATAAGCATATTTACGGCTTCTGTATATGTAACTCTGCCGAAATCTGAATTTGCAACATGATCAAGTCTTTCTATAAGTCCCTTATCAACAAACTGGTTGAAGAATTCAAGCTCAGGTCTTGCATTCTCCATAACATAATTGATAACGTACTTAAGCATGGATTCTGCAAGTTCCATATCATCCTGAAGGTCTGCAAATGCAATTTCAGGCTCGATCATCCAGAACTCTGCCGCGTGTCTTGTGGTATTTGAATTTTCTGCACGGAATGTCGGTCCAAATGTATATACATTGCGGAATGCCATTGCATAAGTCTCTGCATCAAGCTGACCGCTTACGGTAAGATTTGTAGCCTTGCCGAAGAAGTCTTTGGAATCGTCTACCTTGCCCTCCTTTGTCTTTGGAAGTTCGTTCATATCAAGCGTGGTGACACGGAACATTTCACCCGCACCTTCTGCATCTGAACTTGTGATAAGTGGTGTGTGTACATATACAAAGTCCCTCTCCTGGAAGAACTTGTGAATAGCATAGGCTGCAAGTGAACGAACTCTGAATACAGCCTGAAAAGTATTGGTACGTGGACGAAGATGTGTCATTGTCCTAAGGTATTCAAGAGTATGGCGCTTCTTCTGAAGAGGATAGTCTGATGTGGACTCACCTTCGATGATAACTTCCTCAGCCTGAATTTCAAAAGGCTGCTTTGCCTCAGGGGTAAGTACAAGCTTTCCTCTTACTATAAGTGCTGAACTTACATTTAACTTACATATCTTATCAAAATTATCAAGCTTATCATGATATACAACCTGAACCGGGTTGAAATAAGTACCGTCTGAAAGCACGATAAATCCGAATGTCTTTGAATCTCTGATACTCTTTACCCATCCGCTTACTGTAACTTCCTTGTCAGCAAACTTTTCTTTATCTCTGTATAATTCCTTTACTGTTGTAAAGTCTTCCATAATATTGCCCCCGTAAAATTTTTAGTTGCACTCTCAATATGATACCACATTAAGCCTCGCTTGTCACGCAAAAAGAAAACAGGTTGAAATGTACCGCCTGCCATTTCAACCTGCCACACTTAGAATCTTACATTTTTATCCGCAAACATGCGCTGGATCCTTTTTTGCCGATTGCTGCAAGAACTGCCGCCCCACTGCCCTGAAACAAAGCTTACGAAAAGATATATAAATGTGACCCATACCCAGTAGTCAGCCATGATAGCCTTCACCTTTCTGTTGTTATAGACAACATTTTATAGTAAGCGAAGAAAATAATTGCGGATAGAGCTTGCTCTATCCAGCATTAATTCTCGGCGACGTTTATCGTAAACGAAATTACTTATTTTCGTTTACGATAATCTCCAGCAACGGTAGACGGATCATTTACAGAAAGTATAGTATCGTATCCAGTATTTATGCTGCCTGTAAATATGAAAAAAAATACTCCTGCAGCAACAAGAAGAAGCAAGGCAACTACTCCTATAGCTTCAAATTTATCATTACCGTGCGTAAACTCACTTATAGCAATAACTGGAACAACGCTGATCACACAGAGAGCCCAACACCTATCGCATTCATTATCGCATTGGTTGAATTGTAAGCTTCTTTTCTTTCGCTGACATAGTTTGCTGTCTGAAAATCAATAGAGCAAGGTTCTTTCTTAATATAATCCCACTTTTTCATCATTGCCGCATTATAAATAAGGATGCCGACTCCGCCGGCGATCATTGCAAAAAGAAGGATCAGTCCTAAAAGATAATGTTCATCTCCAAAAAGTTCTGTTTCTGCAATGACTCCGCTCGCACAGCAGATAAACATACCAACTGCAAGTCCTGAAAGAGCCCCGTCGATAACCTTCGCAGAAAGGTAATCCTGAATTTCATCAAATGACAATCTCCTTCGGGCAGGTCTTTCTTCTCTTATCATAGACTTTTTAAGACCGAGTGTTTCTGCAAGTTCATCAAGGTTGCCAAAATTTGCTATAACGGATGCAACAGCCTCATTTTCAGACTTCCCATTTACGATCTCCTCATCAAACTTATCTTCCATCATCTGCCAGAGTTCTTCTTTTGCCCTCTTTACTTCTGCTGTATTCGTCAGGTCTGCAAACATCATCTCCAGATAATTCCTTATAGTTTCCATTCTCTTCCTCCGTGTTTACTCAACAAACTTTTCCACTAATTCACGTGTAAATTTCCACTCTTTGCACTTATCCCTGTAGTAATCAAGCCCTGCATCTGTAATCTTATAATATGTTCTTTTTTTACCGCTTTCAGCTATCTGCGGATACGAAGAAACATAGTCTGATCTCTCAAGTCTGGTCAGCGCAGAATAAAGCGTAGTTTCCTTGAGTGAATACTCTCCATCAGAAACCTCCTCTATCTGCTTTGACAGAGCGTAAGCATAAGACGGACTTTCTTTTAACAGGTACAAGATGATCGTGTCTGTACATCCGCGGATAACATCACTGCTTATCTGTATAGTGCTCACTTCCTCCCTGAAATATATGCCTGTATTGCTATGTCTGACATGCTATGTGTGTCGTAGTATGTCTAACAAAGTAAATATAACATTACTCATTAAGCTTGTCAACACAAAAAACGGGCAGCTTTAAACTGCCCGTTTTTTCGTTTATACTTTATTATCATCCACATGCATAGAAAAAAGCAATTATCTTCTTCATCATAATCTTTCCTCCAAGCAAAAGGACTTTCAAAAATAGAATATTTTAAGAGTTTTGAAAATCATCCTTGAAACAAGAAGGTTACAGACATATAATAGTATTAGTTTCAGAAAATAATTTTATTTCAAGTTTTGAAAGTGAGAGCAGTATGAAAACGATTGAACGCCCTTTGTATTTAGATAGATTAAAAGGTTTAAGAGGAACACCAGATATAAAAGTAATTACAGGGGTTAGGAGAAGTGGAAAATCGGAGCTCATGCGTGCATTTGTTTCGTATCTAGAGGAAATAGATCCCCAAGGCAATATTATGTACGTTGATCTCATGGATATGGAGTATGAATCTTTAAAAGAATATCATGCATTATATGATTATTTCACATCTGGAAGTAAGGAAAATGTCAATAATTATATCTTAATTGATGAAGTGCAGCTTTGTCCGGATTTCGAAAATGCTGTTAACAGTCTGTACAATAAAAAGATATACGATATTTATATTACCGGATCCAACGCATTTATGCTTAGCAGTGATCTTGCAACGCTTTTCACAGGTCGTTATATAGATGTTCATGTGCTTCCATTTAGCTTTTCTGAGTACATCGATTATAAGCAGATAAAGGATATAGATGAAGCATTTGATGCATATGTACTAGATGGTGGAATGGCGGGTTCCTATCTATATGACTCTGAAAGAGATCGTATGAATTATATTTCAGGAATATTTGATACAATTATTACACGTGATTTAAAGAAAAAATACAATCTTTCTGATGATATGGCACTTTTGAAGACTTCTGACTTTATGCTAGATAATATCAGTAACCTTACCTCTGTCAACAAGATTAGTGACATGCTAACAGCGAATAAAACGCCTACAAATCATGTTACTATTGGTAATTATGTTGATTATTTATGCAAAGCATTTTTGTTTTATAAGGTTCAGAGATACGATATTAAAGGAAAAGAAATTCTGAAAACAATTGAAAAATATTATGCTGTAGACAGTGGATTCAGATGTGCCAGATTAGGCAGAAGAAATATGGATTATGGGCGGCAATATGAAAATTTGGTTGCACTTGAATTGATGCGCCGAGGATATAATGTCTACGTTGGTAAGCTTTACAAAAAGGAAGTTGATTTTGTCGCAATAAACGCAGATGAAAAGATTTATATTCAGGTTAGCGATGACATAAGTCAGCCAGAGACGATGGAAAGGGAACTTGCTCCGTTGTTATCAATTAAAGATGCTTATCCAAAGATGATTATAGCAAGGACAAAACATCCTGCTGTTGATAGAGAAGGGGTAAAAATTTTAGATATAGCTAGATGGCTTTCTGATTCACAAAATTAAAATGTTTTTAAATTTGTGAAATGCGTTGTGGCACCTTATTTAATGAATAAATTGTCCATAAACTTCCAAGCTAAACTTAATACAGAAGATTCATTTGTATAATTAGCGTTAACCATTAAGAAAAAGGTGATAACGCTAATTATAGCAATGATAACAATTATTGCTTAGCAACAAAAAATTCCAAGTTATCTTGCACCTTCAACTCAGATTTGGCAGATAATACCATTAAAAAAGGCCAGTCACAAATGTGGCTGGCCACATATATGAAATATTTTCTTCGCTTACTATAAATTAAGCAAAATATTGATTTTATTAAGTTTTTTTAATGATAACACACTTTTTTATTTGTCAAGTTTTTTTATTTCATTTATACCTGCTTCGTAAACAGAACACTTGCCTTAAAGAGGTCGCCATCAATAGTAATTTTCATATCGCCGCCCATAGACTTTGCAAGTGACGAAGCAATAGAAAGTCCAAGCCCATTGCCTTCTTTATTTCTTGATGAATCCCCTCTTACAAATCGTTCCATAAGTTCATCTGCCGATATATTTAATCTGTCCCTTGATATATTTCTGAAAATAAAGCTGATATTTCCATCTGCATCGACTAAATCTATATAAGCTCTTGTATGCGGCATGGCATATTTTGAAATATTGCTCATGAGATTTTCAAAAACCCGCCAGAGATACCTGTTATCAGCAGTTATAAAAATATCCTCCTCCGGCACTGTACTGATAAGTTCGATCTCATTCTCCTGAAGTCTTTCTTCAAATTCACCTATGGACTGGTTTAAAATGATTCTCGCATTGACCTTTTCCATATTGAATTTTATATTTCCGGTTGCCGCTTTCGATGCCTCTATAAGGTCTTCTATAAGCTTTTTTAATCTGCTTGCCTGCCTGTCGAGCACATCCAGATATTTGCCTGTTTCAGGGCTGTCTAACCCCTCTTTTTTAATAATATCCACATAATTTATTATAGATGTAAGCGGTGTCTTTATGTCATGAGAAACATTTGTTATAAGCTCTGTCTTCATACGTTCGCTTTTCAAACGGTCATTTATAGCTATATTTATTCCCCTTCTGATCTCATTTAATGCCTTTCCCTCTTCCTCAAAATCGATATACATCCCCTTTGTATCAACATTTGCATCAAGATTTCCGGCTGCGACATCAAGCATTTTATTTTTTATCTGGGCAAACTGATAAATCCATCCCTTAATAAATAAGGCAAACATGATCTTTTCTATGATCCACCTAATATACAGACCACCCTTTACCTCAAACATAACAAGTATTATAAATTCGATAAAGGTGATCACTGCAAAGTACATCCAGACTCTGATTGTCATTTTTACAGATCTGCGGGTCTCTCTGACTCTTTTATGTGATTTTGCAAGCAAGCCTGCAAACATTCTTACAATGCGATATATAAGTGTATTTACAAGCCCTTTTCCTACCTTGATATTTACAACAAGGCATTTCAACCAAAGCATTCCCGCGAAAATCCCTGCTACGATTCCGCTTACAAGAACCATAAAAAAGACAGGACTTAGTGGGTCCAGCTCAGATTCAAAACATTCTTCTATGACTATAACAATCACACATTCAAAAAAAATAAGTAAAAATGCGCCAAGATCCCATGGTATGCGCTCTGACCCCTGTAAGCATATTTCACCCTTCTCATTCACGTTTCCTGCTTTTTTTATGAACATTATGAATGTTAAAAGGAATAAGATACCCGAAATGACTGCTCCTAAGGGAAGCATCCACTGAATTATCGGAAGCTTTTTTATATAAGAATATGCCTGTGCGTAGAAGTCACCATTTTTAGCTATTTTTTCTGTCGGAAAAGATATAAAGGTGTAAGCCTTTACGTTTTTGTCAGTTTTTTCGTGCTCTATGGTTGAAATAGAACTTAACTCGGCTGTTTTAATGTCGGAGTCTTCAAGTTTATCGTGAATCTCGCTAAGGTCGGCAATATTTTCTGCGCTAAGACGGCCATTTCCATTGAACGACTGAAGGATTAAGGTAAAACTGCTATCCGTTGCCGAAACCGGACTGTAGGCTTCTCCGTTTATGTATAGAGCCCCTTCTTTTGCAAAACTTACCTCTTTTCTGTTCTTCTCCCAGATAAGTGAATAAATCTTGTTTGTATTGGCTGTCCCCTTAGTATCAGAAGTGTCGCGAAAGTAAACTTCGCCATCAAGCTTATAACAATTTTTGTCGTCCCAGACATACGCCCGCTCACCTATAAGATCATAGCCAATTCCCTTTATACTGCTTGTCTCGGTAATGTACTGACTATTATCGATTATCCTGTTTCTTCTTTCTCCTGACAGTTCAAAAAGCCTGTCTGAAGATGTAACAAATCTGGCGCTGTCACTTATGTACTCCACAAGGGTCTGATGGTCTTTTGGAACATTTCCTGTAAAATTTCTGTGCAGATATATTTTCGGATCGTTTAGATCTAATTTTTCAGTGTCAATATCACCTTCTATCACTCCGTATCTGCAGTTTGTATCTTTCAACCTGTCATCTGCATAATTTCCATTTCTGTCCGCCAGAGCTATCAGGGCAAAATTTTCTGCCGCTTTATCTAAAACCCTTTCCCTTATTCTTGAATCATCCTCACCAAATATTTGAAAGGATGTAAGCACTGCCATTGCAAGCAAGCAGCAGACCAGAATAAACGCCATCAGAGTACAGAATACCATGCATGCTGTACCTTTGCAGACAGTCTTATTTTTGTTCATTTCAACCCTCCAGTTTGTAACCATGTCCCCATACAGCCTTAATATAGCGCGGTTCCTGACTGTCATATTCAAGCTTTTCACGCAAATGTCTTATATGGACAGCAACCGTACTTTCAGCGCCGCCCACATAATCATTCCACACACCGGAATAGATTTCCTTAGGCGAGAGAACTTCATTTTTATGCTCCATCAGAAATTTCAGAATATCATATTCCAATGGAGTAAGAGAAACCTTCTCTCCGTCAAGAAACACTTCCTTTTCCTTATCCCTAAGTTCAATGCCGCCTGCTGTGTAAGTTCCCTTTTTCTCTGAAACATTGCCGTCAAGACTTCCAAGCATGGTATATCTTCTTAGCACAGACTTTACTCTTGCAATAAGCTCCACAGGATTAAAAGGTTTTGTCACATAATCATCCGCACCTATAGTAAGTCCCATTATCTTGTCTGCATCCTCGCTTTTTGCAGTAAGCAAGATTATCGGAACGTTTGAAAATCTGCGTATCTCCGTCATTGCAACAATACCATCCATTACAGGCATCATAACATCCAAGAGAATAAGCTGTATCACTCCGGTTTCCATTTTTTTCATTATATCAAGAGCTTCCTTGCCATTTGAAGCTTCAACAACAGCCATTCCTTCGCTTTCAAGATAGATCTTTAATGCAGAAAGAATATCCGGTTCATCATCGCAGATAAGAACTGTATTGTTATTCATTTGTTTCAAAATTCTCCTTTTACATCATCTGAAATCATTTTACATCTTTTAATTTTAAGAATAAAGACTCTAACTCTTTAAGAAGTGATTAAGACCAAAGAAGCGTAAAATATTCTTTTGTATTGTCCCAATTCCAAAGCGCTTTCAAGGATTTGTTCTACTAAAAAGAGTCTGTCAGCCTTTACCTTGCTGACAGACTCCATAAATTTTTAATCTGATCGGAGATTTCGTCGTACTCCCACAGTTTATTTGAATTGGTATAAGAATTCGGATCGTTTATCCTATATTTCCCATTCTCAATCCCCGCAATCACTATAAAGTGACCTCCGGTAGTAAATTTCCCCGGTCCCATTATGCATATCACAACATTTCCTGATACAAGTTTTCTGTCTATAATTGATTTGTCAAGCGGAAGCTCGGTAACATCAAGGCCAAGTTTTTCCCCGCCTTTAGTGATAAATGCCCATGCCGTACCGCTTCCATCTGTTGAAAAACCATTTTTAGTTGCAAACTTCCTCATATAATCAGGGTTTTTCCTTGTATCTTTTGTAAGATAGATGTAGGCCATGGACATGCAGGTCGGCCCACATCCCGAAAGACCGAAATACTGCTCCGAATATTTTTTATATCCCCATCTTTCATCCCATTGCATAAGAAGCGGAACTGTATTGATATCTGCATATTTGCTAAGGTCAATCCGAGGCTTTTTATTATGCTTTTCTTTATAATCAAGCACAAAGCTTCTGGCATCTGGATTTCTTTCATATAAGCTTGCAAGTTCTTCCGGCACCTCTGCAAGTTTTTGCCTTACGACCTGCTCCCTTACCATGCTTGCAAAGACTGCCAGAATACAAACCGAAAAAAACATAAGGAAAAAGTTCAAGATTCTCCGTCTTCTGCGCCTTTTAGCAGCTCTTTTCTTTATTACACGTACCCTCCTGTAAGAATCGCCGGCTACACACTCCGCACTGTGCATACAAACCTCCCTTTCTATAAAACACAAGACTGGCTTTGCTAACTATAATTGTCGTGCTGCGAAGCAATATATTCTGTATCAGCAAAACTGATATTCAGCACTTTCGCTTCGCAAAAGCACAACTTCTGATGATGTAAAAGTCAAAATCATTTTTGATACATACATCATATCCCTATTAAGTTTAATAAAAAAGAGGTTAAATCTTTAAGATTTGTTTAAGATACATTTTTGCTTCACTTACTTTGAGTTCAATTCAACCGGAGGTTTTCTAAGTATCCCCGATACCTGAAGCAGGCTTATAAGTGCATTTAAAATATATCCTGCAAAAACAATGCAGACAGCACACCACCAAGGGAAGAAAAGCCCTGTCTCTGCCGTCGGAACACTCCCTGCCATCTTAATTACGATCCATGTTAAAATGACTGCCGGTAACGTAGTCATGGTCGTGAAAAGGAACATTTCAACCAAATATGAATTGAGTATAGTTTTCCTTCTGATACCGATAAGTCTGCAGACCGTAAATTCTTCTGTTCTTTCAGCAACTATGCTCTTTGTCACAAAGAATATCATCACGAGCGAAGCACATCCAAATACCGTAAGAAAAGCAAATGCAAGTGACGCTCCCGCCCTGTGAGTGGTTATATAAGCTGTCAGTTCTTCTTCATAAGGACAAGTAACTTCAAGGTGAAATGAACTGCTGTAAACCCCTGCTTTGGCATAAAGCTTTGCCTCTGTTTCCTCTCTCTCATCTGTCATCACCATGCAAGTTCTATCGCCGCTTATACAAAGGTTGACCAGTTTTTGCACTGTGCTTTTATGAACAATAAAATCGGCTCCAAGTCCGTCTTCAAAGGTTCCCTTTATTTTGTAATCATCCTTACTGTCACCGAAATGATAATTTTCCTTATCAGAAACTGCCTCAAAAAGCCCATCTCGCATAAAGATTTCATTCTCCGCAAGAGCCGGCTCATTTTTACCTGAAGATAAAGCATATTCTTCTGGTGTCATTATTTTTACAGAATTCTTTGCCATTCCGCAAAGTGTAGTCGTATCGGCATAAATGTCCGGCATACCAGTCTTTACGATCGCACTTATGGTAAGTTCTGTATAAGAACCCGGTGCATAAAGCTTTGCTCCTACATAGTCAGATTCCTTCTCATAAAAATCGCCAAGCACTCCCTTTGTGGCTGCAAGCTTTTTTATCACTATCTCATCAACTGCAACTTCATTATACTTTGCCGGAAGCTTGCCATATACAAGATTCTTTTCATAAACCCTCTTTACATCCCCGAAAGAAAATCCCGGCACTGCCTGCATCACATTTTCAAGCTGTTTGAAAACATCACCTTTTAAATAAAGAGAGGTCTTCGGCGAATAAAAAATATCAAGATCCTTGTCGGCAGTAAGATCATTTTCAACAAAATCCAGTATATCCTCTCTCTGCTTGTCATCAAGAAGCGATGTAACCTTGGTAAAATCCACCTGCATATAAAGCGGGTCAGAGGAAAGTACCGAGTCCTTATCCACCTTCATTATATTCATAAGATTGGCAGACGCCACCGACACCATTATTGCGGTAAGCACAAAAACCACACCCATAAGGACCTGCCTTTTATTCCTTAAAAAAAGTTTCTTTATGGTCATGCGCCTTGCCTCAGCATTTTTCCCTTTTTCGCTGACTTTAGGTTTTTCAAGTTGAAATGAAAAGTTCTCAATCTCCTTTTTTTCTATCTTCTCTTTTACGCCATGATTCAGATTTACTCCGGTCTCATCCCCTGCAAGCATTATCTTCCTGTCATCACTTTTTATATAAAGTCTGCCATTTTTAACTGCAAGCGTAAGCCTTATATTTTCTGCATCCGTTTTATCCTTGTAAAGATCAAGTATCAGTCCATCAAGGCGAACCTCGCTTTTTTCCATTTCGCCTAAATAAATGTTCTGGTCATCTTCCCTTTCGTAATCCCCTGCGTCAAGTATCTCTTCGTCGGAAATAATCTTACCGCCGCTTATAGTTATCATTCTGTCCGAAAAGAATCTTGCCACCCTTTTTTCGTGGCTTACAAGAAGCACAAGACAGGTCTTAGACAAAGCCTTTAGCACGCTCATAGTCCTAAGAGTATTTTCTTCATCAAGACTTCCCGTCGGTTCATCTGCAAGGATTATCCCCGTCTCTTTAGCTAATGCTCTTGCTATGGAAAGTCTTTGCTTCTGACCACTTGAAAGTTCAAAAGCTTTATGATCCGCATACTGGCTAAGTCCTGTCATTTCAAGAAAACGTCCTGCCTTTTTGCCTGCTGTCTCTGTAGAAATCCCCCTTGTAAGCATTCCAGTCACCACATTTTCAAGTACGGTCATGTGGTCTACAAGAGAATAGTCCTGAAATACAAAGCTTACTTTATTTCTACGATACTCTTCCCAGTCTGCTTCATCATACTTGAAAGTATCGTCCCCGTCGACAGTCATCTCACCTTCATCAAAAGACAGTATGCCTCCAAGGACTGATAATAGAGTTGATTTACCGCTCCCGCTTTCACCTGTGACCGCTACAAATTCTCCATTGCAAAAAGTCAGGTTTATCTTATGCAACGCCTGAGTCACCCCTGCCTCAGAGTAATAGCTCTTGCTTATATCAGCAAGAATAATACGTTCTTTCCCCATAATTACCCCTTCAACATTCAATGTAGTTGTTTCGATATAAAACACGCATATAAAAAAAGTTACTAAATAGAACCTATTAGGCTTCTAATTAGTAACTTAATTATCTTATCATATATGCTGATTGTCAAGTATATTCTAAAATATTTCACGTTTATCTATAAATCAGAGATGCTATAAAAAGCAAAATTCATAGAAAGTCCTTTAAACTTCGTATACTGGCTGGTCAATGTCTTCTGTGCTTAGGCACAAAGCTGTCAAAGATCATAGTATCAAAATACTTCTTTGCCCTCTTTTGCTGCTTTTCATTTTTAACTGTCCATGCAAACGCAGGCACTCCATACAGTATACGGTTCAACTTAAAGCCGAGTGAATTTGCATATTTATAATTATAAGCTATAAAATCAGGCTTCGTAGCAAAATTGGTTACAAGATTGGTGTGCATCTTCATAAGCCATTTATGCTTTTCCATACCCTCTTTTACAAAATCATCTGAAAGCTGACCTCTTATCACATGCGGTCTTTTCCATCTGAACCAGAAAAGCACAGCTGGATTAAAGGACTCCACGCACCATTCTCCCTTATAGGCATCCAATAGCTCGCATGTCCTGCGGCACACGGTCATGTCAAGGTTCATGCTCTTTATTTCAACCAAAAGCGGCACTCTTCCATCCACAAGTTCGAGGACTTCTGCAAGTGTCGGCACTTTTTCCTCGCTTTCAAAAAGCCTGTAACAGCTTCTAAGTTCATCAATTGTGAGATCCTTTACCTTTACATCGGCTCCGCATGCACGCTTAAGGTCAAAATCATGTATGACTACGGGAACCTTGTCACTTGTAAGCTGCACATCAAGCTCGATTGCAAAACCCTCTTCTACCGCCTTTTTGAAAGCCGGCAGTGAGTTTTCTGGAGCCTCGCCTTCATTTTGAAAAAGTCCTCTGTGAGCAAAATTGCAACCTTTAAACATGCTTATCTTATCTCTTTTCTTGACTCTTGGCATGATAGCAAGAAGAAAAGCAGCTGCAATACCGATTCCTGTGTAAATACCGCCTCTTGTATAACCTGTTCTGTTCATAAAATAACACTTCCTGTTTTACTGTAGTGCAGGAGAATCACTGTAAGCCTTTTCAGTAGCAGAATCCTGGAACTGTCTTGTAAAGAGCTCATAATAATAGCCCTTCTTCTTCATAAGCTCAGCATGTTTTCCCTGCTCAATGATTTTACCATCTCTAACTACAAGTATAACATCCGCGTCAACTACTGTAGAAAGTCTGTGGGCTATCATAAAGGAAGTTCTCCCCTTTATAACCTTTCCTATCGCATCCTGTATACGTTTTTCTGTAACAGTATCAATAGAAGATGTAGCCTCATCAAGCACAAGAATACGAGGGTCTGCAAGTATCGCTCTTGCAAAAGAAAGAAGCTGCTTTTCTCCTGTCGAAAGAAGGTCTCCGCCCTCACCGACCTCGGAATCAAGCCCCTTATCCATCTTTTCTATAACAGACTCGGCATCCACAAGCCTTATCGCCTGCATGATCTCTTCGTCACTCGCATCAGGATTTCCATATTTAAGATTTTCCCGCACAGTACCGGAAAAAAGATGCGGTGTCTGAAGCACATAACCTATATTGCTGTGAAGCCAGAGCTGGCTGCGTTCCTTTGCATTTCTACCATCGATAAGAACCTCTCCCTCTACCGGTTCAAAGAAGCGGCAGACGAGATTGACAAGGGTAGATTTTCCCGCACCAGTTTCACCTACTATTGCCACATTGGTTCCTTCCGGTACCTTCAGGTTGAAATGAGACAGCACCATTTCATCGCCATCCGGATACTTAAATGACACATCCTTAAATTCAACATTACCCTTAAGAGACTCCCAGTTCTCTTTTTTAGGGTTAAATGTATCTCCATATTTTTCTACAACCTCAGGACTGTCCGCCACATCAGACTCTGTATTCATAAGGTTTGTAAAACGCTCAATATTTACCTGACACTGAATAAGATATGAAATATCTCCTACTATCTGCTGTATAGGGTCCATTATCCCTTGGGCATAGCTCATAAAAACTGACAGAGTACCGATCATCATAACACCATCCATCGTAAGGTGTCCTCCCTGCCACAGGACAAGCGAAAGCGCAACTGCAGAAATAAGTGATATTGTTGCAGAAAACAATGCAGAAAAATGAGTGGTATGCACTGTAAGCCTTCTCATATCATCAGTGTCTTTCATAAAATCGTTGTTTATGGTTTCTTCGACAACAAGTGTCTTTATGGTCTTAGCACCTGTAATCCCTTCATTAAAATCACCGGTAATCTTTGAATTGAGGGTTCTCTGCTTTCTGTTGAGAAAAACAAGCTTTTTTTCAAAAAAAGCAAACAGAGCAAGTGATATAGGCACAAGTACCGAAACAAACAGGGTAAGTTTTACATTTATAGAAAACATTACCACATAAACACCAACAACATAAAGAGTATTCCATGAAAGATCAAGAAGATTCCATGAAACGATCTCTCCTATCCTTCCTGTATCACTCATTACTCTTGCATGAATGTAACCTACATTATTCTGGTTAAAATAAGAAAACGACAAGGTCTGTAAGTGGGCAAAGCTATAATTTCTCATATCCCTGTCAACTGCTATTTCATTTCTCGCAGAAAGATACGCCGACACAAAATTCCCCGCATTCTGAACTAAAAGGGCAAGGACATAGAGCAGAACAAAAACTCCCAGTCCCTTCACAGTACCCTTGCCGATAAAATTATCAATCGCATACCTATTAAACAGCGGGAAGATAATATCCATTGCGGAGCCAAGCAATACTGCAATGAGCATCGCAACAATACTCCATGTATACTTCTTTATATAAGGCAGTATCTTCGGTATGCCAAAAAATGGCAATGATACATACTCATTTTCTTCTTCCATTACATCTCCTCTTCTTTATCAAGACCTCCGGCAGTCTGGATGTCATAAATCCTCTTATATATGCCGTCTTTCTTAAGCAACTTCTCATGAGTTCCCTCTTCTTCAACTTTTCCTCTGTCGAGCACGATAATATCATCAGCATCCATAAGAGTAGTAATTCTATGTGCGATGATTATCACTGTAGCTTTACCTGATTTTTCTCTGAGTGCCTCCCTTATCTTTGCATCAGTTTCAGTATCTACTGCAGAAAGAGAATCATCAAATATCATTACAGGGGTATCGTGAATTATCATCTGGGCAATTGCCGCCCTCTGTTTCTGTCCACCGGAAAGAGTCACTCCCCTCTCTCCTACAAAGGTGTCAAACCCCTTGGCAAATCCCTCTACTGTATCCAAAAGGCTGGCTGTTCTTGCAGCATCTCTGACATCCCTGTCTGTTGCCTTATCCATACCGATACTTATATTTTCCCCAAGTGTCCTTGAAAAGAGATATGGTTCCTGAAGCACGATACCGATATTTTTACGAAGCCACGAAGCCTTTATCTGCTTTATATTGACTCCGCCTATCGTTATATCGCCACAATCAGGTGCGATTTCATAAAGTCTGGTAAGTAAATACATAAGAGTAGACTTGCCCGAACCAGTAGAGCCAAGCACACCCAATGTTGTTCCTGCTTTTATCTTGAATGAAACATCATCAAGCACTTTTTCTGTACTGCCCTCATAGCTGAAAGAAACATGTGAAAATTCAATATCTCTGTCGATCGGAGGCATCAGCGCATTGGATACATCACTTTCCGCAGGAGAGTTCATTATGTACGCAATCCTGTCTATGGCAATACCGGCCTTACTCATCTGATTGACCATTCTTCCAAGCATGCGGACAGGCCAGACAAGCATGGCATTATAGGAAATAAATGCAATATATTCGCCGGCAGTCAGGCTTCCCTGCACCGCATAATATGCTCCAAGCGCAACTACAGTAAGCACCTGCAGACCTGAAAAAAAGTCATTTGAAGTCCAAAAAACAGACAGCATAAGGTTGATCTTCGACCACACTTTATAATAATGCTCATTCTGCTTGTTAAAACGCTCCAGCTCATACCTTTCGCGACCAAATGCACGAACTACTCTTACGCCTGTGAGGTTTTCCTGTGCAATAGAAGAAAGTATACCTTCCTGTTCGTCAGCCTCTTTGAATCTCTTTGAAAATTTTCCATGGAAAAATAACGAAAAGAAAAACACAACAGGTAAAAATGCAGATGCAAACAAGGTAAGTTTTACATTCATTCCAAGCATAAAAGTAATAGAACTTATGATAAGGATTATTATTCTTATCATGTTCGTAAGCTGGTCTGAAAGAAATCTTTTTACAGTTTCAACATCCGAAGTACATCTCTGTATTATATCGCCTGTCTTATTTTCCATATACCATGAAAAAGGAAGATTTTCAATGTGGGAAAAAACCTTATTTCTTATAGTCATAACAAGCATTTCTGCACCCTTTGTATTTAGTATCGCAGAACAATAGCGGCAGATACACGCTACCAGTGCCACTGCTACTACTGCAATTGCTATAAGATATAAGTGTTCCGTAAGGTATGCCCTCGGTGTTCCCACAGAGGCAGGAAAAAATTTTTCAAGCAGAGGAAATAACTTCTGTGAAAGATCTGTTTCCTTATCATTGATCACTGAATCAACTGTAAAACTTACTATCTTTGGATTTACAAGATTTAAAAATGTGAGGAACACTATGAATATAGTGCTTCCGATAAAATATCGTTTACTCCCCTTCATAAAAAAGAGCAGTAATTCCCCCTTGGTTTTATAAACTTTTTCATTCATATTCATATTAAATTATCTTCTCTATACTAATGTCTCTTTCCTCATAAAGATCAACATAACCATCAGGAAGCTTTACTAACGGTCTCGCAAGATCAAGTTTATTGATCAGAACGATCTTCCCCTTTCTGCCATCAGAAAGCTCCACATTATTGTTCATATATGTATCCGTAATATACTCTAAGAACGTTAAGAGATATTTAGGATCATACTTTGAAAGTCCCTCTTTTTGAAAAATTTCTATTACCTTAAACGGGCATATAGGTCCTCTATATACTCTGGCACTTGTCATTGCGTCATACACATCTGCAATGGCTACTACCCTTGCATACTGGTCTATCTGTTCTGTTGTCAGCCTTGAAGGATATCCCGAACCGTCACATTTTTCATGATGCATAAGCGCTGTCATTTTAATATGCTCGTCAATATCCATATCCTTTAACAGATAGTATCCTTCAAGAGTATGTCTCTTAATTATCTTGAATTCTTCTTCTGTCAGTTTTGAAGGCTTACCGACTATCTGATTAGGAACTTTCATCTTACCGATATCATGCATAAGTCCGCAAAGCGTCAGTGTTTTAACTTCCTGATAAGGAAGATTGAGCCAGCGTCCGAATACGTTACAGATAAGGGATACATTCAGACTGTGCACATAAGTAGGGTCATCAAACAGTCGCATGTTATGCAGCATATCAAACATGTGTATACCTGATGGTATTGTAGCCACAAGCCTTGCAGGCTCAACATATAATTCATTCAGATTTATATTGCTCTTGGCAACAACATCCGAAAGATTTCTCTTAAGACTTCCAACTGACTGCTCGAACTTCTTCTCAAAAACTTTAAATTCGACACTTCTTCTTATTTTCTGAGAATAAGTGGTCTCTATCTCCTCCTGTGAAGGTGGCTGTATATTATCCGTTTCATCTGTAATCTTAACTGATTGAATAGTATGAAAAGAAAGTGCTGTGATTATTTTATCATCAAGCACTGTTCCCCTTGATACTATAAGAATATCATTGGAACTATATACATCCTCATCCAAAACCATCCCTGGAATCAGATCTCTCGTTAATTTTCTGGACATAAAATTCCCCTGTTTCTGGTATAGAATTATGTATAACTTTTGTTACCTGAAGTAAAAACATTTATATTTTGATAACTGACACATAAACATTATTTTAACCGCTTTAAGCTTATAATGCAACACTGCAAAACAAACAATTAAGGATTTATGTAAATTTTTTTAAATGAGATGCAACTAATACCGGCCCTAGCTAAGGATTTTGGACTAAAAAGAGGATGGTCTCCCATCCTCTTTTATCTTTATATTCTATAACCCTTGTATCATATCCTTACCATAACGTGAACAGTTTTTCCTATATCCTCTTTTCTGTAAGGTATAAGGTTTCCTTTAACTGAATTGCCATCTATGATAAGTTCTTTTACTCCACTTTCATGTCCCTCTGCATTATCTATCACAATGTCGTAAGTAACTCCGCGGAATTTTCTCTGACATGTGATTTTCAGAAGATCACTTCTTAAACATGGATCAAGTACAAGGCCGTCAAATGCAGGACGAATGCCTAATATATACTGGCTTACATTGAAGAATGTCCATGCGGCTGTACCTGTGAGCCAACTGTTCTTACCTTCGCCCGGAGTTGCAGCATCCATGCCCGCAACCATCTGACAATATACATAAGGCTCTGTTCTATGTATCTCACTTATATCCTCAACATAAGCAGGGCAGGTCTTCTTATATATGTCAAATGCTCTGTTGCCATGTCCAAGTCTTGTCTCAGCAATGCTTATCCAAGGATTATTGTGGCAGAAAATTCCTGCGTTCTCCTTGTATCCAGGCGGATATGAGCTTATTTCACCAAGATTGAGTCTGTAAGATGTATAAGCAGGCTGATGAAGCATAACACCTCTCTCTGAATCAAGGTACTTTTCAACGCTTCTCATAGACCTTGCTGCAGGGCAATTTTCATCGTTCCTGTCCGTACCAACGCCTGCCATAACACACATACCCTGTGATTCAATAAAGATCTTTCCTTCATCATCCTTACTGCTTCCAACAGGATCACCATTGGCATCAAACGCTCTTATAAACCATTCACCATCCCATCCGGCAGAAAGAATGGTATCTGACATCTTCTTTGTTTCTTTTCTTACTTCGACGGCTTCATCATTTAAACCTGTATGCTCGCATATCTCCGCATATTCGTTACCATACTTAACATACATGCCGGCAATAAATACACTTTCCGCAACAGGTCCCTCATCAGGTCCTGTAGTCTGGAAGCTTTCCCCCGGTGTATCCGAGAAACAGTTGAGATTAAGACAATCGTTCCAATCTGCACGTCCGATAAGAGGAAGACCATGTGGTCCTTTCTCGTTCTTTATATAATTAAAACTTCTTCTTAAGTGCTCCATTAAAGGTTCTGCTGTGCTCTCGTCATTATCAAAAGGAGTAGATACGTTAAGAATATCATAGTCTCCTGTCTCTCTGATATAGGCAGCGACAGCGGCGATAAGCCAAAGCGGATCATCATGGAAGCCTCCGCCGATAGCTGCATTTCCACGCTTTGTAAGAGGCTGATACTGATGATAAGCACTTCCGTCGGCAAGCTGCGTGCTTGCAATATCTATTATCCTTTCCCTTGCACGTTCAGGAATAAGATGAACAAATCCAAGAAGATCCTGACAGGAATCTCTAAAGCCCATTCCTCTACCAAGTCCGCTTTCATAATAGCTTGCAGATCTGCTCATATTAAAGGTAACCATGCACTGATATTGGTTCCATATATTTACCATACGATCAAGCTTTTCGTCACCGGATGATACATGCATTGTTGAAAGAAGATCATCCCAGTAATCGCGAAGTTCCTTCATTGCAGCATCAAAGGCTTCATCTGTCTGGTATTTACTGATAAGCTCCTTAGCAGACTTTTTATTCAAAATACCGCCCGTATAGAGGTCTGTAAGTGTACTTACATAAGTTTTTCCGTAAAGCTTGTCGGCAGTAAATACTGCATTACTTCTCTCAGCCTTATAAGCCTTATATGCTTCTTCCTTAGAGGAATACTCTGTATTTTTAATAAACTTATCCTCTTTAGGATTTTCGCAGTAACCGAGGATAAATATATAATCCCTACTTTCTCCCGGCTGTAATGTGAGTTTAATATGATGTGAGCCTACAGGTGCCCAACCATGAGCAATTGAATTGCCGCTCTTGCCACCCATGACCATCTCCGGTGCTTCATCACCATGATATGCACCACAGAATACGTCTCTGCTGGTATCAAATCCATCAATCCTGCTGTTTACTGCAAAAACAGCATAATGATTACGTCTCTCACGATACTCAGTCTTATGATAGATAACTCCATCCTCATACTCTATTTCGCCTGTAGAAAAGTTCCTCTGGAAATTGCTCATATCATCTTCTGCATTCCAAAGACAAAATTCTACATAGCTATAAAGGTCAAGCTCCTTAACTTTATCTGAATCATTTGTAAGAGTTATTCTTGTAAGCTCAGCATTATCGTGAACTGGTACAAGTATCTCCTCCTTAGCAGTAACTCCGTTCTTCTTTCCTGTAATTACAGTATAGCCAAGACCATGCCTGCACTCATACGAATCCAGATCAGTTCTTACAGGCTGCCAGCCTGGATTCCAGACGGTATCTTCATCTTTTATGTAGAAATAATGACCGTCAGTATCAATAGGATAATTGTTATAACGATATCTGGTAAGCCTTAAAAGCTTGGCATCCTTATAAAAACTATATCCGCCGCCTGTATTACTTCTCAAACTAAAGAAATTCTCACTCCCAAGATAATTTATCCAAGGAAGTGGAGTTTTCGGTGTTTCAATAACATATTCTCGTGAATTATCATCAAAATGTCCGAACTTCATGAAAATTCTCCTCTCTTATAAAATGGTATGATCATCAAAAATAGTCGGTGTATTCTGATTATTTTCCAAGCCGAAGAAAATATATCATAAAAACACCCAATGACCATCCTATTTTAGCTGATAAATTCATCATTGGCAACGCTATAATTGTATATATCCTCCGTAAATAATAAATCTATGACATTTATTTAGTGTATTACCGGACAAAGTCCGGTAATACACTCTTGTCTGCCATCGCGAGAGCGACAATATATGGTGCAGCGCAAAAAAACACACAAAAAAGGCACACCTAACAGTGTGCCCAAAATGTAGAGGCGACAAGCGGATTCGGACCGCTGATCAGGGTGTTGCAGACCCACGCCTTACCACTTGGCTATGTCGCCATATACTATTATAAAAAAAACTCCCCAAGTAGGGCTCGAACCTACAACATCACGGTTAACAGCCGTGCGCTCTACCATTGAGCTATTGAGGAATAACTGCTACGATTTAAAACAATGCTATAATAACACTCTGTTCCAGAAATGTCAACCAAATTAATTCATTTGGAACAAGCCCTCGACCTATTAGTATCAGAAGACACACAGATTACTCTGCTTACATCACTGACCTATCAACCTCATACTCTCTAAGGGGTCTTACTAGCTTATGCTATGGGATATCTTATCTTGGAGG
>Ga0256405_10003239_pt1 | contig 34319 bp, 30 predicted proteins | sample RumenRJG_02DNA_FD_189096 | JGI IMG/M metagenome (GOLD analysis project Ga0256405, IMG submission 189096) | Bovine rumen microbial communities from Lethbridge, Alberta, Canada - RJG_02 | ecosystem: Host-associated > Mammals > Digestive system > Stomach > Rumen | place: Canada: Alberta...
GGAGGAATTCTGGCGGCAGGTGGTGGACCGGGTGGCAAAGGAAGTGCCCGACACCCTGCTGCTTGCAGAAGCATTCTGGATGATGGAAGGCTATTTTGTACGCACGCTCGGCATGCACCGTGTGTACAACAGCGCATTCATGAACATGCTCAAAAAAGAGGAAAACAAAAAATACCGCGACACCGTAAAGAACACACTGGTATTTGACCCGCAGATACTCAAACGGTTTGTAAACTTCATGAACAATCCCGATGAAGAAACGGCGGTTGCACAGTTCGGCAAGGGCGACAAATATTTCGGCGTATGTACGCTCATGGTCACCATGCCCGGCCTGCCCATGTTCGGCCACGGCCAGATCGAAGGCTTTGAAGAAAAATACGGCATGGAGTACACCAAAGCCTACAAGAATGAAACGCCCGACATAGGACTTGTAAACCGGCACTGGCACGATATTTTCCCGCTGATGAAAAAGCGCTATATCTTTGCCGACGTCACAAACTTCCTGTTCTATGACGTATGGAACGAAGGCGTTGTACAGGAAAACATCTTTGCGTACTCAAACTCATTCGGTTCAGAATATGCCGTTGTATTCTATAACAACAAATACGAACGCTCATACGGCTGGATCAAGCAGTCCGTACCCTACATGGTCAAAACAGGATCAGGCGAGCATGACGTCCAGACCTGTACCAGAAGCATTTCTCAGGGACTCGGATTGACTGCGGAGGATGATAAATACTGCATCTTCCAGGAGCAGCACAGCGGCCTGTGGTACGTGCGCAGCAGTACGGAGATCTGCCGTCAGGGCATATTCGTCAGCCTGAACGGGTTCGAATATCAGGTACTCATGAACATTGCGCAGGTACAGGACGGACCGGACCACAAATACCGCACGCTATGCGACATGCTGGCGGGCAAAGGTTCGGAGGATCTGGAAATAGAATGGAAGGAAATCTGCTACAAAGATCTGTACCGGCCGCTCGCGGCGTTCCTTACGCCCCAGCTTATAGGTGATCTGTGCGCGCTGTACACAGAGGCTGCTGCAGGTACCATCAAAAAGACCAAGGCATCGGCGATTCTCAAGCAGCTGCTGGAACAGGCATCTCCCTATGCACGCACGTTCTATCACACCGCAGGCATCTTTGCGCAGCAGAAAAAGGATACTTCAGAAAAGCAGTTCAAGACATTCGCCAAACTGCTGCGGACGCAGCTCAAGCTTATATACCAGCTCAAGGAACAGACGAAAGCCCGTCGTGCCAAGAACTTTACCGCCGCATTGCAGCGCGCGGCAAAAGACAAGGATACCGCAGCCTTTATGCGCGTGCTGTTCTACGAATACCCGATGCTGCCGGAGCTTCTTATCTGTTATGCAGCGGTCAAAACCGCGGCGGATACAGGACTGGCGCTCACCTGGTCTCTGGCCCGCAAGCTTGCAGGCTACCTCAGGGAAGCGGGATGCAAAGAGCCGTCGCAGGAACTGACACAGCGCATACTGCGGCTGCTCATGCTTGCGGCCGCACCGAACAAGACGCTGAACGCCAAAAACGCAAAGCCGGCCTCATTTGCGATAGTTTCATATCTGACGCAGGGAGCCGCAGGTGCGTTCCTGACCGGCGCAAATCAGTATGACGGCGTACACTGGTTCAACAAAGAACGCTGTGACAGCAGTCTGGCGCTGCTGTATGCGCTGCGCCTGCTGTGCGCAGGCAAACCGCAGGAGGAGCGGCTGCTCACACAGTACCAGACCATAGTCCGCGCGCAAAAGAAAGCAGCATACAGATGCGATCAGTTCATGGACGTATTCGCGACAAAAAAGAAGAAGACTGCAGCTAAAGCGGCAGCCAAGAAGTCGGCCCGCACAGGCAAAGCTTCAAAGGCTGCAAAAGCTTCCAAAGCCGGAAAGGCTTCTAAAACTGCAAAGAAGAAAGGACGCACTTAACGTCCTCGACGCTTGAAAGCAGCGGCCGGCGCAGCTGCACCGGTGCCACGGCCGCGGCAACCGTATCCGGCATGGCAGGGGCTTCGCCCAGGCAATGCCGGATATACTCCGCGTCCAGAGACGGGTGATTTTTAGCAAGCACCACGACAGCATCGCCGGGCTGCACATTCTGCCGCCCGCCTTTTTTAGCAGCCGCATATGCCATAGCCGTATTCCGGCCGGCGTACACGTGATAGTTCATATACAGTTCTTTTACCGCCTGCTCAACCTCAGCGTCATCAACCTGCACAGGGAACACCAGATTTCTGAGCATGGCGGGGCTTACCCGGAACACTTCCTCAAGCCGCTCAAGATTTGACGGCGCGGAAGGATCAGCCGGCTCCCGCTGTTCCAACGGAACCACCGCATCAAGCATGGTACAGTTGCCCAGCGCATCAGATCCTAAAGAATCAGTAGCAGGCACAATAAAGCCCGACACCGGCATGGCAAGCCGCCAGCTGTACAGCCCGGCAACCACGCTGCCGAAGCTTTCAGGTGCAAGCGCATAATAAATCGACCCGTGCACCATATTCTTAAGCCGTGAAAATGCAAAAGGATAAAAGAATGTCTGCGGCAGCAATCTGCCGATATTGGCCGTGTTCGCCACCGTCAGATTCAGTGCCGAGGCAAACGACTTATCCGCAAAAATCTGCCTGATAATACTGCGGCAGGCGCTCTCATCGCCGTCAACCTCAATCGGATACACATTGCCGCCGTTCCAGATATAATCCTGCTCAGTCAGACCACGCACCTGCCCTTTCGGAAACAGGATGACGGACTTTATACGCTTTTTACCTTTAAGTGCGTGGGCAAGCACCGCTCCGAACGCAGTGTGCGTAGCATCAAGAAAAATAGCCGTACTGTCTTTGAGCCGCAGGATCGTCTCAAGACTTTCTGCCAGATAGTGGGTACCAAAATCGCGCTGCCATCCTGTCGGGCCGTGGAACAACTCAAGCATATAGAATGAATCATCCAGCTTTCTGAGCACCGGCTCATAGGGGAATGCATGGGTGGCAATCGTTTCACAGATAACAGGACTGAATTCCTCGTTTATATATGCCAACGTCATGGCACCCGCCACAGACGCATAGCTTGTCTGCTCGTTACTGTAAAGAATCCACTTACGCAGATCGGCGGAACCGGAAGGGATGTACAGACCGCCGTCATCAGGCATACAGAACCTGATGGCCTGCTCGAACCCTACATCAGTCTCATTGTTTCTTGTACTGGTAAAACGCATATCCTAAGTATAGCACGCCGCCGTAATTTTCTCCATAGAGGAAGTTCATCTGCAACCGAGGAAGCTCCGCAAAAGGCTTTTGTAAGCAAATAACATTGCAAGCTTGCAAGCAGACAACTTTCAAGCTTGCAAGCAGATAACTTTCAAGCTTGCAAGCAGATAACTTTCAAGCTTGAAAGCTGACGACTTTCAAGCTTGAAAGCTGACTACTATCTAGCTAGAGAGAAGGTACTCACACAGCTGGAAACAATACAAAAACACACAGGATGCATAAAACAACCATCGCTGTTCCGGTATTAAAAAGCGGTAACTTTTCACAAAGCTGCTTTTTTTATACAATAGATTATAAACCTGTCCGGGAACTAAGTTTCCGAACAGGTTTTATCTTTCAATTTTGAAAAAACGGAGTTTTTTATGAACAAAATTCGCATACGCTCAGTCATTGCCGGTATTGCAGCCTGTGCCGTACTGCCGCTCAGCATTTCCTGCGGCACCACTAAAAAAGCCGCCGCATCCGCTGATACCGAAGGCACGAGCCTTGCCAAAACAAACACAACAGATACCGGCACTCAGACCGCTGCTGACAGTACAGACCTTTCACGGCAGGCGGAAGCTGCCAAGGAACGGCATGTTACAACGGTACAGCGCACCTCGGGCCTTATGTCATTCCTTACCGGCCTGAATGCGGCTCCGGTAGAGCTCAAGGCATCAAGCCTGTTTACCTACAACATCATGGGAACTAACGTAAAGCCGCAGGACGTACAGTATTTCTATTTCCCTGATAAAAAGTACGTGGCGGCACAGCAGAACACTATGCTCGGCAAAGAATACATTTACTTTGACGAAGAAGCGCGCGCAAAAATCCGCTCGGGCTACCGCCAGTATCTTGCAGACTTTGAGGCGCACCGGCTGAACAAAAAGGACAGCTCATCCTACAATGCCTACGGCGAATATAAAGGCAAGCTCAGTTACGGTATTCTTACCGGACGTGAGACGGCGGCATATCCTGTGGTTTCCGTTGGATATAAGTTCATCAAAGACTCCCCGTATTTTACGCTTACACAGTGGCCTGCAGAAGAGATTGTAGGCTCCGTGCAGTCAGACACCTATGAAACCACCCCGAAGGAAACGCTGCTGTTCAACAAGGCACTGGCTGCAGATCTGACCGACCAGTTCGATGAGGATATGCTTTCTTCATATGTAGTGGAATCAAAACGCCTGCCGACCAAAGACTCTAAAACATCCTACGGAGACGCATACTAAACCGGTCTGATGATTTTGGTATCGCACAAACCGTACCCGGCATATTTCAGGCAGCCTGCCGCAGGGCTGCCTGAAGCAGCACAGTTTTGTGTTGCTGTTTTTAAAAAAATGACTTATGCTGTACATATATGCAGTATCTAAAAAAAGATTCTTCTGAAGAGCAGGAGCTGCTGCAGCGTTTTCTGCGGTATGCACAAACATGGTCTACCAGCAGCGCTGAGAATGCGGACAAAGGGATTATGCCCTCCACGCCTCAGCAGGCAGCGTTTGCAGCCGCGCTTGCGCAGGAACTGCAGCAGCTGTCTCTGTGCGGCGTGCAGATCACCGAACATTCCTATGTATATGGATATCTTCCGGCAACAGCCGGCGCAAATACGGATGCCGGTTTCTGCCTTATGGCGCATATGGACACCGTTGAGGAAGTGAGCGGAGAGCATGTGCAGCCCCGTGTAATCCGTGACTATGACGGCTCTGCCGTTACATTATCAGACGGATTTATACTGAACCCGGAGAACAGCCCCGCGCTGCAGCAGGCCGGAAAGGAACAAGACACCATCATCACCACGGACGGTACTACACTGCTCGGCGGTGACGACAAGGCGGGGATCGCCGCCATTATGACCGCGCTTGCCTTCCTGAAAAATCATCCTGAGATTCCCCACGCTAAAATAGAAGTATTGTTTTCACCCGATGAGGAGACCGGACACGGTATGGACAAGGTTCCGCTGCCGCTCCTCACTTCCCCCTGCGCCTACACCGTGGACGGAGGGCATATAGGTGAGCTTGAAACAGAGTGCTTCAACGCATGGAAAAGCGACGTGACCTTCACAGGAAAATCAACCCACACCGGCACCGCCCGGGCTGAAAAGATGGTGAACGCGGTGACCATGGCGGCAGCTTTTGTAGCAGCGCTGCCCCGTCATGAAGCGCCCGAAACCACGGACGGTTACGAAGGATTTTTTGCCCCCATGGACATCACGGGATCCATAGAAAGTGCGCACGTTACGCTGCTGCTCAGGGATTTTTCTGACAGCGGCATGGAGCTGCGCAAGCAGAAGACCGAGCAGCTTGCCCAAACTACGGCACAGCTTTTCGGCGGCACGGCACAGGTCGTGCACACCAGACAATATCTGAACATGAAGCAGGGGCTGGAAAAGGTTCCCCAAGTGGTCAGCAATCTGCGTACCGCCTATGAGCGCTCAGGAGTCACTCCCGTATACAATCCGATACGCGGAGGTACCGACGGTTCCCGCCTTACGGAGCTTGGAATCCCCGCGCCGAATATTTTTACCGGCGCCCACAACTACCACTCACGCTATGAATGGGTTTCGTTGTCCCAGATGCGGGCAGCGGCGGAAATACTTATACAGCTGGCGCAGCTTACCGCAGACGGCGGACAGCAGAAATAAAGGAGGTTCTACGTGCATCAGTACCATATTGAAGGCAGCTTTCCTGTAAAAGGAACAATCCGGGCAAGCGGCAATAAGAATGCGGCGCTTCCCTGTATTGCGGCGGCACTGCTTACGGCAGATACCGTCATACTGCACAACATTCCCGAAATAGAAGATACGGCTGTCATGCTGAAAGTACTGGAGGCGCTCGGTGCGGACATTGAGCATACCTCCGCCCATACTTGGAAACTGACGGCCGCAAACATACGCACCAGCACCATACCGGCCGACCTGTCTAAAAAAATCAGGGCGTCAATCCTGTTCGCGGGACCGCTGCTGGCGCGTACCGGCAAGGCAGTGATGTTCCCGCCCGGAGGCGACGTGATCGGCCGCCGCCGCCTGGACACTCATTTTCTGGCACTGAAAGAGCTCGGTGCAAACCTTGACCTTTCGAATAAGTTTGAGTTCACCGCGCATAAGCTTGTGGGCGTGGATATGTTTCTTGACGAAACCTCCGTCACCGCAACGGAGAACGCGGTCATGGCCGCCGTTCTTGCAGAAGGCGAGACAATCATCACCAACGCAGCCAGCGAGCCGCATGTACAGAATCTGTGCGAAATGCTGAACAGCATGGGCGCGCAGATATCCGGAACCGGCAGCAATATTCTGCGTATACAGGGCGTAAAAGAGCTGCACGGCTGTGAGTATACGATCGGCCCGGACTACATGGAGATCGGCTCATTCATCGGCCTTGCGGCCGCCACGCGCGGTTCCATCACCATAGAGGGCGTAAATCCTCCCGACCTGCGCCCCATGCGCATTGCGTTCAACAAGCTCGGCATACGGTGGACGCTGGACAACAACTCGCTCACGGTTCCCTTTGACCAGGAACTGAAGGTAAACACTGATATCGGCGGCATGATACCCAAGATCGATGATTCGCCGTGGCCGGGATTTCCGCCGGATCTTACCAGCATCATGACGGTAGTTGCCACACAGGTGGACGGCACCGTGCTTATTTTTGAAAAAATGTTCGAGTCCCGCATGTTCTTTGTAGACAAGCTTATCGGTATGGGCGCGCGCATTACACTTTGCGACCCCCACCGTGCGGTGGTGTCAGGCCCCTGTATGCTCCATGGAGACACTCTTGTTTCTCCTGACGTACGCGCAGGAATGGCCATGGTCATTGCCGCTCTTATTGCCCGCGGCGAAAGCTGCATCAGCAATGTCTATCAGATTGAAAGAGGTTATGAGCATCTGGTTGAGCGGCTGCAGGGGCTGGGCGCCCATATTGAGAAAGTAGAGTCTAAGTAATGGGACTCGGTCTTCAGCCCGTGCTTCAGTCCGGGCTGAAGCTCCTTCCGGTTCGCCGGAAGGTCATATTCTAGTCGGACTTTCGTGACAAGAACAGCAGAGAAACGGCGAACAGTCCCACAATGTAAACGGCAACCGACAGCAGCAGCGCATGCTGCTGTCCCATCAGCCCGACACAGATAAAGTTGACGAGCGTAAACAGGTAGTCAATACACCTCAGTACAAAATACATAAAGCCCGCAAAAAGCGGTATAAAGAAAATCCAGTAAAATTTGAACACGCGGTGCTCAAGCAGCCGGTAATTCCACGCAATCGAAGCAAAAAAGATAAGCAGTATAAACAGCCGGAACGGATACAGCAGATGGTTTTCCAGTGCCAGACCGTATATTTCGGCGGAATAGCCGTATGAAGGAGCTTTATCCACAAACTTCATCAGCGTATTGATATTCATCGCGCCAGGGCCTGACGCTGCATCGGCAATGAGCGCTATATCTTCCACAGGCATGGGCAGCGTGAGCGTCATGGGACGGTCAGCTGTTTTTCCGACGGTCTCATCCGCAAACCGATACAACGGCTCGGATACAATTCCCTCAGTATTACGATCCACTGACTTCAGCAGAATATAGGGCACCTGCAGATTCTGCTCCGGTACAGATATAACGAGCATCTTAGCATAGGACACAGACATTGAGCGGACAAACCGTCCGTCCGCATCATAATCAAAGACATGCAGTCCCCGCAGATAGCGCACCAGGCTGCCTTTGTTCCGTCTGTCCGTTATCCCGCGAATATATACCACCGTACATGAACCGTCCTGTCCGCGCAGCGTAAAATATAAGTCTGTCAGATGCTCAAATACTTCCAGCCGCGATGTTTCATCCGTAAAAAATACTTCCGATGCCAAACGATCTTTTGCGATTTTATAATACCGCATGACATCAGGATCCCCGGCATAGACCGCTGACATTGCGGACAGCCGGTTAAAAATATAATATGCACGCAGATTATCGCCGCTCATAATAGCGGCATAGCCGCTCTTTTTTGCCGCAAAGAACCGCTGCGTTTCGCCATCCGCAAGCGCTTCAATCTCCGCGATACGAGTCCATGCTTCGGCGGCAAGCGTTTTTGCTTCAGCAAGCTCCGCCTCTGTATGCCGGTCGGCGGCAGTCTCCACCGCAAGCTGCGCATAATAGTGGGCGTTGAACCATTCATCCGCCTCCATGGCTGCTATTGACATTGAAATCAGCTCACGGGCATCAAGCACCCTGTCAGGACCGGCCATAAGCCCGCGCCTTTTATCCGCAGACGACGGCAAAGCACCCTCCGTACGCTCCTCTGCAGGATTACCTGCCGGTTCCGTATGATCTTCACGCAGCAGCTCCGCCGTACGCAGCACATTCTTTGCCTCGGCACTGGAAGGATCCAATACGGAAGCGCGAGAAGCATAATTATAGGCGGCGTTATAGTCCTTGGTCACCACAGACCGGTGCGCCAGAACCATGTACTCATCAAACAGCCCGGGCAGCTGCTCCAGATATGTTTTTTTTGCCTCTACCAGCGGATTAAAAATCTGCGTCACCGCAGTGAGTACAATGACCACAATCCCTGCCACACAGACCACCTGCTTGTACATTGCCATGAGCAGCGGCGAAAAACGGGGCACATCCTCTCCGGCCGCTCTGCCGGGCAGTACAACTGACAGCGTGACCATATATCCCGTACAGATCACCGCAGGCAGATAATGGAAAAAATAGGTGAGCATTCTGAAGAACCGGTAGGAAACGGTCGTACCGCTGATTAAAAGCGGCAGCGGTATCACCATAAAGCTGGCGGCCGCACAGCCGATCAACGCCAGACACAGAAAAAGCAGCAGAAACAGCAGGGAACGTTTCATTACACGGCCTCTTGATTATTATGCCAGCGCAGGGCAGCAATAATCCCAACCGCAAGGCAGATGCAGGTAACGGCGATATTCAACAGGCAGATAAAAGGAATCTGCACGTGAACCGTTTTTGCAAGCCAGCCGTTCACCACAACCTCAGCAGTGTTGAACAGCGGACTGACATAATATTCTTTATTTGCGACGAGCACCCCGCTGAACGCAACAAGTATAAAAAAGCAGTTCAGCAGCCGCCATGATGACATCCGTACAAACCCATATACCGCACAGAGCGCGGGTCCTATGGACAAAAAGCAGAGCCAGCCCGCCCATGTTCCGAACTGAGCGTTAAAGGCAACCAACCGCAACGTATCAAATATCTGAAGCACATAGACAAGCAGCGGCGGCAGCGCCAGCACGCCGCTTACTACCGGCTCTTTAAATTCTTCATCCGCACGTTCGATTTCTTTTCCGGACACGGGCTCCGCCGCCGGCCCCTGCTCTCCTCCAAGTGAAATACGCAGGCCGGACACCCGTGAATGACCTTCGTCAAGTCCGCTCACATCCGTAAAATACCAGACTGAACCGCCAAGGTTTCTGAAATACCCTGTTGAAAGCGGCGTAGATTCCGTACAGGCAGGAACTGAATAGGCACGCAGCCAGATCATAGCGCCGCGCATCGCGACACCCCAGGAAAACAGTCCCAGCACTGCATACGTAATGAAAGCGGCGCGGCGGCTGCCCGGATGCCGGACTGAATAGAGCGAAAGAAACGCAGGCATAACAATCAATGAAATCGGAAAAAGCAGCTGCAATCCCTGTATAAAAAAGCTGACGGAAAAAACGGAAAGCGGGTATCCGGCAACAAACAGCGTACAGCCTTTATACAGCATGTAGCACGCCGCTCCCGCCGCAGTACCTGCAAGGCAGACGATAAAATACGTGATGATCATTCCGATTGCAGTCTTCATTACTATAAAAGCATAGCACGAAAGAAAACGGCTGTCTATCTGATTATGTTATATACAAAAAGCAGTTTTTTACCCCGTCTGATACACTCTTTTGGCACAAGTTATCCACAGGCTGTACCAGACTCTGTGCAGAACAATACCGCAGGAACTACAAATCACTATAATATCAAGAATTAGCAAAATAGCACATTATCTTTATATATTACAATGAATTACAAACAAGAAAACGTTAAAAAACAAAAATCCGGCTTTCGCCGGATTGTAAAAAATATATAAAACTGCTGAAAATTATTTTTATCGACAAATTATCCACAAGCAGTGCATTTACAGAGTCATCTGAGATGATCGAGTCATCTCGAGATGACTCTGTCAACTCGATAACCCGTGTCAGCGACTCAGCCTAAAGCCACCGCACCTTTTTCATCTACCGTCAGAATGGACTTACATTCAGAGCAGCGGAAACGGCCTGCACGTGTTGCCTTGAGTTTTTTTGAGCATACGGGGCAGGAAAAAATAACGGGGAATATTGTAACAGCTTCATCGCCGTCGCTCTTAAAATACGCTACGGCATCTTCGTAGGTGTTCTTAATAGTAAAGAACTGAGAGAATCCGAGTAACTGGAACACCTCATACACCTTTGATTGAATCTCAAGCAGTACGACGTCTCCGCCTTTTGGTTTTACCATCTTTAAGAAAGCGGTAAAGGAACCGATTCCTGTAGAGGAAACGTAATTAAGAGAACTGCAGTTGAATATCAGATTAGTATATCCGGCCTCTACAATCTTGGTGATACGTTCCATAAAAGAACTGGAATTGTACGTATCGATATAGCCGTTCAATCTGATATAGATACTATTAGGAATCTCATCAACTTTTGCTAACGCAATTTTAAGACTATCATCCTGCTCATCATCAAAGCCAGGAACCAGACTGTTGTTACTTACCATACTAATAATGATACACCAAAGACCAGAGAAATGCAAATCAAAATCTTTGATTATGCATGCATAAACCTCTGTTTTCTATCAGTGCGCTCAGGGGTTCCATCCTTTATCAATATTGAGCAGGGCACCGTTGATATGACCTGAAGCAAGCAGAAACAGCGCAGCTTCCGCAGCCTCATCAGCAGGTATCAGGCTGCCGTCAGGCATTTTTTTCGCGAGCTCCCGCTTCACCGCCGCGGAAATATACTCTGTATCCACAAATCCTGGAAGCAGCGCATTGCAGCTCACCCCAGAATCAGCGTATTGCAGCGCCACCGACTTTACTAATGAGCATACCCCCGTCTTCGCACCTGCATAGGCGGCATTCGTTCTGAACCCCTGAACCGTCTGCGTCCTGGTTCCTCCAAAAAGCAGAATGCGACCCCAGTGTACCGCGGTCATATGGGGAAGCGCCGTACTTACACAGAATCCCGGCAGCGCATAGTCAAGCAGCGCCATATCCTGCCAGTCTGCAGGCTCCGTATCATCAAGCGCTTTTTGTATAAAAGGACCGTAACACACGCACAGAATGTCGGCCGTACGGCAGTACGGCACAATGGCGGCGCAGCATTCTTTAAACGTTTCAGATGAGAATGGAACAGCGATGCTGCTGATTTTGCCGCAGCCTGCGGCTGCATCAGAAAACTCAGCCTCGGCAGCAGCTGACAGCGGGCGGGAACCGTGTACGGTCACCTCCGCTCCGGCCGCCGCAAGCCGCAGGCCGATCCGTTTTCCGATTCCTCCGGTTCCTCCCACAATAAAAGCTTTTTTTCCCTCGAATACAGACATGCAGCCATTATAGCGTAAATATAAAAAAGCCTGTATAGTACTGCTATGAATTTACACAAAGTATATATCGTTCTGGTCAGGCCGGAAGAAAGCCGCAATATCGGAGCGGTATGCAGGGCCATGGCAAACAACGATATTCATCACCTGCGTATTGTAGGCAGAAGAGATGATTATGATGACACAAAGGTCAGGGTACTGGCCATACATGCGGCAAACCTGTGGGACAATGCCGAATTCTTTTCTTCGATAGAAGAAGCAACGGCAGACTGCGTTGCTTCTGCAGGTACCACAAGGCGCAGGGGCAAAAAACGGAAGGGTATGCTTTTGTATCCGGAAGAATTCGCTCGTGACGCAGACCGCATTACCGGCAGACCTCCCGTCAGTCCTGCCGCGGACGGCACAGAACCGCAGACAGGCGGAAATATCGCCGTTGTATTCGGAAATGAACGCACCGGTCTTACCGATGAGGAGCTGCTCGCTTGTACCATAGGCGTTACCATTCCGTCATGCAATACATTTGCCTCGCTCAACTTGTCTCATGCAGTGCAAATACTCTGCTACCATTTATTCCGACAGGCATCTGAAAACCAGACAGGGTATACGCCGGTCACGCTTGAGCGGCTGGACCGTACAGTCTCAATAATTGCGGACAAACTGGAAGATATAGGATTTTTTTCTGTTACCGGGCGGCCGCAGATGGAACAGTTCTGGCGAGGAATGCTGTCAAGGGCCGCACTGTCAGAAGGTGAAGCCCAATATATCGAAAAGATATTTTCAAAAGCTGCAGGACTCGCTAAAAGCGGCCGGGACAGCTCACCCCACAAGTGATTTTAGAATCAGATCATCAGCGCCGATAATTTTTGAGTCCGTCATCTGGCAGGCAAGCTCCACGCAGTTTCTCAGCTCCCGTACATTGCCAGGCCATTTGTATGACAGTATTTTATCACAGGCATCTGCTGCAAGCGATTTGCCGTAGCCTGCAGCAAATGATTTGGCAAGCTCCAGCGCATCATTCTCCCGTTCACGCAACGGTGGAATAATAAGCTGCAGCGAAAGCCGATGCCACAGATCACTTCTAAAAGTTCCCCGGTCCACCATTCCGGGCAGGTCAGCGTTAGTGGCGCACAAAAACCGTACGTCAGCATCAAACTCTCCGCCGCCCAAAGGCATAAAACGTTTGCTGTCGAACAGGAGCAGCAGCTTGGTCTGCATCTCAGGCGGAATGCTGCCGATCTCATCCAAAAACAACGTACCGCCTGAAGCCTGTGCAATAACGCCACGTTTGTCAACCGCGCCGGTATATGCGCCGCGAACCGTACCGAACAGCTCTGCATCTATAAGATCCGTGGCTCGGTTGATCAGCGGAAAAGCAATGAACGGTCCTTTTCGTCTGGAAGACAAGTTGTGCAATAGACTGGCTATAAAAGTTTTTCCGGTACCGGACTCTCCGGTAATAAGGATCGGCAGCTGTACATTCGCCGTTTTTACTAATGAATTCTTAAGAATCCCAATCGCGTTTGAGCTGCCGATCAACTTTGATAGTTCATCAGCGAACTTAGTGCCGCTGTACATAAGTTCCGGCAGCGCAACCGGCTGTACACGCCGCAGATCAGACGCAAATTTTTTGTACGAAACAGGTTTATCCGATATGGTCTGCCGAACAGAACACAGCAGCAGCTGCATCAGCAGCGTTTTATCGCAGGGGAAATACAGCAGCCGCAGACCGTCGCACTCCGCCGGCGGCGGACGGTCGGACGGCACAAGTGCGAACGGTTCCGGAGCCAGACGGCGCTTAAGATACGTACGTACACGGGCAGGCTTATCCATGTCGTCCGCCCCGTAATCAATAATAACAGCCGCAGCATGCAATGCCTGCATGCCACGTTTATAATATAAAAAATCATCGAACTGCAGCACCTGGAACACCGTGCGCTGCATGTCCGACTTAGAATCAGGCGCAAAGAAGTTCTTCACAGCCTCCCGGCTGCTCACTATGCAGAAAATTTTTTCCGCCCCGCCGTCCATCATTGCCAAAAGCCCCGACCGTTATTTTTTTCTATTTCTGATTTTAGTCCAGAGGAGAAGCAGATTATAGTGCAGATACGGAAAGAATAAAAAAATCTTGAAAGGATTGTGCAGTATCTCAACCCAGATCTCGTTGCCATGCTCAAAAGTACTTTCTTTTACTCGCTTTATACGCTCAGAAAAGATACCGATGGCGTCACGATAGTACAGGAAGATACTGGAGGAAAACTGATTGCGCCGGTGAAACACCCACGAATCCTTTTCGCGGATGCCGTCGCACAGCAGCGCAAGCGACGGGGATGACTTATAGATTGCCTGTACCACATCTTTTTCAACATATTTTGAATAATATCCGACATATCTGCCGACGATCTGCAGCCGCGGAAATGTGGCATGCAGGTTACGTTCGGCAACCTGCAGCATTTCTTTGCGGCTGCCGAGCATGTACAGTGATTTATAATGTGAATCAAGCACGCTCAGAATACTGATGACCGCAGTAAACGGATTATAACGCACCGGGACAGCAAGCTTCAAATAACGAGCACCCTTCAGAATACTTTTTGAGACAGGAAGCACCAGATCCGCATTGCGCACGCACTCCGCATAATCATTCTGCTTTCTTGCCTTTAAGAGATTCCATAAAGACAAAAACACAATCTGCTTTGTTCCCGGCTTAGCAAGCAGCTCCAGAATAGCAGGCTCCAGATCCTCCGGGCGGCAGATATCCACCGGAACGCCCAACAAATGTATCCTTTGCACGGCCATCGTTATTCCTCCACAACAATGCTCTGCACCACTGCAAGACCGTACAATGCAGCCGTCTCACAGCGCAGTATATTCGTAGCAAAATGCACAGGCAGAAATCCCCTGCTGCACGCATATTCTATTTCAGCAGGGCTGATGCCGCCCTCATTACCTACCAGCAGTGCGGCATGGGTTATCACGCCGCGACCGGCAGCACGCTTCACGGCGGAAACAACGGCACCGCGGCCGCCGGATTCCGGCATATCGGTCCGCTCATACAATGCAAACGCAACGGCATTCCGGTCGTCCTGAGCGGTCAGGTCACGCCACATATCCATGGCACCAGAAAAAGTAACCGGCTCAAGGCAGCGGGTATCAACCGGAGAACCGCTCTGCTGCCGGGCTTCTTTTATAATACGTGAAAGCCGTTCATTCCGTCTGCCAGCTTCCGCATAGGCGGATTGGGTATACTCACTGATCACCGGAACAATACAGGCAACGCCGCATTCCGTTGCCTGCCGTACAATATCATCCATTTTCTGCGGACGAGCCATGCATTGAAACAACCAGAATTCAACGCCTGACAGCGTGCTTCCTGTACCGGTCGGATCAACAGGAGCATTCTGCACGGCACATACCTGCAGTATCACCGTACGAGCCTTTTCATCCACGGTACACACCGTCATATGCTGCAGAGTACCGTCAGGCAGCCTGACTGCAATCATGTCACCGCAACGGACTCTGAGCACCTGATGCATATGGCGGTAATCTTTACCAGAAACAGCGAGAAGTCCCTGCTGATCCGGAAAAGACGGAGCTATAAACTGCCGCATCAGGACTTAGTACCGTCATCCGCAGGCTGCCGGGAAGCCTCCAGCTCTTTCAGCGTTCTGGTTGACTTCATCAGCATCTGGAAATCCTCATTTTTAAGCATATCAACGGCAGCATTCAGCTGCACGTCATAATCGGTGTCATATACAAAGCCGCCCTTTAAGAAAGTTGCATTCAGACGGACAAGTCTGCGCAGCGTGCGCAGATCAAGCTTGTACTGCCGCTGAAGCTCCACGGCATATGCAGTAATATCACGTTCAGTCATATCAGGATGGACATCGACATAATCCTTGATCGCATCAGATTTCATCAAATCCGAAAAGATCTTACCTTCCTCATCGGACAGCACAGGGAAAAGAACCTCCCGGTCCGGAGGAATACCGATTTTATCAATATTTGCATCGCTCGGAGAATAATACCGTGCAATGGTCAGCTTAATGCCGTCATTTTCGCTCAGCGGAATAAACTGCTGTACGGAACCTTTACCGTAGGAATTCTCACCGATCAAGTATGCCAGATGATTATCTTTGAGCGCTCCCGCAAGAATCTCAGACGCGCTGGCAGTTCCTTTGTTTATAAGAATGGCGATCGGTATACCGCGCGGGAACGTCGTTTTGTCCACATGGGCATTATATACGCTGTTCTCAAATTCAAAACGGCTCTTGGTAGACACGATAGGACCGGAATCAATGAATTTGTCGGCAATCTCTATTGCGCTGGTCATAAATCCGCCGCCATCATTGCGAAGATCAATCACCAGACCTGTAAAATTATGCTGCTTAAAAAAGTCAATGGCCTCCTCCACACGGCGGGCCGTCTCAGGTGAGAACTGCAGTATATGGAGATATCCGAAGGAGCCGATCATATCATACTTTACCGACGCCACTTCTATAAGCGCGCGAACAAGTTTCTTTTTAAATTCAATGTTCTTATTGCGAAGCACCGTAAGCTCCACAGAGGTTCCGACCTGCCCCCGCATCTTGTCGGTGGCTTCCTGCAGCGACAACTCTGCGGTTGATACACCGTCAACTTCCTTTATGTAATCACCCGGCAGAATTCCTGCGCGGGCGCCCGGAGTATTTTCAAGAGCAGATATAACATACACATAGGGGAGCACGTCTGCCGTACTGGATTCCCGCTTGGTTATGGACAATCCCACGCCGCCGAAACTTCCCATGGTCGTTTCGTTGAACTGCTTCATTTCTTCGGTATTAAAATATACTGTATAAGGATCTCCCAATGCCTCAAGCATGCCCTTCATGGCGCCTTCATACAGGCGGCGGGCATCCACCTCATCAACGAAATTCTGCTGCGCAAAATTATAGACGCTGCCTATAATCCGCAGGTATTTCAGGCTGGAATCCGCAGCCTCTTTGGCAGAAACAGAGCTGGACTGAGCAAAACACTGGGAAGTAAAAATAACCAGACAAAAAATGATGCAGGCTTTCGCGCACAAACGGTATATCCTTTTACTCATATGTTGTATTTTACGTTCCCATAGGGATTTGTCAAGCAGACTACGATATGCTATACTAAAAGAGATATGCAGATTATACCAGTTGCCAGTGGAAAAGGCGGCGTAGGAAAAAGCTTGCTTTCAGCGAACCTTTCCATCGCCTTGGGCCAGGCAGGAAAAAAAGTCGTACTTGCGGATCTTGATTTGGGGGCATCAAACCTTCATTTAGTCATCGGTCAGAGTTCTCCAAAGACAGGTATCGGAACCTGGCTTGCGGACAAAGGAAAATTCGAGGATATCATTATCCCCACCGACTACGAAAACGTCAGTTTCATTGCCGGTGACAGCGAACTGCCGGGATTTTCTTCGCTGAAGCCGACACAACGTAACAAGCTCATAAAAGAGCTTGGCAATGTGGACGCAGACTATCTTATTCTGGATTTGGGTGCAGGCACCCACCAGATAATCCTTGACCTGTTTTTACTTTCACCGCAGGGCATCATCGTCACTGCACCCACCGTTACGGCAACATTAAACGCATACCTGTTCTTGAAAAATGCGGTGTTCCGGCTTATGTACACAACCTTCAAAGCCGGCTCAAACGGAGCCAAGTGGCTTGAGAAGATAAAGCTGGATTCTAAATCACTCCAACGGCTGTATATCCCCAAAATGATAGAAACGCTCCGGCAGGTTGATCCGGAAAATGCCATGCAATTTTCCTCACGGCTCATCCAGTTCCGTCCGCGGCTTGCCATAAATATGATCGATGATCCTAAGGACATAGACAAAGCGCAGAAGATCAGACATTCCTGTGCCCAGTACCTTGGACTCGAAATTGATTATCTGGGCGTTATGTACCGTGACATGCTTCAGGACAAAGCGCTCGCCGCGCGGCTCCCCGTCCTGAAGTATAAGCCGCAGTGCGTTCTGTCGCAGGGGATCTACCGCATTGCAGAAAAGATTCTTGCCGCAGAGCCGCGGCAGTTTGACCAGAATTTTGATCTTACAGAAGACTCAGACGGCAGCTTCTATTCATTCCAGAGCGCTTCGGAAGATGCCGAGGATGATTACGCTTTAAAAATGAACGGCCTGCAGGATCTGGTGGGAAGCGGAACCTTTACCACCGGAGAACTTTCTGAGATGATAAAAACCCAGCAGTACGAGATTACTCAGCTGAAAAAAGAAAACATGCTGCTTAAGTCCAAGCTTGTACGGGCTGCCAAGCAGGGTTTTAAGGTGTAGGCACCGGTATCTTTTACGCTTGCTGAGCAAGGATAAACTTTATGTTTCTCTATATTAATTATAGTTCATTAAAAATTCACCCGCAGCTATTTCCGTCCGTACCCGTTCTGAACCTTATCAGATGGTACGGGCTCATGTATATCGTGGCATTCACGGTTGCCTATACCGTGCTCAAGCGCGTGCTGAAGGAAGGCATGCTGGATACCGAAACACAGCATGCAACAGAAGATGAAGTTTTCAGTTTTATATCGACCGGCATTATTTTCCTGCTGATCGGAGCACGTGTGTTCTCATCACTTGTTTATGACACCGCCTCTGAATACTGGCGCAGACCGTGGCTCATTTTCTGGCCGTTCAACAGCGCAGGGCAGTTCACAGGACTTGCAGGTATGTCATACCACGGCGGCTTTATCGGCGGTCTGATCGGTATTATCGTATGGTGCAAGTGCCATAAAAAGCCCGTGCTGCAATGGCTTGATGCCATGGCAGTAGCCATTCCCGCAGGATATACATTCGGCCGCATCGGCAACTTTCTTAACGGTGGAGAGCTGTTCGGCAGGGTCACCACTATGCCGTGGGGCGTTGTATTTCCGGACGGAGAAATCATCGTAGATTCTATGTCAAAGCTGCACTGGGTCAATATCATCGCCCAGCGCGTCGGCATGAATATGACTACTATAGGCAGTATCATAAACTTACCGCGGCACCCGAGTCAGTTATATGAAGCAGTTTTTGAAGGGATGTTCGTGTTTCTTATACTATGGCAATTACGCAACAAACGACCATTTGATGGATTTCTTGGCGGCATGTATGCAATCTGTTACGGCGCAATACGTTTTATACTGGAATATTTCCGCCAGCCTGACGCCCATATCGGATTCCGCAGCACAGTACAGGCAGACGCAGATATTGCGCTGAACACTTCACTACGCAATATTTCTACCGGCCAGATACTCTGTGCGCTCATGATTGTCTGCGGCCTGCTTATGCTGCTGTACAGTTATATACAAAACAGGAAACACGTATGACAGAATCATTTCCGAACTGGACCGCATACCACGAATGGCTCATTAACAGCGACAGCAAGTTTTCGATCTATAAGCTTGACGAAAAAGACGGTGCCATCTCCATCGAATACTGTACCAAAGAGGAATTCCAGAAGCAGCAGATGGAACAGAACGAAAAAAGCAGCACGGGCTCAAGAGCCCCGGGCTCTCGAGCCCCGGGCTTATGAGCCCTAACAAAATAAGCCGTACAATGCAGGCTTCGCCGTACGGCTTACGCCATCACTTTTTTCTTTCCCCATTCAGGAATAAGCTGCTTCGGGTCAGATGAAAGCAGCACGCTGCCAAAAAGCCTTTTTGTCTGCGCAAATACCTGCGACAGAATAATCTGCTCATCAGCTGTAAAAGCGCTCAGTACATAATCCGCTATATCCTTACCCTGCGGTTTGCTTATACCGAACCTCAACCGCCAGAAATCTGCCGTACCCAGACATGCCTTTACAGAGCGCAGGCCGTTGTGCCCGCCAAGTCCTCCGCTCCATTTCAAGCTCACCGTACCGACAGGAAGCTCAAGCTCATCATGTATTATTAGTACATCGGAGGCCGGTATTTTAAAAAAACGTGCCGCCTCGCCCACAGCCTCGCCGCTCGCATTCATATATGTCATAGGTTTCATAAAATACAGCCGCGCAGGATGTTCCGCCGGAACCGGCAGAGAACCGTCCTTATGCGTTTTGAGCACGTCATCAGCCGTAAGCCATGAAAGCCATGCGGTATAATCAACTGCGCAGAACGCAGCCTTATATTTATCCTGCCAGGAAAACCGCTCCGAAAACGGCAGAGCGCTTTCAAACAGCCATGCGGCATTATGCCGCGTGCGCTCATATTCCCGACCGTAATTTCCTAAAAATGCCACGAGTTGTATCATTATATGTTTCTCCTGCAAGGCTCATACTATATACTAAAATACATTTATTTGCAAAATGCCCGATCAACAGTATAATTAGTATGGAAACCTCAAAAAATCCGCAAAAGCAGGTTTTTCGAGGAAAACCAAATATCATCACCGAACACTGAGAGGAACCATGATGATACATACAAAGCTTAATAGTTATCATAAGAAGTTCATTTCAACGGGATTTATCTGCATCGGAACGGCACTTCTCTGGCTTATATTGTCGTTCCTGCTCCGGCCGGAACCGGCCGGCTTATTCGGGCATAAAATCACGTTCTATATAGATATCATACCGGTCATGCTTGTAACATCGTTGTGCGGACAGGTTTCCGGCGTAACAGTCGCATCGGTCATGTTTCTGATTGCCTCCGTAACACATAGGGAGGTGGCATACACTAATTTCATACTGCTTATGGCCGCAATCATCAGCTATATTCCTGTCAGCCGGAAATACTACAAAAGCATTATCAAAACTCTCATTACAATCCTTGCGTTTTCTTTTTTACTCGGCGGTGTCTGGTGCTGTCTTCTTGATATCATCCACAGCAACGGTTTTTCTATAAACGGCTTCCACTATCACTTTCTGGCAAGCCTGCCTGCATGCACCACCGTCTGTCTGTTCTGCTTTCTGTTCTTTACCTATGCACCGGATCAAATAAAACAATTGTTTTTCTGCGGGTACTTTTACACGGACAACAGCGGCAATTACCTGCAGCAGCTCATACACGGCAAGCCGACTAAAATAGGCAGGACCGTTACGTACATTATATTCGGCGAGGCGTTGCTGCTCAGCATTGCCGCCGCACTCATCGCAAACTATCTGATTCCCCACCTTGATTTTATTCCCGAAGAGCTCCGGATACACAGGGGCAGTGAACTGCGTCAGCTCTTCTGTTTTATCCAAAGCAAAGAGCATCTTGCATTCGACATAAAACTTGCGCTGACGCTGCTGAATATATCCATCCCAGTTGTACTTTGTGCCATACACTTTGCGCAGTCGGCCATTACAACCCCGATCCTGCTCATGGCACAGGCCATGAAAGATTTTTCAGGGAACGCCACAGAACAGGACCAGTCTTCCGTGCTTGACATCCATCTGCTGCCGATCAATGCAAACAACGAAATAGGCATGCTGTACCGCATACTCAACAACATGACCACTAACGTTTCCGGTTATATAGAGCATTTGAAACGAGAGCAGGAACTGGAGAATGACCTTAAGATCGAAAAAGCCGCAAACAAAGCTAAATCCCAGTTTCTGTCAAATATGTCCCATGAAATCCGTACCCCTATCAACGCAGTGCTCGGCATGGATGAAATGATTCTGAGGGAAACAAACGAAAACAATACCAGACAGTATGCTACAAACATACACAACGCGGGAAAAACGTTGCTGAGTCTCGTAAACGATATACTTGATTTTTCTAAAATCGAAGCAGGCAAAATGGAGATCATTCCCGTACAGTACGATCTGAGTTCCATGATCAATGATCTGGTGAACATGACACAGACTAAAGCCGAGGAAAAACATCTCACGTTTATTGTCAACGTGGACAAAACCATTCCTCACCTGCTCTGCGGTGATGAAATACGCATCAAGCAGTGTATCACCAATATATTGACCAATGCCGTCAAGTACACTGAACAAGGCTCTATAACTATGAATATCGGCTGGAAAGATCTTGGCGGCAACCGTATCACGCTCACCGCACAGGTCATCGATACCGGTATCGGTATCAGGCAGGAGGATATGGCAAAGCTGTTCCATGCCTTTGAGCGCATTGAGGAACGGCGTAACCGTACCATAGAAGGAACCGGACTCGGCATGAACATCGTGCAGCAGCTGCTCGCGCTTATGGGAACCACGCTGCAGGTACAAAGCGAATACGGTAAAGGATCGGATTTTTCATTCGGCGTAGAGCAGCAGGTTATAAACCGCGAACCGATCGGAGATTTCACTGCAACCTACCGGCAGTCTATAGCAGCCTCCTCAAATTATCATGAATCATTCCATGCACCCGAAGCACGCATACTGGTGGTGGACGACACACCACTGAACCTGACCGTCATCAAAGGCCTGCTCAAGCAGACCCTCCTGCAGATAGATACCGCAGCGAGCGGACAGGAAACGCTGGCATTGATCACCAGACAGACATACAACATTATCTTTATAGACCACCGTATGCCGGGCATGGACGGCATAGAAACGCTGCATGCCATGAAAACACTGCACGGCAATCTGAATCAAGGTGTTCCCTGCATAGCCCTCACTGCAAACGCCGTTGCCGGCGCACGTGATATGTATCTTCAGGAAGGATTCACAGATTATCTGACCAAGCCTATCGACAGCGCCAAGCTTGAGAATATGCTTATAAAATATCTGCCGCCACGGCTGGTCACAATGCAGCATCCCGATGACTCCATAGATCCGGCGCAAGAGCCTCAGGCAAACGCTGATTCCCCGGTATTACAGCTGAAAGGTATAGATATTGCTGCGGCGCTTAAGAACTGCGGCAGCCTGGAACTGCTGGAAAGTGTCATCCATGATTTTTATGAGGCCATTCCTTCAAAAGCACAGCAGATACAAGCATACGCAGACAATCAGGACTGGAAGAACTATACGGTACAGGTACATGCTCTGAAAAGTTCGGCCCGCCTGATCGGAGCGCTTCAGCTTTCGCAGGACGCCATGTATCTGGAAGAATGCGGCAACGCACAGGACGCCGCCCAGATAGCTGCCAGGACACCCGGTCTTATATCTTTGTACACCAGCTATCGCACTCTGCTTGAGCCTGCCGTAAAGCCGGTACAGGACACATCCGGTAAAACGCAGATTTCTTCAGATGACTATGAGACGGCTATGGCAAACCTTAAAGAATGTATCCAGGCATTTGATTTTGACACGGCGGATCAGATCATCACCATGCTTGACGGCTACATTATTCCCGACAGCATGAAGCCCCCGTTCACTGCCATAAAAGAAAAAACGGCAGCCGTAGACAGGGACGCGTTGCTGCAGTTATTTCAATAGTCAGATTGTCTATAATCTGGTATACTAATGTAGAAACGACCCCTGCTATCAGCCTGTACGGCTTTTCAGGGATCCTATAAGGAGCAGACTTTCATGGATAAGAAAATTTTATTTGTCAGAGATTCAAAAAGCTTTCTTGTTACCGCAATGATAAAAAGCCTTGAAAACGAGCGGTATGTCGTAGTCACCGCCGACCCTGACATTGTGGAAATCTCTCTTATAAAAAACCTGCCGCAGATTTTCATCGTGTATCTTGAAGGAGACCTGAACAAATTCAACGGTACGTTGAAATATCTTAAAAAGATTATCACGGAAGATTCATCTGATCATATACTGTATCTTATCGGCAATCCCATGGAAATTGCAGCCGCCTACGAAGTAGTTCCTAAATCTCTGGTGTCCGCCGCATTCACCCGCCCGGTGAACATGAAAGAAATTACGTCAAAGCTCAATACCCTGCTGCTGGACGACGGACTGTCGTCAGGAACCAAACGGATTCTTGTTGTCGATGATGACGGTACCATGCTTCGTGCCATGAAAAACTGGTTGTCTGAAAAATATGAAGTGTTTATGGCAAACTCCGGCATGAACGCTATAGCATTTCTTGCACAGAAAAAAGTTGATCTGATTCTGCTGGACTACGAGATGCCCGTTGCAGATGGTCTGCAGGTGTTCCAAATGCTCAAAAGCGAACCGTCAACAGCAAACATTCCCGTTATATTCCTTACGGCGAAAGATGACAAAGAAACCGTCATGAAGGTACTGGCTGCAAAGCCGGAAAAATACCTGCTTAAAACACTGCCGCCTGAAGAACTACTGAAAAGTGTAGATAATTTTTTCAAAGGAAAATAATCCGGGGCACCTCAAAAAAAGTCATCTTCAATATCTGAAGTTTTTCGAGGTGCCCTCCGCATACTCCGTCAGATAGCAGCACCCGTTTTGCAGTTCCCTACAGAATAAAACTTATTGTATTTTTACCGCTGCTCTTAGACTTATACAGTGCCCCGTCAACTCTGTCTATGACATCTATAAACGTACGGTCGCTTTTTCTGAAATAGGTCAAACCGGCGGATACCGTCACTTTAATAGTCATCTCGCCATACGCTACGTAAAAGTCAGAGACCGTACTCAGAATCTTTCTGCCGAACAGCACATAGTTTTCCCGCGGAACGCTCGGAAAGAGTCCTACGAATTCATCACCGCCCCATCTGATAAAACTGTCGGAACTCCGGGTTATTGCCCGCATTTTATCCGTCAGCTCTTTCAGCACCGCATCGCCCGCGCTATGCCCGTAGGTATCGTTGATTGCCTTAAAATCATCAATATCCAGCACTACTATGGCAGGATCCTCCTGATCACGCTTAAACGCAGCAAACATTTGATCAAGCTTTTCCGTACCTGAACGCCGGTTCTCCGCCTTTGTAAGCGGATCTATACTGGCCGCCTGTACCAGTCTGCGCACTCTGATACCGTAGAATCTTCTGCCCATATATACAAGAAACAGAAACGAAAAAAGAAATGTACAGGGAACAAAAATTACCAGCACAAGGGCGAACCTGAACATCATATCAGACTGCCGCTGTGCCGACTGAGCAACCTTATGCAGCACGTCATCATATAACAGAGAGGTAGAAATTACCCAGTCATACGGCTTATACAGCTTAGCATACGTAAAACGCTGCGTTTCATCGGCAGCACCATGAGATTTTACATAAAAGTCATAAAAGACTTCGCCTTTATCCAGAAGCCCTTCAAGCTCAGTTTTCAGCGGATAATTTCCGCGGGCATCCATCGTATTTGTAGACAAAAACATGCCTTCCATGGCAGGCAGCCGCGGCAGCGCACGACACACCGCGTATCGGTCTCCGCCATCATAATGTACTATTTCATTAACGCTGACATGCAGTATATCATCTGAATCATACGACCTGATATAATCAAGCATTCTTCCTTTTATCGTATGCTCTACATATGCCCGCGGGATTCCGTAGTACACGACCGTAAGTCCGTGCTCAAGTTTAGCATATGCGGTAAAAAAATCATCAAGCGTCTTTGTATTGCCATCCCAGCTCATGCCGGTGATGCGCTCAGATTCATACAAGACCTTGTGCTTTTCTATATCCCAACCAAGTAATGACCACCTGCCGAACGAAGTTCGCAAGAAAAAGAATTCTTTGGCAGCTTCCACAAAATCAGTACGGCCGTTCAAATAATCCATAGCGCTTGATTTTATATTCTGTACAAGACCTGTATACATATCCGTCAGGGCTGCCTGCTCCTGCTCAATATCATCGATGATATGATCTACAGCATATGATGCGAACCGCCGTTCCTGCTCCATCGCGTTTTCCATCAGACGGCGGGCATACCAGCGGTCCATCTGATACATAGTAAACAACAGGACGCCTACCGTAAGCATACAAATGCCGAGTGAGAAAAAAACGACTGAAATTTTAAATTTTTTATACATTATCACCAATATCGGCACTTCCAGTGTTTTTGTTTACCAATACCGTGCAGCGCTAAAAAGCGAAGCTGCGTAAAAAAATCCGAGATACCCTTTTTACGTTGAGATATACGTTCTCTTCAACCGGGTGAAAATGCTGTACAAAAGTAGAAAAAACTCCGCTCTCTAACCAGGGAGCATGCTGTATGTTGAAATGAAAATAAATATCCGGTGGACAGTTTTTATACAGAGACGTGATTACACCATACGGCGATGCTGTTTTTTACCTCGTAGCAACTCACACCGCAGGAACCGTACGTACCACTCTAACATGGCCGTACGTTCCTGCGGATGTCATTTACAGCTCAAAATCAAAACAGGAGCGCAGCTTAACATTCGGACGGACAGTTCCGTCAGCCACTGCAACATGTGCAGGGTGTACGCTGTACCCTTTCAGGGATGCCGCATCCGTAAACGTGCTGTCAAGCATCAAATCTCCTGAAGAAGATGCAAGTCCCTCGCAATAGACATGAATCTGTTCCAATCCCGGAATCTGTCCTGCAAGCCCTTCCAAACCGCTTTTAATGCGTGCCTTTACGACTTTCTTTTCATCGTCAGAAAGTCCGTCCTTTAACTGCCATATAATTACATGCTTTACCATACTTCAAGTATAACACGATTACAGCCAAAGGTGCAGAGGGGCTATAATAACTTTGTTTAATGCCTATGATACCTTTGTTTAATGCCTACGATACCTTTGCTTTATGCCTACGATACCTTTGCTTTATGCCTACGATACCTTTGCTTTATGCCTACGATACCTTTGCTTTATGCCTACGATACCTTTGCTTTATGCCCTATATAAACTCTGAAGCAGCACGCACTGTGCGCTGCTTCTACTAAAACAGTTTTACTGTCAAACCCAAAAAATCAATTTTGTAGTCCTATACACGAATTGGAAAGTAAATTTGTGCCCGGCAGCCGCGGAGCCGGGGGCTTGCAACGCAAAACATCTGCACAAGCGAAGCGCGGTATTTACAGCGCAGCTTCGAGTAAGCCGTTTTGCGGAGCAGACCCCGGCGGGAGCGGCTGCCGGGCATAAAAATTGATTTCCATACTATCAAACAGTTTTACTTGCACATCATCTCTTTTAGCGGTATTATAGTAGCAGTATACAAACTGGAGGTTCTTATATATGAGTGAAATTTATATTAAATATAGCAGCGCTGCGGGTTTTAGCAGAAGTGCAGATAAAGCAGGTCTTTCCGGCAAAGTAGTAAGCTACAATGATTTTAAAGGACTCAGTGACAGTATTACCCCCGGTTCCTCTGACGAATACGGTATCATCCTTGATTCTGCAGATGTACAGGAATTTATTGCAAACTACGAAGCCGACACTCTTTTCACAGACGCAGAAAAGAACTGATGAAGAAAACAAATGCCATGCGCATTCTTGACAATGCGCATATTCAATATACGGCGGCATCATACGAAGATGACGGTGAGCATGAATTGGAGCGCGGAGCTGCAGAAATGCTTGCTGAAAAGCTTGGCATTGATGCCGCCTGTGTATATAAAACCATTGTCATGCGCACAGACACTAAAGAAATCTGCGTCTTCTGTCAGAGCGCCACACATGAAATTAATCTAAAAAAAGCCAGAACAGCCGCGGGCTGCAAAGAAATAGCGCCCGTAAAACCTGCAGAGCTCCTTGCGCTTACCGGATACGTTCGCGGCGGCTGCTCTCCGCTGGGCATGAAACGCCAGTACAGAACATTCATTGACAGTCAGGTGCTGCAGCACCCTCAGATCTATATCAGTGCAGGTGTACGCGGCCAGCAGATCATGCTTGCGCCGAACGACCTGATTGCCGTTACAAAAGCGCAGATCTGTGACCTCATTTTGTAAGCGTCAGCGCTTCTGATATTGCGAACGATCTGTCACCAAGTTTTTCTATATGCCGTATCATATCAATATACAAAAGCTCTGATTTTACATCCGCACCGCTTTCCAAGCGTTTTCTCGCCGTCTTTTTCAATTCCTTTCGATAGCTGTCTATCTGCTCCTGCATTTCCTTTGCAAACGAAAGTTTTTCAGCGTTCAGATGTTTGTTCACGTTTATATGCACAAAGGTTATAAACTGTTTTGTAAGCTCCATATACGGTACAAGCCCGTCAAGATCTTCCTGTAGGAACACCATCTTTTTTGCAATACTCTTTTGTATCCGCGCGCACAGTACATGACAGTCATTTGCCATTCCCTCAAGCTCATCGACAATCTGCAGCATTATAGAAATATTATTCAGCTGGGTTCGGCTTACAGGAAGCTGCTCACATTTCAGCAGATATTTTGTAAGCTGCTCATACATCTGGTTCGCATACTGCTCATTATGCTCCATCCTGGCCAGCGGCTCCTGCATGCTTGCCTCATCACTTCCAAGCAGTGTAACCTGGATATCATCGAACATTGCGATGACCAGCTCGGACATAGCCGCAATTTCTTTTTCCGCACGAAACACAAAGGCACTCGCATGCTCCTTTCCGGTAATCTGCGGAAAATCCAATACATACACATCCCGTATTTCTGACTTAGAGGGTTTTATAATACGCTCTGCTATATCAGCAAGCCGTGGAATAAACGGCAGATACAGCAGCGTTACACCGCTGTTAAAAACCGTATGCAGCATGGCCACGTGCAGCTTTATATTGTTTTCCACTGATCCGGGAACAAGCATATCCACAGCTGTCAGCAACGGCCTGAACAGCAGAACTGCAAGCAGCGTGCCGGTTATATTAAACATCACATGGATAAAAGCCGCGCGGCGGGCATTTACCCGCGTACCGGCAGCAGCCACAACGGAATCTACCGTAGAGCCTATGTTGCTGCCCAATATGATTGCCGCGGAAAGCTCCCATTTGATCACGCCTGCCGATGCCATAGTCAGCACAATTGCCGTAGAAGCGCTTGAAGAATGAAGCAGCACTGTCAGCCCGATGCCGATTGCCACCCCTGTCAAAATCTGCACAATACCGGTGCCGTTGATCTTTGTAAGAAACTGCAGATTAGAGGCGTCAAGCGAAATGATTGATGACAGCCTGTCAAGGCCAAAGAACAGCAGGCCAAACCCCATAAGGGCAATTCCAAGGCCTTCCCTGCGAAGTTTTTTTATAAAGGTGATAAAGAATCCGATACCGAATACAGGAATGGCATAAGCGGCCATGTGCATGTCTCCGAATACAGCAACGATCCATGCAGTTACGGTAGTTCCTATATTCGCGCCAAAAATAACACCTATAGCCTGCACAAGCGTCAGCAGGCCTGCATTGACAAAGGAAACAACCATAACAGTTGTTGCGCCGGATGACTGAATGATCATGGTCACAAAAACGCCCGTTAAAACAGAAAGGAGCCGGTTGCCTGTCATGAGCTTCAATACGCGCTGCAGACTGTCGCCTGCACTTTTTTGTACACCATCGCTCATAAGTTTCATACCGTACAGCAGAAGACCTATGCTGCCGATAATCTGAAACGGTATCTGTACTAATTCCACAAAAAAATGATACTAAAACCCCGTTTTTTATTCAATGCCATATGAACCTCCATCACAGCCATAGCTGGTTTCGCAGCTAAAAGCCTGTGGCCGCTTACTTTGCACTTCTAATTAAATCTGGTAGAATAGAGCGGTATGAGACCGATTTTTGTTATCCTTTGTACTATTTCAGCATGCCTGCTGCTTAATTCTTGTACCCGCTCTATCAAAAGCCACATTCCGGACGGCTCTCTGTCCATCAGCGTCCGTCCGGCAGCACAGCAGGATACAAAAGGCACCGGCCGCGTACAATGGCATCCTGCGGATAAAAAAATCATCGTTCTGTTCGGCTACGGCTTTAATACAGAACCTTTTATACAGGACATGCTGGATAAGCTTGAGTCACAATATGGCACGGCAAAAAATAATGGTCTCATTGTTCCGCTCATTTTTCCTGACGATTTTAAGCATTCTGGCAGAGAACGCATCTCTCTGCTCACTGATTACCTGGAAGGACTTTCTATAGGAGGAATCATTCTGCTCGGCGCACCGGAGAACACCCATGCCGTCATTTCCAAGCTGATTGCCGCTTACGACAAAGCGCTGCCGTTTCCTGTATTCTCACTGTTTCCGCAGGACGATGTTCTTGGAACTGAGTATATCTCCGATTTTATACTTGATGCCGTTCATTCTTCTAAAATTACTGATGAAACGAATCTTGATGATGAGCATATTATTACAAAGGATATTTCCAGCCTTTTGATATCTGCTATAAACTATCTCAGACTTGACGGCCAGCCGCTTAAATATGATGTGTTTTTAGGCGACTATGTTCAGCTTTTTGCCAAATCTGTAGGTATTATCCACCGTTATGTTGATACGGAAACCGGTATACAGGCAGGCAATCACTTTATTCTTGAATAGATATGAATTCACTTATACAGCAACCCGGTCATCTGCTTGCATCCTCAGAAGCCTTGGAAAACCTGCAGTCCAAGCATGAAGCTTCGATTCTTGTTTTTTCTGATTCACACGGAGACAGGACGCGCGTGCGGCGTATTATGACTGATTACGGCAGTCATTGCGATGCATGCATTTTTTGCGGTGACGGCATAGGAGACCTTTGCTATACACTGACCCAGCTTTCACAGACACAAGAGGGGCAGCAAATGCTGCCTCCAGTAATAGGCTTTGTACAGGGCAACGGCGATCCGCCGCTGTTTCCCGCATCATTTGAACAGGCTGGCACACGGCAGGATCTGACCGTCCCGGCAGCAGTCTGCCTAAAAGCAGCACAGCACACGCTGCTTGCAGTACACGGACATATTCAGGGAGCCTATTACAGTACGGATTCGCTGCGGCAGGAAGCAAAGAAACATTCAGCGGATATTGTTCTGTACGGTCACACCCACATGGCAAAAGAAGAAATGACAGCTCCTCGTACTATTAACCCCGGCAGCTGCTCGCGGCCCAGAGGCGGCATGCCCCCGTCCATAGCAGTGCTGAACATTACGGCAAAAAACAATAGTATAACGACAACTTTTTTTAAGATCAGTCCGGACGGCGGTTATACGCCGTTTTTACCAGATTGCACTCCTATCTGGTAACAGCTGTATACACATGCTTAGAATGCATCGTTAAAGGGGAAACCAAATTCTCCGTGACCGGGATAAACGAGCGTATCATCAGTGACCAGCTGTTTTAGTTTCTGCACACTGTGCATCAGCTGTTCTTCACTGCCGCCATATAAGTCGGTACGTCCTGTTCCTTTATAGAACAATGTATCACCAGACAACAGGATTTTTCTATCTTTATTATACAAACACACAGATCCGGCTGTATGCCCCGGCGTGTGGATAACACTCCATCCCGTAAAATCTCCGCATGGAATGTTTGAAAGATCTGCGTCATAGGGAAGAATAAAGTCAGATGCAGGCAGATCCGTCAGGTATTGTTTCACAAAACCAAGGCCGAAACGCTGCAGGCTGTACATATGATACGTCAGAGATTCATGTCCCAGAGCCTCAGCATCAGCAGCAGCAATACCGACCGGACAATCCGGATACTGCGCTTTTATAGCAGGAACGCCGATCACATGGTCAAAATGGCCATGTGTCAGCAAAATGCAGACCGGTTTCAGACTGTTTTCCCGCATGTAATCAAGAATAACATTTCTGTCATTTGAAAGATCACTGCCAGCTGGATCAACAATGACTGTACGGCCATCTCCAATCGGCAGAAGTATCGTATTAACAGAAAGCGGACCGGTCTGCAGTATTGTCATCTAAAATCAAACAAGCGGAGTTTCTGCAGAAGATGCAGGCTCAAAAGAGTCTGCAGGCACAGATGCAACCGGTTCTTCCGCAAGCCGTGATTCGTCAGCACTGCCGGCAGCAGATTCTTCTGAATCCCGCTGTTTTGAATAGCTGACCGTAAGCTTTCTGCCACGGTAATCATAGCCGTTAAGCGCTGCAATAGCTTTATCCGCATCTTCAGCAAACAACTGTACAAAAGAATAATTTGCCAGAACACGTATATCGCCTATACGCTCCCGATCTAATCCCGCAACTCCGGCAAGCAGCCCTATCAAATCGCGCGGGAATACTCTGCGGTTACGACCGATGCTTACAAACACTGTCGCAGCAAGCGCTTCATCAATCTGTACCTTCGGAGCTTTCGGAGCACGTTCTTTGATTTCTTCTCTGCGTACATCATCACTTACAGAACGGCGCTCTTTCCAGCTAGATTCACGCTCAGCCGAACCTTTCATTTCACGATAATTGTGCCGGCGCTTAAAAGAATCCCTTCCGGATGATCCGCCGATCAGAGTTTTTGTCAAATATGCTGCAACATATGTTCGTAATGAAAAAGGAACTGCCTGCTTGTATGCTTTTTTCAGACTGTTCAGAACCTCAGGATTTTCCTCAGTCTTTACTTTAGTGACTGCATCCTGCAACGCCGCAACAAATAAATCCATATTAATATCTTCGTCATGCTTAAATGCCATTCAACTACTCCTTTTTTTATGACATTACGTTAAAATCCGCAGATATACTTAAAACAAAGACAGCCCCGATCTTTTTAAAACCGATTCTTTCCAGCAAAGGAAGAATACTGTCGGGTACGAATATATCTGCTAAAACAACCCATGCATTTTCTTTTTTTTTCAAGTCTTCAAGACTTGCTAATAATAGTTTTTTTCCAATTCCCAGACTTCGGAATTCTGATAAAACGAACAGGCAGGTAATATAATACACTGTGGTATGTATGCTCCTGCGCTGTGAATATGTAATACATCCTATAATATCATTTGCAGGAGTAAGACATGAAAACCCGAAATCAGTTTTCAAAACCGTGCCAGTAAATATCTCCCGCCACAAATCACGCAAAGAATCAGCCACATCCTGAGGATATGCAGAAGCATCGCCTATTGCTATATCAAGTTTTTCAGAAATAAATTCCTGATCAAGCAAAGAATCATACTGTCTGAATACAAAATCCTTACAAACTAAATCATCAAAATCTTCCGGTTCTTGATTTAACTTACTCAGACCCCATATTTCTCTTAAAGAATCATACCACCCATTGACGACTCTTTGCATTTCATAATTTTTATAAAGATGCCATTTAGTCTCTATATCAGAATACCGTCGTAAAGTTTCCTTAAAATTTCTGAACACCCCCCTTCCAGAATGAAGAACATGCCATAACTCTTCATATATTCTATTATTACGCAGGGACTCAACAAAACGTTCCCTTAAGCTAAAGCCATCTGCCGGACTCCATACCGGCAGCGCATAATAGCAGTCATCATCAATGGCATTTACATCTAAAAGCACAACGGCAGCAGTTTCTGCGTTAACTGCATAATGATTATTCTGATCTTCCATAGCAGCTATAATCGATTCAGAAAGCTGCCTGCTCAGATTAAATACCATTTATAAAAAACTAAAGTTCACTTCTGTTCGTAACAATTTTACTGATCAAACCGTACTTCAGAGCTTCTTCTGCATTAAGCCAATAATCCCGGTCTGTATCCTTTGAAACCTGAGCCAGATCCTGTCCGGTTTCTGCCGCTATGAGCTTGTCAATTTTTTCACGAGTCTTTGCCATTTCTTGAGCATGAATCTCAATTTCTGTAGCAACACCTTTCATACCGCTCATCGGCTGATGAATGAGATAATGGCTGTTCGGCAAACCGATTCTGCGTTCTTTCGGCACTGCAAGCAGCACAAGCGTAGCAGCACTGGCAATAAGTCCCATGCCGACCAAGGTAACCGGAGCTTTAATAAAGCGGATCATATCAAAGATCGCATATCCGGCGTCTACATCACCTCCAGGTGAATCAATATACATTGTTATATTTTTATTATTATCCGCTTCAAGGATAAGCAGTTGACGAATGATCTTATCAGCAAGCTCTTTATTGATCTCACCGGACAGTAATATCTGCCGGGTCTTTAAGAACTTTTCTGAAAAAATATCAGCCTGATCTTTTTTCTTATCTTCTTTATCTTCTTCTAAAACAATAGTATCGCTCAGCTCAAACACAATAAAATCTCCTGATTTATAATACTAAAATATCCTCCAATGAGCAAGTAAAAGAAATCTATTTACTATTAAATGTGTCATAGAATTCTTCATTTGCCTTATGTAATGCAACCGACGGATTAATACCACTTAACCGGCATAAAGAAACAGCTTGAAACAAAAGACGTCCGAACAGCAGCTCTTTATCCTCGGCTTCATCCGTTGTTCTTTTAAGATGATCATTAAGATCACTAATAAGAGAATCCGCACAAGTCACTGCATCCTGAAACTGATACCCATTTTTTGCAGCCTTTTTTTGAAGCTTATAGGCACGAATCAAAGGTGGAAATCCTTTAGGAACTTGATCTAACACAGAAGAAGAACTTTCCCTGCCTTCAACTTTATTTTTAATATTTTCCCACTGATTTAAAACAGTCTTTACATCAATATCATGAGCAGTTTGATTATTTGAGGAAAAAACATGGGGGTGCCGGCGGATAAGTTTTTCCGAAATATCGAGAAATACATCACGCACTTGAAATGCACCCTGCTGCTCATATATATAACACAGAAGAAGTACATTGAACAAAAGATCTCCAAGCTCTTCTTTTACATGCGGCGCATCATTACTCTCTACAGCATCGATGACCTCATACAGCTCTTCGATTAAAGAGCCCTTCAGAGAATCTGGTGTCTGCTCTTTATCCCAAGGACATCC
>Ga0256405_10003240_pt1 | contig 34315 bp, 24 predicted proteins | sample RumenRJG_02DNA_FD_189096 | JGI IMG/M metagenome (GOLD analysis project Ga0256405, IMG submission 189096) | Bovine rumen microbial communities from Lethbridge, Alberta, Canada - RJG_02 | ecosystem: Host-associated > Mammals > Digestive system > Stomach > Rumen | place: Canada: Alberta...
GTAGCCGTACCGGAAGGTGTGGCTGGAACACCTCCTTTTTGGAGTTTGTGCTGACGCGACAAAGGAAACAAAAGTTGACGCTGTCGGTTCGAGTGTCACAAGGCACGATTCGGAGTGCCTTGTACTTATCTTTTCAATATATATAGTCTCTTAGCTCAGTTGGTTAGAGCGCCACACTGATAATGTGGAGGTCGGCAGTTCAACTCTGCCAGGGACTACATGTTGCGGGGGTATAGCTCAGCTGGTAGAGCACATGCTTTGCAAGCATGGGGTCGCCGGTTCGAATCCGACTATCTCCACCCGATGAGAATCAGGCACTTACAGTGATGTAGGTGCCTTTTTTGTTTATTGCCGTACCCTGCGGAGATAGAGGAACATGACCGCGGAGTAGCATAGGATGAGCAGGCAGCCGAGGATGATGCTGAGGACGGGGCCGGCGCCGGCGCGGACTATGGCCGCGTGGGCAGCGTAGGCGCCCGCGGCCACCAGGACCGCAAGGCCTATGCCCCGAAGGTCATAATGTATCGGATATTTCTTCTGCCCGATGAAATAGCTAAGCAGCATGGCGATGCCATAGCCGGCGAAACCTCCCCAGGCACAGGCCCAATAGCCTATCTTAGGTACGAAGATAATGTTGATGGCGACCATTACTGCCACGGCGATGGCGCTGATGATTGCGCCCCACCAGTTCTGGTCCGTGAGCTTGTACCAGAAAGAAAGATTGAAATAGACGCCCATAAAGATCTCGGCCATCATTACGACGGGAATGACTCCGAGTCCGACGCGGTAGCCTGCACCCACGAAATGCTGGAGGACGGGCATAAAGACCATCACGCCCAGGAAAGCGAGCAAGGTAAAGACGATGAAGTAAAGAGTACCGTCGGCAAGCGTAGCGGGACTGTTCCTGTCCTTGCTGTCCGCAAAGACTATCGGTTCGTACGCATAGCGGAAGGCTTGGGTAAGCAAGGCCATTATCATCGCTATCTTCACGCAGGCTCCGTAGATACCGAGCTGCACCATACCTTCCTCTCCGGGCATCAGACGAGGAAGAAGTATCTTGTCCGCCACCTGGTTGAGCACCCCCACCAGACTCAGCAGCAGCAGGGGCCATGAGTATATCAACATCTGCTTTGCAAGCTGCTTGTCAAACCCATATGTGATCTCCTTGATCTCGGGGATGAACAGGAACGAGACAAGCGTCGTACAGAAAATGTTGATGAAGAAGATGAGGCCGACTCCATAATCGAAGCGTACGAAAATGTCGTGCAGCGAGGGCATCCTGATCATCACCAGGAAGACGAAGAGGTTGAGAAGGATGCTCGGTATGATGAAGGCGAACTTCAGCGCCACGAAGCGCATGGCCCTGCGCTGCTGGCGAAGACGGCTGAACATCACGGCCTGGAACGCGTCCTGTGCGGTGATAAGCGCAAAGATGCCGACATACTCCGGATGCGTTTCATACCCCAGGGCCCCGGAAATGGGACGAAGGAAGAGGAACACTGCCGCAAGGAATACAACACCCACAAGGCCAACCATCCTCAAGGCATTGCTGCAGACCATCTTCTCATCCGCGTCAGCCTTGTTGGCGAAGCGGAAAAGTGTAGTCTCCATACCGAAAGTAAGGAGGGCGAAGAAGAGCGCGGTATATGCATACAGATTGGTCACAATGCCGTAGCCGCCGCTTTCCGCCGGGATCTTGTATGTGTACAGGATGACCAGCAGGTAGTTCAGGAACCTGCCTACGATGCTCACCAGACCGTAAATGGCGGTATCCCTTGCAAGACTCTTCAGATTCATAACGGTACAAATATAACAAAAATGGCCCGCAAACCGCAGGCCATTCTCGCAATATTTGGATTGACAATTAGTCGTTGAGGGAGAACCTCTTGAAGCAGACGACCTTGGCCTCCTTGTCGGCCTCGGCGAGGACCTGCTTGCAGGTCTTCTTGTCGTCGCTCATGGTGTACTCCTGCTCCTCGAGGGTGCTCTCCTTGAAGAACTTGTTCAGGCGGCCCTTGGCGATGTTCGCAACCATCTGCTCGGGAAGGTTTGCGGCCTTCTCCTCACCGACGGTCTTGATGATCTCGCGAGCCTTGTCGGCCTGCTCGGGAGTGAGCCAGCCCTTCGCAGTGTTGGACTCGATGTGAGCCTCGCTGTCGACATGGGCGGGGTTGATGCCGGCCTTGGAAAGGGCGGCGTCGACGGCCTTCTTCACGAGCTCTTCCTTGGTCTTCTCAGTCGCGACCTTGAGCTCATTGTCGATGACCTCCTGCGGGCACTCGGCTGCGGAGACGGCAACGGGGTTCATGGAAGCGACCTGCATGGCCATACCCTTGGCGACATCCTCGGGAACCACCTTGTTGAAGCCCACGAGAGCGCCGAGTTTGCCATTGACCTTGTGGATGTACTCCTTCACGAAAGGAGCCTCCACGATGGCGTAGTATGCGAGGACGTGCTTCTCGCCGGTCTTGCCGGTCTGCTCCTCGACTGCCTCGGCGACGGTCAGGCCGTCAGCCATCTTGCAGGCCTTGAGAGCCTCGAGATCGGCGGGGCAATTGGCGATAGCGACGTCGGCGATAGCCTCGGCAAGGGCCTGGAAGGCCTCGTTGCGGGAGACGAAGTCGGTCTCGCAACCAAGGCAGACAAGGATACCCTTGTTGCCGTTGATGCGGGCCTTAACGGCACCCTCGGAGGTCTCGCGGTCAGCGCGCTTGGCGGCAACGAGCTTGCCCTTCTCGCGGATGATGTCCATAGCCTTGTTGAAGTCGCCTTCAGCCTCCATGAGAGCCTTCTTGCAATCCATCATGCCGGCGCTGGTCATCTTGCGTAATTTCATTACGTCTGCTGCGGTAATCTGCATATTCGTCTGATATTAATGTTAAACAGAGCTTATTCCGCCTCCTCGGCGGGAGCGGCGGGAGCCTCGGCGGCCTCTTCGGCGGCCTCGGCCTCAGCCTCGACATCAACGGGCTTGGCACCCTTGCGGGCACGGAGCTTCTTGGCGGTGGGCTTCACGGCAGCCTCCTCTTCGGCGGCTTCCTTGTCCTTTTCGAGCTTCCTCTCCTCGAGTCCTTCCTGGATGGCCTTGCAGAGTACATTCATGATGCACTCGATGGACTTCGTGGCGTCATCATTGGCCGGAATCACATAATCAATCGGGGTGGGATCGCAACAAGTATCAACCATAGCGAATACCGGAATGTTCAGACGGTTGGCCTCCTTGACGGCATTGGCCTCCTTCTGTACATCAACCACGAAGACAGCCGAAGGGAGACGGCTCATGTCCCTGATGGAACCGAGGTTCTTCTCCAGCTTGGCCCTCTGGCGGTCGACCTGGAGACGCTCTCTCTTGGCGAGTTTCTCGAAAGTGCCATCCTCCTTCATCTTGTCGATGGTGCTCATCTTCTTGATGGCCTTGCGGATGGTAGGGAAATTGGTGAGCATGCCACCGGCCCAGCGCTCGGTGATCGAAGGCATGGTAACTTCGGCAGCCTTCTCCGAGACGATGTCCTTGGCTTGTTTCTTGGTGGCTACGAAGAGGATCTTGCGGCCGGACTTGGCCAGCTCCTTCATCATCTCAGCAGCCTCGTCAACCTTGACGACGGTCTTGTGCAGGTCAATGATATGGATGCCGTTCTTCTGATCGAAGATGTACGGAGCCATCTTGGGGTTCCACTTCCTGGCGAGATGTCCGAAGTGAACGCCTGCATCAAGCAATTCCTGGAAATTTGTTCTAGACATTGTTGTTTTGTTCTTTTACTTTTTAGTTCTCTTTTCATCAAGACCGGAGTAGTGACCTTGTCAGTCTCCCGTCTTTTCCGCAGTCTCGGCAACCTCCCGGCAGCCTGGTCGGATTCGCATCCATCCAAAGATCCGGAGATTTCGGAACCGGACTGTGCAATCTGTAAAACAGCTTTGAAAATACTAGCGCTTGCTGAACTGGAAGCGTCTGCGGGCACCGGGCTGTCCGGGCTTCTTCCTTTCGACCTCGCGGGCGTCGCGGGTGAGGAAACCGGCGGCCTTGAGCGCAGAACGGTAAGCTTCCTTGTCAGCCTCGCAGAGTGCGCGTGCGATACCAAGCCTGATGGCCTCGGCCTGACCCTTGATGCCACCGCCTACGACGTTGACCTTAAGGTCGAACTGACCCTCGGTATTGGTCACCGAGAAGGGCTGGTTCACAATGTAACGGAGGGAATCCTCGGCGAAGTAGCTGTCAAGGCTACGTCCGTTGATGAGGATCTCACCGGTACCGGCTGCGAGATAAACGCGAGCTACAGCTGCCTTGCGTCTTCCAAGGGCGTGAATCTGTTCCATTTGCTCTGTTTAAATTTCGTCCAACTTAATTACTCTAGGGTTCTGGGCCTGGTGCGGGTGCTCGGGACCTGCATACACATGGAGGTTACCGAGGATGTCGTCACCAAGACGGGTCTTCGGGAGCATACCCTTGACTGCTCTCCGGACCAATTCGGTGGGTCTCTTCTGAAGGATCTCCTTAGGCGTGGTGAAACGCTGTCCACCCGGATAGCCGGTGTAGCGGATGTACACGCGATCGGTCATCTTGTTGCCCTTGAGGGCGACTTTCTCGGCGTTGACGACGATGACATTGTCACCGCAGTCGACGTTGGGAGTGAAGCCGGGCTTGTTCTTGCCACGGAGGACAAGGGCGACGCGGGCAGCGAGGCGGCCAAGCGGAAGATCTGTAGCATCAATGACAACCCACTCTTTGTTCACAGTCGCTTTGTTGAGCGATACTGTCTTGTAGCTAAGTGTGTCCACTGTCTTGATCTTTAATTAGTTAATAAATAAAATTGCGATCCCTACACAAAATAGGGACCGCAAAGGTACACAAAAAATATGTTTTGGGCAAATTTAATCAGCCTAGGCGATAAAGTTGGCCTGGATGAAGGCATTGACCGCAGTGGCGACGAAGAGGAGGACGATGATGCAGGCGACGATAACGCCGATGACCTTGAGCCTCTTGAACCAGGTCTGTCCGCTCCAGCCGACGGTCTGGAACATGCTCCAGAAGCCATGGACGAGGTGCAGGCCGACTGCTGCGAACCAAATGATATAGAGGACGAGGACCCACCACTTGCCGAATGTAACGTTCAGCAGGAGATAAGGATTGTTCTCATAGTTGCCAACTCCGAACATCTCGGGCAGCTGCATCTTGGCCCAGAAATGGGTAAGATGGAAGCAGATGAATCCGAGGATGATGATACCGAGGACCAGCATATTCTTGGCGGACCAGGAGTCAGCGTTGGCCTTGCTGGCCACCTCATAGCGCTTCCAGCCTCCACGGGCCTTCATGTTCTGCCAGGACAGCCAGCAACCATAGATGATATGGATGAGGAAGCCAAGGGCGAGGATCGGGACCATGATGTCGATGAAAGCCGTGCTCATAAAATCGCAGCCAAGCTTGAAAAGGCCGTCTCCTGCAGAGAAGAGCTTGTCATCATTGGCTACGACACCATACTTGCCGGTGAAGGAGTCGATGACCGAGAAGAAGTTGATGGTACCGTGCAGCAGAAGGAAGATGACAAGGAAAGCACCACTGATGCTCTGGATGAATTTCTTTCCGATGGAGGAGTTGAATATGAACATTTCTTAAGGATTTAATTCATTTTTCGCGCTATCGCATTTGCAAATATAGGCTCTTTCTTGCAAGTTTCATAATTTTCCGATAATTTTGTTTCCCTCAATAAGCTACAAAAATATGTACAGAAGAGTCTTGCTGAAGCTGAGCGGAGAGAGTCTCGGCGGCCCCCTGGGAAAGGGCATCGATGAAAACTGCCTCAACGCCTACGCGAAGGAGATCGCCGCGGCGGCCCGCGAAGGCCTCCAGATCGCTATCGTGAACGGCGGAGGAAACATTTTCCGCGGCCTGCAAGGCGTAGGAAAGGGTTTCGACCGCGTGAACGGCGACAAGATGGGCATGCTCGCCACGGTCATCAACTCCCTCGGCCTCGCCATGGCCATCAGGTCGCTGGGCATCAAGGCCGAGGTCTTCACCGCCACCCCGATGGAGCCCATCGCCCGCTACTATGTGCGCGAGCACGCCGTCAAGGTCCTCGAAGAGGGCGGCGTGGCGCTGATTGCCGGCGGCACCGGCAATCCTTTCTTCACCACCGACTCCGGAGCCGCACTGCGCGCGCTTGAGATCGGAGCCGACGCGCTCCTGAAGGGCACGCGCGTCGACGGCGTTTACACCGCCGACCCCGAAAAGGACCCTGCCGCCACAAAATATGAGGAGCTAACTTTTACAAAAGCCCTCGCCGACCGTCTAAAGGTCATGGACGCCACAGCATTTGCCCTCTGCGAGCAAGGTAACATGCCCATCATCGTTTTCAACATGAACGAGCCGGGCAACCTCACCAAGCTCATCACCGGCGAAAAGGTCGGCACCCTGGTACACGTATAGTAATAATTAAAAAGTATAAAGACATGTTGACTGACAGAGCAAAAGAGATCCTGTCCATTGCCGAAGGCAAGATGCAGGACGCAGTGGATTTCCTCGAGGAGGACCTCAAGTCCTACCGCCTCGGGAAGGCCACTCCCGCCATTTTCAACAACGTGATGGTGGACTATTACGGAACCCCCACTCCCCTCTTCCAGGTGGCTTCGATCAACACTCCTGACGCCAAGACCATCGCTATCCAGCCTTGGGAGCGCAACATGATCCAGAAGATCGAGAAGGCCATCCTCGACGCCAATGTCGGGCTGACCCCCGCCAACAATGGAGAGATCATCCGCTGCATCGTCCCCGCCCTCACCGAGGAGCGCCGCAAGGAGCTCATCAAGAAGGCCAAGGCGACGGGCGAGAACTCCAAGGTCGTCATCCGCAACGCCCGCCGCGACGCCGTCGACCTCCTGAAGAAAGCCCAGAAGAACGAAGGCATGTCCGAGGACACCGAGAAGGAAGCCGAGGAGGAAGTCCAGAAGGTCACCGACAAGTTCATCAAGAAGATCGACGAGATCGTCTCCGCCAAGGAGAAGGATATCATGACCGTATAACGGTCTTCTCTAACCTACAGAAATGCCCGGCCGATAAGCCGGGCATTTCTGTATATCAGAAAGTGATACGATAACTGAAGTTCGGGAAGATGGGGAGGAGGGCGATCTCCTTCATGAAAGAAAAACAACTCCTCTATACCATCCTGCACATAAAGTAAAATCCGGCGTGATTTGTAAATGATTGGTTTACAATTAACAAGGCGATTGTTGACTTGCAATTTACAGCAGTCAACAATCGTTTTTCTTTCTGAACATCAAAGAGTTACAGATCACGGCCGATATGAGCCATCCAAAGAAGACAGCAAACGATGACAGTTAGCAGGGCACGTCAGAAGAAGAGGGCGGCAGCGGACTGGAGGCTGCATTTGCCCGGAACGGGTCGGCGTCCGCGTGAAAACGCGCACCAGTAGATCGCAGCCGACGGTCCGACTGAAGACTAGGGCGGCAGCGGACTGGAGGCTGCATTTGCCCGGAACGGGTCGGCGTCCGCGTGAAAACGCGCACTAGCAGATCGCAGCCGACGGTCCGACTGCCGCCCTGCCAGGAACAGAAATGAAGTTTTTGTTCTTGGGGAGGGTAAAAAGGAGACTGCCAGGAACAGAAATGACGGTTTTGTTCTCGGGGAGGGGAAAAAAGGGGGCTGCAAGGAACAGAAATGACGATTTTGTTCCCGGGGAGGATGGATAAGAAGCAGATGGGAGCAAAAAGGGAGATTCTGATCCCGATGACGGGGAGAAGCTAGCAGTAGCTGGTGAGAAGGCGGAAGTCCGGGCCGATGGGGACTAGGTCCAGATGGTTTTCTTCCGGGGTGAGGAGGAGGGCCTGGCCGGCGCGGAGCGCAGCGCCGTTCACGGTGCCGGCGCCGGAGGCGCAGGCGACCGTGAGCCAGCGCCCGCCGCCCGGGGCCGGGCAGCTGAGCGGCGCGCTGAGCTCGAAGAGCGTCGTCGTGAAGTGCTCGCACTTCAGCAGCTCCACGGGCTCATTCTCCCGACGTTCGTAATGCGTCCGGTAATCATCCGCCACAGTATAGTCGATAGCATCCTTGGCCAACTCTGTGTGGAGCTGGCGGGGGTTGCCGTCCAGACCGGGGCGGTTGTAGTCGTAGATGCGGTAGGTGATGTCAGAAGTCTGCTGGATTTCAGCCAGATAGCATCCGCCGCAGATGGAATGGATGCGGCCGGACGGGATGAAGAATACGTCGCCAGGCGCGACCACGTGGTCGCCCAGGACGTCGATGATCGTCCCGTCCTCCACGCGGCGCGCATATTCCTCCGGCGTCAATGGCTTCGCCAAGCCAGAGTACAGATGCGCCCCCTCGGACGCGCCGATGATGTACCACATCTCGTCCTTGCCATGTCCGCCATGTCTTTTCCCCGCAAGTTCATCGCCGGGATGGACCTGGATGCTCAGGTCCCTCCTGGCGTCTATGAACTTTATCAGCAAAGGGAACTCTCCACCGTAAACATCAGAGAGAGCCTTGCCGGCCTCGGGACCCTCGGCCACGACGGACTCGGAGCCGGGCACGCTTGACAGCACCCAGCTCTCAGTCCCCCACACCAGGGTCTTGAGTATCGGCTCGAACTTGTACACTAGATGAGAGGCTCGGCGGTCATTGCCGCAGGCTGAGGGATGCCCATCAGCTTGAGGATGGTCGGGGCGACGTTGCAGAGGGCGCCGTCCTTGACGGTCTTGACCTCGTCACCGGCGTTGATCACCACGAACTGGACGGTGTTCAGCGAATGGGCGGTATTCGGGCTGCCGTCGGCATTGACCTCGAAGTCGGCGTTGCCGTGGTCAGCGGTCAGCAGCACGACATAGTCGTGTGCGATCGCCTCGTCGACCACGCGGCCGACGAGCTTGTCGATGCATGCGACGGTCTGGGTGACTGCGGTATAAACTCCAGTATGGCCGACCATATCTCCGTTGGCGAAATTGAGGATGATCATGTCCTCCTTCTCGCTGCGGATGGCGTCGATAAGCTTCTCAGCCACCTCGGGGGCACTCATCTGCGGCAGCATATCGTAGGTGGGAACCTTAGGGGAATTGACCAGGATACGGTCCTCGTTCTCGAAAACGGTCTCACGGCCGCCGTTGAAGAAGAAGGTCACGTGGGCGTACTTCTCAGTCTCGGCGATACGGAGCTGGCGCTTGCCGGCCTTGGAGACAGTCTCGCCGAGGGTATCCTGCACGAGCTCCTTGTCGAAGAGGATATGGACGCCCTTGAAAGAAGCGTCATAAGGAGTGAGGCAGCAGTAGTAAAGAGGAATGGTATGCATCCCCTCCTCGGGCATGTCGTTCTGGGTCAGGACGTTGGTCAGCTCGCGGGCGCGGTCGTTGCGGAAATTGTAGAAGATGATGGCATCGCCCTCTTCAACCTTGGCCAGAGGCTGGCCGGCTGCGTCGGTAACGACGATGGGCTTGATAAACTCGTCGGTGACATCGGCGTCATAAGATGCCTGAATGCCTTCGAGTGCGGAAGTGAAAGCGGCGCCCTTGCCCTCGACGAGAAGGTCGTAGGCCTCCTTGACGCGGTTCCAGCGCTTGTCGCGATCCATCGCGTAGAAGCGGCCGCAGACAGAGGCGACCTTGCCGGTCGTCTCGGCCATCTTCTGCTCGAGCTCGGCAACAAAGCCCTTCCCGCTGCGCGGATCGGTGTCGCGGCCGTCCATGAAGGCATGGACGAAGACCTTGTCGAGGCCCTGCTCCTTCGCTACGCGGAGGAATTCGTACACGTGGTCGAGGGAACTATGCACTCCGCCGTGGGAGGTAAGGCCCATGAGGTGGAGCTTCTTGCCGGACTTCTTTACATAGTCATAGACAGCGCTGATCTCATTGTTTTCCAAGAGCTTGTGCTCGCGGCAGGCGATATTGATCTTCACGAGGTCCTGATAGACGATACGACCGGCGCCGAGGTTCATGTGACCGACCTCGGAGTTGCCCATCTGGCCGTCCGGGAGGCCGACGTACTCGCCGCAGGCCTGAAGATGGCCGTAAGGATATTTCGCGCGGAGGGCGTCGATGTTAGGAGTGCCCTGGGTCCAGATGGCGTTGGAGTAGTCGTGACGGCCTTCACCCCAGCCGTCGAGAATCATGAGAAGTACTTTTCTGTTCATTGTATCGTTTGTTTTTTGATATCCTTGTGTTTGCAGTCTGCAAAGTTACGAAAAAAAGCTTGTTTCCTTTTCATCACTTATGACTATCTTTGCGGCCGATGTCAGGATACATATATACTTTCAAGAAGTTCATCCGCGACTGGATGCTCATCATAGGCATGCTGGTCGGAGCAGGAGCATATCTCATCTACCACTCGATGCCTTCGCTTCACAGCGCCGGCCCGATGCTGGAGGCCATATGCACTCACCTTCAGCCCATCCTGCTTTTCATCATGCTGTTCCTGAGTTTCTGCAAGATAGAGCCGCACCAGATGCGGCCCCACCGCTGGCAGGCCTGGCTGCTTCTCATCCAGACCGCGCTGTTCGTGGGGCTGGCGCTGCTGCTGGTGTGGGCCCTCCGCTCGGACGGCGCGTTTGCGCGCCGCATCGCGGAGGCCCGCATCCCGATAGAGTCGGCCATGCTATGCCTCATCTGCCCTACTGCCACGGCCTGCGCCGTTGTCACGGGCAAGCTCGGCGGCAACATGGCCGGAGTGGTGACCTATACCATCCTCATCAACATCGCTGTGGCGTTCCTGGTGCCGTTGATGGTCCCGCTGCTGTATCCCATGGGCGGAATGAGCTTCGGTACCGCGTTCAGCAAGATATTGGCGAAAGTCTTCCCGCTGCTCATCATGCCGTGCGTCTGTGCATGGATAGTGCGCTATCTTTTCCCGAAACTGCATGCATGGCTGCTGTCGTATGTGGACCTCTCGTTCTACATCTGGGCGTTCTCGCTGACGCTTGCCATAGCCATGAGTACCAGGGCGGTAGTCCACAACGAAGGTGCTCCCAAGCTGCTGCTGACGATTGCTGTCATTTCGCTTGCCTGCTGCATCTTCCAGTTCTGGGCAGGCAGGGCCATAGGGGCGCACTACGGCTGCCGCATCAGCGCCGGCCAGGCCCTCGGCCAGAAGAACACCGTCTTCCAGATCTGGATGGGCTACACCTTCATGAATCCCGTCACCTCCGTCGCCGGAGGCTTCTACACCATCTGGCACAACTGTTTCAACACCTGGCAGCTCTACCGCCGCCGCAAGGCCCTCGAGACCGCCAGCCCTTCTCGCCCCTGAACGTTTTTCCCCTTTTCGTTCAGAAATCCGCATTTACCTGCCAATTCTGAACATTTTCCCTTGATTTGTTCAGATAACCGCTTTTTATAGCCAATTCTGAACATTTTCCTCTTTTTCGTTCAGCCTGGCGACCGTCAAATTTTCAAGAAGCCAGGGAAAAGCCGGAAGGTTATGCCAGAAAAGCGCATAACGTGTAGGAAAATGCGTATATTAGTGGACAGTAAGATGAAACAAGTCAAATCAATCGCTGTAATACTATGAGAACGATTTCGCTTTTGGCCGCTGCCGCCTTGGCACTGGTCCTGGCCGGATGCAAAACGGCCAACCCGGTCCTGGACATCGAAGGAGGCAAGGTCCAGGGAGTAGAGAGCTCCGTCAAGGGAGTGCTGATATACAAAGGCATCCCGTTCGCAGCGCCACCCGTGGGCGACCTTCGCTGGAAGGAGCCGCAGCCCGTCATTCCCTGGGAGGGCGTGAAGGTCGCCGACACCTACGGCGACGGCGCCATGCAGGCCCCGCACGACTCGTCCAACCCCTGGACCAGCGAGTTCTACTGGCAGGATCCGCCGTTCAGCGAGGACTGCCTCTACCTGAACATCTGGACAAAGGCCGCAGGAAAACCTGAGAAAAAACTGCCCGTGGCACTCTGGATCCACGGCGGCGCCTATACCGGTGGCTGGGGCTATGAACCCGAGTTCGACGGCAAGGTCTGGGCGGAGAAAGGCGTGGTGCTCGTCACCATCAACTACCGTCTCGGAATCTTCGGATTCATGACACATCCTCTCCTCACAGCGGAAAGCCCCCATGGAGTATCCGGCAATTACGGCATCCTCGACCAGATCGCTGCGCTCAAATGGGTTCACAACAATATCGCCCAGTTCGGCGGTGACCCTGACAACATCACCATCCTCGGCCAGAGCGCCGGCGCCGGCAGCGTGAAGACGCTCGTCAGCTCGCCGCTCACCGATGGCCTTATCAGCAAGGCCATCATCCAGAGCGGCGGAGGCGTGAACGAACGCGCCGCCAACGCGCCGCAGGTCAACCAGATGGAAACCCTCGGCAACGCATGGAAAACCCTCTTCGACTGGGCCGGCTATGACACCCTCGAGAAGATGCGCGCAGCCTCGACGGACGAGGTATTCGGGCTTTCAGCCCGTTACACCGCCGAGACCGGCGAGCGCCTCCAGCTGGGAACCAGGCCGATCGAAGACGGCTATGTCTCCAAGGAGAGCTTCGATGCCGCCGCCCTCGGCGGACGCATCAAGGACATCCCTTACATGATCGGATTCACCCGAGACGACATGGGCTCCAACGGCCCGGCAGTCGACAAGTTCTGCGAACTGCGCTACGCAGCCGGCAAGCCGGCCTATGGCTACCAGTTCGCCCACGCCCTACCGGACGACGAGGCCGGTTCGCATGACATGAAGGGCGCCTTCCACTCCTCGGAGCTCTGGTTCATGTTCAAGTCGCTCGACCGCAGCGACCGCCCGTTCACCCAGGCCGACTGGGACCTCGCGGAGCATGTCATCAACTGCTGGTCCAACTTCGTCAAGACCGGCGATCCCGGCGAGGGCTGGAAAGCCTGGACGCCCGACGCTCCCGACTACATGATCTTCAACCTCAACGAGGACAACACCAAGGACGCTTCCGCCATGGGCAAGCCCCTCCAGAGAGGGCAATAGCCTAAAAACAAGCACAAAACCGGTCAGTTTGTGCTTGTTTCAAGGAATTACCGACAAAATAAAGCACAAATCAACGCGATTTGTGCTTTTTTCGATGCTAAACGGGCGAAATAAGCACAAAAACCGGGGTTTTGTGCTTAGCAGGGGCGATGCGGAGCTAAAGCCTTAGCCGCATCGCGCCCGGCCCTACTTCAGCCCACGGCCGCGGAGGAAGGCCTCCGAGTCGGGCTCGCGGCCGGCGAACTGCCGGTAGAGCGTCATCGGCTCCTCGCTGCCGCCCTTCTCCAGGAAGGTCTGGCGGAACTTCTTGGCCAGGGCGGGATCCCAGACACCGTTAGGACTCTTCTCGAAGAAAGAGAACGCGTCCTTGTCCAGGACCTCGGACCACAGGTAGCCGTAGTAACCGGCGCTGTAGCCGCTGGAGAAGATATGGTTGAAGTAAGTCGTGCGGTAACGCGGGATGATTTCGTCGATCAGACCCATCTCCTTGCAGACTTTTGCCTCGAACTCGTCGATGTCGATACCCTCGATGCTGGAGAGCTCATGCCACTTCATGTCGAGGATAGATGCGGCGCAAAGCTCAGTGGTCATGAAGCCCTGGTTGAACTTCGAAGCGGCCTCGATCTTGTCCACCAGCTCCTGGGGGATAACCTCGCCGGTCTGGTAGTGGACGGCGTACTTGGCGAGAAGCTCAGGCTGGAAGGCCCAGTTCTCGTTGAACTGCGAGAAGGTCTCGACGAAGTCGCGGGCGACGGAAGTACCGCTCACCGAAGGATAGTGGCATTTGGTAAGGAAGCCGTGAAGGGCATGACCGAACTCATGGAAAGCAGTCTCCACCTCGTCGACGGTCAACAGGGCGGTACCGTCCTCGTCAGGTGACGAGAAGTTGCAGACGTTGACGATGATAGGACGGACCTCTTTGCCGTCGGCATCGTAATACTGGTCGCGGAAGTTGTTCATCCATGCGCCGCTGCGCTTGGTCGAACGCGGGAAATAGTCGCAGAAGAAGATGCCCAGCAACGAGCCGTCGGCATCGGTCAGCTTCCAAGCCTCGGCAGCGTCATTGTAAAGCTTGACGCCCTCGAGACGCTCGAAGTTAACTCCGTACAGGGTATGGGCAGCCTCGAAGACACCCTTCTGCACGTTCTTCATCTCGAAATAAGGCTTAGTCAGGTCCTCGTCGAGATCATACTTGGCCTTGCGGACCTTCTCGGCATAGTACCACCAGTCCCAGGGTTTGATCTTGGTCCCGGCGGGGAGCAGACCGGCCTTGATGTCCTGGTCCATGACCTTTTGCATATCGGCTATCTCCTCCTTGGCCTTGGCGACGGAGGCCTTCATGATGCCGTCAAGGAACTCATCCACGGTCTCGGGATCGTGGGCCATCTTGGGCTCGAGGATGAATGCGGCGGGATTGTCGTAGCCCATCAACTTGGCCTTCTCGATGCGCAGACGCATCACGTCGAGCACGAGCTGGCGGTTGTCGTTCTCATTGCCGTTATGTCCGCGGGACGAATAGGCCTTGAACATCTCCTCACGCAGAGAGCGGTCCTCGGTAGTGGTCATCGCTGTCGGATAGGCCGACACGGAGATGCCGAAGCGCTCCTTGAATGCGTTGTTCTCCGCGAGATTGTTGTTGCCGATCTTGTTGGTCTTGGCCGACATCTCGGTGTTGATCTCGCGCAGCCTGGCCTGCTTGGCCTCATCGAGACCGATACCGTTGCGCTCGAAGGCCTCATAGGTCTTCTTGAGGACCATCTGCTGCTCGCGGGTGAGACCGCTCTGGTCGGCATTGTACACTGCAGCGACCTTCTTGTAGAGGTCCTTGTTCATATAGATGTTGTCGCTGTGCTCGGACACGAGCGGAGTGATCTCCTCCTCGATGGCCACGAGCTCGGGGCAGTTCTCGGTCTCGCTGACGTTGTAGAACACGCCCTGCACCTTGCTGAGGATGCTGCCGGACAGTTCCATCGCACCGATCACATTGTCGAAGGTCGGCGCATCGGTATTAGCGATGATAGCTTCGATCTCTTTCTGCTGCTGCTCGATGCCGGCCTTGAAAGCAGGTACATAGTCAGCGTATTCAATCTTGTCGAACGGCGGGATGCCGTAAGGAGTGTCCCAGTCCTCGAGGAAGGGATTGACGCGGGTGTTGCCCGTACAGGCGGTAAGGAGGGTCATGAGAGTCAGGCCGGCTATCCCGGCCAAATGATTCATTCTTGTCATATTGTCAATGCTTGATTACTGAAATGGAAGGCTCGTCCACGAGGGTGAACTGCGCCGATCCACTGTATATGGTCAGGATGCCGGTGACGTCGATCGGAGTCCCGTTCACAATGTCACTGTCGATCTTCTCGTCCGCAAACTTCGCATATCCGCTGGTGCGGATCTGGATATCGGTTGAGCCGAGCTTGAAATACTGAGAGATGGTATTGGCCCCGGCATACTTTATCATGATATCCTTGTAAGTCAGGTCGGCATCCGTGCCGAAACTGTCGAGCGTCCGGCCCGGAGAGAGATACTGGCGCGGGGTACCGAGAATGGTGCCGTACCTCGTTGCGCCGCTGCCCACCTCGGCCTGGTCCAGTTTGCCCGACTTGATCAGCTCGATATATCTGCCCTTGGAAAGGGCCCAGGAGTCGATGCCCCAAGTATAGTCAAACCCGGAGACGGCGCCGCTCTGCGGAGTTGAGAGGAACACGCGGTTCTCGGGATTGCCGCTCTTGTGAGGCAGGTTGCTGTTGGGATACAGGAGGGCGAAGACCTCGTTGCTGTATTTCAACCCCTTGACCGTCACGTACTTGCCCCACAATTCATGCTTGTAGCCAGTCTTGATGGCTGTCTTGATCTGGTCCTCGGTGACGACCTGCGGAGCCACGGGCGTATCGTATGCACCCTTGAACACATGCTCGTTGATGATGGCCTGAAGGTCTATATAGGACGTCTCATACTCATTGGTCGAAGTATCGTCCGGCTCCATGCCCAGCTGAGGCATTCCGTTATACGAACCGAGCGTGAGGCTTGAGCAGCGGACATATACCCACTGGCCGAGTTTGTAATCGCTATAGAGCGAAGACTTGCCGACCTTGACGTCGATGCCGCCGGTACCGTCCTGGATATACAGCTCGCGATAGATATTGCCGGTACGGTCGGAGGAAATGACCTGGCCCTTGATCCAGACATTGCCGGTGATCTCGACACCGGGCGACTTGTACATGGCCTTCAGGGCCTGGATGGTAGTGAACTCCGTGAAATGGTAGCGCGACATGAGCTCCGTCTCCGTAACGGGGACGAACTCAGCCGGTTCGTTGGCGTCGAAGGTGAACACCGGCTGCCATTCTTCCTTCAGACTCTGGCAGGAAACGAGCGCCAGAAGGGCGCAGATTGAGATAATCGTTCTTTTCATGGCTTAGAATCTGAAATAAATGTTCAACATGTAATTGGTGCCCGCCATGTAGAAATACTTCGGGTCGAAGCGATAGAAGCGCTCCTTGCCTACGGTATTGTCCACGATGCGGGTCTGCTCGTAACCACCGGTCTTGACGTTCCTGTTGTTCAGGAGGTTCTTGACGTTGAGCGAAAAACCCAGCTGGTTGTTGTTGATGTACCACGACTTGCCGATGCTCGCGTTCACCAGCCAGGCAGGGTCGAACTCCTCTTGGGAGGTCATGTACTCGATCTCCTCGGGCGTGACGTTGTAGTCCGGGCCCGAAGTCGCATAGTCGGTGCGGTAGAGCGGATTCATGTCGAGATAGGACTTTGCGAAATACTCGACATCCCCGTCGATATACCAGTAGTTGTAGTTGTAGCTCAGGCCGAGGCTCGCAGCCAGCTGAGGCGTGGAAGGCACATAATGCTGCTGCATGCGCTCGTAAGCGGAAACATCCGTCGCCGTGATCCTTCCGGAAGCATCCTTTGGATAGACCGGGCTGCTCTTCCAGTAAGGCACGAGGACATTCTCCATGACAACCTCCGCGCTGTTGTCCACGGTCTGCGTCATGCGGGGATTGGAGGTGTACTCATACCGTCCCGCAGCAAGGACTCCCTGCACGGACAGGTTGGGAATGAAATAGGTCGGGACCTTGAAGCCGAACTCGATACCCATGTTGCGCTGGTCGATGCCGCTGATCGCGAAGTTCGAAAAAGCGTTCTGGATGTCGTCGAAGGCGCTCATCACGTCAGGCTGGTCCTTGATCGTGGTATAGAAAGCCGTCGCGCGGATGTTGATGCCGTTGGACCCGTACTGCCAGTTGATGTCGGACGAGAAGGTCTTGATAGGCACAAGGTTATCCACGAGAGAGTTGCGCGTACGGGCGGAAAGGAACGCCTGGTTGAATTTCGGGGCATCGTTGAAGTATCCGGCGTTGGCATAGATACGCTGGGTACCGCCGATCACATAGCTCAGGCCGGCCTTGGCAGCATAAGTGAGGAAGCTCGAGACGTCGGATTTTCCATAGGACGAAATGACCATGCCCTTGGAATCGTAGGAAGTCAGGTTCACGCCGTCCACGACGATCTCCCTGCCGCTCTCGTCGAGACCTGCGAAGAGGCCCTTGCGCACAAGGCCCTCGCGCCAGAAGGACTCGAAGCCGACACGGCCGCCGATGCTGGCGCTGAGGTTGCCGAAGGCGAAGCGGCCGTTGAGCCAGCCTTCGGCCTTGCGCACCTGCGCATAGTAGTCATAGCCGTATTTGTCACCGACATGGAGCACCTCGGCGCTCCCGTGGGCCATATAATAATCCAAATCGTTCTGGACCTTGGCGGCAGTGGACGCGAAATCGCGCTCCGCGAAGTTGTCGATGTTGAGGAAATAATCTCCGCCGAGCAAGTCGGCGACCAGTTTGTAGTTCTCGCTGCGGTTGATCCTGGCGCTGACTCCACCTGTGAGGACGATGGTCTCGGACGGACGGGCCTTGAAGGTCGCCGCGAAATTGAGGTCGCGCTGGTCGACATGACGCTCCTCCTGCACATACTTGGAGCGGGCGTCCCCATTGCCGGTGCCCTGCAGGCGGTTCACCGCATAAAGGCGGTCCCAGTCGATGTGAGTGAGGTTAGGATAGTCCGACGAGTGTGTCCAGACTTCCTTAGCCCACGCGTATTTCACGAAATTGTTCCTGTTCATGTCAGGATTGGCATCGTAGAAATAGCTGGGAAGGTTGCGGTAGTAGTCCGGGCGGGGATCCTGGGCATCGTACCAGTCGAGGGCGGTGTAGCCGTTCTTTCCGAATCTGTACAGGAGCGTCGCGGATGCCTGGAAACGGTCGGACGGAGTGTAGTCGTACTTCAGGATCGCTATAGGTTCATTCGTCTTGCGGACTCGGGCGTTGCGGACGCGACCGTTCTGGTAGCCCCAGTTGGAGTTGTACATGTTGTCCCCCATCAGGTCATAGACCTCCTGCGTGGAGGCGTTCTGCGCTCCGCGCTGGCCGGGAGTGGAGAAGAACACGAAGCCGAGCTGATGCGCGTCGCCGAACTTCTTGTCCGCGGCGAAATAGTATGCGAAGGAACGGTAGTAGACTCCGTCTATCCAGTCGTTTCCGCCGAGACGGGCGGAAACGTTGACCGCGTAGGACCAGCCATTGTCAAGCGGGCCGGATGCGTAGGTGCCCATGAGGCGCAGGCGGTAGAGCGAACTGTTGGTCAGGACACTCCCCCTCCATCCCTTGCGTACGTTGGAAGCATTGGCAAAGATGTTGGTCAGGCCGTTGTAGCCGCCGAAGCCGAAGTCCGAGACCTCGGAGCCGTTGACCGTCTCCTTCGAGCGCATGGCCTCGTTGAGGCCGCTCCAAAGTGAGAAAGGAGAATAGCCGGTGACGGCGTCGTTCATCTTTACGCCGGCGAGGTAGACATCCTGTGACTCGGACGTATAGCCTCGCGCCTGGAAACGGACCGCGCTGAAATTGTATCCGACGATGTTGTTGAACACATCGTTGGCATCGAACAGGATGGTAGGATTGTCGTTGTAGCCCGAATCATCCATGTCGAAAGCGGCGAAAGCATCGTCATCGATCTCGATGGCCCGCTGCGCCGACGTCAGCGACAGGTTGAACATATTCTTCACGAAGCCGTCGTTGACCGTGACCTGGACATGCGTCTCCAGGAAGTCCTCGCAAGTGATGACGAGCGTGTACATGCCATCCTCAAGATTCTCGATGAGGAACGAGCCGTCGGCTGCCGACACGGTCTCGGTGAGCTCGGCCGCGCCCTGGAGCAGGACGAGCCTCGCACCCTCGACCGGCTGGCGGTCACCACGGCTCACCACGACGCCCTTGACGCCGCCGGTCGGCTGCGCCAGCAGCATCACGCCGGCAAGCAAGGCACACAATGTCGTTAAGAGTCTTTTCATATCTGGTTATTTCTTTATGACGATATAGGTCGGATAGTGGTCGGAATAACCTCCGATGAATGAGCCGTTGGAGGAGGTGCGGAACGGGGTGTTCTTGTACTGTCCGCTCTGCTGGGTCATGAACGGCTTGGCAAAGATGCGTCCGTAGAACTTCTGATTGGTGATGGGGATGATGCCCAGGGTCCCTGCCTCGGGATGCGCGAGGGAGTTGTTGACCAGGATGCAGTCGTAGATGTTCCACTCTCCCTGATATGCCAGCGAGCCGTAGCCGTTCTTGAGCATGGACAGGAAAGGCGAGAAGAAGTCGGCCTGACCGACCTCGTCGATGGTTTCCTTACCATGGAGGAACTCAGCTAGTGACGGATCGGTGGGATTGTCGTTCATGTCGCCCATCACGACGCACTTGATGCCGGGATACTTCTGCATCATCTGCATCGCATGCTGATAGATGATCTCGCCTCCGCGCGAGCGCAGGTCGCCGCTCTTCGCGCCACGGCGTGAAGGGAGGTGGGCCACGTAGATGGCAAAGTGCTCGCCGTCGATCAGGCCGTGGACCATCAGGACGTCACGGGTGCGGAAACTGTCCTTATCCTCCTGCGTCATGCTGCTGAAAGTAATTGCCTGGCTGTTGAAGTCGAACGGGATGCTCTCGCTGTCCAGATATGTGAACTGGTCCGGCTTGTACAGCAGGGCGACATCCACTCCGCGGGTATCAGGCCCGTCATAATGGACTATCTGGAAATTGGCGTCGGCGATCTGAGGGTCGGCCACAAGGTCCTCCAGGACATGGCGGTTCTCAATCTCGGACACTCCGAGGACCGTGTGCCAAGCGCCGTTGTCCTGCTTCATGGCGGCTATCACCTGGGCCATGTTGCTGAGTTTCTTCTGGTACTTGGTCTCCGTCCATTGGTTGGCGCCGTCGGGTAGATACTCATAGTCGTTCTTGCCATCGTCGTGGACGGTGTCGAAGAGATTCTCAAGGTTGTAGAAGCCGATGACATAGCTCTTGCCCGTCTGCACGGGGGCGCTGCCCATCCGCGCGGACATGTTCTCCTCCGGAGCGTAAACAGACCGCGCCGCGCCGCATCCGTTGAGGAACGGCAGAACAGCGAGAAGGAAGATCAGTTTATATAAATACTTTTTCATCGAATTGGTTATTAATTATTTCCACCAGGAGACAGGCTCCTGTGACTTTATCTTTCGTGCATTGTCTGCGCCGACCGCCTCCGGGAGGTTCACGAAGAACTCGATGCCGGTCTTCTCCTCAAGCTCGTCGATGGACATGATGTAGTTGACGAAATTGTCATTCGCTATGCTCGACGTATGCGCGAAGAAGAATCCACATGCCATGTACCCGCCGTAACCTAGCGTCGAGCCAGGCATGTAACGGAGAAGAGCCTTGAAATAGGCGGACGGGACACGGACGGGATGGTCTTCACGGTCACGCAGCGTAGGTGACTTGCCGTCTACGACGCAACCTGTGACGACATACAGAGTGTCGGAGGAACTGGCATAACTGCGCACCTTGTTCTCGAGATTAGCCCAGATGCCGCAGTTGAAATCATAATCCTGCGGCGTCATGTTGGTTGCATAGAAGGTCGAGACGTTGGCGGCATAGGTCAGGCGGTCCGCCGAAGGTAACTGATGCCCGCGCGTATGGCCGGTGCCATAGGCCCCGTTGACGATGGCCTGCTGCCAAGATGACGGGAGGAGAGGATCATACCCCCAGGCATTGGTCCGGCTTCCGTTGCCGATAAGTGCCTTGTTGAGCGGATAGGCTACCCAGGTGGCGAGATAGGAGTCGTAATCGTAGTAGAAGGACCAGTTGCGTTTGTTGTTCGGTTTGGAGAAATAATCACCGCCGCTCATGTCGTGGGCGAACCACTCCTTGCCGTCGTCGGCCTTCGTGGCGGGGAGCTCAAGCCAGTGCGCCTTAGCCACATCGTAGCCGTAACCGTACTGCTGCGGAGGGACATCGGGCTTGACGATGCCCTTCTGCGTCAGCGTCAGCGAAGCCTGGCCGCCGGGGTTGGCGGTCAGGGTCAGCGTGACGCTGCGCGCCTCCTCGCTCTCGTTCGCCCCATATGAGAAGATCACGCTGTTGCGGCTGCCCGAGCCTGTCGCTGGCGATACAGTGGCCCAGCCGGAGTCGCCGGAGTAGGACGTGGTGATGCTCCAGTCCTTGCTCGCCGTCACCGACAGGAACACGCTGCCGGAGGCAGGCTCCAGCTGCAGCACGGGCGTGGTCAGCGCGGCGGGCAGCACGGGCTCTTCAGGCTCGGGTCCTTGACATGACCCGAGCACGAGCAGCCCGGCACACAGCGCCGCAATGATCCTCCAAGGCTTCATCGTTATTCAGCCAGCGTGATTACAAGTTTCTGGATCCTTCTGTGTCCACTTGTTCCTCCGATAGTAAACACCACGGAAGAAGCGGGACCTGTCCAAGTGGGAGAAGCCCATGTTCCTGCATTAGCGGTAATCTCATTGGTGCCTTCCCCGGAACCGAAGGAGAACTCCACCTTCTGGATATTCTTTCCGTTGGACTTTATCGTCATGGAATTGCCACCGTAGAGACGGATGGCAGTTCCGGAAGTGTAATACTTGGGGCCGTTCTTATTGTCTCCCTTGTCAGCGGAAATCACGATGTCTCCAACCGTAATGCCAGCGAAATCCTGGGCGTTTTCATAACCCTGAGCAGTAAAGTCTACCGTGACGACATTGCCCTGCTGCTCACCTCCGCCGCCCTGGCTGCCACCCTCAGAAGGGATGGTCTTGCCTGTGGTGAGGTTCTCGATCTTGACGGGGATGACGTTCAGGAGCTTGTTGTTGGTGTTGATGCCATTGAAGTAGCCGTAGATGACGACCTCGTCACCCTCGTTGATGCCATCGTAGTATGCGCTCTGAGCGTTGGAGAAGGATCCGTTCAGTTCGGAAGCACCCGCCACCTTGAAGTTGGTATAATTGCCGCTCTTGTACATGGTGGCCTTGTACTTGACATATACTGCCTCGGATGCGGTGTATTTGTCGAAGTTGGCGGTGATGTCAACAGGATCGGGATAAGTGACGGTACCGCTGGAAGTCTTGGTGGTCTTGGGACTGGTGATCTCAGGAAGACCGTAATAAGTCGTCTTGGTACCGGTAAACTTGACGATGTCGCCTATCTTGACGGTAGGAGAGGCATTCTCATAGACATAGATGCTCTTCTTGCCGTCCGTAGCGACGTAGCCCTTGGTCGTGACTGCGCCGACATAGACGTTCTCAGCTGCGACGGACGAATCGTCATTCGCAGCGATGATGGTAGCGATGTCCGTGGGAGTCACGGCAGGATCGGGAGGAGTAGGGGTATCACCGCCTTCGGTCTTGCCGTTCAATGAATACAGGAAGGCCTTGCCGGACACCGTCTCAGGAGTGTTGCCCTTGTAATTCATCAACTGACCGTAGATGATGACTTCGTCACCGACCTTGATGTCGGTCTGGCCGGACTCGAACTTCTTGTTGCCAAGGTAAAGCACGCGGAAGCAGTAGAACTCGCCGGCGGAAGAGCCGTCCTCGGAGATGTAGAAGGAGGCGTTGCCGTAAGTGCCGCCCTCGGTGAAGGTACCCTTGTCGGCGATACGGGAAATCTTGCCCTTGACATAGACGTCGCCGGTCGCATCAAAGGTATTGTTGTCGGTCCAGGTAAGGTCCTTCACGGCATTGATGGCGGCGGCAGGGTTGTACGGGTCATCCTTGACGCCTGTACCCTTGGGATCTCCTGCCGGAGGAGTAGGAGGAGTGTCGCCGCCACCGGTATCGCCGTTGAGAGAATACAGGTAAGCCTTGCCGGCTACCGTCTCAGGAGTATTGCCGCGGTAGTTCATCAACTGGCCGCAGATGATGACTTCGTCACCGACCTTGATGTCGGTCTGGCCGGACTCGAACTTCTTGTTGCCAAGGTAAAGCACGCGGAAGCAGTAGAACTCGCCGGCGGAAGAGCCGTCCTCGGAAATGTAGAAGGAGGCATTGCCGTAAGTACCGCCTTCGGTGAAGGTGCCGCCAGAGGCGATCTTGGAGATCTTACCCTTGACATAAACCTCACCGGTCGCATCATAGGTATTGTTGTCGGTCCAGGTAAGGTCCTTCACGGCATTGATGGCGGCGGCAGGGTTGTACGGATCATCCTTAACACCTGTGCCCTTAGGATCACCTGCCGGAGGAGGAGTGTCACCGCCACCGGTATTGCCATTGAGGGAATACAAGTAGGCCTTGCCTGCTACCGTCTCAGGAGTATTGCCCTTGTAGTTCATCAACTGGCCGCAGATGATGACTTCGTCACCGACCTTGATGTCGGTCTGGCCGGACTCGAACTTCTTGTTGCCAAGGTAAAGCACGCGGAAGCAGTAGAACTCGCCAGCGGAAGTGCCGTCTTCGGAGATATAGAAGGAGGCGTTGCCGTAAGTACCACCGTCGGTGAAGGTGCCCTTGTCGGCGATACGGGAGATCTTGCCCTTGACATAAACCTCACCGGTCGCATCATAAGTATTGTTGTCGGTCCAGGTAAGGTCCTTCACGGCATTGATGGCGGCGGCAGGGTTGTACGGGTCATCCTTGACGCCTGTACCCTTAGGATCACCTGCGGGAGGGTTGGGGTTATCACCGGCAGTCTTGCCATTGTGCGAATAGACGTAGCTGGCGCCCTTGCCAACGGTCTCAGGGGTATTACCCTTATAATTGATGACCTTGCCATAGACTATCACTTCGTCTCCAACCTTGACGTCGTCGTCACCGGCTTTCCACTTATTGTTACCTAGATAATAGGTCTGGAATACATAGAACTGCGTACCGGTGGAGGAGCCGTCATCCGAAATGTAGAAACTGGCGTTGCCATAGTTGCCGCTGGCCTCGTAGGTAGTGCCGACAGAAGAAATGATGCCCTTGATGTAAATGGCATCGGAAGACTCGGTGTCAGCCGGAAGTGAACTCACGTAATCAGCGGCGGCGGAAGCGGAGTACGGACGCTCCTTGGTACCATTGCCGGTGTCATACTCGCCTTTCTGGCCGGTCTGTAAGACCTTGACGTACTCCTTCATCAGGCCGATGGAGAAGGTGACGTCAGCCTCGCGGTTGTATCCGTCATTGGCTATGACAGTGACGGTGACGGTCTGGGCGCTCTTGGAGGGAGCCCCGCCTGCAGGATCGACGGCAATCCACTCAGGAAGGCCCGTGACGGTCCAGTCACGGGAAGCGGTGACCTGGAGGGTCTGCGAACCCGATGCAGGGCCGAATGTGAGCTGGCCGGTACTGACCTCGATCTTGGCCACGCCGAAATCCTCTTCCTTGGGCTGGCAGCCGACGAGGACTGCGGCCGCTGCAAAGAAGCCTAATACAATGTGTTTGATGTTCATAACTATCTGTTGCTTTTTATTGATTATTAGTTTTGTCTCTTAAGGGTATAAAGATACGGATTATTTGTGAAAGAAGATGAGCCGGCACGGACATTTTCTTTGAAATAATATGGCTATATTTGTACAAACCACTACACGGACTAAACCAACTTCAAATACCAATCCATTATGAAACGCATCGTCATCTGCCTAGCGGCAGCCCTTGCACTGTTCGCGTGCAAGGAGTACAATCCTGTCCTGACCATCGAAGGCGGCCAGGTCCAGGGCATCAAATCCACCGAGAAGAAAGGTGTCTATGTGTACAAGGGCATACCTTATGCCGCTCCTCCGATCGGCCAACTGCGCTGGAAAGAACCTCAGCCCGTCGTTCCGTGGGAGGGTGTGAAGGTATGTGACAGGTTCGGCCATCCCGGATTCCAGGTCACGCACTATCCCGGAGGCTATACCGATGAATGGGGCTATGGCGAGGAGCCCGCGTACAGCGAGGACTGCCTATACCTCAACGTCTATACGACCGCACCTGGAAAGCCTGACGCCAAGCTTCCGGTCGCCATGTGGATCCATGGCGGAGGACTGCGCGAAGGCTGGGGCTTCGAGCCCGAGTTCTACGGTGACGAGTTCGCTTCCAAGGACGTGGTCCTCGTGACCATCAACTACCGCCTCGGCATGTTCGGATTCATGTCGCATCCCGACCTGATCGCGGAGAACGAGCACGGATCCTCCGGCAACTACGGCATCATGGACCAGGTCCAGGCCCTCAAGTGGATCCAGAAGAACATCGCACAATTCGGAGGCGATCCCGACAATGTCATGATCTTCGGACAGAGCGGCGGCGGCCGCAGCACCCGCACACTCAGCGAGTCCCCCATCGCCCGCGGCCTCTTCCACAAGGCGGTGATCATGAGCGCCCAGGGCTTCGCCATGCCGGCTCCGGCCATTCCTGGCATGCCTGCACGCCAGCCCGCTCCCGCACAGACTCTCGAGGAACAGGCCAATCATTACAAGGAGATCATGGACTGGGCCAAGCTTGACAACCTCGACAAGATGCGCGCAGCATCCACCGAGGAGATCTTCAGCATCGTGAACATCTACAACCGCGTCAACGAAGTGCGCGGCGGCATGGGCATGTTCGCCCCCGTCATTGACGGATATGTCTGCAAGCAGGATTTCGACACGGCTGCCAAGTCAGGCAACCTCGCCAATGTCCCTTACATGATAGGCTGCACCCTGAACGACTCCGGCAACATGCCTCCGGGCATCGCAGCTTTCTGCCAGGACCGCCAGGAGAAGGGCAACAAGGCATACGCCTACCAGTTCGCGCGTCCCCTGCCGGACGACGGCAAGCATCCTCAGGTCACCCAGCGTCTGCGCGGAGCGTTCCACTCCTCCGACCTGTGGTTCGTATTCAAGACCCTCAAGTACTGCTGGCGTCCCTGGACCGACGGTGACTGGGCCCTTGCCGAGAAGATGGTCACCGCTTGGACCAACTTCGCCAAGTACAGCGATCCCCAGGGAGACTGGAAGCCTTGCACCAAGGAGGATCCGAGCTTCATGGTGTTCTGCCTCGATGAGAACGACAACGAGGCTTCGTTCTTCGGCGAGCCTCTTTCCCCTAATGCAAGACAGTAATGAAAGCGCTTTTCAAGCTGATATTTGCAACAGCCGCCCTGACGGCGGCTGTTTGCTCTTGCGCTCCTTCCGACCCGCTCATAGTTCGTACGAAGGACGGAAAGGTCAAGGGTATTGAAGAGGATGGTACCATGGCATTCATGGGCATCCCTTATGCAAAGGTTGAACGCTTCATGCCTCCCCTGCCGGTGGACAAATGGGACACAGTGATGGTCTGCGACCACTTCGGTCCGCAGGTGATGCAGGGCAACGGCAGGCGTGAGATGCCCGAAAGCGTTATGTCCGAGAAGAATTCCTGCGTGCTGAATGTCTGGACGACGGACACAAAGGCCAGCAAACCAGTGATGCTGTGGATACACGGCGGCGGCTTCGACTCCGGCTCGGCCGCCGGCAATCCCGGCTATGGTCTCGCCAAGCAGGACGTCGTCGTAGTGAGCCTCAACCATCGCCTCAACATCCTCGGATTCCTGGATCTCTCCTCTTTCGGCGAGAAATACAAACACTCCGGAATGGTCGGCATGCTCGACATCGTGCAAGCATTGGAGTGGATCAGGGACAATATCAAGGCGTTCGGCGGTGACCCGTCCAATGTCACGATCTTCGGCGAGTCCGGAGGCGGCGGCAAGGTCGGCACATTGATGTGCATGCCCGCCGCCAAGGGCCTGTTCCACAAGGCCATCATCATGAGCGGTACGATCCTCAACGTCAACACCAAGTCCATGGCCGAGGAGCTCGGCCGCGCGGTGGTGGAGCAGTTGGGTTTCGGCCCTGACGAGGTGGACAAGATGAAGGACGTGCCGTACGGCGAGCTTGTCGCGGCCGGCCAGAGGGCCATGGCCGCCAGCATCGGCACCCGGTCCCCGGGTACGCCGATGATGTGGGGCTTCGGCCCCGCGCCGGACGGCGAAGTACTGCTACAGCAGCCCTTCCAGCCGGATTTCGCCAGCATCTCCGATGACGTTCCGCTGATGATCGGAACCACCTTCAACGAGCTCCAGAGGCGCGTCTACGGCACTCCCATGACACTTGACGAGGCCAAGGAGCAGCTGAAGCCCACTTTCGGGGACCGCGTGGACGAGTATGTCGCGGCCTTTGCCGAGGCATGGCCGGACTACACGCCCCAGGACCTCCTCTCCATCGACATGATGTTCCGTCCCAAGACCCTGATCACTGCGGATGCCATCTATGCCAAAAGGAAAGCCCCGATGTATATGTACATGTTTACCTGGAAATCCCCGGCTGACCAGGGGTCCGTCCACGGCTACGAGCTGAACTTCTGCTTCAATACTCCCGACCGTCACGGCCGCACGCTCCCCGAGGTCACCGACGCCGACTGGAAGCTGGCCGACAACATGAGCCGGAGCTGGGCCAATTTCGCCATCACCGGCGACCCGAACGTCGAAGGCCTCCCGGCCTGGCGTCCGTATACGGCCGCGAACGGCGAATGCTTCGTCTTCGACCACGAGTGCTACGTCCGGAACAACTTCGACCGTCCGCTCCAGGAGATACTGAACGCCTGCTGCTTCAAACAACTGGATGAGTTCAACCGGGCGCATAAAGCGGAGTAAAAAATCTTTGCCCTACATACAGTTTTTTATCATAACCTGCGTAATGAACGCAGGTTTTGTTGTATATTTGGGCCACATGAAAAACGAATTTATTACAATAGCCTCCTGTCTTTTCCTGGCACTGTCAAGCCTTTTTGCTTCGGCACAGACTACCACTGAACTCAAGGCTTTCGAGAATGCAGCCGGAAACGGCTCCGTACTCTTCCGGGGGAAGCAGGCCACCACCTACGAACATGCGGCCAACGGTAATCCTTACTGGGTTTCCACGACATTCTCTCCGGGGCAGATTACGTACCAAGGAAATTTCTACGACGACATTTTCGTAAACATCGACGCCGTGGCTGACCTGGCACTTGTACGTAAGGGTGACAACCCTGTCGCCGTTGCCCTCCGTCCCGAGACCGTCAGCAGCATCATGACTGAAGGCAGGCTGTTCGTAGGCATAGGAGATGACATGGCAGGACTGCCCAAAGGGTTCTACGAGGTTTTCGGGGAAGGGCCGGAGAAAGTATACAAACATGTCTCCAAGAGGCTGATGAACAGTTCACAGAACGTGAACGGAGACCCTATAGGTTATTACGACCCGTCATACAATTCCAATCTCAACAACTATTTCGGTATTACCAAGACTTACTATTTCGTGGATAGTGAAGGTCACGTAAGCCGTTTCCGGAGCAAGGGGGATCTCAGGAAAAAGTTCCCGGAGCGGCGCAAGGAGATCCGCAAGGCCATTTCAGCTGCCGGGCTGGACATGCCGGGAGTTGACCTCGATACTTTCTGCAAGGAACTTCTTAGAATAGCCTCCAGATGAAAAGATACATTTTCACCATTCTGACGGTACTTGCCCTGGGATCGGGCATGTCAAGTGCGCAAGAGGCGCTGGAAGTCAGACGGGTCGGGCTTGACTCATTGGTCCATTTCCTCCGCAAGGAATTCAATCCGGAGATATACTTCATCATGGACGAGAAGGAGCAGTCCTCATTCACCGTCAGCGCTCCGCGTGACAGTTTCCTGGAACAAGCTTTTGACCAGATCCGAGAAAAAGGGTATATCATCAGTTATTACGGAAACGCCTGCTTTATTCTCAATAGCAAGACTGTCTTTACCTCTCTTCCCACCGGGTATTTCGATGACAATTCACGCGATAAGGAAAACGCCGAGATGGAACGCTTCCTTGCTGAGCAGAACATGGTGGTCACCTTTGCCAACAAAACATACGAAATAGGTGATCCGGGGGCTGGACGAAGCGGAAAGGTATATCTCAGCGGACATGTCAGGGATGTATCCAGCGGAGAGCCCTTGACAGGGGTCTCGGTTTATGACACTGCGAGCGGGGCCTATACCGTCACGGACGCTGACGGCTTCTACCGCATCTCCCTGCCGGTCGGAGACGGGCAGCTGAGTCTCAGCGGTTATTCCCTGGACGACATGCACCTCAATCTCAAGCTGTTCGATGACGGCACCCTCGATGTAGTGATGAAAGAGAAGGTCACGGCACTGTCCGGAGCAGTCATCTCCGCCGATGCCGTTTCTTACCACCGAGACACCAAGATAGGACTGGAGAGGATGCGCATCAACATCGTCTCCAAGATCCCTTCGGCCTTTGGCGAAGGGGATATCATCAAGGCCGTGCTTACCCTTCCCGGAGTGAAATCCGTAGGCGAGGCTTCAAGCGGTTTCAACGTCCGTGGAGGTTCGACAGACCAGAACCTTATCCTTTTCAATGACGGCATCTTGTACAATCCTACCCACCTCTTCGGCATCTTCTCTGCCTTCAATCCAGACGTCATCAGCGAGGTGGAGCTGTACAAGAGTTCCATACCGGTCGAGTTCGGTGGACGAATCTCTTCTGTTCTGGACGTTCGGGGACGGGAAGGCAACTCAAACAAGGTCACAGGCTCACTCGGACTCGGCCTGCTGACGAGCCGCTTCCACCTTGAAGGTCCCATCTCGAAAGGGAAAACCACATTCATAATGGGAGGAAGGACAACATATTCCAATTGGTTGCTGAACCTGATGCCTGCCTACAGCAACTTCCACGGAGGGAGCGCGGATTTCAGCGACCTGAATGCCAGCCTTACCCACAAGGTCAATGACAAGAACACCATCCAGGCGTACGCCTACTGGTCCAGGGACGGATTCTCCTTCAGTCGTGACACTACCTTCCGCTACTCCAACCTCGACGTTTCCATGAAGTGGAGAAGCCAGATCGGAAACCGCCTGAACCTCGTTGCCTCAGCTGGATACGACCAGTATGGAGCGAAGTTCGACAACGATTTCAACGAAATGTCCGGATACCGGATAGGAGTGACCATCAGGCAAGGATTCGCCAAGGCTACATTCCACTATGCCGCAGGAAGCGCGCATAACTTCACCTATGGAGCATCAGCCATATGGTATGACCTCATGCCCGGAGAACTCTCCCCTCTCCATGAGAACACCCTCGTCGCGCATCGCAGACTGGACACGCAGAACGCGCTTGAGCCGGCCATCTACTTCAGCGACACGTGGACGGTGACGCCGCAACTCATGCTGGAAGGCGGTGTACGCGTCAGTGGCCTGGCGGCTTTCAATCCTTCCAAATTCTACTCGAACCCCGAGCTGAGGATCTCCGGCAAGTATTCCTTCCGGGACAACCTTTCGCTGAAGGCAGGCTTCAATACGATGAGCCAGTACATACACCTCATATCGAACACTTCGTCCATCTCCCCCATCGACAGCTGGCAATTGAGCAACGCTCAAATCCGCCCCCAGAACGGATGGCAGGCAGCATCGGGCCTGTACTGGACGATAGGCGGAGGGCAGGCAGACCTCTCGCTGGAAGCGTACTACAAGCATACCTCGCACTATCTTGACTACAAGTCCGGAGCGACATTGATGATGAACGAGCATCTGGCCGAAGACCTCGTGGAAACCTACGGCAAAGCCTACGGCGTGGAGCTTATGGCCAAGAAAACATCCGGCAAGCTTACAGGATGGGTATCGTATTCATACGCCCGTTCCATGCTTCGCGAGATGTATGACCGCGGAGTGGAGACCATCAACGGAGGAGCTTGGTACAACGCCCCTCACGATAAACCGCATGAGGCAAAGATGGTGGCCAACTACAAGTTTACGCACCGGTACTCCCTTTCAGTCAACCTCGATTACGCCACCGGAAGGCCGGTCACGCTGCCCGTAGGAATCTACAGCTACGGAGGAGGGTGGCGCCTGGCCTATTCTGAGCGCAACAGCTACAGGATCCCGGACTATTTCAGGCTGGACCTCGCCATCAACATCGAACCAGGACACTATTTGAAGCAGCTTACCCACATGTCCTGGACAGTGGGAGTATACAATGCCACGGGGCGGAAGAACGCCTATTCGGTATTTTTCGACACCGGCGAAGGCAACAAAGTTTCAGGGCGCATGCTTTCCGTTTTCGCCTGCCCCATCCCTTACATCAATCTTAACCTGAAATTCTGACGGCCATGAAACATCTCCATCTATTTGCGGCATTCACCGCTTCGATACTGGCCGTGTCCGCCTGTATTTACCCCTTCGCCCCTGTTATAGAGTCTGTGGACGGGCGGATGGTCGTGGAGGGCGACATCCATATAGGGAGTATATCCACTTTTACCTTCTCACGGGTATATCCCATTTATGCTGATGATTCTGCAATAACAACCCCGATAGTTGAAGGCTATATCGAAGGTGAGGACGGAACCAGGGTGCAGTCAACTTCCAAACCGTATGACGGATACGGTTCAGGTCCGGAGTATGGCAGTTTTTCCTTGTCTTTCGATACAAGGGATCTTACGTCCAACCAAAGGTATCGCCTCCGTTTCAAGGATCAGGAGTCAGGAGCAGTCTACGAATCTGACTGGATCGAGGTTTGTCCTCCACCGGTAATAGACGATCTGAGTTATATTCTGGACAAAGACCGGGGAGAACTGAACGTGGCGTTGAGCATGCACTGCAATGGAAGAAGCCATTTCCGCTGGCACTTCGACGAGGTATGGGAGTACCGGGCTGATGCCAAAGCCATCTGCTATTATGTTCCCAGTACCAATATGATCCAGGATTTCCCTGAAAATCAGAACATCTTCTATTGCTGGAGATATAACAGTTCGCCATCCATCAAGATATTCTCCACGAAGGACCAGGTGGATGACCGTTTCGTTGACCTGGAGTTCCACCGCATACAACGCACTGACAAGCGTCTTCAGGTCCTCTATCAAATCAAGGTCTACCTGGAAGCTCTCAACGAGGACGCCTACGCTTACTGGCAGAACATTCGCGAGAACTCACAGAATCAAGGGACTATATTCTCTCCTATTCCGAGCCAGATGTCAGGTAACATCCACTGTATCTCAGACCCTTCCGTACTTGTTATCGGTTTCATCAATGCAGCCGAACAAACTGAAGCCGAGATGTATTATGACAATTCCGTCGAACAGTTCTACAAGGGAGACAGCAACTTCGAATTCTTCGAAGTAAGGCCGGACGAATTCGCGCTATATTACAGCCAAGATTATATACCTTACGACCACTACCTGGATTTGGATAGTGGAGAAGTATACCTTTGGGGAGCCAGGAGATGCCTTGACTGCACGTCTGTAGGTGGGACAAAGGACAAACCTTCATACTGGCCTAATGACCATATTTAAGCTTTTAAGATGAAGAGGATACATATACTTCTGCTGTTTTCGCTGCTGTTTTCCGTCCAAATCATGTACGGACAGACCAGGATACGCGAACGCGTCTATATCTCGACAGACCGGGAGGTCTATGTCGCAGGCGACGCTGTATGGCTGTCAGCCTTCTGCGTAGATGCCTCGACGGGCCACCTCTCCACTTTCAGTAAGACTGCCTATGTAGAAGTCCACTCCGCTTCAGGGATGGTGCAGACCGCCAAGATAGCCCTTGATGGAGGCCGGGGAGGAGGGAAACTGATGCTTCCCAACACCATTCCTACCGGCAATTACAAACTTATTGCCTATACTGCACTCGGGGCTTCTGAAGATGGTTTCGATGCAACGTTAGGGGCCAGAACCCTGTCAGTTTTCAACACTATCAGCAATGAGCGGATAGAAGGCGGAGTCGAAGTAGTACAGGAGATACCTGCCGTAGTGGCTACGCAGCAAACCGGTGCTCTGGACGTGAAGGCAAATCCCGGCCGGGTTGTGGTTCTCAACAAAGGATCCGAAGCGGTGAGTTTCAGCCTGACCGTCCACCACAGTGACGGTATACCTGCTCCGCCGGGAGAGCACATTGCCGACTTCGTCGGAGCGCTGCGAACCATGCCCGCAGCAAGCGGCTTCAATTCTGAAATAATTCCAGAATATGAAGGGGAAATCATCCGCGCCCGCGTTACAGGAACGGATGCAGACGGCATCCATGCACTTCAGGACAAGTTCGCCTTCATTTCTTCACCCGGAGACGGGAGTAACGTTTATATCTCTTCCATTGATGAAAACGGATATGTGACTTTCTTTACATCAAACATCTATGGAGAGCAGGAGATGTTCCTGGAGATAGAGGGTACGGACCGTGACAACGTATGCCATCTCGAACTGACAAGTCCTTTCCTCAACCTTGACCCTGGCAGCATTCCCTCACTCGCACTTTGCAGCGATTACGGGAAAGCGCTCGAACTCCGGGGGCTGGGAATGCAGTTGGAAAGGGCATTCAACGCAGACACGCTGTATTCTGCGATCCCGATAAAGGAGTATACCACTTTCGACACTGAATCCCGGAAGAGCTACATCCTTGATGACTACACCCGGTTCCCTGTGATGGAAGAACTGTTCGTCGAGTTTATTCCCGAAATCCGCACCAGACAGGCGGATGGACGCCGCGAAATCCAAGTCCTGGCGACCGACTCGCGCGGCAACTATCGTTTCACGCGCGGCACTGCACTCGTCATGCTGGACGGAGTACCCGTCCTGGACCATGAGAAGATACTCTCTTACGACCCGCTGCTGGTCAAGCGCATCGACATCTATCCCGACTCTTATTTCGTCGGTATACGCGGATTCTCCGGTATAGTCAATTTCGTGACTTACAAGGGCACGCTCCCCTCGATGGCATTCGAGGACAACGTGCGTATAGTGGACTTCCAGGGTACGTCCTATCCCTTCGCCTACACCTGCGAGGGCGTAGGCAAAGAGTATCCCGATTACCGCCAGACTCTCTATTGGCATCCCCTGTTGTCGCTCGGACCCGGGGAAAGCATGGAGATCGACTGCAAGATGCCGGTGTACCCAGGCCGCTTCGAGGCCATGGCCGAAGGCCTCACAGCCTCCGGCGGCCCCGTCTCCGCGAGTTCCACCTTCTAAAAAAAGGCTGGCCGGAATAATGATGTGACCCCCAAAAGTTGGACGGTTTAACATTATTTACGAGGCCTTCGATTGGAACAGAGCTCGGTATTGCACCGGGCTCTTTCCTTTTAGCCTCAGTTTGATTCTATCATTGTTATAGTACCG